>JAEEGL016883602.1_pt1 | contig 115597 bp, 181 predicted proteins | sample 9134231 | NCBI WGS metagenome assembly JAEEGL01 (sample SAMN16246548, study PRJNA631951) | gut metagenome | biome: gut microbiome; feature: rumen; material: fiber-attached | host: Bos | place: Iran: Karaj | collected 2018-10
ATAGTTTATGTCAGCTTTCCCATCATGGACATAGCCCTCGCAAGTGATAGACTGATTGTAACGTAACATAATTATCGCTCCTTCCGATAAAAGAAAATAGCGCTGACTATTGCCAGCGCCGTTTATAAAATATGGGAATGCGGAGTTTTAGTTTCAGCGCACAAAACTCATGCTAAAAAGCGCCTCGCCTCAGTTCCAAACTTCCAAGTATATGCCGTTTCCTAAGTAGTAGAAGTACCCGTTGTTGTCAAGCATTTCTCCGTATGCCTCGTAGTCAAAGTATTCCTGTAAGTGTTCAGGAATTGACGCAAGATCGCCACCTTCCCACAGAATTTCCCTTGCAACGTCCGCCATACTATAGCACTCGCAGTATGTCCTGTAGTTTCCGTCCTGTATTCTGTCAATTGCCTCTTCCAAGTCGTCGCCGTGTTCATGGATCAGAGTTTCCACAAGTTCACGCTCGTCCTCGCGCAAGTCCTCAAGCATTTCCGCACGTTCATTCAGTTCATAGATGTTGTCATATTCCGAGATGTCCCAGTCGCCCTCGTAGTCCGAGATCATGACTTCCTCGCAGTCCGATTCCGCCTTAACAGCTTCGATAATTTCCGCAAGGTCATCCTCACTTTGCGGAAGGTCAACCCACTGTCCGCAAGCGGGGTAAAGTACTGAGCCGATAAAGATTGAAAGTGTTGCCATAATAAGCCCTCCTTATAAATCATACTTGACTACCAAATTATGCAAGTAGTCGCAATAATCAACAGTCTGCTCGTCGCAGTTCCACCTGCGTATATGTTCTGCTCTTGCCAAGTCGTCGTCACTGATAACTGAGGCAAGTTTTGCGTACCCGTCTATGATTAGCCACGAAGTACGCTTGAGATTCTTGACTGTCATGCGCGAGATAAATTCTATCTCTTCAGGGGATATGCTAACGCTTCTGCGCACTAAAGCGCACATAATGATTTGTTCAATTAACTGTTTTTTAGTCATAACTAACGCCTCCTTGCAAAAGTACGGTGAAGCCCGTCAGATCGTTGCACTGACGGGCAACAAAAAAGCGGTCAACATTGCTATTGACCGCTTGACTTGAATGTGCTATAATTAGAACAGCGTTTTTTGTTTTATATAGCGCCGAAATTGACAAAACAGCGCCTTCATCCGAGCATTTTTGAACGTAAAAAAGCGCACATTACAGTGTGCGCAAAAACATCCGATGGGTTTATACTAACGTCAATGGACATCCATCTCCGTGTGCTTTTTGGGGAAGTTGCAAACGTAGAAGCCTGACAGAAACTACGCAGATTTTTTTAGTTGTCCTTTAGCTTGATTCAAAAACAAGCTATAGCAAGCCCTTTTTCAGACTGCACACGTTTTACCCTTCGTCATATCCTGTCTACGGAGGTGGCTGCCCATGAGTCATCCCGACTCAGAGCTTCGGCATCTATTGCCAGTAGATGCTCGGGCGTTTCCGTGGTATAGCGATGCCATCGCCAGTGCGCTAACGCCCTTATACCGACTTACAGGCATAATATACCTGCAGTATCTTTGCATGATCCGTTGCAGATTTTGCGATTCTGCGCGCCTCCTTATACGCGCATATTTACGCACACGTCCGTGGGTTTATGGCTCTTTGTACCCGTATACAAGATGCCCTGTATACCTGTACTGCCCGTAGGCTTCACCGCGGCTTCCGTACCCCGTCGGTGTTTTCGTCGCTGTCGTTTTCGTTGATACAAGCTTAGCACATGACGCCCCGTGTCGTAAATGTGGAAAACATCAAGACTGCACAAAGGTTTTCAACATTTGTGCATATTGTATACTTGCCTTTATTGCCGATTTATAGCCATTTATTAGCGATTGGAGGTGAATATGTTATGTCTTTTGACAAAAAGAAATATGATGCTGAATATCAGAAAAATCATTATATCAGAAAAACAGTCAGATTGAAGCCCGATTTAGCCCAAGAAATAGACATTTTTTGCAATTGGAGATCGTTAAGTTTCAACGAATTAATAGTGCTGTCTGTTAAATCATATATCGAACAGCAAACTGGCTCAAAGCTCGATATATAGCCGCAAATCCTTATTTTCGCAATGAGCGGCAAAAAACTATGCATAACGCCGAAAACAGGGCAGTTTTGCCGCGAGCCCAAAATAAAATTGACGAAGCCGCTCAAAAGGCTATAATTCGGCAAAAAAATTTTAGATTTTCAAATCATTTAACAGCCCAAAACTGCTCATTTTTTACACTTTTGTGCAGTTTTGTGTGCATTTGTGCATGAATGTGCAGTATTGTTTTTCGATAATTTATTATTGGTTTTCAATAATTTTTTATCGTTTTTCGATTTGGGTACTTTTTGGACTTGTTTTTGGCTATTTATAGCCGTTTGTGGGCGATTTGCAACCCCTGCCGCAGCCGCATCTGGTGACACGATTTTGATACAGAAATGAGCAGCTCTTGGCGACGGATCGGGAAAAAAGCTTGTTTTGGGGAAAAGTCGATGTTTGGGGATTTGGGAGGGTGATGGGCGATATCACGCCGTTTTTGCACTACTTTTCGTTTAATTTGATACGAATAAAAAACATATAGGATATATAAAATTTATATACCTTTTTGCCGCTCATGTTTTAGATAAATATTAATATGTTTTTAATTTAAATTATCACATTCAATCAAAATATTAATTTAATCTTTTAAACCGCGGTATATAGCCATTTACAGCTATACCTACTGGGGCGCTGGGTTTACATTCTCTCAGGGATTGCCCGCGCGAACCCTGACGTAAGGTCATCCCCCTCTCCCATCCTCCCCTTTCCTTCGTTGCTGATTTCGGTCAACGTCCTGTCAGCCGCCCCGCCCGCCTCCTGACGAGGGCGGCGGTGGCGGCGCGAACAGTATGGTGGGGAGGCAAGGAGGGGTGCGGCAAATCGGCAACGAAGTCGAAGTGGGAAATTGGGACTTGACAACTGCAATGTAGTGTGATATAATGGTAGCGTACTGGGAGAGAGAAAATAGTCGCCGCTACATAGAGACTGAGAAGAGCACTTTGGGGCGTTTTGGCGATATATAGGCGCAAACCCCTATTTTTGATGTTACCTCAATGAAGGAAAAATGCCCCAGAATGTTACCTCAATGAAGGATTTTTGCCGAGGGGATGTTCCCTCAATGATGAAAAAGGAGTGATGCCAATGCCAACAAGAACAGTAAATGATGGCTACTACGTGGACGGAGCTACGGGAGAAGTTATGCCCGTGGCGGCGAACACAACTATTATGGGCGAAGAAGAACGGAACGGTTACAAACGACGAACTGAGCAAGCGCGAGAGCACAAGGAATACGTGGTGGCGCAAAAAGATGTGTGCGGGGATTTCTACTGGACGCTGTTTGACAGCAAGGAAGAATACTATCCAGATGTGTCGGATAGTATGCTGGCAAAGATTGTATACCTGATAACCTACATGGACTACGACTCCAATTTGCTGGTGGTGCAGGACTCCCCTACTTCGCCCAAGCGACCAATGCTGAAAAAAGATGTGGCAAAAGTTATTCGCTTGCATAGGTGCAAGTTCTCAAGATTTTGGGAGGAGCTTATGGCGACGGGGATTATAACCGAAGAGCCAGACGGCAAACTAAGAGTATGTTCATTGTTTTGTAAGGGCAATCTGACAAAGAAGAATATGGCGGCAATGAAAGTGTTCACCCATGCGGTGCGATATATGTACGAGAATATAGATGTGCGATCACATCAATACATTTCTTATTTGTTTCGCCTTATCCCGTATATCAATCTGCGACACAATGTATTTTGCAAAAATCCTTTGGAAACTGAGAAATCCGAGATTGTGCGAATGACGGCAAAGGATATGTGCCATATCTTTGGGATTGATGATGCTAATGTCAAGAGGTTTATCAAAACTTTGTTCAAGCTGTCTTTCGTGGATAAGAATGGCGACAAACGTAGTGTGATAACTCTTGTGACCAATTACAAAAATGACGGGGAGAGAAACTTTGTGCTGATAAACCCGCAGTTCTACGCTGGTTATATGTGCAAATCGGATATGCTTAGTGTGCTGGACGAATTTACCATAAAGGAGAATCGGGATGAACGATTGGAGTAATTACTGCGGAACTCTGAAAGATTTTATTGATTTAAAGGAAATTCAAAATAATGAATACCGCGATGAATTTATGATGCTGTATGACTACGCCGCTTATTGTGATGAGTGGTGCTGATTTTGTACCCCTCGCCAACGCAATGTAGTGGGATATTGCAAAGGAGTGTGAAATATGAGCAAACTGTCTGAATGGGCTGCGAGGTTTGGCGATAATGTCAGATTGTATATGCTTGAAAAAGAAAATGATACTACGGGACTATTTCAGACTCAGGAGGTTTACGGAAATGGTATTCCTTGCTATTCCTTTACCAACCCTGTGTATCATGTGTGGATTAATGACGAGTGGGAAATGAGTTGCATGAATTATATGTCAGCTTATGCATATTACGAAAAACATAAAGGAGGTGCGATATGAAACTGCGGGAAATATTGAAGGGCAAAAATAATGTGCGTATAAAGGAATATGAGCGATACGGAGATGGGCTTATATTTGTGGGCGGCTGCTATTATGCGGATAAGCGGCTTATACCAATAGACGGAAGTTTCTTTGTTCTTGATTTAGAGGTCAGTGCTTATGACTGGAAGAATAACAACACTTTAACAATTGTGAGGTAGGGTATGACAGTAAGGGTGATATTAGATGTGCTGCGTTTGGGGGATATACATGGTTCGGCATTAAAAGAACTTGCTTTATATTATGGGCAAAAGGATTTTGACCTTTCGCCAATTACAGACGAAATGGCGGCGGCATGGATTGAGAGGAGAAATAAGAATGACTGACTATACAACCTTTAAGATAAAAAAGTTTAGTACGGACGCAAATGAAGGAAACGCTCTTGAGGCTTTACTGGATTGGTATGGCGTGACTGCGCTTATGAATGTTCCTGAAAGTGCAGCAAGAAAATTTCTCGGTATGCTTGAGCGTGGTGAAATAGATTTGTCTGATCCAAGCATTACATCGTTTAGGGGGTAAACCCCTATTTGGTGTAAAGGCTACAAATATTTTGTGCAAGGGAGGAAATGAGATGCTTGAATTTTACAGGGTAAGATATTCATTGATTAGAGGCGGTAGAACTATTGTTGCAAAATACGGTTGGCACGAAGTTCTTTGTGAGAATAAGCCTCAAGATTACAGGCTTGCTCTTACGTGGAACGATATTATTGATGCAAATTTGTGTATGGTTCTGCCAAAAATTATACAGAAAAAACGGGGAAAAGTTCTTCTTTATAACGATTGGAATACATATCTTTGCATAAAAGAATGGAAAGAACCAACACTTGATCTTGAATACAGTGTGATGTATCAAAAGGTCAATATGTCAATAAGGGACGTGCTGGACTACTACAACGGCGAGGCGGCGCTGCGGTATCTGGCGGAACGAGGGGTAAAATATATTCAGCATATATAGGGAGGTATGTTAGAAAAGATGATTTGCGGTATATATAAAATAACAAACGAACTGAATGGATATGATAATTTTGAGCAATGGGCTGAATGTAATTTGATATAGGAGGTTTTATGGACTACAATAACACAAATTCGGTTTATATTTTATCATGCGAGGCAAAAGACCTTTACGCCGCCAAAAGACTGGTTAATCCTGTACTAAATGAGCATGGACAAATTGTTGGTCATAGTCATACGAATCTGAAACGTTGGCGAAATACTCTTGATTTTAGTCTTGATCTTATTAAACTTCGTGAGGTCGCCTATCAACATTATCGCAATAGAAGCTCTTTCTTTTATGATAAGGAACTTCGTAAAGAATTTACACAGAGAGTAATTAATGTTGACTTCAATCTTGCCTATAAAGAATGGAATAAACATGGAGATATTTATGTACGCGACGGCTATGGAATGTCGGATATAAAAGAAGTCGGAAAATTTGGAGACAGAACCTTCTATAAAGATGGCATATGTATTGGAGTAAAAGTTGGCGACCTTGCAGAAAATGATGAAGTTGTATGGGACGGTGTACCAAAGTATTTTGTTTATGATGAAGCAAACCATAAAATAAAACTTGGCAAAACTATTCCCACACTTATGAGCAGAAGTGAGCTTCGGTACGACCTTTATGAAAAAGGGTTTATATGTAATGGCATTAAATATGTTCGTTACAAAAGATCGTCTGGCAGTAGCCGCGTAGGAAAATGTTTATTTATAGACGAAAATCTTTATTCTGCTATGCATAAATGGGAACTATGTGGGCTAAAAATAAAAGAAGGCGATAAAATTGATTTGGCAGCTTTTGAGGCATATATATCTTTGCCATCGAGCAGTTGCATAGACACTCTTGAAATTCGTCCTGAGAACATTTTGGTTATTGATGATTATGAATCAGAGTTTGAAGATGATGTTGTGGCGGTTTATGGCGAAGGAGAAAATTTTGTTGCAAAAGAAGAACGTGCTAAAATTAAAAACAGCATTTGGGACGGACAAAGCCTTCTTGATATAAGTATGTACAATGAACATTATGCAGATCGAACTATGCTTCTTCTTCGCAATAGGTTTTTTAAGAGCGCTTGCTTTAAGACACGAATACAAGATTGGTTTAAGGATAATGGTGTAACAGATATTTCACAGCTTAAAGGATATACGAGAGCAACTTGCATCGAGGATATCAAACTTATTACCACACCTTCAAGCATTAAGTATGTGAAGTTTGGTACTATTCAGCAATGGCTTGACAACCTCTACCCTACTTTTGGTGTTGTTAAATATGAAAAGCCTACGAAATATCTTGATGGACGAATGGTGCAATGCCATTACCAGCTTTTAAATTCATTGCAACTAACACAAGATGATGTGCAGGCTTTGCTCAAACCTAACTTTGACTACCTTAATCTTATTCGCAAGGATGCTGCGGTGATGCGCTATCACCTTAAATATCCATATGCTTGTGCTGATAATGACGAACCTTGTTATACCCGTGACGAAATAATAATGAAAGTCATGGGTATGAATAGTAAGTTTGTAGATACAAAACTATATAACGAGTTTAGGCGCAAATTGACAGAATCCATATTAAGAAATTATCGTCGTGGGCATATATGGATAAATGGCAACTATGAAACTCTTATAGGAAACGGAATTGAAATGCTACAAGCTTCAATAGGTGCTTTCGACGGCACAAGCATATTGGGCGTGGGCAATGTACATACACGCAGGTTTGAATATGGCAAATGTGTTCTTGGCACAAGATCGCCGCATATAAATTCAGGCGATGTACTTCTGGCTCAAAATGTAGCAAATGAGTTACTTGATAAGTATTTCGTTTCAAGCCGTGAAGTGGTGCATATCAACAGTATAGGCGAAAACATTTTGCAGCGGCTTCAAGGTGCAGACTTTGACTCGGATCAGATACTTCTTACAGACAACAAAATCCTTATTAATTCGGCAAAGAAAAATTATCATAAATTTAAAGTGCCTACGAGCTTTATAGAGGCAAAAAAGATTCAGTGGACTTATGATGCAAAATCAAAAGCCCAGCTTGATATTAATACAAGCGTTAATCTTATTGGGCAAATTGTAAATCTGTCGCAGTATCTTAATTCGGTAATGTGGGAAAGAATACATTCTGAGATATTGGGCGGTGTCCCCAATAACGAAGCTATAGAGAATTGCAAAAGCTTGTATAATGATATCTGTATTCTAAGTGCGGCATCTGGTGCGGAGATTGATAAAGCAAAGAAAATGTTTGACGTTGATACGGCAAAAATGCTTGACATTCTCAAAGAACGCTATGGCGTTTATACCGACATAAACGGCAAGCGCAAATTCACGAAGCCGCTCTTCTTTCGCAATATCACTCTTGAAAATGGATATACAATAAACCCGAACCATTATTATAGGCAATTTGAAACCTCTATGGATTATCTGCAAAAAGCTATTGACAAATTTAGAGCGGACAAAATTGAAGTTAAGAATCTGCCATTTTGCGAGATTTTAAAACCGATGAATATTGACTGGACACGCGCGACATTAAAAAGATACAATAATGTTTATTCGATTATTGAGATGATAAAATCGTTACGCTCTCAAATACAGTCATTGTACTTTGATTATAAATCAAAAAGCAAAGACGAAAAAGTTGTTATTGCTAATGAAGTTTCTGAAATTCGCAATAAGTATACCGCCATTATAAAGAGCAAATCATTTTCAGATATTGAACTTTATATGTTGTTGAGAGAAATTGACAAAGATAAAAATGTGGGATATGCAAGAACGATATTCGACACTTTGTTTGCGACTGGCAATTCTTCTTTGTATGATATGATCCGCAATACCACACAAGACATATACAAAATTACAAAAAGGACTAATGAAAATAGCGTAATTCTTTTTGATTATACTTATTTTAAGCAAAAAATAGGGTAAAAAGGTACGATAGTAAATTTTTTAATATAAAATAAACGGCTAAAAATAGCCGTTTTTTCTTTTTATGATAATGCCTATTATGGAATACATGAGCAAATGTTCATATATTCATAAATAAAACAAAGGTGTTGAAAATAAGATGAATCAAATTACACGCGACGAAGCAAGATATCTGGCAGAGCATGGAGTATATTGTCCACGAACTTGCAGATTAAAGCGCAAGGGCAAATCACGCGGCAAGTATTATTGTCCTGACGACAAACACGTACAGCAATTATTGGAGTCTTACCGCAAGTCAATAAGGGTGATTGAAACATACCCAAATAACTAATATCCTTTACTATTGTAAGGGGCAGTCGGATGACTGTATTTTAAATTAAGTGAGGAAAATATTATGGAAGATAACATTCAGGTATTAGAGTTGACAATTCCTAAAGATGTGGAGAATTTAAAACTCCCCTCCCCCGAAACACTTGACTTCTATCAAGACAGACAAAACAGAGTAATTTATATTGATTATGATATAGATGAAAGTTTACTAAGAGATGTGGGCAGACAAATACTTGAATATAACCGTTCTGATACGGGCAAACCTGTTGAAGAACGTAAGCCTATAGTTATTCTTATTAATTCCTGCGGCGGTAATCTTGACACCGCTTATGCAACAATTGCTATTATGGAGACATCTAAAACTCCCATAATTACAGTTAATATGAACTCTGCATATAGTGCGGCTGGTCTTATTCTCATGGCTGGTCACAAAAGATATTGTATGCCAAGATCGCAGGTACTTATCCATAGCGGCAGCGCACAAGGAATTAGTGGTGATTATGAGACTGTACAGGAAGCAACTAAGGCTTATGAAAAAATGGTTAATGAAATGAGAACATTTATTATAAGCAAAACAAAGATTGAAAAATCTCTTATGAAGAAATATCAAGACAGAGATTGGTATTTAGAGGTAAATGACCAAGTTAAACTTGGCGTTGTTGACGAGATAATTTCTGATATTGATTGTATACTGTGAGGTGATGCCTCATGGCTAAGAGCAAAGAAAAAGTTACAATAGAATTTGTAGGTAAGTCTGGTGATGGTGTTACAGGTTCAATGTACTACATTGCCTTTAATGACAAACAAATTCTTCTTGAGGCAGGACTATATCAAACCAGTGCAGATGATATTCTTAAACAATATCAGGTCAATCACAGAAATTATAAAATTCCTTTTAATGATATTGATGCCGTAATAATCAGTCATTTTCATATTGACCATTGTGGACTTGTGCCATTTTTATTTTCGCGCGGCTATCGGGGCAATGTTTATATTCCTAAAGGGAATAAAGCGCTTGCCCGTATAATGTGGGAGGACAGCCTTAAAATATTTGAAAGTGATTGTGTGAAATTGGAAAAGCGACATGGAATAAATGCTACACCGTTATACACACAAGAGGATATTGAAATTGCACTTGACCATTTGGTTGAATTACCATTTGATGATGATATTGTTTTATTTGACGATATTATTGTCAGATATTATCATGCAAGTCATATAGTCAATGCTGCACAGGTTCATATGACATTCAAACTTGGGGAAACGATTAAGACGCTTGGTTTCACAGGTGATATTGGTTCGGATATTGAAAAGGATTATATAATCCCTTACGAATCGCTCCCTTACTCTGATATTGTTCTTGCTGAATGTACTTATGGCGGCAGTCATAAAACTCACAAGCAGAAGGATAGAGATAAGGATATTGAGAAGATAAAATGTGTCATCGACCAATGTTGTCAATATGATACGCAAAAGGTTTTATTCGGTTCTTTTTCACTTAATAGAGCGCAGGATATTCTTACAACTATATATAAGATTTATGGGAATGATGAAACTTTTGCAACTCCCATAATCTGTGATATGCCGCTTGCAAAAAAAATATCGGCTATATGGGATAAACTTGTTGAGAAAGATAAGAAACTTTGGAAACAGGTTATGTCATGGAGTAATATAGTCTGGGTTGATTCTTTTGAAGAATCCCAAGAATGGCAAAGACTGAAAACTTCTCAGGTGGTAATCAGCTCGTCTAACTTTTTGAAAAACGGAAGAATAGTATCATGGCTCAAATCTATACTGCCTAATGAAAACTCTCGTGTAATGCTGTGCGGATATGCTGGCGATCAAAACAGTGTGGCATACCAGATACAGCATTGTAAAAAGTGGGTTGTTATTGATGGCGAACAAATTAGAAGTAGGGCAAATGTGATGCAACTAACTTCGTTTTCAAGTCATGCCTGTAGATCAGAACTGCTTGAACGATACACGTCAATGCCATACAACAAGATTTACCTCGTCCATTCTGAAAGTAATGGCAAACAAGAGTTTGCAAAGCTTTTACGAGATAGTTTAAGCAATGCAAGTAGAACAGCAAAGGTTTATACTCCTGTAATGGGAGATAAAATAAGTTTTTAAAAAATGCGATTTTGTGGAAAAACGATGTTCCAAAAAATGCGATTTGTGTAAAAGGAGATAATATGGCAAAGATTACTAAAAAGAAATCTATAAGCATTAAGGGCGTTCTTCAGATCAGCAAAGACAATGATGAAATTTATGTGGAAGTTGAAGATGGCGAAACGCTTTCACTTGCCAGATTGCTTGCTGACTTTGATAGTTGTGAGGTCGCAATAAATGTGACAGAAAGTGTTGAACTTGCCTAATTATGATTTAGTAAATCACGATTTGAGTTAAAGGAGTGAATCTTCATTTGAAGAAATTTACAGCGGAACAATATTGCCGCATATATGAAATTTGCAATAGCAAGTCTAATACTACGACTTGGGAGAAAATTGCTGGACAACTTAATGCTGAGTTTGGAACAGATGTAAGTTCCAGCGCATTTAGAAAATGCTATCAATATTACTCTTTAATGGATAATGCACTGAGGAAAAAGGGCAACACGGCTATTGCAACTCGTATTCTTAGCGTGTCAGATACACACGTTCCATTTGAACTTCCAATTGAGATGTTATCAGACTATAAAGGCAGAGTTGATATACTTCAGCTTAATGGCGATATATGTGATTGTCAGGCAATTTCAAAATTTAGCAAAGTTTACCGCGTATCGCCTATGGAAGAAATTATTAAGGCACGTAAATATGTGATTGAAATGATTGAATACCTGCAACCAAAAAAGGTTGTTGTGACATATGGCAATCACGACTTACGCTTCCAAAATTACTTAGCAAAAAATCTTGATAATGCGTTGGCTGAACTTATGCCAAGAACAAGTCTTGAACTTATATTTACTGACGGATTTTTTCATTATGATAAGCGCGAAGGTACAAAGTCGTGGTATACGCCTATAAAGCAATTGTTCCCATCAATTGAGGTTGAATATACCGATAATTGGTGGACACAAATTGGTGATACTATATTTGCTCACCCCTCTGCATTTTCTTCGGGCGTTCTTAAAACTGCGGAAAAGGCTATGTATTTCTTCCGCAATGAAGGACTGCAATTTACAGAAATTGTCATGGCGCATACCCACAGAGTCGGTGAATATTATATAGGCAATACAAGAATAATTGAACAGGGCGCATTTAGTGATGTGTCAAAAAATAATTATAGCAACGGTCAGCTTTACAATTCTCAGAAAGAAGGTTTTGTTTATCTTTGTCAAGATATAAATGGCAAAACCATTCGTGATAAAACTGAACTGGTTGCATTGAATTAAGGGAGTGTAAATATGAATACAGAAAAAGTATTTGCTAAAATGTTAAAAGCAAAGTCAAATGGCAGGGATGTTTCGGTTGTAACTAATTATGCCAATACCAAAAAACTTTTTAAATACTTTTTATCTTTACCTGATACATATATAGTTGATGTAGAAATAGGCGAAGTTGAATGGCGAGGTTATGGCGGTGCGTATCTTTTAGACGTATGTGCGGATGGCGGCATTTATGTACAACCTGCAATACTTGACAACGGTTCTGTTGCGCGTGGTGAAGGTTTGTATTTTATTGATATGTCTGCAATTGGAGAACATCTACCCGAAGATTTTGTTTTTGAAAGTGAAGAAACAGTTATTAAACTTATAGGTGGCAATTAATATGATTGATGCAGCATACCGTGAATATAAAACATTTGATGATTTTATAAGAGATATTCTTTTTACTGTAATGGAAGATCATCATGTGGTTATTATTTGTAACTGGCAAGATGTACAAGGACTTATTGCAAATATTAATAACAAAGTGCTGAATGGCAAAAGTCTTGCACTTGATATTGAAAGCGCTTATCATTTTGATGATGATATTGCGACGGCGCAAATGAATGATGGTAATATGCTTATTACTATTTTTGATAATGCAACTGTGATTTGCGAGGCGGCTTTATTTACAGATAAGCCCATAAGTTTTATAGATAGCAAATACTTTGTTGAATATGATGCAATATGTGCTATGAATTATGCCATTACAAATACTATTATTCCTTTTAAAATTGAACAAAAGATAAGGTTTTAGTAGTCTTTATGACTATTTACATAACAGCGCGACAAGCCGCGCTCAAATAATAGCGGAACGGGGCAAAGGTAATAATACGCCCCGTATGGGCAATGAGCTTGGCAGTAAAGCAACGCGATAAAAAGCGGAAGTCCTCGGCGCACATCCGAGATTGCTCACAACTCCTCCTGACGGGAGAACCGACACTGACAAGGCGGTGGTCAGTCCAATTGCACCGCCCACGCGGATTTGAGGTTGCGACTTAAAGTCTGCTCTAATGAGCCTTGCAAGCCTCTGTTATGCCTACAAGCTGACTACGCAAGGACTTTTATGGTCGCCACAACCTAATGTGGAAAGGCAAACTTGCGTATTGGTAGGTTACGGACAAGTAGCAAACCAGCGCATTATCGCACCATCGTCTATGATTAGTAAGGACATCGCCCTTTCAAGGCGAAAAGGACGGAGCGTCGCCGTCTGGTGTGACCAGTCCACTGGTGGAATAAAGAGTTTGACATCTTGCAGAGGATGTAAAATCGCTGTATAGTCTGTAACCCCGATGAAAGTCTAAGCGTGGTGTAAACACGCGGGAACAGACGATTCTCTCCGTGAAATTGTGTCTAATACAATTTCGTGGAGTAAATTGGCAGTTTGGTGAAATGGTATCATATAAGGCTCATAACCTTATGTTCCAAGTTCGACTCTTGGGGCTGCAACCAAATTTTGAAAATTGAACTGAGTTCCAAATTAATAATCGCAGTAGCGAGTGTGGGTGGCGTTGCGACGTTGCCCACATATACCAAAGAAAGTTTCTTTATTTCCTCCTAAACGGGGAGTGACTAACTCCCCTATTATGTAGCCCTACGCCGCATGAGGCAAGAGCTGCACCAATTTGAATTAAAGGAGTTGCTTGAATGAGCAAGATTGATGTTATTATTCCTTGCTATAAAGCAAGAGATACTATAGCGAAAACACTTCACAGTATTGCAATGCAGAGTATTGCAGACGATATAACCGTTTATATTATTAATGATTGTGACGGAATGTATTATGATGATATATTATATCTCTTTCCTGAACTTGATATACGATATATCAAACGTGAAGAAAATGGCGGCTGTGGTGCTGCGCGTAATACAGGCATACAAAATGCGACGGCAGATTATATTACTTTTATTGACGCGGACGACTGTTTCACAAACTGTCTTGCGTTAGAAATAATGTTGTGTAGGATTAAAGCTGCAAAAGCTGATATTCTTGTGAGCGCATTTGAAGGAGAAATGCGGTTTGACAACGGCATAGGTATTAAGAAAATTGAACATAGTCCAACTTGGATGCATGGTAAATTATTGCGCCGCCAATTTTTAATAGATAATAATTTGTTTTTCAAAGAAAATCTTAGGCTTAATGAAGATGTAGAGTTTAATCAGACTCTAATTGACTTGGGTGCAAAATCAACTGAAATTCCTATGACAACATTGCTTTGGCGTGATAATCCAAATAGTGTAACGCATGAAAGTATATATAAGAACAAGCGTGTTTTTGTTGACGCTGTGTCTGAATATATAAAGGATTGCAATGACCGCAATATAGATCGTGCAAAAATAACACATAGAGTATTGCAGAATCTTGTGGTAGTCTATCAATATTACAATGTTGTTCTTGATGAGAACCCAGACATGGCTGATGATTATTTATTGGCTTGTAAAGATTACTGGAAACTTTGTGAACCTATAGTTGCAAATGTTGAAGATGAATATATAACTAAAATTTATGCTTCGGTTATGAAGGGTTTTGAATTGATACCTAACATAACATTTGTGCAGTTTTTAAATGAAATAAAGGAGTGAGTTAATTGCCAGCAAGAGGTACAAAACAATCGCTGTCAAAAAAGAAAAAGATAACAAAGCCAGTAGAGATAGACACAACCACTTTACCACCTTTATATAAATGTTCTTGTTGTGGCAAGCTTATCCAAGATCCTAAAGGGAAATTTTACAAAGTGGTACAAAATTCTTTATATGATGGAAACGACAACTATGGTACTATTTGTACTATTTGCTGTAACAATTTTTATGAACGTATGCGTGAAAAATATCAAGATGAGAAAGTCGCGCTTTTGATAACGTGTTGTGAAATGGGTTGGTTTTTTTCTGAAAAAACATATTTAGAAATGAAAGAAGATAGTTTAGATGATTTAAGATTGGGCGAATATATCCGAAGATTAAATCTGTCTCAAAACAAGAATAAAACCTTTGTGGATTATATAATGTCCTCAATAAATAATGAAAAGTTTTTGCGTTCAAAAAAAGAAACTGACGAAATGTTTGAAGCTAACTGGACAGAAGAAGAACAAAAAAATATGAATACTGTTATTGAGGTTATAGGTTATGATCCTTTTGCGGGCTATCAATCTTCTGACAGACGGTATTTATTTAGTGAGCTTGTTAAGTATCTTGATGATGAAGAAATAATGGAAGATAATTATAAGCTGTCTCAAATAATACAAATTGTAAATAACAACAATCAAATCCGTCAATATGATTTAATAATTGCACAATTAAAACCTTTAAGCGATAGTAAGGATATACAAGCGCTTAATGAATTAAAGAGCAAACTTGTAATGTCAAATGATAAGATTGCAAAAGAAAATGAAATATCTGTAAAGAACAGGTCAAATAAAGATGTGGGAAGGTCAACGCTTACTTATCTTATGAGAGACTTGCGCGAAAAAGATTTTGACAAAGCAGAGGCGGATTATTATAATCAACTAAAATCTGCTGGTACAAGATGGGCTGCTGAAATATCAATGAGCGCGATACAGAAAAATACTTTCTTCGACGAGAATGATATGCGCGAAATCGACAGTATAAAAAGAGAGATGGTGGCTAAACTCCAAGAACAAGTTGATGACCTGACAGAAGAAAAAAGACAATTGCTTTTAAGGATTCAAAAATTAGAAAATGGTGATAATGATGAAGAAACATAAAATCCTTCTCACACCTATAAAGAAAAAAATATACGAGTTGGATGCCGAGTCTATAGCATTTTATAGGCGTAATCCTTGTATTGCCTGTGAGGATTTGCTTGGTATAAAACTTATTGATGCACAAAAATGGATTTTGCAAAGTACATGGAACGCACAACATAGTGTGTGGTGTTGCAGCCGAAACTTTGGAAAATCATTTCTTGGAGCTATCTTTATGATTTTAAAGGCGATACTTTATGAAAATCAGGCTATATATATAGTATCGTCTGTTGGAGATCAGTCAAAAGAAACTTTTACAAAGATTGAAGAAATAGTAACCCGCATGGGAAAGACGGCGGCTTCTATTCGCTCCTTAAAAGACATTGCTGAAAAAGAAACTAAAAAATCACCTACAAACAAAAGTGGGTTCAGTCATAATCCTATGGGTTATGAGGTTGAATTTTATAATGGTAGTTCAATTCATACATTAAATAGCAAACCTGATTCCGCAAGAAGTAGACGAGCCACACTTGTATTTTTTGATGAAGCTGCGTTTTGTTCTGATGAACTAATTGCCATATGCGAAGCATTTGCTACACAGAATACAGACTTTATTACTTCAATTGAGGATAACTTTAATCCTGAAACGGAGAAAAGAAAAGTACCTACGCAATTGGTTTATGCATCTTCTCAAGATCAGATGGACAAAACTTTCTATAAGCATTATAAAAATTTTGCAAAGCGAATGATCGCTGGCGACAGAGATTATTTTGTTTGTGATATGATATGTGATGTTGCTATCGAAACATATATGAATGGTGAACCATATATACCTTTGCTTACAAGAAGCAAAGTTGAAACTGCTTTGAAAAGCAACAAAGAAAAGGCTTTAAGAGAATATTTTAATCAACCAACGGCTGATGGCGGAAGCACACAAATTGTTAAATGGGACGTTGTAAGACGAAACGAAAAGTTTTATTTGCCAACTTTGTGTTGGAAACCAAATAGCAAAATTGCTTTGGCTTTTGATCCCGCAAGAACAGGAGATAACTCAATTGTTGGTGTAATGAATATATATAAAGATAAAGAATTAGGTTGGTGCGGAGATATAATAAACTGTATTAATATGGTTGATACAGTGACTAAGCAAAAGTATAAATTAGATTCTAATAGACAATTAGAAGAACTGAGAAATCTTATTGTTTGTTATAATGGGCAAAATCCTGATTATGAATATATCGACATACTTAATGTTGATGCAGGCGCGGCGGGTGGCGGTGTTAGTACATACGCGGACGGTTTGCTGAATGATTATACAGATAAGTTTGGTAAAAAACATAGAGGTTTTATTGATAGTACAAGTGAACTTTATCAAAGCTTTACAAACCGATATCCAAACGCTTGTGACAAATTAAGACTTATAAGCCCTAAGAAATATCGTACACAAATGGTTGAGGAAATGATAGAACTTATGGATTTAGGCGTTATCAGATTCCCATACGAATATTCGGGGCAGGACTCATTAAAAGTTATTAATGGTGTAGACAAAGACGGGAATGAGATATGGGAAAATCACGAATTATCTGATGACGAAAAAATGGCACTCGTTCAGATTGACCTAATGAAAACCGAAGTTACGTCAATACACAAAACACAAAACGCTGAAAAAACAACTGTAAACTATGCGCTTTCAAAAGAAAAAGAATCACGTATGCATGATGATAGATTTTATGTACTTATTCTTCTCGCGCATAGATTATACGAGTTAAGGCGTGGAACTATTGTTAGTCAGCAACCCGTACAAGATATTACAACATATTTTATGGCACGTCCTGCAAAACGTTATGAATAAAGAAAGGGGTGAATTATTTGGAAGATAAAAATGAAATGCTTGAGATATATAATCTCAAAAGATTTGCGAAACTTCGCTCAGACATATTACTTGATTTGAAGCAGAATATGGACGAAGCGTGTGTGTTTCTGAAAAAATATCCTCGCAAAATTATTCTTGCTGCTTTGGCTGATCCAACAAGTTCAAGGTCAGAAGAAGTGCTAAGAGAGATTAGCCGATTCTTTTATGCAATCTCGCCGCATTATCGCAGAGCAATTATAATGCTTGCAACTATACTGACCAATAATTATGTTATTCGCCCCATCGCAAACATTAAAAATTTAGCAACAACAAAAGAAGATTTTGAAAATGAGTATATTGAATATGCTTTAAAATGTAACCGTTATAAATTTAAAGATATTAACCCTCAAATAATGTTACGTACCTTGGTTGATGGTATTTATTACGGGTTAATGATTGAAGATAAGCGTAGTTTTTTCTTAAAGCCATTGCAGCATAAATATTGTAAACTGGCTTTGGTAGAAAATGGTGTTTGGCGGTTTGCTTTTGATTTAAGTTATTTTGATACAAAAAAAGCGAAAGCTTTACTTCCCTCTTATGGTTCTGATTTTGTAAAGGCATATCAGCTTTATAAGGGTGATGAAGAAAAGGAAATAAAAGGCGATAAGACTTTGCGTTGGTTTATACCAAAGAAACAAATCTGCGTAAAGTTTGATGAGGAATATCCTTTTATAATCCCACCGCTTGCTGGCTGTTTCAAAGCAATCATTGATCTTGAAACTTATCAGGAAATCAAAAAGGACGGAGCTATACTTGATAATTATAAACTTATCAATTATACAGTTGAGACAGACAGTGACGGAAATCCTGCATTGTCATTTGAACAGGTTGAGAAATATTACAATCAAATTGCTGGTGCTGTACCCGAAGGAATAGGAATTGCTGTCAATCCTTTTAAGGCACAGGGAATTACTCTTAAAGATACGACAAATGCACAAAAAGATTATACCGAGGACGCAACAAAAGACTTGTTTAATAATGTTGGTATATCCCCGCTTTTATTTGGTATAGGTGCTAACCCAACATACAAAGTTATTGAGCTTTCGCTTATTGTTGATGCAACAATGATGATGAAATTGCTGCGGCAAATTGAAAGAGTGTTTAATGTAAAGTATCAACGCGAAATGTCAATTCACGACGATTATCTTTTTGAAATTTATTTTCTTGACCAATACAGTTTTAATAAAGATGAGGTTGCAAATAGATTACAAAAATCAGCGATGTACGGTTTGCCATCTAAATTATTGTATGCAGCCGCACTCGGTCAAGAGCCAATAGACGCATATACAGCAAGTTATCTTGAAAATGAAGTGCTCGGTTGTGGTAGTAAAATTTATAACAGACCATTAATAAGCAGTAACACTCTAAGTAATGGCAAGGTTGATGACGAAGGAGGTAGACCTACTACTGAAACTCCTTCAGAAAACACGGAGAAAAATATAGAAAACAACGACAATTATAAGTGAGGTGGCGTTGTGAATAAATTTATAAAGGTATTAGAGCCTAAGTTGCAAGATGAACTTGCTAACTTGGGTTTTTCTTATACAATTGAAAAACTTGGTGACAAGCAAGTTTTTGCTTTTACCGACAGTATGGAGTTAAGAAAGTATATTGCCTCTAAATATACAGATATAAAAGGCATATGCTATTTTGATGACAAACTGTTCTTCTGAGTTTTTAAATATTGAGGAAAGGAGGTAAAAGCAATGGAGAGATTTAATCTAAACGGTGTATCAAAGTTTGAATTTCAAAGACCTATAAACAAAGAATTTTCATTGTTTAAATGCTGGGTTGCTGGCGTAGGCAAAAACAGGAACATGAGTTACATATCAAAAGAAAGAATGGATAATGCTCTGCCTACATTGTCTTACGCTCCTGTAGTCGGACATTTAATAAAGGGAGAAGATGGAAAGTATAGGTTGGGTTCACATGATGTTGATTTTGATATGGAGACATGGGATTTCATACCATTAACAACTCCTGTTGGTGTTGTAATGGAAAATAGTTTTGGATATGAAACTGTAAACGAATATGGTGCAGACGTTGAGTATTTGACCGCAAATGTTATTCTGTGGACTGGAAGATATCCTGAATTATTTGACTGTAAGTATAGTGATGAAATCTTTTGTGCTGAGTCTATGGAGATTTTAGTAAATCAGCATCGCATTTTAGAGGAAGATTCAAACTATATTGAAGTATTGGATTTCAGTTTTTCAGCGCTTTGTTTACTTGGTAAGTCAGATGATCCCAAACTGAATAATGAACCATGCTTTATAAGCTCTAAACTTACACCTATTAATTTTAGCTCAAACGATTTTGTTACTAAGTTTAACGAATTGAAAGAAGCAATTAAAGAATGTTTTGATACTAAAGAAGAAGGTGAGGTAAACGTGACAGAGAATATTATAAATCAGGAAGAAAACATTGATGTTGTGGAGAAAAAAGACGAGGACGAAGTTTTTGAAATAACACTTGAAACTGAAATCGCAGATGAATCCGTCGCAGAAACTCAGCAAATTGAAGAGCCTGCAAAAACAGAAGATGAATCAGAAACGACAGCGGAAGAAACAATTGACTATGAATCAATGTACAATGATGCTATCGCTGAAAATGAGGCATTAAAAACTCAGATAGCGGAGCTTACACGCAGTATTGAAGAACTTACGCCTTACAAGCTTGCTGCTGAAAAGGCTGATAGAGAAAGCGCTGAGAACGGTGTATTCGCTAAGTATGATTCACGCATAGGTGAAATGCCTGAGTATGCGGTGCTCAAAACAAAGGCTGGCGAATATTCAATTGCAGACCTCGAAAGAGAATGTCTTATTCTTGTTGGCAAGTTTGCTATGAACGAGCCTAAGAAAGAAATTGAAGAAACCGAAACAGAACCAACACTTACATTTGCGCTGGACAATATGCCTGAACAGAAGGTAAATCGTTACGGCGATGTATATGAAACTTATAAAACCAAATAACAGAAAGGAAGGTATGACTATGGCACATGGTATTTTTAGATCAGATAATTGCACTTATACACACGATCCTGCAAAGATCAGAACAATCGAAACTTATGGTGAGATTGATAACGGCGCTCCTATAGTTCTTGGCGCACTTGCTACAACTGGCAAGTATGCTGGCGAAAGAGAGGTATTTACTACTTCTGCTGCAACAGGCGCAGCTCCCGCTAATGTTTGGGTAGTAACTACACCTGAACTTGATTATGAAAAGTACACTCTTCCTGAGTTTACTAATGCTTCTGGCGCAATAGGCAGGGCAGTTGCAATGGAAAAGTATGACATTTTCTCAGTAACTTCTGAGGTTCTTTCTGCAATTCCTACAACTACAAATCAGTATATTGTAGCTGCAAACGGACAGTGGACAGTAGGCAGCACAAGTGCTAATGCGTTTGCAAAATATTTAGGTTCTGATGTTCAGGACGGCGTAACATTTTACGGATATCAGGTTCTTTAATTTTAGGAAAGCGAGGTAATAATATGAGTAAGGAATTAAGACAGCTTGCTATTGATGTTTATAATGGCATTGATGTAAAGTTTGAGAATGGTGAAACTGGCGATGATATGATTCGCAACGCTCTTAATAAGGCTTTTGGCGGCATTAATCTTAATGATGGTAAGGCTGTAAGAAATGCAATTGCTTATAATAAAGTTGATTTTGCAATCATTAATGAGCTTATTGATGTTGCAATTGACCTTTCAGCAAATGACAACTCTGAGATTTGGAACTTTGTTGATTTCAAGTCTGCAGCTCTTGGCGACAAGAACAAGTTTACTGTAGAGGGTAATGACCTTCTTCATGTAGATGTAATAACGCATGGTACTCAGGGTGTACGCAGACAGCGTATGCTTAGTAGAGAACTGACAGTTGAAACAACAACTAAGGCAATCAAGATTTACGAGGAAATGGTAAGGCTTGCTGCTGGTCGTCTTAACTGGGCTAAGTTTGTAGAAAAGGTTGGCAAGTCTTTTGACAACGACAGATTTAATGCTGTTGCTTCTGCTTTCAGCGGAATTACTGCTTCTGGCGATTACTCAAAGGGTACTGCTGGTACAGCATTTAGCGAAAGCGATATGATTGATCTGCTTACAACTGTTGAGAATGACGGTAATACACCTAAGATTTTTGGTTCACTTCAGGCACTTCGCAATCTTTCAATGGCTATGGCTGGCGACGAGGTTCGCAGAGATTATTACAACTTTGGTTACATGGGCAAGTTCAACGGCTATGATACATTCCGTATCTCAGGCAAGAATGTTCCTACTGACAAACTCTTTGTAGTTGGTTCAGACGAGAAGTTTATCAAGATGTTTGATGAAGGCGATACACTTACTATACCTCATAACTTTACTGAGACTGCTGACAAGACACAGGAGCTTCAGGTAGAGCGTACTTACGGTGTTGAAGTTATTATGGCAGGCAAGGTTGGCGTTTATCAGCTTTAATTAAAACGAGTAAAAGGAGTTATTTATGGAAGGAAGAGTTACAATAAGCGATGATTACATCGTTCCTGTAAAGTCAAATTTTGATGGCACACTTACATTCAGTGACAATGGTTGGAATGAAAAATGGTATGGCATTGGCGATATTGTTGAAATGCCGTGGAGCGGAGTAAAAGATATAAGAAAATATGGTAGGAAATCTTTTGAGAAAAACTGGCTTATACTTGAGCCTACAAAAGATTATACTTCCGAACAGCTTTACACTGTTCTTGGTGTTAAAGAATACTATCCTAATGCTGACAAGTTCAAAGACGTTGAAGTTCTTATTTCAATGAAACCAAAAGAAATTGCTGAATATCTAAAAGGAATGAGTGCAGATTATCGTAACACTTTCACATCTTATGCAAAAAGACTTTATGAGGACGGCGATCCGCGTATGGATTCAAAAACAAAGATCGCCGCTCTTGAAAAGATACTTGATGTTGATTTCAGTGAGGTGTAAAAATGGCAACAGAATTTAGCGCTGTGTATGAAAGTTTTCTTGGCAAGATAACTGATAATGATTTATCGGCTATGACAGAAGAAGATGCAAATAGCGTTATGAGTGATTTGCTTAGATATGGCATTGTAATTTTTAGCGAGTCTTGTAAGAAGGATTTATCTACCGTTACACCGACTGGGTGGGAAGATGACCTGACGGACTATGAAATAGAAATACTGGCGGAGCTTATGGTTGAAGCGTGGTATAAACCAAAAGTTAATTTTGCGGAATTATTGCGTAATCAACTTAGCACTAAAGATTTTACAACGTTCTCCCCCGCCAATCTACATAAGGAAAACCGTGAAGCATATGAGGCGGCTCACAAAAAAGCACGTTCAATGATAAACGAATATTCTTACAGATATAATAATATAGGAGAATTAAAATGAGCAAAAATTGCAAACCGCCTTATAAAGCTTTGAACAGCTATTTGCATAATCTTATCAATAAGGTTTATAAGATATTGCCAATGAAAGAAGAACAGTGTGATACGTTGACATCTTATCTTCTAAGTTTGGAAAATGAACTTATAGGTTGTTATGAACTGTGGGATATCCTTTGTGATAGCTCACAGTTTTTAGCTGTAATAAATATAGTTAAATATCTGTCTACAAAAGAATATGATATATCAACCTGCAAACGTGAGGTTTTCAAGGCAATTCACCTTATTGAAAAAATAATAAATGAGATTGAAAAGGAGGGATTAAATGGCGACCTTTGAATCATATAAGGCAAGAGTTCATCAACGCGGCGAAACGGTACGTGAACGAACCTTGTATTATGAGAAAGAACACTTAAAGGAACTTGCTGTTAATTCCCTCTCTTGCAAACAATGCAAAGTCAATGGGTTAGATCAATTGCTCATAATTGATGACGGCACATTACCTTATTACAAAAATGTCAAAAGTTTGCCCGATGAATATTTTGAGGCTGGGAATTATATTGAATGGGCTGACAGTATGTGGCTAATGGTTTCTTGCGACTGGGACAAAGAAGTTTATACATATGGCAAAATGCAACAATGTAATTACGTCTTAAAATGGCAAACTAAATCGGCTGATATTATTGAGCGTTGGTCTGTTGTTCTTTCAGCTTCAAAATATAATAATGGTGAAAAGTATAACAACATTATAGTTGTCGGCTCAAATCAACTTATGGTATATTTGCCTATTGATAACGAGACTTTAAAGCTTAGAGCAAACAAAAGGTTAATGTTAGATTTCAATACAGACTATCCCAAGTGTTACGATCTCACCCGTGTTGATACTGTAACTATGGGATATGATGGAGTTGCTGAACCTCGATATGACGGTAAAGGTTGTGTTTTGTTAATTTTAACTGAAACTGAATTTAATCCTGACGTTGATAATGTTGAACTTATGCTTTGCGACTATGTAAATCCAAATGATATTCCACAGCCCACCTCCCCCATTCTCATAACATATAGCGGCAGTCCTGAAATAAGAATAGGCGGACGTAAGACCTTAACTGCGGAGACAGAGAGTGATGTTGTGTTCTCTTTGATTAGTTCTGCGATGTGGGAAGGTAAAATTACACTAACACAAACTGGTAAAAAATGTGTAATTAAATGTGCAAATGATTCAGCAATGGTCGGAACGAGTTTCAAGATTTTAGCAAGTAGTAATGAACAGCATAGTGAGTTGATTATTAATATTATAGGTGCTGTCTGAGGAGGTGTTGGAATTTGAAATCTGAATGTATACGTCAATGGAAAAATCAAATTATGTCCGAGCTTTCGCAAGACGATGAAATAATAAATGCGCTTGGTTTAAACACCGACGAATCACCAGATGATTTAGTATGGGTAAGACTTTATCCACACTATTACATACCGCAGACAGAAGAAGAAGTAAAAACCTACATACTTGTTGAGATTGATATACCTGAAAGAAGAATACGTTTTGGAACTACCGAAAGTTCGATATGGGTTCATCCGACAATTATATTTTATGTATTAACACATCAAGAAGATATGCGTTTAGATTTAGTCGGAGAAAGCGGAACTCGCATGGATTATCTGTCAGAATTAATAGAAAATAAATATCAAGGCAGAGAAGATTTTGGCGTAGGTACTTTGCAACTAAAGTCTGATGTTGCTGGAAGTATTAATACAACATATAGATTTAGGCAGCTTGTTTTTGAAGCTGTTGATGTAGACAATGGTTTATGTGAGGTGTGATACTTCTTGCGAGACATTGATGAACTCAAATTGTATCGTGGCGATGATTATGAATTGCCTAACGGTATTAAAATAAAATGCCCGACACTGGGCGAAATTTGTGATTATGGAGAGAGCGAGTATCTTTCTATGATCTCTATATTCACAGCAACCAACATAGATAGGTGTGCTCAATTAGATGATATGGGGATTGATTATACCCAAATAACTAATTTTCAGATGTTTACAGTGTTTGCCTCTATGCTAACCAATCACAAAGAAGAAAATAATAACAAGATAGACACATCTCCTTTGTTTGGATATTTAGATTTTTCTTCGTTTATTAGCGTTGAATGTGATGGTGAACTATGTATGATTAATAACGCTGGAATTAAGTTTACAGAGAATGTGTTTGAAGAAATGACAGCATACATACGTAAAATGCATGGTATTCCTAAACCACAATATACAACTGTCAAAAATGAGTTTGCTAAAACCCAGCTTATTCTTGACGCAAGAAATGATGCGGAATATCATCGTAGATTACGCGAGATTAGAGGAGAACACTCAACATATCAACCCTACATATCAGCTCTTGTAAATCACCCTAACTTTAAATATAGTTGGGACGATGTATGGAGTATGAAAGTTTATGCGTTCTTCGACAGCTTAAAACGCATTTCAATAATTGATAACGCAAATCATCTATATCAAGGCTTATATAGTGGTTGCGTAGAATATAACAAAGTTAAAAAAGATTTGAATTGGCTCAAGCCAATTGATTAAAGAAAGGTGGTATTATTATGGCAACAGGTTTTAGCACAGACCTCTCGACATTTGTGCCTGAGCGTCCTATATATGCCGTCGGTGAAAATAGTGATGGTAGCCTTGCGTGGATGACCAATCAGCTTCAAGATTTTCAAATTTCTGTAAGCTCCGAGGAAGATACCAAAACCGACGCACAAGGAAATACAATTTTTTCAATTTCAAGAGCAAAATCTTGCGAAGTATCTTTTACAACACCTCTGTTTACACTTGAAATAGTAGCTGCAATGAACGGAACTGATAAGCAAGTCGGTACTGACACAGTAAAGATTGCAGTTCCTAAATTTGAAACTGTTAAGCTTGTTGAAACAGCAGACAAGGTTGTAATAAGCGGTGACTATACTACAGTAAATCTTGACCATTATGTAAGAAACAGTGGTATTGTAGGCGCTGCTGAATACAAGATTTCGGCTGCTTATCTTACAAAGGACGGTTCTACAAAGAAGAAACTGTCTCTTGGCGGCGGTGCAAATCCTTCTGACGGTGAATTTGTATTCACACAAGGAAATCCCGCTGGTGATCCTGCAACTCCTGACAAAATAAAGCTTAAAAACTCTGATTACCTTGCTGGTGCTTCTATTCTTATCACATATGAATATCTGACAGCAGACGCAATTCAGATTGTCAACTCTGCTGAAGAGTTTCCTGTAGCTTCTGTTGTTAAGGTACTTGTAAGAGGATATGACGTTTGTGATAAGTCAGCTCCTATCTATGCTTACTTTATATTCCCTTCGGCTAAGTTCCAGACCAATTACACTCTTGGCATGGCACTTGACCAGAATATTGACTGTAACCTTACTTGCTCATATGATTACTGCTCTGACGATCGTGAGCTTTATAGAATGGTTATTGCGGGAGAATAAGGAGGCTTTTAAATGGGTAATCTCACAAAATGCGTAATATGCGGCAAAGAATATAACTATTGCCCTAACTGCGCTGGAACTAATGGGTGGAGACTTTATACGGACACCCATGAACATTATCAGATATTTACAATATTTCAGCAATATAATTCAGAAGTCTTTGATAAAGAAAAGGCTTCTGAAGCTTTTAAAGCAATGGGAATAACTGCGGATTCTGATTTGAGCAATCTTAAGCCCAATATTGTTAATGATATATTGGAAATAGTAACTGTTGAGAATGAACCCGTTGAGGAAAAAACGGTGATAAAAAAGGCAAAAAAAAGTAAATTGTATAAAGAATGAATTAGAAAGGGGTAAGTTAATGCAAATTGGCTTACCCCTAATTTTTCTAAGGGAGAAATAAATGCGAGTAATTGGATTAGATCAAAGCACATCCGCAACAGGTGTGTCTATTTTTAATGATAATAAGCTTGTTGATTATATTCTTATAAAACCAAAAATCAGCAAGAAAGTTAATAGTGCGATAGTAGAGAATGAGCCGCACCTATGCAGTATAAAAATGCCAGAAGAAATGTATGGCACAACATTACTTCGGACAACCGTTATATCAGACGAGATCGAGAAACTGATTGAAGGTTTTGATCCTGATGTAGTGTATTTTGAAGAAATATTTGAAAACGCTAACCCTCGTGGATTTCGCAGTCTTGCAAGATTGCAGGGCTTTATATGTCACATATGTCACAAGCATAATGTCCGATATGTGATTGTGGAGGAAAGCAAATGGATAAAGACATTTGGCACATACACACGCGAAATGTCGCGCCCAGAACGCAAGGCGGATATAATGCAGAAAATAAATGACCTATACGGTCTTGATATAAAAACAGATGATTTAAGTGATGCGATAGCAATAGGAACTTATGCTATCAGAACCGAACTGTAACGAATTGAAAGGAGAAATACTTATGGCAAATATACTTAATATACTGGACAAGTCCCCACTTGAAAATAAGATAATTAATGTGTGCAAAAACAAAATAAAGATTAATACATACCTTTCGGTAGATGATTATGCTTCTTGTATTTACACAGTGGTAAATTCTTGCTTTGACGAATCAGGGCAATACAAGCCTGAATTTAAAGAAATAGCAAAGCGATGGGCGTATATTAAATACTTCACAGATATCGAACTTGGCGATATGAAAATAGAGGAACTGTTTAAATGTTCTCAGGCAAGTTGGTGGCGAGAAGTTTATAATGAGATTTTAAATATACCTGTATATTATGATATTGAAAGCACTATTAATGAAATGATTGAGTATCGTATAAACACCCGCATGACAAAGTTCGACCAGCTTTGTTCTGATTTATCGGAAGTGCTAAAAATAGATAATACACAAGATATTGAAAATGTAAAAGAAGTGCTTGATGGACTTAATAAGATTGATAAATCTGAATTTGTAAAAGCAGTAACCGAAAATGTTATTGAAAAGACTAAGGCTGGTGATAATAATGGCGGTGAAAAGTCTGAGGGAGCAACTGACTAAAATTGCTCTGAATAATGTTAAAACGTCAAATGGTAAAACGCTGGCGGAAATGATGGTGCAAGAGGCACGAAGGCTTTATAACTGTATTCAATATCACATTGATAAGTATTACAAGTCTTATGAACCTAAAATATATGAGCGTACTTATAATTATCAACGTGCATTGTATGCAGAAGATATAGCCGATATTCGTATTAAAGGAAACACTTTGATTATTGGTGTAAAGTTTTTGAGTGAGTTCTCAATGCACCCCAATTTAGAACAGGTTTATTGGTATAACAAATATCAAGGGGGAACATGGATTCCAATAAATGATAATCATAATTCTTTTGTCCCAATTTTAATGGAAAAAGGTTGGCGGGCTAATCGCCTTGCAAATATGATTGGAAGGCACGTATATCGTTTGACATACTTTGAAGGTATTCGTGCTGTAGAAAAAGGAATAGCAGACTATAATAAAACAAATAAATTAGGAATTAAAATTAATGCTGATGATTTTTATAATGCAAAGGCATATTAATGAAAAGAGGTGGTTAAATGGCGGATAATACGATAGAACTGATTGCAAGGATTAAGACTGACGATTCAGAAAAATTAATCAAAAAAGATATAGACACAATGTCGGACGACTTGCAAGACAATCCCCTAAAGATATCATGTGTAATTTCAGATGATAGCATAAATGCAATTAAAGCTCAGTTAGGTGGGTTAGATGATTTTGTTTTAAATATCGGCGGTATTAAAATAGATGATTCTATGGTAAACATGGAAGTCTCTCAGGCTGTATCAAATATACAAAATTCTATGGATCGGTTATCAACGATAGCCAAAATTGACTTATCTACAGACAATAATGCCTTGGGAATTTTTATAGACAAATTAACTGAATTAAATGTTCGCAATGTTAATATCGAAGAATTTGAAAACCGTTTAAAGAGTTTGCATTTAACAATCGAAAAAATAACTCCTGAATTTGTAAGGTTAGAAGAAGGCGGCGAACAAATACTATCTTCGTTTACTATTAGCGGAAGAGATGAAAATAATAATTTAGTTTCTTTTGTTGAAAAATTTAATTCCAAAACTGGTGAGTTCACAAAAGCAACTACCAAAATAACCACCGATTTATCAAAAGTACAAAAGGCTCAGATAAAAGCCAAGAATGAAACCGAGGCTTATCAAAAAGTATTTAATGAGTTTTTAACATTACAAGGCAAATATGAACTTTACGGAAAACAATTTGGAGAAGATACAAGTTTAAGCAAACAATTTCAAGATATATCAGGTATCATGGAAGAGTTTAGTAAAACTGATCCAATTGAAAAACAACGTGAAGTGCTTATTAGGCTTGATACGGCATTAAAGCTTATAAAGGTTGATATAGATAAAATTAATCAGGCTAAGAATAATACTATAAGTTCAGACAATTCCTTCTATCCTGTTATTAACAAAGTTACAAGTGAAAGTAAATCGAGTAATGCGGCGCAATTAAACGAAGCCAAAACAACCCTTAACGATTTCTTTAAATCAAAAGAAATAGATGATAGCGCCACGAGAATTAAAAGAGCAGTTGAAGATTCAAGTGGCGCACTTCAAAGGTTCTATGTGCAAATTGAAAAAGGTGATAAGTCAGTTGAAACTTTGACTTACGCCTTAAACGAACAAGGCACAGCTTATGAGTATCTTGGCAAGGTAGTTCGTGAAGCGGATAACTCTACAGATTTCAGACGTAGAGGAATTAATGTTCAATGGGACTTACAAGCCGAGGCTGTTAAGAAGTTCGCAGCAAATGTTGAACGAGCGGATTATTCCACTGATGAATTGGCAGATGATATTAAGAAACTACAAAACTTGTTAAGGGTTCGTGGTGATACCAACGCCATGAATCAGTTTCTTGATACGTTTGATCTTGCAAAAGCAAAACACCAAGCATTAAATGCAGAGGTTCGTAAGAATAATTTTGCGACAGCATATTCAAATCGAATAAAGAAACTCGTGGCGGATATGAACTCTTATGCCGTTGCCAATCAAAGAGCGGTAGAGTCCACAAAGAGAATGTCTGATGGTGTTACGTTTGCAGACAAATGGGCTAATATGATGAGCCGAGCTGCTGATAAAGTTAATTTGAGTGATTCGGAATTAAAGAGGCTCAATCAAGAACTTGCTATATTTAGAAAAGAAGCCGAAGCCGCAGGTTTAAAAGGCGAAAGTGCATTTGGCAAATTCTTAAACTCATTTAAAACTATGTCAAGTTACATATCGGCAAATATGGTTTTCAATTTTGTCAAAAGGCAAATAAGAGAACTTGTTAATGAAATTACTGAGCTTGACACAGCAATGGTTGAACTGCGTAAGGTTACTGTTGCAACTGATGAGGATTTTAGAGAATACGAAAAAACTGCTGCGTCTATTGCAAAAGAAGTTGGTGCAAGTATTACTGATGTAATTAATTCAACAAGTACATTCGCAAGATTGGGCGAAAATTTAGAAAACGCAACTGCGCTTGGAAGAATAGCAACTATCTATCAAAATGTTGGTGATGGTATTACTGAGGCGCAGGCTTCCGAAGATTTAGTTTCAGTAATGAAAGCTTTCAATATACAAGCGAAAGATGCCATTACAGTTGTTGATAAACTAAACGAAGTGGGTAAAATTTGTTGCCCCTGAGAAACTATATCGGTTAAAGTCCAGAGATGGATAAGACCGAGGTAAGACTATGTTTATATTCGGCAATATATTATATGAAAAGAGGTGAAACTGATGTCTAAGAAATATGATTTAGTAGGAAAGACTTTTGGTAGACTAACCGTTAGAAAAAAGGTTGAAAAACCTAATTGCAAAAAGAAAGCGGTTTATTGGGAATGTGTTTGTGAGTGTGGAAATGTTGTAATTAGATCAACCGAAAAATTAATGAGGGCTTTAAAAAATAACACAGATTCATCGTGCGGTTGCAATAGAAAGGCAATTGTCATTAAAAGCTCTGGTAAAATGATTGATGGTCAGAGATTTGGACGATTAGTTGTTTTAGAAACTATTTGGGAGTCTGATAAATACAACAAACCTATGGTTAGGTGCGAATGTGATTGTGGTAATGAGATAATTGTTGCTAAAAACGATGTGCAATCTCTCCACACTCAATCTTGTGGTTGCCTTCAAAGAGAAAGAACTTCTTTAGCACGTAAACGTGATTGGATAGGTTTTATATCTGATAGTGGCGTTGAATTGTTGTATGAAACGTTTCAAAATCAAAAAGGGCAAAGGTTATGGCGAGCACGATGCTTTTGTGGTAAATATTTTGAAGTTCTTCCAACCCATATTGCCAACAATCATGTTCATTCGTGTGGTTGTAATAGTGGTTCTTCTGGCGAAAAGATGGTTGAAGATATTTTAAAGGCAATTAAGGTTGAATATAAAAAACAGTACACCTTTGATGACTGCGTTGATAAACAACGATTAAAATTTGATTTTGCAATTTTCAAGAATAATAAATTGTCATGTTTAATAGAATATGATGGTAAACAGCATTATGAACCAATTAAATATTTTGGTGGAATTGATGAATACCAAGATAGAGTTCATAAGGACAATATCAAGAATGAATATTGTAAGAACAATCTTATTCCATTATATCGTTTTACTTTTGCCGAAAGTAAAGATGATATTGAAAAGAAAATAATAAACATAGTAAACCGTAACGACTGCGGGACGTTTATGGTAACATAAGCGTTGAAGTTTCTCCTCTGTTAAAAAACAGAGTAATATACAGTCTGATCTCACGCTATAATCTAAAAAAGAAACGTGAGAGTATGCCAGAAATGACATACCGCCATCTATGATGGTCAGTAGGTGAAAACCGAAAGTAACAGTTTTAGAACAACTTTGCAATTACTTCTGGTGGTATAGGTGAAGCTTTAAAGCGTTCAGCGTCAGCTTTGGCTGCTGCCAACAATAGTCTTTCAGAAAGTATTGCTTTGATTACAACGGCAAACACCATAGCCCAAGATCCTGAATCTGTTGGTACTGGTATGAAAACAATGGCGCTGAGACTTCGTTCAACCAAAACAGAATTAGAGGAAATGGGCGAAGATGCTGAAGGTGCGGCGGAAAATGTATCTAAACTTAGACAACAAATGCTTGCTCTTACTGGTGTTGATATTCAATTAGATGATACGACGTTTAAATCAAGTTATCAAATTCTTTTGGAAATCTCTAAAGTCTGGGGTAGGCTTGACGACCTTTCAAGAGCCTCTGTGCTTGAACAGCTTTTTGGTAAGCGCCAAGCTAATATAGGTGCAGCCATTCTTGAAAATGGAAAATTACTGGAGAGGGTATATCAAACATCTGAAGCTTCGGCAGGTTCGGCAATGCGTGAACAGGCTGAATATGCTAAATCAATACAATATTCAATTGATAATTTAAAGGCTGCTTATCAGGAATTTGCAAAAGAAGTAATTAGCTCTGATTCAGTAAAGTCAATATTAAAAATCGCACAGACATTTTTAGAAACACTGACTGGAATTGTTGACATATTTGGCACATTGCCGCCGATATTGGCTACAATATCGACAATAATGGGCGTTAAAGGTCATGGTATCTTTCCCACTGAGGGGCTAACATCTTTTAAGGATGGCTTAGAATCTGTCAAGGCAAGTTTTCAAACATTAAGATCGTATGGCTCTATAAAAGAATTGTATAGCGCCAATAATATAGATTTAGTCGGCTTATCTAAAGATGATATTGCGGCATTGCAAAAATATGTTGATATCTTAAAATCAGGAAATAAAGAAAATATCTCTTTAGAAATTGCTATGGACGGCACAAGCAAGTCAGCTCAGAAGCAAGCCGCGAAATTTAGAGAGCTTAATGATATGCTTCGTACTGGTGAAATATCACAAGAACAATATGAAGCTGCTACATTAAGTTTATCTACTGCACAAAAGGCGGCAACTATTTCATCTAAGGCTTTAAGCGTAGCACTTAACGCTCTTGGAAATATAGCTATTATGGCTGCAATTACTTTAATAACAAAGGGTATAAGTGAATTAGTAGACAAGCTTGTTGTTACGGAAGAAGAACTTGCACAGGTTCGTGATGAGGCTGTTCAAGACTTGCAAAAGATGTCAAGTGAATTAAGCGACATTATAAAAAAGGAAGAAGATATTCAAGAACTTGTTGGTAGATATAAACAACTTATTCTTTCAACACAAGACATCTCTGCAAATAAAGATGAATTAATTAAAATTCAGGATATTCTTATTGAAAAATTTCAGAATGAACGAGCTGAAATTGATCTTCTGAATGATAATTATGATGAAACTATCAAAAAAATAAAGGAATTATCGGATGAGGAATATTCTAAATGGGCAAGTGAAAATGCTGATAAGTTAGCAAAGGCTGAAAAACTGGCTGGTTACAATGTTGCTTATCGTGATATGTTTACAGACAGATATGGCGTTTTAAATTATTCCGAAATGAATAAGTACGATCAAGTATTTTACAAAGGGCAAATTCAGAATGAAGATAAACTTGCCGCTTCCTTATATAAAGTTAAAAATGTTTCAAAGGAAGTTCGTAAATACATTGATGACATAAATGGAGCATCAATTGCAGAGGGGCTAAGAAAAGACGATTTATATTTATCTGGCAGACTTGAAGATGCTTATGACCAACTTGATAGACTTATAAAGTTATTACGTGAAAATAATGCTGATGAAAATGTGTTAGCGCCATTAAGTGCGCAGCTTATTAAGATTGGTGATGCAATTGAATATACCGATAAATATATGCAACAAAAAAGGTTGCATGAAGCTGAATATATTGAAACCCTTAATAATACAACAACTAAAGCAATATATCTTTTGCAATTAGAAGGTGAGGCAGCAGACGAATCTCGCGCTAAGTGGTTTAGCAATTATAAGACAATTCAAGAAGGTTTTGACAAAACAGTTGATCCTATAATTAAGTCAATTCAATCTATTGCAGACGGTGACGCTCTTTCATCTGAAGATTTTTGGAAAATAATGGAAATTGACACTAATCATATTATAAGTGATATAAAAATGGTTGGCGATCAGTTTGTATTAAATCAAGATCAACTTATTGCGCTCAAAGATCAGTACATTCAAAGTCAGGTAGCTTCAATTAAACTTCAAAATAAAGAACTTGAAAATCAAAAAACTCAGCTCATAAATACAATTGCACAGGCTGAAGCAGAACTTTCAATGCTTGGCGCAAGAGGAATGGCTGTTGAAGCTTATCGTACAGAATTTGCACAAGCGGAAAAGGCTATAAAAAACGCAAAGGGATTGCTTGTAGAACTTGAAAATCAGCAAAAACAAAATAATCTTCTTGTAGAAGAATTTAATTCTAAACTTGGCGATACGGCAAATTATATTAATCGTTTAAAGAAAGAAGTTGAGCAACTAACTAATGACCTTGACGATTATGTAAAGGCGTATGAATATCGCATTGACAGGATTATTGATAATCTGGAAGATGAAGTTGATGTTCTAAACGAGCAGAAGAGTGCTTTGCAAGAAGAACTTGATGTTCTTAATGAGCAACGTGACGCAATTCAGGAAACGATTGATAACTATAAGACTGTTGCTGACCTCGTTCAAGATGTTGTAGATAAGCGCAAAGAGGAACTTGAGGCTGAGAAAAAGGCAATTGAAGATACGTACAATGAGCGAATTAACAAACTCAAAGAAGAAACGGAACAGCGGGAGGACGCATTTGAATACGCCCAAAAGCTTGCCAATCTTGAAAATGCCAAAAACAATAAACGTCGTGTTTATGACGAAGCTCGTGGTTGGCGTTACGAGTCTGTTAAGGAAGATGTTGTCAAGGCTGAGAATGACCTTGCAAAGTTTGAAAACGAGAGAGAAATTAAATCGCTTGAAAAAGAACGTGATGAGCTTACAAAGACTATTGATGAGCAAATTGAAGAACAGACCAGATATGCACAATTCTATAAAGACACCATTGATGAAATAATTATTAAAGAAAATGAACTTCTTGCTGAACAAATCTTGGGTTCAAAGTGGCGTGAAGATATTGCAAATCTTGACATTGAAACTGCCGAGAAATTCAGGACGGAATATAGAAACCATAATGATGCGTTGCGTAATATTACTCGTACTGAAATTAAACTCAAGGAAGAAGCGATTAAGGCAAAAGACGCTGAAATAAAGGCAAAGCAAGAACAGATTGAGTCTTGGAAGAAATATAAGACTAATGTTCAAGAGGCTGTAAAAGATATCAAAACAGCACAAGAAGGTTATATGGAAATTGTCAAAGAGCTTGACCAAAAAGAGCCTTTGACATTAGACAATCGTGGTACTGCATTTGAAACTTTTAAAAATAGAGTATCGGGAGCAATTGATACCATTACAGCTAAACAAAGTGAGGTTGATAAACTTACATCTTCGTTTGATAGTTTGAATGGTGATTATGGTATTAGTATTTCAGTTAATGGTATAACTGAATTACAACAAGCTACAGAATTAGCAGAAAGACTTGCCGTTGCAGCTTCGCTGGCAAATGGTACGTTCCGCCCAAGCAATACATCGGATATAGTAAAAGCAATGCAGCTTGGACATACTGATGCTGACTTGGTAAATAGTTGGATTAAGGAACTGATACAGGGTGAACACGATAAAGGTGGTGTTGCTGATTATACAGGACTTGCTATGCTTCACGGCACAAAGCAAAGGTCTGAGACAATCTTCAACGCTAATGATTCTGCAAAGCTTTACGACATGGTTCACGATACTCCAAACCTTGTGGCTGATATGCTCAATCAAGCGACAAAGCTCAGTGGCTTCAAACTTGCAAGTAACGAAGTATCTAATAGTTCTAATGTGTCATTCTATATTGACAAGATAGTAACTAATGATCCTGTTGACTTTGAGCGTCAGCTTGACAAGTATTACAGAACTAAACTTACACAAACCTATACAGGTCGTAACTAATGATATAGCCCTCACTTAATTGTGGGGGCTAACTTACAAGGAGGTGAATTATGCTACAATATCCTATTAATGTATATCCTGATAAGGTAGCATTTGATTCTACTAAAAATACGTATGACCGTGATTTGCATTTTACATTTAAGGGCGATTTACTTACGTGTGTGTTTTATAAAATATATGATTATGATACCCAACAAATTGTAAGAAGTGGCATATACAAAGATAATACATTATCTCCATTGGCATATAATAACGATGAAGTAAATTGTGGTGGGATACTTGCTGACTTGGAACAGGGTAGATATGTTATCCAAATGATGCTTACGCAGACACAAAAGAATTTAGTAAACATAGGCTATTACGATATTTACGATAGGTATGTTTCAAGGGGTAAGCTAAGAGCCGATTATACATCTGGCGGCACAACAATGAAAATAGAAAATAAAATTAATCTTATATATGAGTGGAACAAAAACGGCAATATATATTCACATACGGAAGAAGAAATGCCTATAACTCCGTCTGTTTCTCAAACTGTATACACTTCGGGAATAAGAATAGCTATAAATGGCGATGGAGCTTTAATTGATTCTTATAATTATGAAACAGGCGAAATCACTTTAAAAGAAGATACTGCTTTTAGTGAAGATTTAAGTAGTGGTACTGAATATGCTTTATATTCTAATTACTTAATTACTGAGCAATACTATTTTGAAGTTTGCGAAGAACCTCAAATACAAGCATTAAGTCATGACAGTGGCACGGATATATGGGTGACATGGGATTCAAGAGGTGGGGATTTTAAGGCATTTTATTGGAAAGGCTTAGACCTCGGTGTACGCAAAAATAATCTACTTAAATACTACACGATAAATCTCAAAAAGAAAAGTAGTTCAAGTGTGTGGTACGATGTTCTTACAACTGAAAAGATTTATTCACAGAATATTGACTGGCGGTTTAGTGATGATTATGACACAATAGAATTAGATGGCGGCAACTGTGAAACTCGCACCTATAAAATAATTCTTACTTGTGTAATGCAGAATGGTATGAGTTTCACAAAAGAATATGAAGTAGTTGCGCCACAACGTAGTGCAACTGAAATTGTTCATGATTTTGCTGTTACTTATAGTAGTAAATTTAATCAAATTCAAATGCAATGGGGTGAGCCAACTCGTGCAGGTCATTCTTATCGCATATATAGAATTAACGCTGATGAAAGATATAATATAGGCACACATCAAGATAAATCTGTGCAAACTTATGCATTGAATCCTCGCAAGGTGTTAATTGGAGATAATGCAAGCGGTTCAGGATTTGATGATAACCTTGCAAGTCAGTGTGGCAAGTTTAGATATATGATTGTCCCTTACAACAGTGCAAGTGGTTCAACGGATATTTACAAGGCTTACTTGACTGATATTATTACTGCAAATTTTGATGGTTACACATTGACAGCTTGTTATGATACAGGCAAAAATGCGGATGGCAAACTCCTTTATAAACAAGGCGACACATGGAAGTTTATGTGTGACATAGATGATACAGACAATCAGCAAAATCTCAATAGGCAAATGCATATAGGTAATGGCAAATATAGTACAGCGACAAAGACAGATAATAATTACATGACGGGAAAACTCAGCGGCTACATAGGCTATATGAATTGTTCATCTAAGGAATTTGAAGATGATATTGAGGTTGTTAAGGCATGGCGTAGATTTTTAGCGCAGGACGCTATATATGTTCTGAGGTCGCCCAAAGGCGATGTATGGCTTGTAAATATCGTGGACAATGCTGTAACAAAATATGAAGAAAGCACACCTCGTATTCCTGTTCAATTTACATTCTCATGGGCTGAGTGCGGCAACATAGAAGATTATCTCATTGTGGAAACCATGCCACCATACACAGAAGATAGGCGGTGATGATATGGAGTATTTCAACCGATACAGTCCTGAATACATTGCGGCTCTAAAAACTGGCAACGGGCATTATAAGATACGCCTTGAAATATTATCGCAGAATGAGACTGCTGTGGGTGAAATTACTAAGGACATATCACTTACAGCGCAAGGTCAAATCACGATTAACTATGAGCAAATTACACGTAGGTCATGTAGTCTGACTCTTATAGATGTGGATGGCAAATACTTGCCGCATAAGAACAGCCCATTTTGGATTAATCGCAAGTTCAAGTTGCTGATCGGTTTAGTTGTGGGCGATGACATATACTGGTGGTCGCAAGGCATTTTCTACACGCTCTCTGTGACCGCAAACAACCATACACTAAATATAGAGGGCGTGGATAAAGGTGCGGCTCTTGACGGAACTTTGAAATTAAATATGACCGACGCTGAGTACGTGATTGAGCGTGAGGATAATATCAGCACTACTATTAGACAACTTATGGCTCTTAACGTGGGAGCTTCTTCTATTGAAGGTTTGAATGAAATTATTTATGGCGGCGATGTGCCTATGGACGTAAAAGAGCCTTTGGTCGGCATACGCTATTTCGGACAGCAAGCGCAAAGCAAAATTGTGGTGGACGCAAATAATTATGTGGGTGAGATTTTTACAAAGCTTGCGGATTTATACGGCGCAGACTGTTACTACGACACAGAAGGATATTTTAACTTTGTTCCTTACATTGACAATTACGGTTATAACTACGCTCCAAAGCAATGGGAGTTCAATGACTTGTCGGCGTTCTTTGAGGACGTAAACTACAATTATTCTTATGACGGTGAAAACGTAGTGACATACTACACGAATAGTACGGACACAGGAGTTGCAAATGTTGCGTGGACTTCATACAACACTAATCCCCTATCCCCTCTTAATGTGTCGGTTGGAATCCGTCGTGCGCAGTCTCAGGAAATGCCGTATTACACTTACGGGACAAATATAGATGATGAGCGTGAACAAAACATTCAGGACTGCAAGGCGGCGGCAAATCACTATCTCACTAAGAGTAGTCTTATAGGTATGCAACTGACTTTTGACGCACCACTTATCCCCCACATGGACGTAAACAGGACTATTGGTATTAGCGATTCGTGGGCTGGCATTGAAAACGGAGTGTTTATTGTGCAATCAATAACTATACCGTTGTCGGCTAATAAGATGAGTATAAGCGCAACCAATATTAACTGGTTGCCTAATGACATGGGATTTGAAGGCACAAGTGAAATTATATATCCTGTAGATGACTACACTCAAACAGATGAAAACGATTATATTTATCTTACAGGCGAAAATGATTCGCAGACTGTTTTATATATAAGTTCATATAAGAATGTTCAAATGCCTACGACTTTGGATAATAAACCACTTACAACTGTTGGCTATGAGACATTCTATGAAACAGATGTGGAACGTGTTATTATCCCCGAAGGCGTAACTACGATTGAGTAAAGGAGTTGATATAATGGATAGTTTGTTGGAACTTATTGACCGCCGCATTGAAAAGGCATTGGCTAAGTCGGGTTATATCAATTCTCAGCTTGGTCAAGTGGTGGAGACTGGCGACGATGTTCACAAGGTTAAGTTGTTTACAACGGGCGCAATATATGAGATACCTAATTTTAGCGGCTCAGATGTTGAACAAGGTCAAAGTGTTTATGTATATTGGCGTGGTGGTTTTTTATCAAATCAGACTGCATATATCGGTGCAGTTTTAAAAGGACGGTGATTGAATGGCAACAAAAGAAGTATCAACGTGGGACGGATTAGTAGAAGCATTAAATGGTTTTGCCACTGGAGATATTATAAAGCTTACGGCAGACATTGATCTGAATAGAGAATATCCAACAGGTGTAACGTCTTGTTCATTTGAACAGACAGGCTACGAAGGAACTTCTGTAACTATTGACGGTAATGGTCATCAAATTAAAAATCTCAGAACTAACATGACTACTCCTGCTGATATATTTGTAAAAACAAATGGAGACAGCTCTCTTACTGTAACTTTTAAAGATTTGGATTTTGTAAATCTTATATTATCAGAGGCTCATTTCATAAGCATAAATGGCACTAATGATGATGCTATTGTCCTTAACAATGTTCGTTTTGTTGGTAAGAGAAGTGGAGCGTCATATCTTATAAATAGGAATAGAAATGTTACACTTGAATCTTGCTATTTTGATATTCCGTGGCAAGGTAGTGGTTCTTCTTCAAGACAGTATATTTCTCTTATACCAACTTCAAGTAGTGCAACATCTACAACTGCAAACTATTGTTGGTTTCATGAGCATTATACAGGTTGGACGATGCCTGCTGGTTGGACATATAATGATGATGCTAATTCAGTATTCTTCTCGTTCAGTTTCGTGAAGTTAAACGGCTGTTATATTGATGGCGATGGTGTCTGCACTAAAGAAACTATATCTGGCATGAATATTGATAATGTTCTTAAATTTATAACCAAAGCTAACGCTGCTGCTTATACACCTTCGTCACAAAATGTTTTTGATGGAACAGTTACTATTATGAACGGAATAGATAATGGAGCAATAAAAATCGGTAATCTCAGTGGAGTTATGAAGAAAGATGTACAAGTTCCTTCAGGTTCTACCGATATATCATCTTATAGTAATGTTGCTGATTCTGATGTTGTTGCTACAAATAAACCATTCCCAATCAAAGCTACAGAATCACAGATGAAAGATGCTTCTTGGCTCAGTAGTCAGGGATTTGATATTGTTGTTACATAAAGGGGTGATTGTGTGGGTATTAACTTATTTAACTATCAAACAATGGCTACTTCTGCAACTGGAAAATATTTATCAAGCGATGGCGTTGAAAATGAGGGAAGTGCTTGGAATATTTCGGATTATATTCCTTGTCTTGGTAAAACCTTTACATTAAATCCTATAGGCGGCAATACCCCTTCTATATGTCTATACGACTCTAACAAAAATTATATTACTGGAATTAATTATAGTAGTGGAGGAGTTGCTACAAAAATTGCAGTAACTATAACAGCTAATACAGATGCTTATTTTATAAGATTTTCTTATTATGTTAATTCTGAGTACGAAGATGATTTATCTCAAATAATGTTAAATAGAGGCAGTTCTTCATTACCTTTTGTTCCGTATGCACCTTCATGGACGTTAGATGAAAATGACATACTGACTAATGAAAATCTTCCTGACCCAATAGACTGGCAGCCTCCATATCCTTCTGGTATGTGGGTTCTTGATGATAATGATATTTTAACAAACTCAATGCTCCCCGAAGTCCTTATTGACTATCAGGGAGCTTTTAATAAATGCGCACACTTAGTTGAAGTGACTATTCCAAAAACTGTTAAGAGCATTGGCAAATGGTCATTCCGTGAAACATTACTTACGTCGGTCACTATCGCAAGTGATTGCACGTATTACGATACATCATTCCCTGAAAATTGCGTGATAAACTTTTATCCCGATTGAGAAAGGAGAGAGATATGAGCGAGACACTACGTAAATATGGTGCGAAGTACAACGTGACTTATTGCACCTTAGTGGGACTTAGTACCGACACAAAGCCTACAACTGTCCTTATCAATGACAAGGCGGTAGAAGTGGCAAACGGTAGTGAGTTTATAGAAATGGACACAGATAAGAAATACCGATACGATTATGCTAATCAGCAATGGAAGGAGGTATGATTAAATGGTAACACTTATAAAATATGGTGCTTTGGGCGGTGGCGAGAAGTACAACGTCAACCAAATGTGGATTGACGGACTTAGCACTGACACAAAGCCCACTACAAAAATAGATGGTATGGGAATACCTAATGGCTCAGTATACACAGAAGTAGATACAGGCAAAACATATATGTTTGATTATGACAATGCAACATGGTATGAAGTATCAATTGGTGGTGGCGGTGGTGGTACAAGCGGTGGCATAGTGCTTGTTGGTGAAACTACTACAGCTCTTACAGATGATGCAACAACTAACCCCATCACAGTCAATGGACAATCTTACACGGCACAACCTAACGACGCTGTAATTTATGGCAGTAAGGAATTTTTGTTTGACGGAACAAAGTGGCATGAGTTTGGCGACCTGAGTGGTCTTAGTTCAAATGATATTGGAGCGATGACTAATTATACCATAGCTTCAACAGGTGCGGCAATAGTTGCATCAGATACGTTGAATCAAGCTATAGGTAAAGTTGAAAAACGTGTTACTGATACTGAGACTAAAACAGACAGAATCATAATGGACAATACTGAGACTCAGGACTACTATATGCAAGATTCTACTCCGAGTAATCCTGTAAGTGGCGATTATTGGTTCTCAGATGACCCATTACTGTCCTCTGATATAACAGCAATGACAGGTTATGCAAAGGCTCAGACTGCTTCTGCTATAGTTGCAACTGATAGTTTGAATCAAGCAATCGGCAAGCTTGAAAAAGGTGTAGATGATAATGAAACCAATATTTCAACCCTCAATGCTAACAAGATTGGAGCATCGGATTACGCTTCACAGAATACTGGAGGCACTGTACGAGTTTGGACTACAACTGATGGTACTGATACAGTTCTTCATATATCCAATGAAGCTCCCACACCATAAGGCGGTGAAGTTATGAACATAGCTTTAGATAGCAACATAACTTCAGTTGAGTTTAATGGCTCAGAAGTTGACGCTGTTGAGTTTAATGGTACGGAGATTTGGAGAAAAGCAGCACCAAGTCCTACACAGCCTGATACATGGGAAGCTAAAACTTGGTATGGTTTACCATCAGCTTTAAGACTTTCTGGTAGTTACATATGGACTGATGGTACTAATATTTATTATTCAAATGGTGGAAACCAATATATTCTTGATGTTTCTACATCTACGTGGAGTGCTAAATCTTGGAACGGTCTAAGTAATTTTTATGGTAGTTACATATGGACTGATGGTACTAATATTTATTATTCAAGAAACACAGAACAATACGTTCTTGACCCTTCTACATCTGCATGGACTGCTAAATCTTGGAACGGTCTAAGTAATTTTAAAGGTGAAACCATATGGACTGATGGTACTAATATTTATTGTTCAGATTATTCTGGAGGTATCTACAATCATTATATTTTGGATAAATCTACTTCCACATGGTCTCCTAAGACATGGAATGGCAATCAAGATTTTACTGGAATCCAAATATGGACTGATGGTACTAATATTTATTATTCAAATGGTGGAAACCAATATATTCTTGATGTTTCTACATCTACGTGGAGTGCTAAAACGTGGTATGGACTAACAATTTTTAATGGTTCAAATACATGGACAGATGGTGCTAATATTTATATGTCAGTATTAAATAATCAATACGTACTTGTAAAACCCTGAAATAATTTGAATAGTTAAAATGAGAGGTTTTACGGCTTGGCGGATTTAATGAAAAGGCAATTTATACCTGTTAGATGATACTATCATAAATAATAAAATATGCAGATTTTAAAGCCGTTTTAAAATCATAAATGCATATTTAGTTTAATGGTTTGATTATTGTATGTCAAACCTTTTTAGTTGTGGGGTGTTTTTATTGCACCTCACAATAATTTACTATTCGTATAATTAATTTTAAATATAGGAGGTGATATTTAAGTGTTAAAAAAATACGATGGAACAAATTGGAACACAGCATCTTATGGCAAGGTGTTTTCAGGTACAGAACAGTTTACTAACTTCCCTCTTGTTATAAGGTCATTAGACCAATCTGTACAAGCATATACAATCAAAGGAAACACACAAACAAGCGGCACACCGTCACCATCAAACCCTATAACCATTGAGGGCGTTGGCGAAGAAACGGCGAATTTATTTGATAACTCTTTTTTCACGTCAACGACATATGTAACTGTAACATCTATTACAAACGGAGTTAATTTAACAGGAACATACTACGCAGAAATTGACATTACCTTAGAAGTCGGCACAACTTATTATTTGACATGGGATGAAAATGTAATAAGCGGAAATTTAGATACATTATGGCGTGTGCAATATACGGATGATACATACTCACCTGTGACACGTTCAGGATATGCAATGACAATAGAAAAAGAAATATCAAAAGTGCTATTTTATGTAAATAGAACCAACACGCAAGCGTCCGTTGATATAACAAATATAATGTTGAATACAGGCTCAGCCGCCTTGCCTTATGAACCTTATGGCTATAAAATATCAATTTTAAAAGGTTTGACGCCCCTAACTCCAATGTATTTTTCACAGCAGTTAATGCAAATAGCAAATACAAAAGACGAATATTCGTCAAGCGGTACTGCCACATATAACACATACAAACTTGTATTAACAGGGAATGAAACGTGGACTTATCAAAGCAATCATTCACGTTTTTATACATCAAGAACAGATGTGAATTTTACAGGGAACAGACTTGTGCCGATGTTGTGTACACATTATGGAGTTATAGATGATGGCAGAGGCATTGAAGATATTCCCAATAACTCTTTGTATGCGACTGGATATGTTGACGAGCCAACGCTATTGTGTATAAAAACAGATGCTTACAGCACAGAACAGACGTTTAAAGAATATCTTGCAACGCAGTATGCCGCAGGCACACCTGTTACAATTTATTATATTCTAAAAACCCCGACAACCGAAAGCGTGACAGCTCCTACAATAACTACAACAGGCGGCGAAGTCAGCATTGACGTTGACACGACTGTAAAACCGTCAGAAGTGAGTTTAACTTATAATGGTAAACACTTAAATAAGTCAAAGAAATTTAGTGTAGGTAATAATTTAATACCATATCCATATTATCAAGGTGATGGAACAGTAGCAGGAGTTACATGGACAACTTACAGTGATGGTAGAATAGTAGGTACTGGAAAAACTAAAGATGAAGTTCTATTCAAACTGGCTGATAGTTTGATTTTATCAAGCGGTACATATACAATTAGTATTACTGGAACACATACAGGTATGTCTTTACTTGTGCGTAATAAGGATAATCATACTCAAGTTGCACGAATACAAGGTCATGAAACATCGCCTGTTACTTTTACTATATCAGAAGAAGGTCGGTATGAAATTTATTACAATGTATTGTCTTACAATGTTAATGTTGATATTGATTGTTATATAATGCTTAATTTGGGTTCTTCTGCTTTACCTTATGAACCGTATGGAAGTTGGACATAGTTATTCTGAATAATCTTTCACTGAAAAATCTTTCGGATTGAAAACCACAAATCTATCGGACTATCGCAGTAGCGAGCGTGGGTGATGTTGCGACACCGCCCACGTATATCCCATGAAAGGAGGTAGAATGACAATACATGATATTTTTGCAAAGCTTTCAAACCGCATGGTGGGAGCAATGATGATACATACTCAGCTCACAGAACTGTTTACATTTATTGATCTTGAACCCGACATCAAACGTCAGAAAAAGCAATTGCACGAAGAAACCGATGGTCTTTTGCGGCTTGAAAAGTATTGCGTACAACATCATCATATGCTTATTACGGCAGAGAATCCTCCACAAATTGATATTCTCAATCTGGGAATGTTAAAGGAAATGAATAGTGAACTTTCTCCCGATGACCACGCTTATCTTATTCAGTATGGTATGAAAGAGTGGATCAAGTGGGAAAAGGAAAGCAAGATAATCTATGAGGACGCTTACCGCAGTCTTGTTGATATTTCTGAGATAGCGGCGGCGGATTTTGTAATGGAGTATATCCGCGATGTAGACAAAGAATTGAAAAACGCAGAACTCCTTTATAGAGTGCGTGATGCGATTGACTGGGATTTGCCTACTATTTATGATAAGCAGGCGAGGTAAATATGTATATACATTATAATGAAAATCCTCGCGGAAATTATAGGGCTGGTGATTGTGTTGTGAGGGCAATATCTATTATTACAGACAAAACATGGGACGAGGTTTATGTCGCATTATGCGCAGAGGGCTTCTATATTGGAGACTGGGGCAATAATAACGCTTGCTGGGACTGGTATTTAAGAAGCAATGGTTTCAGAAGGTATATATGTCCTAACGATTGTCCTTCATGTTATTCGCTGAAAGATTTTGCAAATGAACACAATACAGGCAAATATATAGTTGCAACGGGAACACACGCCGTTGCTGTAATTGACGGCTGCTACATTGACGCTTGGGACAGCGGATTTGTAACGCCGATTTATTATTATACGAAGGAGGCGATGTGAAATGGCTTTATTAAACCCGTACTTTCAGCAGGGTATGAATCCTTATCAGCAGGCGGCAATGCAACAATATCAGCAAAACATGATGATGCAACCGCAGAATATGCCGATGCAACCCACGCAGAATAGTACGATCATTCATGTTCAATCGGAAGCGCAGGCAAGAGAATGGACTGTTGCGCCCAATAGCTCAGTAACATTCATAGATGACAGTTCGCCTTATTGCTACACAAAATCAATGGGAATGTCAATGCTTGAACCTCCTGTTTTCAAAAGATTCAGGCTCGTAGAAGAAGAAACTTCACCGCAGCCTGCACAAGAACAAGTTCAGAACAATCCTCAATTAGATACTTCAAGTTTTATGACTAAAGAAGAATTTGAACCTTACAAGCAAATAATTGAGGAAATGCAGAAAATCGCAAAGGAGTTGAATGGTAATGGGTAATCCTTTAAACACTGGACAATCGCAACAAATGCAGCAACAAGACCTTAATAAATTATATCAGGAATTTGTACAAAATCCTATGAAGTATCTAATTGGATTAAACATTCCTTCCAACATTACAACTCCGCAACAAGCAGTTGAATATTGTATGAGTGCTGGAAAAGTGCCGCCAATATTGCAGCAGAAAATAAATGCAATGCTTGGCAGAAGATAATTTTATGGTATTGAGGCAATCGCCTTGATATATATACAAACACCACACCGTTTGCACATTAATGGATGCAAACGCTCACCCCCATAATTCGGGGAGAAAGGAGAGTTATTATGGCTCTTACAGATGAAAACGGAATGAACGCAACAATGCTCGTTACACCCACAGGCGGAGTGCCTTACGGCAACAACTATGGCGGCGGTCTTTTTGGCGGCGGCGATAGCTGGCTTGGTATTCTTTTCCTTATTGCTCTTTGTAACGGCGGCTTTGGCTTCGGAGGCTTTGGCGGCGGTTATGGCGCTATGATGGGCGCTGGCATGATGGGAATTGATTATCTCTACCCTTGGCTCAACAATAGCGAACATATCAGCGATGGATTCCGCGATCAGCAACTTTCTAACCAGATAGGCAATATCCAGAACTCTATCACATCAGGCTTTGGCGATGTTCAGAACGCTCTTTGCAGCGGCTTTGGCAATGTTCAGAACAGTCTTTGTGCAGGCTTCGCTGGCGTAAACGCAAGCATTAATGGCGCACAGAACGCTCTTGCACAGCAAATGTACACAAATCAAATATCCGATCTTGAAAGAAGCTTTGCGGCTCAGACAGCCAACACTCAGGGGTTGACAAATATTTCAAGCCAGTTAGCAAACTGCTGCTGTGAAAACAGACAGGCAACAAATGATGTTAAGTACACCATTGCTACAGAGGCTTGCCAAACAAGAGCTGCTAATACGGCGAACACACAAGCAATCCTTGACAAACTTTGCGCCCTTGAACTCGACACTGTTAAAACCCAACTGGCACAGGCTCAGAGAGAAAATGTTGCTCTTCAGAACGCAGTTAATATGGCTACAATGCAGGCTTCTCAGACAGCTCAGACTGCTCAGATTTTACAAGGACAAAATAATGAGATTGATGCCCTTGTGACACGCTTAAATAACTGCCCAATTCCCAGCACTCCCGTTTATGGAAAGCAAAATATATTTACCTGCAACAATAATGGCTGCGGCTGCGGTTGCGGTTCTTTTTAAGAGGTGAACGGTATGGCAGCAGAATATTTAGCAAATGCAGTTCAGGACGTATCTCTTAACGCTCCTATAATCTTTACAGCTTCTATCCCTTGCAAGCGTGGTTATGTTTATCACGAGGACGAAACAGGGATTTTTATTCTCCGTGGTATCGTTAATAATCAATGTGCAAATTTTGCAACTTATCAGGTAACATTTAATGGCAATATCCAAATTCCCGAAGGTGGCACAGTAACACCTATAGCTGTTGCAATCACGGTCAATGGCGAACCCCGTCTGACCAGCAGAGCTATATTTACTCCTGCCGCTGCCGAGGAATATGGCAATGTAACAAGTACGGCAATTATTAAAGTTCCGCGTGGTTGCTGCTTCTCACTTTCAATAGAGGCAGTTCCCGCATCAGCCGATCCTACTGTTACGCCTGCGCCTGTAATAGAAGTGCAGAACGCAAACCTTGTTATTAACCGCATTGCATAAGAAGGAGTGATAAAAGCAATGGATAAGAAACTTGACACGCTGTACGATCTTTGCGAAACTGTGTCCAAAGAGCTTGAAACAGCAAACGAAAAAATCAGGAGCGCTGGCGGAGAAGTGTCTGGCGGCGACATTGAATTTCTGGATAGACTCACTGACATAATGAAAAATCTCAAAACCACTATAGCCATGATGGAAAGCGAAATGCTTGAGGAAGGTAATTCAGGCTATTACGGCGGCAGATATTATTATGACAATGATATGCCTATGGACGGCAGACGCGGCGGTTCTTACGCTCGTGGTCGTTCAAACTCTCGTGGCGGTTCATATAACCGTGGTATGTATGCCCGCGGCGGACGCGGTAGCTCTTATGCGCGTGGTGGCAGAGGCTACAGCAGAGATGATTCCCGCGAGGACTTTATGTATGAAATAGAAGAGCTTATGGATAAAGCTCCCGACGAAAACACAAGAATGAAGTTTGAAAAGCTTCTCAATGAAATGAAATAATTTGTATGGGCGGTGGCTTTATAGCTGCCGCCCCTATTTTAAGGAGGTAATTATGAGAGAGATATTTCAAAAAATAGCCAAACTGATAGATGTTAAAAGCATAATCTCTCTCTTATTTGCGGTATGTTTGTCTATCGGTTTTCTGAATGATAGTGTAGATGTCAAGGATTACTTAACGGTTTGCACAATGGCATTTACATTTTATTTTAGTTTTCAACGTGATAAGAGAAATGACACAGACGAAAACAGAAAGGAGTGAATTATATGAATAGCCCATATCAGGGAAGATTTTCTATTTCTCAAGGTTATTATCCAAACAGACATGATGGACTTGATCTTGTTGGAATTGATTCTAAAGAGATACACGCTACGCAAAAAGGCATAGTACATTTTGCAGGATGGGAAAATCCTTTAAATCATAAACAAGGATTTGGTCAGTACGTATGTATAAAAGGTATTGATGGTTGGTATTATTATTATGGACATTTGAGTCAAATTAAAGTCCAAGTTGGACAATCAGTAAAAATAACAGATGTGATAGGCGTTGAAGGTTCAACAGGTTATTCAACTGGTTCACATTGCCATTATGAAGTCCGAAAAGGCTTTTATAAAGGTGCAGATGTATTAAATGTTTGTTCATTATCAGGAATACCGAATAAAGAAGGTGCAACATATGATGATGGCTACAGACCTTCAAATTCAAAGCCAGCAGAAGCACCAAAACCTGCTGAAACAACAAAGTTTAAGGTTGATGATCTTGTAAAAATCAATACAAACGCTAAGTATTATGATGGCGGTACTATCCCCTCTTGGGTTAAATTAGACAAGTGGTACATTGCATCAATTTTAGGTGACAGAGTTGTTCTTGGCAAAAATAAGGCAAAGAACAGAAACATTCAATCACCTATTAAAAGTACAGATATTAGTTCTGCCATGCCTAATATTGACAATAAAGAAGATGTCAAAGCCTTGCAAATTGCATTAAAAAACAAAGGATTTGAGTGTGATATTAATGGTGAAACAGATAAAAAATGTATTACTGCTATGTTCAACGCTCTCTGCGATGTTTATGGCATATAAGATAGTAAAATATATAAAAGTTGACTTTCACGATTGAATGAAGTGCAGAAAGGGAGTGATGCAATGCCTATATCAGAAAAAGAGTTTTATGAAGTTAAAGCCGATGTGCAATCATACAAAAAAGATATTAATGACCTTGATAAAAGGCTCAGCGATTTAGAAAGAAAATATGAAGGGCTTTATGAGATTAATAAGAATCTGTCTCTTATAGCTCAAACTCTAAAACATTTAGAAAATGATATTTCAGAGGTAAAGGAAACACAAAAGAGTTTAACCGAGAGCCAGTTATCTTTAACAAAGAAGGTTGCTGATTTAGAAAATGCTCCCGCGCAAGAAACTCTTGCTAATTTGAAGAAAATTAAAATAGCTGCTATTACAGCAGTTGTTACAATGTTCGCCACAGGAATTGCGACGGCTCTTATAGTAGTTTTGGCTAAATAATTATAGGGTACATAATAAGTCTTAAATGGCTTATCGTGTACCCTATTTTTTTTGTCTTTTGAACTGGGTTCATTTTTATAAAATTGTTTCATGTGAAACTTTTTTTGAATTTGAACTGAGTTCATTTTTAAAAATACCTATTGACTTTTATATAAAGTGGTGATATAATGATGATGCAAACAATCAAACACTCAGACAGTGAAAGGAGAAAACAATGATTGTTATATCATTATTAAATCGAAAAGGTGGGGCTGGCAAAACCACCGCAAGCGTAAATCTTGCAGCTATATTTGCCAAAACAAAAAACAAAAAGGTGCTACTTGTTGACTTTGATCCGCAGGCAAACGCAACAACTTATCTGGGAAGGTTTCTGACCAAGGACGAAAAAAGTGTCTATGATGTAATCTGTGAAAACATGGATATCAAAAATGCTATCATAGATACCGACATTGCGGACTTAAAACTTTTGCCTTCTAATGTCAATCTGGATAAGGCTGACACAACAATTGCGACTCTGCCTGTGGCTAAAGAGTTTATTCTGCGTAATAGATTAAGTGCTGTTGCGAGCGAGTATGATTATGTTATTATTGACTGCCCACCAGCACGTAACAACTTGACAGCAAATGCTTTGACCGCAAGTAATTATGCTGTAATTCCTTGCGAAGCAACAGAGTATGGCATTGATAGTATTCTTGCCATGAATGAATTTGTGTCCAATATTCAGCAATACGTCAACCCCAATCTTAAAGTTGCGGGGATGTTGTTTACACGCAAAGAGAATACCGCAGCTCAGAATTTGTATCTTAACCAATTCAAGCAAAGTTTGACAACTTATCATTTCTTTGGAACTGAAATCCGAAAAACTACTATTGTAGAAAAAAGTTTGTCAAGTCATCAGCCATTAATTATCTATGCCCCTAATGAAAATGTCACAAAGGATTATCTTAGTGTCGCAGAAGAGCTTAAAAATATTATTGATAGAGGTGAATAAATATGGCAAAGAAGTTAAATGTTTCGGGTGTTAATAATCGTCTGGCACAGGCTGGCGCAAAAATAGAAAAAGAACAAAAGGCTGTTGAACGTACTGAGATCATTCCTATTGACTCAATTGAATTTAATAGTGACAATGTTTTCAATATTGATGACTCAGATGAAGGTATTGCCGAGCTTGCTGAAAACATAAAAGGAAACGGCTTGCTGCACAATATCGTGGTGGTTGAAAAAGAGCCAAATAAATATCTGTTGATTTCTGGTGAACGTAGGACAAGGGCAATGAAATATCTTGGCATGGATAAGATCAAAGCTACAATAAAAAAAGACCTTTCTGATTTAGAGGTTTTGAAAATGTTGTTCTTTGCCAATAGTGAAACCCGTGAATATTCAACAGAAGAAAAGGTTCAGATCATTGAAAGCTTTCTGGCTAAAATCAAAAAGTTTGAAAAGACAAATGAAAAAGAAGATGCAAGGAAATTTAAAGAGTATGTTGCCAAAGCCTTTAATGTTAGTGAACGTCAGGCGCTCAAACTTATTTCTATTACTTCTGAATTGATATTGCCTTTAAAGGAAATGCTGTACAATGACGTTATTGATATTAATACATCGGCTGCTTTGGCTCAGTTGCCCTCTGGCTATCAGGAATACGCTGTAGATATCATAAAGCCCAGTATAGATAAAAACAAAGAAGAACAGGACTATGCAATAGAACGTGCTTTGGATTTTGCTAAACGTGCAAAGAATATAATCTCCAAAACAAATTCTTCACTTGCAAAGCAAAAGGCTTCAAATGTTTATTATAGTGGTCGTCTGGTTCAGGCAAAGGAAGAACTTGCAAAGATTGATAAGGAACTGGAAGCCTCTGACCTGAATGATGACCAAGTATCGGAGCTTACGATCCGCAAGCTTAACGCTGAGAAAGATGTCGCCAAGTATAATGCAACTTTGGCTCAGATTGACAAAGACGTTGACATTGAAACTCAAAAGCAGAACAGCGAAGTAAAAAAAGTTTACGATGTCACCTTCTGTTCTGTTGGTAAGGGGCTTGATGACGTTCAGAAAGATAAGACTGGTGTGATCGCACAGTCAAAGATGATTGACAAGGAAATTCATAAAGCTGATAAGGCTATTGAAAAGCTGCTTGCCATGAAGCCCTCTGAAGAACTGAAAGAAATTCAAAACCTTTTAAGTAAGTTCAGAAATAAATATTGTGATTGATTATCTTCTCTCCCATCAGTTGATGGGAGTTTTTTTTTAAAACGCTTCTTATAGTCTGTCTATCTGTCCTTGATTGATAGATTGATTTATAAGTGATTTAATAAGTGATTTAATAAGTGATTTCGGTTGCCGTAAACGTAGGTATATAGCATAAATTCAGGTTTAATTACGGACTTTCATTTCCTTAATTACGGACAGTCGTTTCCTCAATTATGGACTTTTATTTCCTTAATTACGGACAGTCTTTTCCTCAATTACGGACTTTCATTTCTTATGCGTGTTTTATTAATAAAATGGCTGTTTATATTGTAGTATAGGTGCAAAGCTCTGTTATTGGTTATCTAAAAATCATTAATTACGGACTTTTGTTTCCTGCACTATTATTTCATTTTTTAATTACGGATCTTTGTTTCCAAATTTTAAACGTGCAATTTCTTAATTACGGACATTCGTTTCCATTTGCAAAAGCTGATTTAATTACGGACTTTCATTTCCTCAATTACGGACATTTGTTTCTTACAATCAATTACGGATTAATCTCTTGACAAGTCCGTAATTAGATGCTATAATTATAAAGAGGTGATTTGTGTGCGTGAATTATTTGAAACAGCAATTGTTGAAAAAAGAAATGTGCTGAATGAATTGAGAAGCAACAGTATGTCATTACAAGAACTCCGCTTTTTTAGCATTTATTTATCTAAGATAAACCCGTTTGATATCTCGACAAGAGTTGTTCGTTTCCCATTAGATGATTTCAGGCGTATTATGGGAATAGGCAGCGATATGAATATCACTCATTTTAAATATACAGTCAGACATATTCTTCAGCAAATAGTTGAAGTGCCTAACGAAAACGGGGTAGGATATAGAGCCTTTCAGCTTTTTAAAGAGGCAATTGTTGATAAGGATGAAAACGATGAATGGTATGTTGAGTTTGACGCTCACGACAAGGCGCTGCCGTTAATGTTTGAGTTTAAGGATAAATACTTTACTTATGAGCTATGGAACGCTTTGCGGTTAAAAAGTACGAACCAGATGCGTATGTATGAAATACTCAAACAATATGAAAAAATAGGCAGGAGAGAATTGGAGGTGTCAGAGCTTCGTGATCTTCTTGGCATAGATAGCAAGGATTATTCTGGGCGCACAGGCTGGTCGGATTTTAAAAAGAAAGTTCTTGACAGTTGCCAGCAAGCATTAAAACAAACTACGGATATATACTATACTTATGAACGTGGCAAAGTTGGTAGGGGAGGAAAATGGCTTTCAGTTGTATTCAATATATTTAAAAATACAGAATATGTCAATCCACTTACACTTGATAATTTTATAAATATGCAGAATAAAACAGAACCTTTGAATGTGCCAGTAGACGATAATACTGAGATTTCGGGGCAGACTTCTTTTTTTGATTTGGACGCTGCTGAGTATAATTATAGTAATGAGCGGTTAGGCTTTTTGGCGGGCGCTTGTAATAATGAATTTAATGAATCACAAATAGAACATATTTCAAAACTCATTGTCGGAAAAGAGTTGCCAGAACATCAAATGGGTTTTGAATTTGCACGTTATAATTATTTATCAGACGTGTATACAAAACTTAATGTTTATTCTGAAAAGAACAAGATAACAGATCGCTATGCTTATCTTTGCAAAATTATTGAGAACGACGATAGATATTAAAATTATAATTCGCAGATTTGAACCGAGTTCATTTCTGCGAATTTTTTGTCCTTGACATTTAAAGAGTTATGTGTTACAATGTTAAATGTCGGACACCTTCCGATGGGAAGGAGGTGTATCAAATGCGTTACATATTCTCATTTGTAGTGGCTGTCATGGCTCGCTTAGTCGGTGACTGTGTGGGCAAGTGGTTAGATAGACACTTTAAGTCCGACAAATAGCCCAAAAAAAATCCCCCAAGAGCCGCGAACTCTTGGGGGATTGCTTTTGTGTGTATCAATGCACACATTCTCATTTGTGGTTATATATATTATAGCACATACTTTTTTATTTGTCAATAGCAAATCCAGAAAGTCGCAACTTTTCGGATTGCCATGCAACATAATTGGTTAGACAGCCATAAGAAGTCCGACAATCTTATAACACTGTTGGTGACTGCGTGAGCAAATGGATCAATAGTCATAATAAAGCCGACAAATAACCACAAAAAGAACCCCAAGAGATTGCAGCTCTTGGGGTTCAATTCGTGTATTTATGCACACAATGTCATTTGTGGTTATGTATATTATAGCATATCAATTACGATTTGTCAATAGTAAAAATTCAGAGGGTTGCGGCTCTTTGGATTTCTTTATGTAAACATAGTTGGTTACTATCTTTGCAAATGGCTTGACAGTCACAGCAGTCCGACAAACCTGTGACTTTTGAAATTTGAACTCAGTTCATTTCTTCTAAAATTACTTATTCTTTATACCTTATTTGCCCGTCTGTAAGCCCGCAAGTCATATTATCCCTCTTAATTGACAATGGGCTTACAGGGCATTTTAAAGCGTGTTATGTTGTGCTACCAAACCCACCAATACGTATTCCGTCCGTCTGATCGTCGTCAGTCTTAAAGAATTGCTGAATTATACCTTGGCACATAGCTTCACCTTTGGTTATCTTAATTGTCTTGCCGTCAGGACTATCATTGTAAAACTTGCACCAGATATGCCCGTCGTTATCAGAATAGAAAAAATCGCTATCTATAATACCTACCGTATTAAACAATTGCATTTTATACTTAAAGCCCAGCCCAGACCTCGGATAAACAGCAAGAAATTTATCATCATCAAGTTCAACTTTTATTCCCGTGGGAATACGTTTCGATTGTCTTGGCAATATCTCAAAGCTAAACGGTGCAAATATATCATATCCAGCCGAACCTGTTGTGGCTCTTTGCGGCAGTTTAATATTCTTATAGACTTCATTCATTTCAGAATTAGATAAGAAATTATAGAAGTCATCATAAAATCTTTCAATGCTTATCTTGTGAAATTTATTCATAGTATTTACTCCTTACAGTGATTTCCACCAATGGTATGTTCCATTATCTTCTTTAACGACTGTGCCTTTGAAAATGCGGCACTCATAACCTTCATACTTTGGTGACTTATCCTCAATTATAAAAGTATAATTTTCGGCAATATTGTCATAAAACTTAACTTCATCATGTGAACACTCTATTTGCTCATGTATTATATTAACATTGCCATAACGGGTGGAATCTTGCGGATCGGCAGATTCAGGCAATAAATTTGGGTTGAACATTATAGCCATAATATATCCTTTCTAAAATACATATTTTAGGGTAGTCATGTTGTACAATTATGCATATTTCTTGAAGTGTTCGATTATTTTTATAAAGCCATAAATTTCATCCCAGTTATAGGCGCGGAAAAAACGAGGAATTTTATCATCATCTGTCTGATTATAAGGTTTATCAAGGCAGATTGAGTAGTATGTTCTGTCTCCCACAAGATTGAATAGTCCATCATCAATTGCAATATCGGCGCGGATATATTGTTTTACAGGGCAAGAATAAAGTATTTTACGCATATTATCCTCACCTATAAATGGGAAAGTTCTATTAAGCCAATTGCGCTTCTTTACTAAGTTTTCACATTCAGTTTTTGTGACAAATATAATCTTGTAACCCTCGTCCCAAAGTTTCTGAATTACTTGTTGACAACCATCAACAATTCTTATGCGTTGCCAAACACGTTTGTCCAGAAAATATTTGTAGAAATTTTCACGGTATTCTGGCAGCACAAACTTTTCAATATGATATTCAGTAATATTTTCTGGGTGAAGATTATCACCTGAATCTTCGTTGTAAACTTCAAGAACTGTTTCATCAAGAGTATTCAGCACACCATCAATATCAATCATTATTAAAGGCATTATCATCCTCCATATCTGCTTCACATTTTGCAAGAGCAATATTGCTTAGTTTATAGTATGTGATATAATCGTCAATGTTGCCGCCTTCCACACTATATGTCGCCAAGAGAATATCACCATCAGGAAGATTGATTATGTCTTTTATGCAGACATAAAAACATTCATCATTCTCTAAGACACTCTGATCTTCATATAGTCTTGCTTGCTCGTATGGTGTAAATAATCGCTTGTATTCCCACAGCCGAAACACTGTGTCGGTAGGAAGGGATTTTAAATATTCGCCAAATGAATTGTATTGCATTGTATTACTCCTTTGTATTAAAATTCACTTTCTGAAAATTCAATCTGCTTGTCCAGCATTTTGCTGCAAACATAAATGCTCTGGAAATTTGGTGAGTTCTTAGTAACACCATCTTCGGTAAAGAACTTCATTCTGCCTTTAGGAATTAGAAATTCAACAGTTTTATCCTTAAACATTTCATATCTCTGTTTACTATCAAAGATACCATTCATGTTCATAATCAAAGCAAACGGAATATCCCAACTATAAAGGCGTTCAAATATTTTATTGCGTTTACTGAAAGGCGGATTGCTTACAACACACTCAACACCACATGGAGGAAATTCATACTCGAAGAAATCCTGCCCTGTTGCTATATGACCATAAACTACTTCAAACTCTTTACTAAGTTGAATTACAAAATTACTATCTGCTGTGTCAAACGGACACCAGATTTTTGAGAAGTTATGTTGCCTTAATACGGGCAAAATCATATCTACCGCATTGGTTGGAGTATAATATTCATCGCCGCCTATACTTGTTTTAATTGTATCTGAAAAACCCATATATTATATGCCTCCTAAATTTATACGTTCCTTTGCAATCTGAAAATAGTTTTCATCAAGCTCCATACCAATAAAATTACGATTAGTATTTACAGCAGCTACGCCAGTCGATCCGCTTCCCATACAATTATCAAGAACCGTATCACCTTCATTTGTGTAAGTTTTTATAAGGTATTCAAGCAAAGCGACTGGCTTTTGAGTTGGGTGAACTGTATTTCTTTCTACTACACCAAACTCTATTACTTGTTTGGGATATCGAAATCCATCATTATCATTTCTGTACTCCGCACCATTCATAAATTTACCATAAGTAGTCTCGCCCGACTCGCTTACCCTTGATGTTTTACCGCCCTTTAAAGCTGAATAGGGTTCGCCTTTTGTGAATTGCGGATTATATACACATTGCTTTTTATAAAAGACAGATATGTTTTCGACATCTCTTAATGGTTGCTTCTTTGCGTTTAGGTGTCCAGTTCCTCTTGGCTTGCGCCAAACCCAATCATATTTGTAGTCTTGCAAATTGCTCACACGGAGCTTACTTGAAAATGGTTCAGCCCCAAATAAACAAATTGCACCATTATCTTTTATAATACGATTGTACTCGCACCACAAAGATTCAAACGGAATTATCGTGTCCCATTTACAGGCGGTAGTTCCATACGGCAGGTCACAAAGTATCATATCTATACTTTTATCAGGTATGTCTTTCATCAGTTCAAGGCAGTCACCTTGAAAAAGTTGAACGTCACTCATTTATTCTCCTTATCATAAGTCTTTTAAATATTTTTTTCATCTTTTAAACTTGGACAATTCAGCGCATCGACAATAACAAAAAGTCTTGTATAAATTCTTTTACCGTTCACATAAGCGTGGGGCGGCGAATCTTGTGATCTAAGTCCTTTGCTTAAACCTTTGCCATTTGCTTCAGTTATACCATAAAGGTTGAATGGGCAAGCAGCGGAAGTGTCTGCGCTGTTCCCTACAATGCTATACAAATCAGAACGATGATCTGACAGTGATAAGGTATCTGCCGTATTTGTACACTCCTTTGGTTGTAAGGTCTTTGCCGTCTGTTCCTTTTCTAAATCCCACGATGTCGAGCCGAAGTCGCCTCCTATCGTTTAAATGAGGCGGTGTATATTTTTCTATAAAAGTTACTGGAACTCCCATAATTCCTGAAAAGTCTGAGGGAATTTCAGAAACCTTATCAACATTTATGGCATTTGGGTAATTATCATAGTATGGGTATTTATCTTCGTTTCCATAGTATTTGACATCGGGGTTAAGTTGGAAATCTTTTTCTACTGGTAGATTTGTCCACCATAAACAATTCCCAAATTTTTTCGGTGTTCCATCGGGCTGAATAAATACCTTTGGATGTGTATAACCAGTCCATAATTTGCCATCACGAATTAATGGAAATATCTCTCGCATAGTCGCCATGTTTAAATTGCCTATAAATAAAAACTGTTTGCCGCTTTCCTCAAGCATAGGAACAAATCTTTCTCTTGTAATTGAAAATGGCGGATTTGTTATTACTATATCGCAAGATGATAATAAAGCCTTTGCATAATCACTATCAAAACTTACGCCCTCATTCAATGACGTGTGCCAAATTTCTTTTATTCCCCATTCGTCTTTCACATCATTAAGAAACCTGACAAAATTACTTTCGGGAACATCACAATTACAATATATAATTTTGTCATAAAGCTGGTCTTTGTAATGAATAAGTTCTTGCTCTATATCTTTGTATTGTGTATAAAACTCGTCATTTTTGATTTGTCTGGCAAGTCGTAAATTTTCGTTACTCATTTGTTCTCCTTTTAATACGATGTTAATTTTATTCAGATATTGGAATCCTATATTCAATCTCTGCGACACAATTCGCGCAATGACATATTTGTACTATACCTTCACCTTCATATCCAAAATCTTCAAAAGTGAAATCACAATCCCAAATTACAGATCGGGATAAACAATGAAAACATTCATACATTTGCTCACGCTCCTTTTAATAAAAGTAAAGTTTTGTTTATTCATCATATGCTTCAACAAACACAATTGTATTCCCATTTTGTTCTTCAACTCTACCGTAAGCCCATCGCTCATAAGCTATCATAGCAACATCACCTTTCCTTAAAGGCTCGGAGAGTACAACCGATTTTGTTCTCACTTTTTTTATAGGTATTCTTCTGCCAATACCTCCGCTTGCATCAAGAACGCACATTACAGGCTCACTTTGGTTGCATGATATTCGTGACGGCACATAAAATTTATTGGTGTCTTTACGAATTAAAGTACGGACAAATGTCGGAACTAAAAACCAAGATTTTTGCACAACGCTCACCTCCCAACAAAAGAATCATTTTAATCATTTGAGACATACTTCCTGATGAACCCACAAATCCACTCCAAGAAACTGATTTCTACTGGCTCACTTGGATAAGTGTACTCCTTCCATAAAGTGTTTTCATCTACAATATGTTCTCCCCACGGAAGGTATTTTGACATACACCATACAAAGTCTCTAAGCTGCGGATTATATTTGGCATAATAGAAGGTATCTATTCTCTTGCCAATATAATATTCATCTTCGCTTTCACAATAATAGAATTTGTAGATGTCTTTTGTTGCAATCACATCTTCTGATTCCATGTTATCAATTGCTTCTTGTATCTCAAAAAGATTAAGCTCCCATGAATCGCCCAATTTATACCTTGTAGAGCGTTGCCCTTTTTCAAGTAATGCAAGCACAACTTCACCCTTGCTCACATAGTTATTCTCATTTGCTTTTGCGTAAGCCTTTTTTATATTGTCTGCGCTAATTGCTGGCATTTTAACACCTCTTTTTACCTATTTTACAAGGCATATTTTACTTTATATATTTATATAAATCAAAAGGATTATCTGATTTCTTAGACAGTTTTCTTTTATCTTTATAGAGATAATACTCGGTTCGCATTTTATCTGACACTACATAATAGAAGTGACCACCTTCAGATTTGTATGTAAGCCAAAGTAAATATTGCGGATCGTACTCAAACTCTGTGCAAACAGTTTTATCCATCACAGTAATCGTTTCTCCATTCATATTCATCAAAGTCTGATTCTGGCATTTCAAGCTCAAAAAGTCCGCAACAATGATTGCAATACATTCGACCATCTTCTGTTTTGTAAACCTCGTCGCCTACAGTAAGGGGATCATTGCAATAAGAACAATGGCGTATGTGGTCTGTAAATCTAAAACATTGTGGACAGAACAATCTCATATCACACCTCTACTTTCATAAAACGCTCACAATAACATAATCCTTCGGTTTTCTGCTCTTTGAAATCTTTGCACATACATTTAGTATCAGCGTTATGTACAAGGCGGCAAGGGCAATAACCTCCAGCTTGTTTGACTGCTTTGGTTTCAGCCTCATATATTTTTTTATTAGGATTTGGAATTATCTTTAACATATCTTAACCCCCTTTTGATTATTACTTGCAAGAGACACACCCAAAACTTCATCATAATGCGGCGGCTGGTCTGGAATAAATCTACCGAATTTTACGATAATATTTTTGTAATCATTTGCAAGTTTGGTTATATATGATTGTATTTCAGTTTCGTAGTAACCTGTATAAATTACAATATCATCATTACTATATCGGCGAAACTCTGCAATAAATTCAAACAATTCACGGCTTGTATCAAAAGGTTCAAGACCTCCTATGACTACAGCCTTTGTAATATCGTTGCTCAAATATCTTTGCACAAGTTCGGCTGAATTAATTTCGACTACAGGCGCTGCGGCAAGCGGTAAGTTATGACATACCGCTTTGCCACATTCTGCATCGCATTTAAAACTACATTGGGAGGTTGCTATAAACATAGAGGGCAGTTTGTAATTAACAAAATCCTCATCTGTAAAGCCTTTAATTCTCATTTATATTCTCCCATTGTCTAAGTTTGTATTCAGCCTTGCGATCCGCAGACCAACTTTCGATTGGTGTATAAAAGCCGACTACACGAGTATACTCTCTTGCGACGGGTTGCCCACACTTAGGACAAATATCTCCATAAAAAGCATGATTGAATTTACAAGCCTGAATTTTAGTATTCCAAGCAAAATAAGTTACTCCCTTGTCAGCTATATATTCAGTCATTGCTCTTGCCTTTTCATAACTATTAAAGGGAGCGTCTATTCCAGCATGAAGAATACTGCCTCCTGAACAGAAGCCGTCAAACAGAGCTTGTGTTCTTACTCGCTCTTGCAAAGTTGCTTTTATTCCCAGCGGCATAAACTGATTGCCATATATAGGCAAATCATATATCGGAGCGTCAGGGTAGAAAAATTTGTCTTTGCGAATAAGCTTGCTTGCTGCTTGTTCTATAGGTGATTGTTCAAGTGAAACCTGATAGTCGCAATTATTATCTTCAATAAACTTATCAGCAGTTTTGCGGATAGTATCAAAAATCTTCTTGCCAAATACTTCGGCTTCTTTTGTATAAGAAACATTATTGAAAATGTCTGTATTAATATAACCAAACTTTTTCATTGTTTCGTATATGCCAGTAAATCCGATTGTATTGTAAAGGTGTTTAAAATCTACAAGGTTATATGTAAAATTAGGAAGAAGCCCCTTTTCTACATCTCGCTTAATAATGTTGCGGATCACATGAAGCACTTTCAGATTGATAAGTGTGCGCTTTTTTAACTCTGCAAGATATTCAGATTCGTTTTCGGTATCAAGAGCAATTCTCGCAAGATTAAGAGTACAAACCTTTACTGAACCTACCTTGAGAGCTGTGCCACCAATACTATTAAAGTAACCCAAGTCTGAAATCGAACCCTTTAAGCGGCAGCAATTTGAAAGCGAGGTCACATCTTTATCAATAAACATATTGCTATCACACCATTTCATATTATGTTTGATAGCCCATGTAGCAAACTCCTCGTCCTCAAATTTGCCGTTTCTACGAATAAGAGAAATTGTGGAAACAGGAAAAGTAAACATATTTTCGCTACGGATTTCAGCCATTGTCTCCATATACCACTTCTGGAACTCTATGATTTCTTCTTCAAAATCAATAATGCATGAGCCGTCGGGAAATTTTGAGCCGCCAAACAAGGCTTCAAAATATGGTCTGTCAAAAACAGTCGTATTGGTAAAGGCGGACTGCTGACCGTCGCGCACACAAGGCTGATTAACCGCATAGATAAAACGCTGGAAATTTTGAATAGCATATTGTTTAGCTGTGTCCTCATTAATACCCAGATAATTATTGCTAACATCTTTATGCCAGTAATAGAACATATAAGGGATAATGTTTGGAAGTCCTACAGCGCCGCTTGATCTGTTGCTTGCAAACGATATGAACTCCTTTACAAAATCAACAAATGTGGTCAAATGCTGCGCGGGCTTGCTGTCCCCTATTCCTAAGAAATACAAGCCTTTTTCGGCAAGGTCTTTAAGATCGTAAGCAAAACAATAATGTTTAAAGGTGGAAGTGTCCGCGTCGTGAAGGTAAAGTTTGCCCACCCATTCATTTTCAAGCCAAGTGTTTGCGACTTTAAACCCCCAAGCTTTTTTCATTTCAACATATATTTTATTAAAGGCTAACAGTTTGCGATGTGGTTTAGGCATCTCAGTTAAAAGAGTGACCATATCTTTGCGGCGAACATTGCTGTTGCCGTCTATGCTGACATCTGCAACCGTATCATCGCAAACAAAGTTATCTATGAAATCAGTGTATGAAAGCTGTGCGTCACCAAAGCCATTCAGTTCTGCGATTTCTGTACCATACTCTGCTTGAAGTTTGTTATATTGAGTAATATAATCTTTGTCAACAGTTATACCAATATTAATAGTTGAAGTTGATTTTCTTGCCATGTTACGCCTTCTTTCTCACCCAGTCTATTGACTCTTTAAAATTTAATATCGTTCCGTCTACATCTAAGGCGGGCAAAAAATCTAATCCCATTGCCAACATAGTTGTTTTATCTCTGCACACTTCATATTCAATATGTGCGTTCATAAGCTTTTCTTCCAGTATCTTGCATTTAGGACAATCTATCGTATATAATTTAACCATCTCTATCACCCCTGATTTTGTTTTTTAAGCCATTTCAAAGCCTTTTTATATTCCATAACCTTATTGCCAACAATCAAAATGGGAAGATTATAGAATCCAAACTCATGCGCATCCTCCTGATTCTTGGCTTCATAAGGTATCTCTCTGTCATCTAATTGATGAACAATATTAAAACTCTCATAAGAGCCGTCTAAATAAGCAACTATCATAATTACCCCTTATAATATTTAAAAAGCATATCTATAAATTCAACAATGTCATTACACTTATCTTGTGTTGAATTATCACAAACAAAGTCACAATAATCTTTTGCACCATTAAAAGCTTGTTGATCGTGTTGTAATCTTTGCATTATATCTTCGTCGTCATCACCACGCCTCGACATTCTTTCAGCAACTATCTCAGGCGGAACATCAAGGAAAATACTTAATACGGGTTTATCAATAAATTTGCGGTAAACATCTTTAAGTCCCACAACATCAGTTACATATAAATCGGCGCTTTGTAATTGTTTGCGAGTTGCAAAGTAGAAATGATCTGCAAATATATTTGATGCTATAATATTATCTTCACTTGCTATTAAGTCCGCTTGTTGTTGAGTTACAAATGTATGGGAACTTAAATCGGAATCATCGTTTTCACGAACTGGGCGCGTTGTGTATGATTTTAAAACTTCGTAGCCATATTTTTTGCTAACTTTATTTACAAGAGAAGTTTTGCCCGAACCTGAAACTCCCAGTATACAAATTAAAGGTTTCATTTTATTTCACCTCCATTGTTATTAGTTCACCATATGGCAATTTCATAATCCAGTTGCACAACTCATGCCATTCTGATAGTTTATGAGATTTACGTGCGTGATACATATTTCTTAAAACCGCATAATTCAATTGCACTGTTGCTTTTTGATTATAGCTGCTTGGAAGAAGCTGAATCATTTGCCACCATGCATCTTTTTTGTAAGTGCTTTCTGCTTCGTTGTACCACATTCTTATGCCATTTAAGTAATTAATTAAATTATGTAGCACCCTTAACGATTTTGAATCAAGGTTATCGCAAGAAAAGTCATCAAGTTCAAATTTTTTTGCGTGTATCTTATGCATAGTCGAGCAACTATTTCTGACTGTTCCAACTTTATAAGTATCAAATTCTTTCCACCAGTAAAGAGGCGCGGTAATATCGCAGGTAACATTTATCATTCGCATAAACTTGCTATGATCTGAACCAGCCGACACTAATCTTTTCATAAGGTTATAGTCGTTGCTGCCAACAACAAATTCCTTTTGAAGTCCGTCATCACATGGATGACCAACAATATCATTTATAGCCATAAATAGACTGTCTGATTTATCCCAACTATTCATAGGGTTTCTCATTCCACGTATCGCAGCTTGAAATCCTGAAATATCTTCATTTTCTATTTTTATCATTAATCAACACCCATTCTTTGCCATCTATTTTACGTCCTATATTTTTTATATAATTTGGATTGCCGCCAAATATCTGCTTCTTTTCTTGTTCATCTAAAGGTCTTGTCCATACAGGCTGAAGCTTATTAAGATCATTATATTTTCTTATGTTTGCTTCAACTTCCAACCTGTATCTTATTGACCATGTATATTTGCTTTCAACTGCTATCATTCATTTTGTTCCCTTTCTTAGTGTGTCCCCGCCTGCGGGCGGGGATCATTATTACCATGCCCCTATATAATTATTATTTATATCACGGAAATGGTTTAGTCCGTCTGGGTGACAGCCATCAAAATAGTAAGCATTGTTTACACTACCACTTGTAAGCACCTGAACTGCCGCTTGATAATCAGCATCGGTATATGAGCCTAAATTATTCACAACAGAAAACTGATTTGGAGCGTATACCACATCAGATATGGATTGCCCATAATAATTTGACCTATTCAAAATTACAGAAGCAACGGCAACTTTGCCATCATAAGAAGCGGAAGCCTCCTTATTAATAACTTGCGCCATAAGAATTGCATCGCTTTCTGAATATCCAAAGTTCTGTACTAATTCAACATAGGTTTCTGTAATAGGTGGGATATAGACTGGCTGAGTTTCAATCGCAACAGCAATCGTCTGGCTCGTCATCATCGGTTCTTTCATCAAAACAGTCTCCGCCGTAGTAGTTGTCGTTGTCGTGCTTGTGGTCGTAGAGGATGTTGTTGAGTTGGAAGTAGTAGATGTCGTCGTAGTAGTTGTACACGTTGTCACCTCCGTTACGCTGCTGGATTTGCCTGTGTCCGTCTTATCGTGTGAGCAGCTTGCATAAGCGAATAAGACAGAGAGTAATGTAATAATTGCTATTGCTCCCCCCAAGAGGAGACTTCGTACTTTTGATGAAAACTTCTTCATCGGTATCACCTTTTCCTTTCTTTGGTAAAATTGTTTTGTGGAATACGAGGGATATATCCCACTACATACTATTTGTAAAGGGTAAAATAATAGCCCTGTTACAACAAATACTACTACATTGCGTTGGCGGATGTAGAGTTAATTTCCTTCCATAATGGTGAGGACTCTCTTAATAGTGCCACACATTCTTTGATATTCTTGACAAGATAATCAACTTCCAAATCTGAAATATCATCGCCTATTGTTATTCTTATAGAGGCTCTTGCGGTATCATCATCTAATCCGATAGCCTTTAAAACATATGACGGTTCAATGCTTTGAGAGTTACAAGCACTACCTGTTGAACATTGTATGCCGCGAGTATCAAGCTGAAGAACAAGACTTTCACCCTCAATTCCTTCAAAGGCAATATTGATATTATTACAAACCCTATCTTTTAAACTGCCATTCAGATGAGATTTTGGAATTTCAAGAAGCGATTCAATAATCATGTCGCGTTTCTTTTGTGTAATTGCAGTTTTCTTATCAATGTCCTGAGTTGCAATACTTATCGCCGTAGCTCCTGCCAATATGCCAAGTACGTTTTCTGTTGAAGCTCTCATGCCGTGTTCCTGACCGCCGCCTTTCAACATCGGTTCAAGGTATAAATCTTTTCTTTTGTAAAGAAATCCGCAGCCGCTAAGTCCTCCAAGTTTACCAAAAGAACCCACAAGAAAATCTATATTATGTTCATGTACGTCTATTGGAATGTGTCCTATCGCCTGTGTTGCATCAACAAAAACGAGAGTATTTTTTTTATGACATATTTCAACAATTTCTTTTATGGGCTGAATAGTTCCTATTTCGTTATTAACCCAACCAACTACAACATCGCTGTATCTTGGACACTCTTCATGGAGTATGTCTAAGTCAACTTTGCCCGTATTGGTTACGGGTATAAAGATATTAGAATTTCGCAATACCGCCTTGTGCTCGATTGTCGTTGCGTATATGTCCGCATCTTCTCTATGGCAAAACCAATTGATGCCCTCAGTCGCACCGCTTGTGAAGTAAATCTCGTTTGCATATGCACCTATCGCCTGTGCAACCTTTTCTCTTGCTTGCTCTATAAGCCTACGTGTTATTCGACCATTGCTATAAATCGCAGAAGGATTGCAAAGTCCACAGTCAACAAAATTTAATATTTGTTCTTTAACTTGCGGAAGTAAAGGTTTCATGGCTGCATAATCGACATATAAAGACATTGCACTTCCCTACCTTTTTATTAATCTCATCATTATTAATATGCTGAAAATTGCCAAAATAGAGGTTATCCATGTGGGAGATAACACCCACACCCACTTCCATTTGATAAGTTTTGTAAGTTTCATTATTATGAAAGCTAATTGTAGCGCACCGACAAATCCTATTCCGCCACTGCTGCCACTATGTGAACTATTATTGTTTGCCATAATTACTCCTTTCGATCAGTATTTACCATCCATAATCATTCAATAAGACATATTTGCAAAGAATACAGCACGACATCTCATACCTCCTATATCATCGCAAACTATTGCTGGCGTACAACACCAACAATCAAACTCTGTCAGTTTTGCGACATCATATGTTGTATACATCTTTAGTCCTCATTTCTTTTCATGTGCAAATCACTTCTCAAGAACATTTGCGCCTGCAACGTACTGCGGATCGTACCACTATTATTATCAATGACAAGCTCGTAGTTGTTGGGATATTCTTTGTTCATAAAGTTAATAAGCCACTGGATATGCTTATCTATTTCTTCATAGAAATAATTCATTAAGTCCTCCTTTGTTAATCATCAATATGTAGAAATTACCTTTTTATTCGGTTATGCGTATATACACATTTTGCCATATCTTACCGCACACTCATGCTCGATAGTACAGCCTCTATACTGCTCCCAACCCTTGCAGAAATATACAGCGTCAGCATCACCAAGAAGTTTAATGCTTTCTCCGAGATACCAAAGTGGTTTTGCATCGTGCGGAGCATCTTTGAAAAACGAATCGATGATATGTATAGGTTCTGTGTATTCTTTTTTCATTTTAGCAAGAGCTATAGCCCTTTCCATTTCTATTTCTTCATCGGTTTTATCAACCATTGGCTGACTTATAAATACTCTCATAATATTATTTCTCCTTTAAAATACCTTTTTTATAATTATTCATTCCATTCAACCTTGTCAAATTTATCTTCATATCGCCAACCATAATTATATGGGACAATGCAGTTTGCTATCATATCCTTACAGATAAACATTAGTTCTTTTATCATGTCCTCTTTATCGTCCAGTGATTGCAGATAATAAAGTGCATCACAACCGCTGCAACTTCCATATCCTGTATAGGTCATAAAGTATTCATATTCACTCGGCTGATATCTGTCAAAAGGTATTAAGTAAAGAAGCGTTCCCTGATAATCACCATTGTCAATCTCAGTAATATTATCAAGGTCAAATTTAATATCGTCTACAAATTCATCGCCATCGAGAATGTAACAAAAAGTAAGGCGGCAGATTGCTTTATAATTAAGACCTCTAATGAAATCTTCGTCTTTGGTTTGCAGGTATTTTTGCAATGTATCTTTGTTTTTGTCCCAATGCTCTAAACAATATTTAATCATTATTTATCTCCGTTCCTTTTACTATTTTTTTAGCAGTTTCCCTCATTATGTTATAAAATAACCGATTGTCAAACTCGTCCCAAATATCAGCGGGATCAATAGCAATAACTGATTGAATAGAATCTCTTGTGAACACTACTTCATATTCACTTACTGTTTTGACATTAGATACTTCAAACTGATAAACTTTGTAACCAAGATGACGCAACTGAACAATATCAAGAATATCAAACCATTCTTTCAATTTTTCGGGCGTATCGGTTGCGGCGAACCATTGCTTGCCGCCTTCTCTGTAGAAATCATTGTCGGGCATTGGAAGAGTGCGGCTTTTGCCGTATGTAAGTTTATCAAATACATCGCAAGGTGAACCATCAAAGTTGCGCCATAAGCCATGTTGTTCTACTGGATTTTCAACTCTGTATACTTTCATCTATTGCCTCCTTGTATGCTTTATCAAAAAGTTCTGCTAATTTTTTTATTATATCTATAGGGGCATCTGATATAAAATTTTCGCCACCTATTATAAAGGCTTTAACAGATTGCTCATCATATTTTATTAAAATAGTATTCATCTTACGCTATCCAATCCACCCATGGAAGTCCTTTGTAGCCTTTCTCCCACACAAACCATGCATAACAAACAGCGGATGACTCTTTGCCAAACACACCATTCTTGCCACAGTTTACACGGTTCACAAAAACGTATATCTTTTTAGGCGGATATTTCTTAAATAATTCATATCGCTTTTTGCTTTCAAGAAATTGTATCTTGAGGAACATCGCTACCTTGACACCATCCATAGAGATGTCAAGGGCGTGTTCAACAAACTCTTTTGCCAGTGCATAAGGTGGATTTGTGATTATATCAGGTGAGAAATTCAAATCATCTTTTGTTGATGTAAGAAAGTCTCTGACTGCTGTACCCATATAACCTCTATCAACTATATCCATTGATTGCACTTTATGACCGTGTTCAACTAAAACGTCAGCAATGCTGCCTCCCCCTACTGCGGGTTCAAGAACATAATGGCAAAATGATTCACGTTTCAGTAATTCTTCTACAGCCTGCGGCGGTGTGCAATAATAGTCGTCATCAGCTCTGTCGTCTTTTGAATGGCTGCTTGCCGCAAGTGTAGAGAATACAGAAGTTTTATTACCTATCCAATCTTTCATTGAACCTCCTGTGGCTCTTCTGGTATAGGAACAATAGGCTGTGTCTGCTCACCAAGAATAACTGTAGCCTTAGAACCGTTCCATTGCTCAATCTCTTTTGCCTTTATAAGTTCAGATGTAAGAGAATCGGCAAGCTTTTTATTTGCCTCTGCTTCGGCTTCGCCCTTAATTTTAATAGCGTCAGCTTCGCCTTGTGCCTTTATCTTTGCCGCATCAGCATCAGCCTGTGCCTGAGTGCGCTTGACCTCCGCCGCTTTTTCAGCTTCAATTTCAGCAACTTTCTTTTCGTTCTCAGCTTTTTCAATCGCAAGCTGATTTTGTTCTGCAACAGTCTTACGCTCTTGTTTCGCCTTAACTTCGGCATCTATCGCTGCTTCAAGCTCGCCAAAATCATAGTTGGCAAGTGAAAGCGAAGTAATTGTAATGCCGCGAGAACCAAATCTTTCACGTAGACCGTCGGCGGCTTGCTGCATTATAGCGGCACGATTAGTACGAACATCTTCAATATCATAAGTTGCAACAATACCCTTTACAACATCAAATACTTCTTCCTGCGGCATAAGAGTTGCAATATAATTCTCGCCGTAGTTCTCATAAACATATGCCGCTTTGTCGCCATTAAGGGAATAGGTCATTTTAAGAGTCATATTAATAAGCTCTTTGCCTGAAAGCTCACCCTGAATTGTAGGATATTCAACCGTTTGCTGTTGTATCGACATATCAATCATGTGCTCGGCAAATGGTATTTTAAAATACCAGCCCGAACTATAGGTGCGACCTGTGACCTGCGCCATATTTGTTTTTACACCAATTGAGCCTATTGGAACTCTTGCTATTGAGCCGCCAATTAAAAGAATCGCCGCAACGCCAGCAATTGCTGTAGCAACAATTCTGCCACCGCGTATGTCACCATCTTTATCTGTAAAAAATCCCATTATTATTCCTCCATTATGAAATTTGAACTCAGTTCACTTTTTGAAATTATGTCTCCCAATGCCAATAAGGGCTGAATTTATTGGCGTAATTTTTTATTTCTTCAATAAACTTATCTTCTTCCCAATAAAACGGATCGCCGCACTCGCTTAGAAAGTTAAATATTAGCTGTCCGAACCGCCAATCTTGAAATGACTTTGCATGAACTTCTTTTAATTCATCGTAAAACTTATCAAGTCTTTTTACGTCCCTCATCGGCAATAATCTCCTTTGCCATCTTCTGAGCCTGTTCCTCAAAAGCAATCTCTTTTGCTCTCTTGCGGAGAAGATAACGCTCACGCCTTGCCTTCTTGCGCTCAACGTGCCAAGCTTCTTCTGCCTCACGTTCATCTACAGTATCAAATACTTTGCCACAATAAGTACAAGTGCGAGACTTCTTATCGGCAAGCGCATTAGCTTTAACCGCTTTGTTGAACTCTCTATCAAAGTTGCCGCCGAGAACTGAATTTGCAAGAGCTTCTAAACAGCCCTGACGTTCCGAGTAATCTGTTTTATCACAAGTCGCTGCGCCGTGTATAGTATCACCATAACTATTTGCTGTGATAAATGTTGTCATTGTAGGTATAAGTTTATTACAGGTCTTGTCAATTCTTGTACCTTCCTTTACATTAAACATAAATTCTCTTGCCACTTTCTTTTCCGCCTTTCTATTTTCGTCTAACACTTTTTGTAAATATTCATAAGCGCTTAAACCTCTCGTGCTTCTACAAACCCCAATTTCTGTCGGCAAGGCTTCTATGTGAGAACCATTTTCAAACCGAATATCCATAGAATTATTTGCGTATGAAAGTCCGCGCTCGTCCCAATAGCAAACTAAATCCTTTAATCTATAGGCAACTTTATCGGGAAACATGAGTTCATAAACTTCAATGATCTCGCTTATTTTGCCAATCTGTTCGGACATATAATCATTCCAACCACCTGAGTAATTATTAATTCCCGAACCATCAAGTATTTTTACTTTATCTCCAACTTTAAATTTAGCCATTTCGCACCTCTTTTCTCAGGCTGATATTATCTCATAATCAATAAGATACCAATAGCCCGATTTATTTTTTTCAACTGATTTTGCGTATACTATATTCATTTCTTTTAGCGGATCGCGGTCAAACACTTTTGCCCTCACTGTAAGTCTTGCTGACTTGCCTGAACCTATTGACCTTGTAAACACGGCATAACCCCACGGTTCTTCACCAGCTTTTTTTAGCGGAATAACTTTTTCAATAAGCAGTTTGCGCCTATCCTCTTCTTTGCCTGTAGTTAAATCAATATAGCCAAGATATTCTTTTTGCGCCGCCATTTTGAGTTTGTCATTCAAATCCTGCAAACCCATATGTAAAACGCTATCCCAAATTTCTTGCAGCATTGATTTGATATCAAATACTTTGTAGGATTTCAGGGTGTTGCCGTGTTTGCCTATATTTGAGGAATACTTTTTTGCGATATCACCCCACCAAGCTTTATCAATATCTTCGCTTTTAATAGAGGAAACTTCGCCGTTCTTAAAATAATCAAATAGTTCAATCATCTTAGTAAGTTCGCGCATATTCCCATATTCGCTGAAATAGCCTATCTTAACAAGTATGAATAATTGACGAATATTTATACTGGTATTTCTTGCATCGTACAGAATGTCAAGGAAATTATAATATCCCTTTTTGCTCATTTCATAAAGCTCGTCACCAACTGCATTATTCATATACTTCACAGTTGCTATGCCCTTAGAAATTGTATTGCTTTCTCTGTGCGGCATATATCTACCTGCGGATTGACCGAAGCGCGGCGGAGTAATTATGATCTTATATTCTTTGGCAAGCTCTGTACCATTAATTATATCATCCTGATTATCGGCATTATTAAGATACGCCGTTATAAACTCTAATGGGTAATAATGTCTTAAATAGGCGCAAGTATATCCGATCATCGAATAACCAGTGCTGTGATTATATCCAAATTGATAATTTGCCGAATCCTCAATAATTTTAAGAAATTGTTGCGCTTCTTTTTCAGCAACTTCTCTTGGTTGTGGAGACATTTTGCAATAGCCATCGAGAATTTTGGGCATTGTTGCTTGTAATCTATCAAGTTGCTTTCTGCCTATTGCTCGTCGAACATTATCAGCTTCAGCGCCATCCAAACCACATATATCAGTTAAGAACTTAATTGTATCTTCTTGAAAAATCAGCCAACCATCATTTTCTTTAAGAAGTTCATCTATTAAAGGAGATGGATTTTTGCATTTCTCGTGTGCAATTAATTGCTTGCGGTAACTTTCGCCAGACGGACGTAAACTTGCATTTATTGTTGATAAATGGGTTATCATTTGAGGTTTGTATTTCTTCAACAAATCAAATGCATAAGCCCCTTCAAATTGAAAAATACCAACAGGAGAATCTGTGATGTGCGCCCAGACTTCCTTATCCTCCCAATCAATATTATGTGATTTGGGATAAGGTATATTAGCCATTTGGCAGGTGTCTTTTATGATTTCAATATTTTTAAGCCCTAAACAATCATATTTGGCAAGTTGTAATTCATGGCACTCCTCCATATTAATTGCCAAAATGTGTTTGTTGTCGTTCCAGAAAGTGCCATAATTATCTGAGAGAGAGATTGGAGATGCTATTACTCCCGCAGGATGCATTGACTGAGAAATGTTTGTGCCGACAAGCCCCTCAAAGTAATAGAATATTTCGGGATATTTTTCTTTAGCAATTTGTGGTTTAGTTGAAAATAGATTCTTAATTTCAGCTATTTTTTTAAGAGAATATGGGTTTTTATCCCATTCTGACTTGTTGTGTTCAAGTTCAAATTTAGTTTTAAGCCCTCGCCCGATTTCATCAATGCAGCCATTTTCTTTTATTGTGCCTATGCTTAATACATATGCTGTATAGTCTAAGCCAAATCTATCAATGATATACTGCTGGACTAAACTCCTTTGCGATGGACTTATATCCAAATCAATATCCCCAACTTCTGTTGCGGCTCTTGTGACATTACAGAAACGACTAAAGACAGTGTGCCATTTGAGAGGGTTTACATCTATTATATCTAAAATATATGCGATTGCGCTTCCACCCACAGAACCTCTACAATAACCCAGAGGAATGTTATTTGCCCAACACCATTCAGCCATTTCGGACATAAAAAGCATAAAGCCTACATAGTTTACCTTTTTAAAAACCTCAAGCTCCTCACAAATCCTGTCCTCCCACATTTTTGAACCAACTATTATTCCTCTATTGCACTTATCTTTGTACATATCCCAAATTCTTTTTTTAAAGATTTCTGTGTCATTATCGCCATAAAGCTTTGGGTATTTTATAGTGTGATCTATTTGTGACGGGATTACACTTTCAGCCATTATATTTGTATTTTCGATGGCTTCAAGATATACTTCTGGCGGCAAGGCGTTTTGGACTCGGAACATTTCAACTAACTCATCATAGGATTTATATGTCAAATCGAAGGCATCTTCAGCAGTTGTCATAATCCGTTTTGCAAGCTTTAATATGGTAGTACATTCTGATTTATATTTATTAAGAGAGTGGGTATCCGTTGCGGCAATTAATGGCTTATGATATATTTGTGACATAGCATACAACCATTGGTTATAATCCTTTTGTTCCTCACAATTATGCGGTTGTATTTCATAATAGTCATAGCATTGAAGCAACCGTATAAGAAGATTTTGCTTTTCTGGATTTTTTCTAAGCTTATTTAATGGTGAAGCAAGACAAGCACTTATTTTATAAACATTTTCAGAAACATTTAAAAGTTCGCTTATGGAGATTCGATTATTATAATACCTATGATCTGGTTTTGATGATGTATCAAATAGACGGCAAATTTCTTTTTCACCATCAGGATTTTTAGCAATCAGGATTGTGTGGTAATTATCTCTATGTCTTTCGCCTTCACCGTTACATAAATCTTCTGTGACATAACACTCAATTCCCAAAAGCATCTTTACGCCTTTGCTCTCAGCGTAAATTTTACGTTCAATCCAGTTATAAATATTACCATGATTTGTTATTGCAATGGCTTTTTGACCAAGCTCAACAGCCTTATCAATATAATCTTTATATTTTGTGCAACTATCAAGAAGGCTGTTGTCATCATGGACATGATAAGCAACATAATTAGGCATATTTATCAATCCTTAATATCTTATTCTTTATTATATCCAGATTATTTGGAATATTGCGAAGTATTATCTCGGAAATTTTTGCGGAATCGTTTTTGTTAAATCCTATATATCTATCATCATTATGCAAATGAGGAGATATATTAAATTTATCTTTTAGAATGTTACAATATAAGTTGCGATCCTCTAATGATAATGCCGCATAACATAAACTCCAATACCCACCTGAACAACTTCCATCATCAAGAAAATGTATTGATAATCCAAATTCGTTTAGTTCAGAAATTATATCAGACTTAGATTTTAATTGAATTTTGCGTAAATCGTCAATTTTGCGAGTTCTTAGGCGGTATTGTTTGCTTTTATGATATGTTTTGCCATTAAAAACAGTTATGCTCTCCTCTTGTAAAATAGGCGGCGAAAGACATAAATTTTTTAAAATTTCATACTTCCACATCAAATAATCTTTTTGCGCTTCTGAATGTGATACTATAAAACAACAATCTCTTTTAGCAATATGTCCATCACCAAGTAGGCTAAACATAATCAATTCTATTTGTTTTTGATTGAGCTTTATAATATTAGAAGCTGTGCGCCGATTTAATTTATAAATTTCACTACACCACTTTTGGATTGTTCGTGGTTTACAATTAGCCTCTTCTGCCATCTCTTCAAAAGACTTTCCCTCCATAATATATCGCTGACAGCACCAGTCATAAGAATGATAATCTGCTGAAAATCGACAATCTTTTGGACTTCGTATGTCAAGCTTTATATTTTGATGCTTAAAAACACTATAAATTGCGCCAGTTGTTATATTTAGCTTTTGAGATATTTCTTGTACCGATAAGCCGCTATTATACATATCAAGTATTGTATCAATTTCATTTTTAGTCCAGCGGTGTCTTTTGTTAGGCACTATTATTCACCTCTCCAAAAATTTCGCTCAGATTATTCTGCAATTGCTTTGGTGGGAATGGCAAAGCCTTATCATAAATTCTTTTATCCCAAGAATAAGAATATGCCAAATCTTTTTCATTTACAAAAAAGCGGCGAGAAGGTTTGTCATAATACAAGCCTATTGTGCTGCCTTCAAATCCCATCATTCTGTCTTTTAATACATCACATAACACATCGTATTTAATTGGTTCTTTATACCAGCCCTTGCCATTGTTTTTAGGTTTGCCCTTTTTATCCTCTGCGGTTACTCTGTAGAGGCTTATGATCCTATGAGCTAAATCAATTATTGCCGATATGCCTTGTACGTCCATTTTTGAAAGTCGGCGCATTGTTTCAATTTTGTGCGGATGAACAACCATAATGATGACCACATTATACTTCTTTGCAATATCAATACAGCGGGACACAAATTCTTCCTGTTTCTGATATTTGTTGTTTTCATTACACTCAAGATTTACAGATGTAAGATTGTCAATAATGCAAAGCTTTGCGCCATATTTGCGTATACACTCTATCATTGATTCAAGAAGATCATCTACTTTATGCGACTTGCCGTCTTTATAAATATAAATATGCTCCTTGTAAAATTTATCCATCTCACGCTGCGCCGATTTGTTTACACGCCAAAACTCGGTATCGCCATAGTTCTCTTGTGTTATATTGCGCTGTCCTGCAAAAATATAATTCAGCCAGTTTTTACACTGAAAATTTGGAAGCTCTCCGCTATAATACCATGAATTATAACCTTGTTCCGCCGCCTGACAAACAAGCTGAGAAATAAAACTACTTTTACCGCTGCCATTAACGCCTGTCAGAATATTGAAGGTTGAGAAAAACAGTTTCATCAATTTCTTATCAAGCTCATAAAATCCTGTTTTAATTCCGTCAATTGCATCAAGGTCTATATTCTTTATGTCTGAATAATCTGAAACGCTATCAACAGGTGTGTCAGTTGCATCGGTAATAATCTGCATAACTTTTTCTTTGCCGCAGTAATAAAGAACTTCATTCAAATCCTTTATTTTGATTTGCTTATCATTGCGTTCAACATAAGACGGAATTTGCACCGTTTTACAACGCCAAGTACCAAGGCGGTAAATACATTCTTTTTGCATTTTTCTGCCAGCATCGTCATTGTCAGAACAGATTATAATACTTTCAAATTGTTCAAGCCATTCCCAGTTTTCTTCAATCCAACCAAAATTGCCAGCCCCCAGCGGAACTGAGACTGTATTTGTGAAGCCAGACTCTATAGCCGAAAGACAATCAGGCTCACCTTCTACGATCAATAAAGGAGCTGTTGTATTGATACGATTCATATTAAACAGGAGAGGCGTGGTGTCAGCACCTTTCTGACACCAGCATTTTATATCCCCTTTTGATTTGTCAATCTTACGGCTTGGTCTGTACTTTACAAGAGTAAGCACATCATTTGTATCGTAGTAATTAAAAACAGCATTGCCTTGCTCGTCCTGCCGCACGTCACAATAGTCAATGGTGTCTGAACTAATATTGCGTTTTGCAAAGTATTCATACACTTGCGATTTATCAGAACATTCTACAGGCTTTGGATAGCGATAAGAGAGTTTGGTGGGAACTTTATGTTCTCCATTGCTGTATGGCATATCAGCAAGTTCAAATAGCTTGTTTGCCGCCTCTGTAAATGTGCAGCCTTTTGCCATATATGCATCAACAATATCAACGCTCTTATTACAGCCAAAGCAATGATATTTATTAGTTTTGGGATTGAATATAAAAGACGGTGTTTTTTCACTGTGAAACGGGCAACAACCTTTTTTATTACGCGAATCATAATTTTCAACTTCCAGTATTTCAGCTATTAAATCAGCAGCTCTATCCCCTACTTTTTCTTTTGCTTCGTTAATTCTGCTATTATCAATAACCACATTTTCACCCCCTAAAAACACAATCCATTCCACAAAGATTTGAGCAGTACCAAGAATCGACATTACAATCCCAGTTAGTATTTTGCAATATTTTATTCACACTACGTTCAAACCATATCACACTACATTGCAGTTGCGCGGGCGCAAAAAGCTCTACCTCTAATTTAGGTATGCGAAACATATTAAAAACTAACTTATATGGATATTCGCCATACTTGCGCTTGACACATTCGGCATACAAATACAATTGCCTAAAATATTCTTCGCGCTCTTTTTTGCTTTTAAAGGCGGCATGGGACTTGTGATCGACTATGTATATACCTTTCTCATCACGCATTATTAAATCTGCAAATCCTATAAAATCAATATCCCCAAATTTAGTTTCAAGCTTTTCTTCCACGCCTACTACTACGCCAGCAAAATCGTCATACTCCTCAAAATACCGCAATGTCTTATCATAGAATGACTTTGCTACATTTGCATATGGGAACCGCTTTGTGACATTTACCTGATATTCACGCTCATATACATCTGCAAGTTCAAAAGCCAGTAGTTCGCCTTTCAAACAACGTTCCAAAATGCTATGTGCAAATTTACCGTGTTGTGCAAAGGCGTTTTCTTCTTCGGGCTGATCTTGAACATACTTCAAATAGAAAGCATAAGGGCATTGTTCAAACAGTTTAACAGAACTAAAGCTCCATTTTTTCTTTCTTAAATCCATCAGAAGGGAAGGTCGTCAGTGCTATCTGCTACTGGTTCTGCATTTGCGGGAGCTGACTGCTGCGATGTGTTGTTATTGCTGCTATCATTCTTGCCGCCACAAAACTCAACATTATCGACCTGAACCTCCATCGTATAATGAGTAACATCGGAATGATTTTTGTCCTGATAATTATTGTTTCTGAGTGAACCTTCAACACAAATAAGCTTGCCCTTGGAGAAATACTTGGAAACGAAATCCGCTGTTTGCCTCCATGCAACACAAGTCACAAAATCAGCCTGTCTTTCGCCGCTTTCTTTATTGGCAAATTTGCGGTCAACTGCAACTGTAAATCTGCAAGTTGCAATGTTACTTTGCGTTTTTTTTAATTCAGGATCGGCGGTAAGGCGACCTGTAAGAATTACTTTATTCATAATCATCTAATCCTTTCTTGACTTCGCATTTTAATATCTGTATTATTTTGTTTAATTCATTGGCTGTCACCGAAACTTCTGTGCCGCCTCTAATTATTATATTGCCATCTTTATCTTCATCGACATCGCAATTTTCTAATATGGTAATAACACTTGGAAATCCCTCTGCAATGTCATATGTAAGCCATAAGTCTTTCATCATCTCACCTCACACTTTAAATTTGTTTGCGAAATCAATATAGTATAATTTTTCATTAGTGTCATATAAAAGATTATATGAACCCAAACGTGATGCCCATGTTTCTTTATCCTTTATAATAAAAGATATCCTTCGGGCGGAGGATTCACTTGTCTGACTAAGCTTGAAACCATCAGACGGATTACCAGTTTCAAAATATAAACGCCCTAACTCCTCATCTAAAGAAGGAATAGCATATTCAGTTGTGCTTATTTTTTTATAATTGTCATTGTAAAAAACAACTACAACAGCGATTCTGCCTCCACCATTCTTATTGAGAGAAATCTTCACATCGCCCATAGTAAAGCCACCGCGTCCATAAGACTTTGTAATTTTAATTCGCATTATTATCACCTCTTTTTACTTTGTCTTTTTATCAGGCTGGAAATCCTTTATGTCAAGCTTATCAAGTGCTTCTAACATTTTCGCACGTATCTCCTCGTTTTTGATAGAGGCTGGATTACTGCTTCCAAAGTTTTCTTTGCACCAATTAGCAAGCTTGATTTTGTCAAAACCTTTAGCAACAAGCTCCTTGAATTTAGCAATAACCTCATTACTTTCAAGCTTGTCAATAACCTTCTGGTCTTTTGCGGACTCAGACATTTCTTCCTTGTGCCAAAGCGACAATCCCAGACCTGTTGCAATTGCGATATTCTTTGTGCCGCATCTCTTGATTGCCTTATTTACCTGATCTGCGGTGACGTTTTCAGGACTTACAGGCTTGTTTTTGAAATCAAGAACAGGAAGAGTTTCTTCAACCTCAATGCCCTCGCTTGGGATAACAAGCTTTGTTCTGACTGTGCAGCCGCCATGTTCGGGAGTAAAAAGCATACTGTCTTTTATAAGATGACTTACATATTTTTCAGTGCCATCCGCGTTCTTTTCGACAAGAGCTGTGACTATTTTCTCCGTTTCATACATTACTGGCTGAACGTCTGCGTCGGGATATTTGAGTTTCAACTGCTCAATAGCTCTCGACCACGGCAGATAAGACATTCCGTTCTTGGTAAAAAGATACGGGCTTACATCGACAGCCGACATTGTTTCAAATACTGATTTCTTTGTTGGTGTTGGCATTTTAATTCTCCTTTATTAAATTTAGTATTTTTTTGGCTTCAGCAATCGTGTGAATTTTGCGTGGATCACCACAGCCATTATTGTTATCAGCAATTATATTAATAAGTTTCTGACGGTCACAACCTTCTGAAATCTTTATCTTACACATCGCAATAATTTCTTCAACAAGCGATGTTGCCGTCAAAACATAAGCATTTGGATTGTAAGGCTTTTCAAACTTTACCATTAAAGGTTTGCGACTTGCAAGATAGTCACACTCATGTACAAACATTTCAATGTCAGTCTGCGGCTTTGGCATTATCTCTTTCTTTGTCTTGTAATCATATGCCCATTCGCCCATATGACTACGGACACAATCAGATATAATCTTTGCAAACTCACGCTCGGTTTCATCAGCCCATTCAAGAATATGGTCAGCAGCTACCATTGGGTGATTTGCTATACTATACTGTTGTTCTGTGTCGCCATGTTTAAAAGAATCGTGAAGAATACCTGCGGCGATAATCATATCGCGTTCAAGAGCCGTAAACCTTTGCTTGTTATATTCAAGGCTCAAAAGTTCCTTTGCAAAATATACAAGCGCCTTTGTGTGTCTTATAAGCCCCCCTTCGCCCAAACTGTACTCAGGGTGATATTTGCCCGTAGAGGACGCGGGAACTGTATAGAAATAATCAGGCGTTCTTAAAATACATTTCTCTGTAAAACTTCGGATATCCTTATCTTGTATAAGGGAAAGTTCTTCAGCGAATACTGCAACTTTGTCATACATTTTATCACACTTCCTTATCTGTTTCCCGCTACATCACCGTTGAAATGATATAAAAATAATTTGTATTGGGATTATGTACTTATTATATCACACTACATTGCGTTTGTCAAGAGAAAAATAAAAATTTTTTAGTGTTTTTTATTAAGCCATGAACAAACGCAGTTATAACATATGTCATTTAAGGAAATTTCATTTTCACTTCCGAGCAATGCTGTAAGTTTGCCGCACTTAGTTACGCCTGCATTATATCCAAACAAATGCAAGACACATACATCGCTGTTCTGAATAATTATTTTCATCATATCGGCAAAGCACATCTTGCCAAGCCATTCTCTGTTTGTCATATCCTCACCTCCCCTATTCAAATATCTCTTGACATTTACTTAATAATATGTTATAATATATGAGAAAAGAGAACACCGATGGTAAACGCGGTTATCCCGTATGTTTGGTTAATTGATAAAGTAACCGCCCTTATTGGGAAGTTGGGGCGGCTACTTCTTGCTGTTGGAGAGTTTTATAATCTCAATGACTACAATCAACAATGTTAATACAGCCATTATATCCATAGCAACACCTCCCTTCGGAGATGTAGATAACCGCCTTACCGTTTTTCTTCGATGTTCTCTGCTATGTATTATACCATAACAGAGCCATCTTGTCAATGCTGCCTTAAAACAGGCGGCATTTTTATCCAATGTTGCGAGGGCTATTTCCTTTATACTTGACATTTACTTAATAATATGTTATAATATATGTGAAAAGAGAACACTGCGAAAGCGGTTGCCTCATAAGAGTATTATTTAAGAAATAACTGTCCTATTGGCAAGAAGGGCGGTTATTTCTTTTTGTCTTTTGTAGCCAATGCAATGATTGAAATAATTACCGAAATGAGGGTAAGGACTTCCATTATTGACATACAGATCACCTCGTTTCCGAGGCAAGACTAACCGCCAACGCTATTTGTAGTGTTCTCTAACAGATATTATACCATAATAAAGCTCTATTGTCAAGAAAGTATTGACATTCAAATTATTTAATGTTATAATGTTTATGAAAAGAGAACACTGCGAAAGCGGTCGTCCTCAATCGAAATTAATTGTTAAGAATTAATCGCTTCTTTTAGACGGGGAGGCGATTATTTCTTTTTATTGTCCTTAACCACAAGAGTAATGATTGAAACTATGAGGCTGAGAAGCATAAGAAGCTCTGTTGTGCTCATGTTCATCACTCCATTCCGAGGACATAAATTAACCGCCTGCGCTATGTAGTGTTCTCCGCCATAATTATATCATGGTAGAGCTATTTTGTCAATATCAACCCTATGATTCCAACGCTTACGGGCAAGTTCTTCTGTTTCACCGCAGGTCAGAGCTGGACAATCGCTGCACATAATAAAATGCATGACTTTATTACAAGGTTCTTTTGTTTCGGGATTAATATTATATTTGTCAGTGTGATGATGGGGCTTGCCACCACAAAATGGACATGGTTTTAGTTCTTTCGTATCGCACCATTTGGGATTCACAAAGTTGGGCGGCACAGGATAAGCGCTGAACTCCTGATACTCACCGTCATCATAAAACTTGATTACCAATTGTTCAAGTTCTATTCCGTCTACTTCAAAAGAATCAATGTATAGAACACCGCCTTCGGCATCTGTGTCAGCATGAGTTTCATACTCAATTCCAATTTCGTCAAAAAACTTTTGAAATTTTTCAAAATCTGTCATAATCAATCTCCTTCAAAACTGCACATTCCTATACATTGAGGAACATCATATTTTTCTGAGCCAAAGCGCTTAGTGCAAATGTGCCGCGTTTCAGCCCAATCAATTCTGTTGTCTTTGCCCAAATCGTCAGAAATACTCAAATCTTTTTTGCTGAGATAATCAGAATATCTACTAACGATATAGTCAAGCATTTCATCAACCGTGTCAAAGGTTTTCATTTCTGCCATTGAGTCGTCAAGGAGTCCCCTGTGTGGTCTGTACTTAACTCTTCCACCTCTTTTTAGAATAGCATCGCCTTTAGCAAAAATGTTTTCAATAGTTTTTTCATAAGTGTTCATTGTCATCCTCCATGATTTCTTTTTTCAGGCGATCAATTGTCGCTTGACTAAATCCTTCAAAAAACTTATGTTCATTTTCGCAGCCCTCGCAAGTATCTTTGCAACACTCGCCGCACCAAACACCATTAGCGTTCCAACCCATTCCGTCTTTATGGACTCCACTCTTATGATAAACGTCATCAGTGCGACCATGATACAAACCATTGAGCTTCAGCGTTTTGAGTTTGTTTAACTGTTGCTGCGTGGGCTTGCAACCTGTAATATAAGCATCATTCCAAACAGAAATATATCCTGTTTCTTCGGACAAACTTTCAATATAAGAATCTGCACTATGCTTCTCCCAAAGATAATCATTGGCTTTTTCTCTATCGGTAAAGGAATATTTTGACATGAATATTTGCAAAAGTTTTTCAACGTGCGAAGGAACAGCATATTCTACAATGCCTTCGGGAGAAATAACGACTTCCAGATAATTTATAAAAGTCTGCTTGTGAACCTTTATATCAAAGGGACTATGTAATACTAAACGTGCATTGGCGGCATTAGGTATTTTATCATTCATTTTTTTCTTTTCCTCTTGACAAAACAATTTGTTTGTGGTAAAATAATGTTGCGGTCGGTCAACCGCATGAATCCTAAATGCTTCAAGGATTATTGAGAAATAGCTGCCTGTTTATTTGGGCGGCTATTTCTTTTTATTTACTGCATTTTCAAGCTTCTTTTTGTAGGCTATATCCGATTCTGACATAGGATATAGTTTCTCATAAGCTTGAATTAAGCGCAAAAGATTTTCGTTCATCATTTGCGGCGAAACAAAATATGCATCAGGATCGTCCTCTCCCAAATATGAACAAAAATAATATTCCTCTTCACATTCAACTGGCTTATCATTACGCAAACTCTGAGTCTGCCTTTTTCTGATTATTGCTGAATGTTTTTTGCATAAAGGACAAAGTTCTGTCATTAATTACCACCTCACACATCTCATTTTTTCTACTGGCACATCTTGGTCAATCCAGTAGGCTTCGCCAAATTTGTTATGATGATCGGGAAGTTTATAGGCTGGTGCGCCATCAACTTCATATATAACTTTTCTACCTGTTTTTATTGCCCAAGCCATAGCGCCCATAAGAGTATCAAACCCTCGGACTGGCTTGCAAATAAAGCCCGTATCACGATAATGCTTGGCTTTCTTTTCTGTTGTTACATGATAGAGTGTCATTTTTTATTTTCCTCACATTCTATAATCATATCGCAGGGATAACCCAGAGCCAAACAATATAGTTCTGTGTCGCCTGCAAAATCATCTGCCATGCAAGAGTGCGGACAACCCTTGCATCGTTCTATTCTTTGCTCATTTTGATTCATATTCAGAATGTTCCCATACAGATTTCATGTGGAGATGACCAAAATCAAAATAAAATCGGTCATTGGGGTTCATTACATAATAAGCAAAATCGCCGCCAAAATAGATGGCGTAAATTCCTAAAGGCATATAGAGTATCACAGTTGTATAAGCTTCTGTAATTGCCATTCCGCCAAATCCACCAAAACCTAAAGTCGTACTGCCCCAAGTTTGTGAAAACAAAGTTATATCAAAATCATCTTCATGGAATTTGACATTTTTATCAGGCAAAATTTCTTTATCAATTCGCCGATAAAAGTCAGCAAGCAAACTTTTTAAATCAGGTATTTGTTTCATTTATGTTAATCACCTTTCTAAGAATTTACCTTTTCATTGCTTCGGGTATCGCTTCAAAATCCTTTTTGTTTGCTGTTTTTCAATCAAACAAATCAGTTTACAGCCTAACCTTATGCGCTTATCACATTCTTCGCAAGAACCAATAAGTTCACAAAAAGCAGTTTTGTATGCAATTATTCTATCAGGCTTTCTGCGGCAATCTTCAATGTCATTTCTTGTCACATCATTAGCTTTCATTTTTAGCCTCCTTTGACATCTCATGTTCTATTATTTGATTGTGAATATCAAGCTGTATTTTCGCTCTTTCTTGATTACATTCTTTACTGCCATATTTACAGGCAGATGTATATGAATATTTGCATAAACTGCAATAGTCTATATAACCCATTTCTCACACCTCCGTGAAGCGTTAAAATACCTTATTATCATCAATCAAAAATTACCTTTTTAAAGCTTCGTAAGATTCTCTTAACGGTTTAAGTTCTAACATTTTATAACCTCCTTAAAATGTAGCCGCACTTCGGACACGCATCATAATCAGATGAAAACTTGCCACACTCAGGACACCTATTAGTAACTCCAATCATCATCGCCAATAAAACCATACTTACCACTAAGAGAAAACAGCCTATGATCTTATTTTTTCTGTTTGTAAATTTAAATGTAAATATATAAGTAGAGATAGCGTCCGAAACAAACATTAATATTATAATGAGTATAGTTTTAACCATGTAAAAACTGTAACATCCTTTGCTGTGGTGTAAAAATGTCATCAATGCGTCCATAATATAGACCGTTCAGCTTTATTGCTTCTTGATTAGTCATTTTTTAGTCCTCCCTATCTTCACCCTCACCATTTATTCTTTTCAATACATCTAAAGCTTCTTTTAGAGCAACATAATCTTTCTCTTCTTCTTCATCTCTATCTAAACTCCAATAATAACTAATAAATAATTCAATTCTTCTTATTGTATCACTATATTTTCCTCGTTCTATAGGCAGAACATTTGCAGTCGGCATATCTTCTATATATCTTTTAATCACTATTGCTGGTGTATTTGTCTTTGGTTCAAGATATTGCATAAGTTCATCTTTGCTTATATGATCACCCATTTTTATCACCTGCCATTCCAACCAACTCCAAATCATCTGTATTAGGTGGGAATAAAGCAAGTCCACATTTAGGGCATACGCAAGGGACATATAGTAATTTGTCTTTATGCTCAAACTTGCTTTTATCATAGGCAATATTACAACAGCTTGTTATCAAGCAATCGCCATCATATATCCACCTACCCATTAATTTACTCATTATGTTCACCATCCTTAATTTCTGCACCACATTCAATACAAAAACTACCACTATACTCTTTACGAATAAATCCCAAATGTACGTGTTGGTGACAATTGGTGCATATAAATACATCTGTGTAACCACGACAATCAGGTTCAAACGGTATCATCTTGCAACATTTCTTTTCTTGTGTTCTACTTGACTTTAATTTCTTATAGGCACAAAATAATAATATATTCATTTCTATTGACATTAAGAGTATTAGCACAAGAAGAAATATAATCGCTTTCATTTATATAATCCTTCATTCAAAAAATTTACCCTTTTAACCATTCAGCGATAAGAGCCTGTCAACATTTTCTTCGGTGTAACCGTCCCAGTGCTTTGCCTTGTCAAGCTCCTTGCACTTGAATAAATCCCAGTATTTATCTTCATAGTGATAACCATAAGCTCCCTGTGGTGTGTCAATTGTCACTAAGAACCAACCACCACCGAAACAAGGCTCTCCGTCTTCATGCTTATGTGTTTTCCATGATATATCGCTATTCTGATTGACTATACAAGCAAAAAGCATTGCCCTTTGATGATAGAGCTGATTAAAAGTGTGAAATCCGTCTGACACATCACCTATATCTTCAACGCCTGCTATCTCAGTAATAGCTTTTTCATAATTTCTCATTTCGTCTGTCATTTTTATTCCTCCTTAAATCAATAAAATACCTTTTTTATAATATTCAATCAACAGGTTCTTCTCCACAGTAATTAAATGGCGGCTCAGTGAGAAATGATGTTGTGTTGTCGTGATATTCCTTCCTTTCTTCAGTTGAATTACCGTCCTTTACTTTTGCCCCACATTTAGAGCAAAAATCTTCCATAATAGCCAACTTACCACAATTGCTACAATAGCTTCTTCTGCCTACGTTGATTGTTTTATGAGCGTAGACAATAGACTGTACGTCAGCGGCAGGGATATAGCATAAATCAGTATCAACTGAATCCAGTATTTCTTTAGCACCTTTTGCCATATAGAACGCTTTCATATCCTTTGCTTTCAACGCCTCTGTATCTCTGTCAGCTATTCCTCTCGCTATTCCGTGAACCACTTGAAATACTGCTTCTCTGCTTATATACTCATCCATAAAAATGCTCCTTTCTAAACACCGATATATAGGCAAATTCTCACCCTAAAAATCACATAGAATTATTCTTTTATCTTTATATGTGATATAAAATCATCTATATAATCGTGCATCACGGCAATAGTAGCACTACATTCGCTATCAATTCTATCCTCAGTGCCGCTATAACATATCCTGCGCCTCCACCAATAAAACAGCCTATCAAAAACATTTTTTACTCCTTATTTTAGTCTCATGCCGCAATGAGGGCAAAACTCATATTCCTCACCGATTGCAACGTCATCATCATTTATTTTACGGATAACCTCGCCATAAAAGAAGTCGCAATTATTTTTCTTGTTGTATATCTTACGAGCTTCTTCCGCACTATCAGCTTCAATCTCTTGATAGTCCTGATAAGTTATCTCAGGACACTCCATAAGTCCGCCAACAGCCAATGCGACCAAATATTTAGCCATAGTTTTAACCTCCACAATTTTATAACACTTCTATATCATGATATAAAAAGTGCATTTTATCAATGTGTTTATTAGTGTGCCAATGTCCGCAGTACCATGCCTGATAATCAATTTTGTCCTCAATCTTATCCAGCCATTCCTCAGTGCTGTTGTCTACTGTTGACTGGTCAATCATAGGGAGAAAGCACTCTGTCGGAATATACTTTGAGGGGCAAGTGTGAGAAAAAATAATATCCACTCTTTTCTGCGAAATTTGTTCCTCCACATATGCTTTAATCTCAGATGATGGCTGCTCGTCCTCCCACCATTTATGACCTCCTGCAAGGCGATAAAATTTATCGACACTGTATGCGCCGCCGATCACAAGACATTTCTTGCCTTCAAGGTCAAAAATCTCACCGTCAATTGGGAAAAGAATATTGGGGAATTTTTCTTCATAAAGGACACGACCACCACGCCATTCTTTCTCAACATAAGAGTCTATATTCTGAGGGCGATTTTCGTGGTTGCCATGAACACAGAAAAATACTGAACCGTACTTGACCATATGATTATTCATAAGTTGTTTCATCCGCCTGTCCTGCGCTGTGCCTGTATAATTGATACCCACATCACCCAAAAGAACTATAACATCATTTGATTCGGGGCGGTAATTGTCAAGAAAATTGTAAATATGGCGCATAGAACCATGTATATCACCTGTAATATATAACATTTATTTTCTCCTGTTCTTTAATTCTTCTCTTATCATTTCTTTGTCATAACCACGATTGCGTAAACGGTTATATGCAAGCTCTGATCTTGTTTTTTTGTAATCTTCAAGCAAACAATCAATACACCATTGCTGCCGACCATCTGGAAGCTGTTTGCCGCAAGTCTGACAAACATTTTCAATGGGTTCATATTTAATTCTTGCTGTGGATTTTCTGCAATTTTGTGAACAGTATTTTGTGTTGTGCGCTTTTGCTTTAAAGGCTTTGCCACAAACAACACATATTTTAGTATAAAGAATCATATTTAATCTCCTTGTAAACAAGAATTTACCACCATAAAGTAGGAAAAATCTTACCCAAAATATAAAAAGCTTCTTCAAGTTTAGCCTGACAATCTTCTGGAGCATCACCCAAACCATAATCATTCCAGTTGAGCCAGAACTCAATATCGTCAAGAATTTTTAAAATAGCTTGTTTTTCTGTCAGTTCCTCACCGTTGATATCAAACTTATAAAAAGTCAGATCAATAAATCCATCTGCGCTGTCAAGGTAGATTTCTAACCATGTAAAAAGTTGTTCCATAATAAAAGTGTTCAAATTCCATGATACTCTTTCATCATAGCCGCCGCAATACTCACGCTGTTTCTTCCACTCTTCATTACGTTCATCATCCTGCATTTTATAGAATAATTTTTCGGTACAGGAATCTTCATATCCTATGATCTTAAAATACTGATTTACATATTCATTCATTATTTGCTCACTCTCTTGACAATTAAAATATAATGTGATATAATAAATACAAAGAGAACACTGCGATAAGCGGTTGTCCTCAATAGTATTGCTTTGAAATAGCTGCCTATTGTGACATCGGGCGGCTATTTCTTTTTATTGTCTCTTCCTGCAACAGCAATGATTGACACAATCAGACTTAATAGCATAAGAAGCTCAGTCGTTGTCATGCCGACCACCCCATTTCAGAGGACGCAAATTAACCGCCTACTGCTATGTAGTGTTCTCTGCCATCTATTATAACATGGCAGAGTTACTTCTGTCAATAGGATTCCTACAACGCACAAACAAGTATCTCAAAGTCAGTGTCGGCAAAAACTTCTTTGATTAAAGGCTCAACGTCAGACCAATTCAGGCGGTCAAGTCCGCAACCGATCTTTGGCATTGCAATTTTGACAGAGGACTCATAAAGCCAATCGTCATTTGTCATATCCTGAAGAGCTTGTTTCAAAGTTTCAAGTGTAGGTTTGTGCCAATACTTTTCTTTTGTGACAAGATTAAATGCTCCATGTGGAGTTGGTGAAAGTGTGTGAATACAATAACCCTTGCCGTCCCACATTGATCCGCCCATAAAAGCAGCAATTCCCTTCAGTTCGTTTCTCACACCAAGTTCCGCAAACTTTTTGGCAATTCCTGCACCAAGAGCAAAATCCGATGAAACACAATGGCACAGAAAATAATCATTGGGAACGGTAAATAAATCGCGGTGTTCAATTGTAAGTTTCATCTAAACCTCCATTATTTGCTTGTCGGTAATTCAAAAGGAATAATCTGTGGCGGCACAATATTATCGCAGCCACATTTGATTTTATCAACCTCGCTACTATACTTCCAGTCAAAACACATATAAGGTTTGCGCCGTTTTTTGACACATTGTTGATCTTGTGTCAGATTTGCACAATGTCTACAAAAAAGCGTGGGATAATCATACGCCTGATTACTTTCATTCTCCGTGCGTAATTCCCATGCAGTACCTATTGCGCCAGCTAATAAAAGTCTTAGTTTCATCAACGACTTATCATCAGCGGTTTTTTCAAGAAGGGCGTAAGCCTTTTTAAATTCAAGGCGTGGTCTTATTTGCTTTGTGGTATCGGAATATGTGTAAGCTTCAAATTTAATGCATTTATATATTTCGTTTATCATTTCTTTTAATGCATCAGCGCCATATCTATTCATCTTCATCAATTCCTAATGCTTCCAAAAATTCTTCTTCACTCATGGCTTTGATCTCATAATGTGGCGCTGGCTTCTTGCCTTTGTATTTTGCATCAAGCTCCTTTAAGGTAGGTGCGATAAAAGTTCTCATTTCATTCAGTATGGCACAAATTTTTTGAGCGTCAGCGCAGCTCATAGGCAAAGCATCGCGCTCATCTTCATCATTATGACCATCAACTGTAACAACTACATTGCCATATATAGACTGCCCCGCAAGTGCTGTCGCAACAGAATTAAAAGTGCAATTATCCTGAAACAGAAACTCTTCATTGCAGAATAACATACACATCTTATCGGCAGCGACAAAAACTCCACAATGTTCATACCAACCGTCAACCAGTTCGTTTATCGTATGATAGTCTTTATACTCTTTTACTTCAATGGTATCTTCGGGGGTTATAAGAATAACATAGTTCATAAACACTCTCCTTAAAATACAATATATTGCATATTACAGGCAGAATCAACCTATAAGACATAACATATTAGTTATCGGGAAACATATCAATATAAATTTCATTGCCGCTTTCATCTGATTTGCCGTTTGTTTTGCCAACAGAACCGCGTTCAACCTCAACAACATAACCAGTTGACTTTTCACCTATAAAAGTTTTCCCTTGACTCTGGAATAATTCTCCATAAGCCCATTCATGGGTTACTTTGTTTATGCCTCTGAATTTCATTATCATTACCTCTTTTGCTAATTAAGCTGCGAAGAAAATCGCTGACAGTTGAATAACCAAGCTCACGCGCTCGGTTGTTAAATCCAGCATATTCTTTGTCATTCACTCTAACCCTTACAACACGATACCTTGTGGCGGGATTTTTTAAGTCTTGCATTTATTTCTCCTCAGTATTAATATCAAATTGTTTTGTATCCCCTTGATGTAATATTGAACTTTGCTGAAGAAGCATTAATGCCGCTGCTTCAAAAGAGCAATGATTAATTGCAGCCATTTGCATTATTATCGCCGCACCTGCACAAGTCATTTCAGTGTCCAACAATTCATCATTACCCGCTGCACGGAAGCGCACCGCCCCACCATTAACAGTTATGTTCAGCATTTTCTTTTACCCTTTCCTTTATTTTATTGGGCATATAATCAGAACATTGCTCCCGATCCATACAAAACCCAGTATTATTGCCTTTAAGACAATGAAATCCTAAAATACACCAATAACATTTTTCGGCTTCTTTTTTGGCTTCTATACGATATTTTATACTGCGCTCAAAGTTAATCGTGGCGCAAACAGAATTTACTATTAAGGCAAGTATCATAAAATATTTATTGCCGCAACTTCCACATAGGGATATTGATGCAAACAATACAGCGGCGCAAGATATTAGTCCGCATACAAAAGCTGTTCTTGATATTCTTTTATATAAGTCACTCATTACAGGCTCTCCGCAAGCTTTGTGAGTTCTTCCAAACTCATAGATTTTAAATCCTCATTCTTCTTCTGCTCAATAATATCAAGCACCATTTGTTTCTTTGCGGCATTAGCTTTTGATTGTTCATTGGCAAGTTTTTCTGCCTTTTTAGTTTCTACGATGTGTTTGATTATCTCTTGCTTAAATTCAATTTCGTCGCGCTGCTTTGTATTTGTGGCAAGCAGAGATTTTTTGGGAAGCTTTTCAAGCTCGGATTCAAGCTCACACCAAAGCGAATCAAGATATTCAAGAGATAAATCCCACAGTTCCTCGACAGATACAAGACCTTTAAAGCAAAATCTTGTCTTTTCTCGTGTAGCTCTTTCAAAAATATTCATAATTACTCTCCTTCAAAAATAATTCTACTGTTTATATATTCTGTGTCCTGTGAGAAGATTGGAATATTCAGATCAATCTCCCAGCCTTCATCTTTTTTTACACAACAAGAACCGCGTTTTTTATATATAGGTAAATCATTCCAGTTCACGCCCTTTTCGGTAAACATCTTATCCTGTAAATCCTTTGTGTTTATGCCATGCATCTCTTTTTGAGAATATAAGGATTGTGCAAGCGCCTGAATTGAATTGCGGGTTGCGTCTTGTTGCCGCCAGAGTAGACAGTTATTAACTTCAGCAAGCGGAACATTAAAACAGCGGGCATCAAAAAACGCGCCTATATTTCTTTTGTTATTAAGAAGTTCACATTTTGCAGTAAATTTGTTGCCTGCTTTTTCAAACATTTCTGCTGCAATATTGTCTATCATCCTATTAAAAGCATATGTAGCCATTGAAGCTGCAACCGACACCATTTTTTGCACACTATAGCCAAACCAACAATCAGTGTCAAGCTTCTGGTAGTCACAGAGAACAAGCGAAATTTCGTCAGATTGAGTATAGCCAAGCACACAACCTTGTACATTCTCACAAAGGAGCTTCATAGTTTGCTGCATTGCAAACATAAAGTCCTCATCAAATGGTTTATCAAATCCTCTTGTGAAAGTGTGAAATGCCTTGCCATCTATTCGCATTATTACAGGTGTGCGGCGCATAAGGTGTATTTTTGGGACAGCCTCATAGCCTTTCATTCTATCACCTAATGATGATTTATCCATTATGATTCTCCTTTCACTCTCCATTTTTAAGCAGATACTTATTGCTTACAACTTTCATGCTTAACTCAGCTCCAATATCAGCACAAAAGATTGGTTCAGTCGGGCGAATTACAATGCCCTCTTTCTTGCCGCCGTTGGGATATTCGCCGTCAGCTCGTTCAAGCAGAGCCTCTACAGTCGGATATTTTACAGGCAGGTCAGTGCCAACTTCTTCTATGGGAACGTTTGTAAGTCCAATCTCAGCGCATATTTCAAGCATCCTATTAAGGCTGACACGCTTGCCGTTCTCCATAATTGTGAAAACATACCATTCAGGAGATTTAAGTCTCAGGCGGTTCTGCTGTATGCCCGCACCGCAAAACTCTCCTTGAATTGTCAGCGTATCTAAGCTCTCTTTTTCTTTAAAGGCTTTTATCTTATTCTTGTAATCGCGTTGATTTACAAGGTTATAGAAACTACTACTGCCATCATCTTTGTACTCATAATTATGTCCAGTGACATGAACGCCGTCCTCATCTACACTTACAGAATGAGAGCTGCCGTCCATTTTTGTGCTGATATAATATTCAAGCCCTGCAAATTCGTTAATAAGTTCTGGTGCAGCCTGCACCCTTGTTTCATCGGTATGAGGAACAGTATGTGGAAGTGTGCCTATCACAGTACCGCCTGTAGTAACGCGCTCCTCTATCTCCCACTTGCGAACATTAAGTATTTCAGAAACGTCTGTGCCAAGTTCTATATCCGCAGGGATTTCAGGGAATTGGCTTATGGGCAGAAGTAATCCTTGTGAAACTTGACCGCGGAATTTTTGAGTTTTCAGACGGAAACCTTCGCCCATGATATCAGTTTTCTTATAACTGGAATTTCTCAGAAACTCAAACTCAGGATGTATGGAAAGAAAACTGTCTATTTCAAAATATACAGCCAGATCGCCCACATTAAAATGTCCCTTATTAACAACACATTGCCAACCAAGAACATACGCCAGTTCTATTCTGTCAGCTCCCTCGATAGGCTCTATCTTATATATGCGTTGTATGCTTGCTAATTTTCTACCCATACTATTTACTCCTTTTTGATTTGCGAACCTCTGTCCACCTATCGGTAGTCCGCACGGTGTCGCCGATATCTTTATAGCAGTTCTCCTCTGCTTCTTGCGCGCCACTCCCCTTGTGTACCTCTGTCCTTCTCCCTGTAGTACACCCGTCGCCCCACTGGATATTTTCTTTGATTAGAGTTCCCTTCTCTTTCTTGCGGGAGGCGATCCCCAAAATTGTTAATATTAAAAATTAACTCTTAAAGTTCTTTCAGTTTCACCTTTAACCTTAACAACAATAGAATTACGCTTTGTTGAACTGAATCCCAAGCCACTAAGCTGATCTTTGGCGGCTGCAACTGCAAGTTTGCCTCCCAAAGCCTCCATTACGTGCTTGTGTTTGTCAAGCTCATTGGTTAAAAATTCGTTATAGAATCCATTGGGAGTTTCAGGATTAATGCAATCTTTCAGCATAAAGAAATAATGCTTGTTGCCGATGCCGCTCTGCTCATCCCAATAGTTAGGCGAATACATTATTATTGATACAGGCACAAACTGATTAGTATTCAGTCCCCAGACTTCGCGTGTGGAAACTCGATTGTTCTCAGGGAGTGCGCCCTTTATTGTAAACTCACCATTTTTCAGAGTAACTTTTGCAACAATAACTTTTTTATCCTCCTTTAAAACGCCCGTATATGCAAAAGAATAAATCTGTCCATCAAACTCGACCTCGGCTGTAAAGCCGCCCCTGAGAGTTCCCCAATACTGGTTGACAAAAAGAACATATTCGCCGTCGGGCATTTTATTGCGGTCTGACCATGTTATGTTTTCAACCGCGATATTATCTATGGCTCTGCTATCTTCATTAGGGCGCTGAATATCAACATCAAGCGTTCCATTAGATGTTGAGTCGTGCTTATGAACAAAGTTAATATGACCACCGCGAGGAGTTGTACAATGAGCATCAAGGTCTACATTGTCTGTTCCGCTTTCATTCCATTGGATTGAAAAGCGCAAATCGCCCGTAACATCACCACCAGCCGCCTTTACTCGTTTTTTCATGCTGTCTGCTACGTTTCCAGTGTAAGCCCAGCAAAAGTTATTTGACCATTTAAACATTGTCTTGCTGTCTTTGTTTTCAGGGGCAATAAGCGACACCATATTACCCGAAAGTTTATTTTCAAACAGCACTTCGATTTCTTTTGCTGTAGGCAGAACGTTCTGAATGAAACTTTCAATGCTGATCTCTTCAACCTTGTTGAATTTTTTAGGATTAATGGCAATAGTCGCAGCCATTTCATCAAATACATTGCCGCCCATAATGCGCTTGGCGGAATCCTTATTGCAGAAAAGAATATTGTTTATTGTTATGTCATCAAGCTTGGCATATCTTCTGTTAAGGGAATCCAGATACCCCATATCAGAAAGTGTTTTTCTTGCGTCCTCCAACATTTTCTTGGTAAAGATAGCTTTTGGGCGCTTATAATTTGCAGGTGCTACTATTATCTCATATCGGCGTACAGCTTCGTCAAGGTCAATGCCGTTTGAGATATCAGTAAGCAGCGTTCCGATGGAGTGATTCTTTATCCTGCCAACAGCATAGCCTGCCTCATAAGACTTGTCCCATGCAAAAATCTCTTTTTGTTCAGGTGTTAATTTGTCATAGTTTGTTTTGAACCATGCAAATTTTGTGAGGACATCTTTATGCTCGTCGCCTCTGTAAAGAGAACCTTGAGCTATAAGCTCCAAAACTATGTTGACAGCCTCCACTGAAATTTCGTCAAGAGAACGTTTGAAAACATTTCTTGTATCACGGAACTGTGCTTTCTTTTCGGAGATATCGCCATCAGCCATAGCCGCCAGCGGAACGCCCGCATAGAAATGATCGTAGGTTATCAACTCTGCGTCAACCATTTCTTTATTGTGTTCTATGCCAATGCGATTTTCTTTGGTAAGAAATTTATCTATGATATGGCAGGAGTGAATGTAGTCTCTCATTGCCTTGATAGAAGGCTCGTATGTGTCGTCATTTTCAATATCAAAATCCCAAAGAGAAATAACCTTGCCATCTTTTATTGCCACAATGCCGCCCATTGTTTTAATGAAATGCCTGCAACAAGAACAATCATGCCATGTTCTTTCTCTGTATATCGGGTTTTTCTCTGTCGGGAAGCTGTCAAGATATAAGCTCCACAGTTTATCCTTGTCGCAATCCACTTGATATAATGTAGATGTTCCCCTTGCCATCTCATTTAAGTGTGCCAACATTTTGTTTCTCATTTCAACGAAAGTCATCTTTCATTCCTCCTTATAACCATTCTAAAAAATTAAGTATGCGCTTCTTTTTTATTAAATCGGGTGTAGGCTTTGGCAAGAATTTGCGACCATCCAATTCACAAGTATTGCCATTAGGACACTCCATTCCTTTTACTACACCCATAAGCCTACAAATAACAGGTCTTACAGGATATATAAGGCAAATCCTTTTCTTGTCATCACGAAAGGGACAAGTCATGCGGTCAGTATTGGCTCTTTTAATTTTATGCTTTGAAACATAATTGCGTATCTCTTTGAGTTCATCAGATGTAACGGGAATCAAACCACAACATCTTCCACAATTAGTGCAATTTTTATGTTCGGGGATGTTATAAACGTTCATTTTGAAGCCACCCTATTAATCCTTTTTATTATATTATCGGCAGAGAGCCAACCCACAGGATCATTGTCGCCAATTCTTAACTCTAACATTCCGTAATTTTTGTTCACATAAGGTTCAAATCCACCATAAGTACAAAATCCATTTATCACACTCCACAATTCACCATTAATTATAAAATGTGTTCTATATATTGATGTGTCAAAGTAAGCTCTTTCTGTTCCACCGCATATATGCATTAAATAATCTATTTTTTTCTCAGACATAATGCTGCTTTGCTCAAACCACACAATATCATTATCAGATAACCATTGGCGTAGCTTTTTCATTTCTTCGCATAATTCCATATTAATCAACCATTGTTTCTTTCAAACATCTTTCTGCGGCAATCTCTGCCCAAGGCTTGCCAAAATATGAACTTTTTCTTTTATCACAAATACCATTATCCATGCCAATATAGTTTCTTCCCTCTAACTTTGCAGCTAATGGTATTGAACCACTACCGCAACAGCAGTCGAGAATCGTGTCACCCTCGTTAGTGTAAGTGCGGATAGCGTAACGGCAAAGGTCAATAGGCTTCTGTGTTGGGTGAATAGCCAATTTTTGCTTATCTGTTGCAAATTCCCACACACTTGTTGGAAAACGTTCTGTACTGTCATAGGTAGTCAAACCGTGATCTCTATAATCTGTAGTGACCGCAGAGTTGACTTTGTGTTCTGCCTTGCTGACCTTGCGTTTATGCCCAGTTGTCTTTTGTGGATTGTAAGTTGGCAGGAATTTATAGAAAACCATTATATCCTCATGCGTTCTTAGAGGCATACGGTTGGCATTAAGGAATCCTGTCGGAGTTGTTTTCTTCCAAATAATATTGTAACGGTGTAGCTTTTCATTGGACAACATCAATTTTGCAGAAAACTTATCCTGTCCGAAAAGAAGTATCGCTCCATTATCTTTTATGATACGCTCAAACTGTTCCCACATAGGCTCGAATGGTATCATTACGTCCCAAGAGTTCTGCGTTTTCTGATATGGCAGGTCAACGAATATCATATCAATTGACTTGTCATCTATAAGAGACATTCCTTTAATGCAATCAATATTATATATAGTATTAAGTTCAAGCATTTTTATGAAACTCCTATCACCTATTGACAATTTTATATTTAAGTGATATAATAAAAAAGGAGAACATCGCAAGTCTTACGACTCAGCGGTTGCCCTCAATTAGAATGGTTATATAAGAATAACCGCCCTAAGTGAAGTCGGGGCGGTTATTTCTTTTTGTTTACAACTTCAATAATCGAAACAATAAGACCGAGCAATAAAATCAACTCTGTAATCGTCATACAAATCCCCCATTTCTGAGGGCTGAGATTAACCGCCTTGCCGCTATATGAAATGTTCTTGCTGACTATTATATCAGAACGGGAACATTTTGTCAAGATTGTAAAACTTTGCACAGATGTATGAAACAGGAACTTCATCTGTACACCATACGCCATCAGTATAAAGGTCTGCCTCTATAATAAAATATTCTCTTTTATCCATTATAATCTCTCTCCTTTACAAGCGGCATAATTTCTTTGAAAGCATTATAAATCTTATCCCATTCCTCCTGATTTATTCCGCCACAAATAAACTTCTCTTCAAGATTATAAAGACATTGCCTTAGATAAATGTCGTCATGCCATTTTGGAAAGAGTTCACTTTCATCAATCCAACTCCAGCACTCAGTCCAGATTTTACTACGACTCTTATCTCTGACATTACAACCTCTTTCTAACATCTGATCCTGAATAAGTCTGCAAAATGTATAGAAATGGTCTTTTGGATAATCCATAATTCGATTAACAAGAATGTGATTGGGCTTCCCCTTCTTAACAATGTTTGACTTTATTGAGCAACATTCACGCCATTGTCCCAAGAGTTGCTGTTTAGGCAGATAAGGTATTAACTTATAATGCCAAAGTCTCATTTAATCACACTCCTTTTTGAAAAATGAACTGAGTTCAAAATGAAAATTATTTTGGATAAGCATAATATTCTTTATCGGCTTTCCTTAAATCAACATTAATCTTGCTATGTTCAAAGGCTTTAAGCGCCGCCTGACATTGCAGATACATTTTTGTTCTATCCTGCTTTGACATCTCTTTGGCTGACAACATATTATCTCTTAATGTGATTATTGGCTTTTCATTTTCATTCTGAATAAGACCATAACTCAAAACTTCACAAAAGCGCTCAAGTTTTTCGCGTTCATATCCATTTAAAAATGCATTAAATATAGCTGCTGCTATACTTGATTTGCGTGTCTTTGAATTATTGCGCGACGAAGTTGCCAGATATATCTTGTTATATACAAATTCGCAGGCATCATAATGCTTTTGCATTTCCTGAATCAGTTTGAGTTTTGAATATGATCTTGTATAGCAATTTCCAGATATAGCAGTATTAACTGTAGCATACATATTTAAGCTTCTGAAAAAAGGAGTATCATCTAAACCTTCAAACTTTGCAATATCACGCGCTGTTCTTTGACCGCCTATATCATAACAATTTGCTTGTTCTTTTGGAAGCTTCACAACAATAACATCTTTCATTGTTTTATTGGAATCTACACAAGCTTTTAATCGGTGTTGCCCGTCTTTTAATGTACCATCGCTGCCAAAAACAATCGGCATACCATTAGATTTCCAATTGCCAGCCATCATTTCAGATTTATAAACAGCAACCCTATTGGCGCGTAAGGTACGATTATTAGTGTTGCGATTTAAAAACTGTGCTGCCCTATGTGGTGTAATGTCCATTACTTTAATATCCATAACGCCATTGCTTGTCAGATATTTAAGTTCGTTTTTTTCAGCCATAATATTGTCTCCTTAATAAAATTATTGGATGATAGGATAGGTCGTTACCCCATTCTACCCATATTGCCCGCCCAAGACGGGCTATCGGAGGCTCGTCACTATGGCGCAACGAGTGTCAGCTAACTTTTTAAAAAAGAAGAGCAGTTATTACGACATACTCAGGTCGAAGAAAAGAAAGTATTATAAAGATGAAGTAGAACAAGTAGTATCGCATTGGCTGGATATTGCAAATGACAACAAATCAAAATCCCAGCACTGAAAGGAAAGTGCAACCAATGCGATTGGTGATTGCAGAAGGAATTGAACCTTCGTCATTGCCAATGGGATATGAGATACAACTGGACATTATCGGACAAGCCGATACAGAAGATATGAGCCAGAATAAATAATCAAATGGCAATTGCTCTGCCACTAAGCTATGCAATCAAAATGTAAGCTGAAGCCTGAAATTAGCGACATAAAGAACTTCAGCCCGTAAAGGGGATCGATAAACTTTCGTTTGCCGTGGTGGGAGTGGTGGGAGTTGAACCCACGACCTACCGCTTAAAGGGCGGTTGCTGCTACCACTGAGCTACATTCCCATAAGCGGATTTGAAGCCCGAATTTCCAAACCCGCACAAGCTACTCTCACGCCAGAGAGTTGTACTGTGCAGACATATCCAATTATTCTACGAAAGGATCACAAGTGTAACCGCATACGCACAACGACCGCAAACCTGTGTTGTCTGCACAATTGGTTGGGATAGGGGGAGTCGAACCCACGATGCAGGAGTCAAATTCCTGTGCCTTACCACTTGGCTATATCCCACTAAATATAAAGCAAAAAGGCATGACAATAGGAGAGGCAGAATACCTCTCCTAAATCACACTACATTATGTTTGTAATTTCTTACGGAGTTCTTCTACTTCTTTATTAAGATCGTTTATGTGTTTTTGTATAGTATCAATTCTGTCACAAATAGCTTCCTTAGATTGAGAAGTTTCTTCCAATACTTCACATTCAGATTCAGGCATAGACGCATTACGCTGGTCACGATAAGCTATGTATTCTTTTCTGCGGCGAACAAGCATATTCTTGCTCACCTGAAAAATATCCGAAAACCATTGTGGTGCTGTATGATTATTCATAATAGTCATATTGGTGCATTTTTCCATACGATAAGCTCTGTCAAATTTTCCGCACAAGGATATATAAGATGTTTTCAGAACCGTTTTAAGATACTGAAACTTTCTTTCTACAGATATATCCATTATAGGTCTGTTGACATATATCATGTTTACAGAGCCACCAATCTTAGTATTCCTAAAATATTTTGTTCCCTGCAAAACAAGATTGTTGCTGCACCTTGTCTGATATTTGTATTGAAGCAATACATCAATATCTTCTTCCGTCAACGGAAGATCATAGCCATTAATTCCGCTGGGCTGTACATCTGATAAATCAATATTAAGTATCTCATTGTCCGTCAGCCCATAAAAAGCAAGCACACCAGCAGCGTGGGACATATTAAGGAAAAACATTGATACATTATTGCCGTTCTGTACAGCACTTCTTTCCAGTGCCATTTTCAAAGTATCATAATACCTGTGAATGTCATTTGTTGAATAAATCTGTGGTACAATATCCTCCTTTATGGGCAGAGCTATATCAGAAGCATTAAAGCCAACATCACAGCCTTGCTCACTAAGCCAGTTTAAATACTGGGCAATTTTACGCTTTGTGTTTGCAGCAGTTTCGGAACTTACCGCCTCCCAATCCGCACATTCACTATTAACTTCATCAATAGTCATTTCATGCAGATATTTTTCAGCGTTCTCAAACTTTTGAATTTCACAAAGTCGTCTGTGTGGATATTGCTTATTGTACTCATCTATTAAGTATAACATAAATATTACACCCATCCTTTCATTAGACTGCATACATTATATCACACTACATTTAACTTGTCAATCACACTACGCATTTTTTTGTGATTTCTTGACAAATTTTTAAATATGTATCATCAACGCCCCAATCTGCAAGAATATTTAGTAAATCTTCACCTATATCACAAACAGAAGATTCACCTAAATCATTCTCAAATATAATCTCGGCAATGTGATTTTTTGTAATTTTTAATATCGCAACGAACCAATTGCATCTTTCCAAAAACTGATACACTTTATCATTGCATAATGGCAAAATCATTCCTGTTATTATGTCCGTATCGTCGCACTCAACTAAGAGAGCATCATTTTCCCGCGATATATAAAATACAGGATTGTCCGATACGGTTGTGTCAATTATCATACCCAATAATGTAAAAACTTCTGCTCTCATAATTATCTCTCCCCTGATAGAATGTTCTGTTGATATTACTATTATAGAACATCTGTTCGCACTTGTCAAGTGAACATTGTGTGTTCAATGTGATAATTGTGTGATAATACTAAGAGGCTTTTGTGTACACATCCATATTATTTACCTCTCTTAACTTCCATTGTATACCTCTCAAATAATCTTGCATACATATCCTTATATGCATCGCGTTCCGCCTTTATGTTAGACAATCTTAATATGATCTGGTCGTCACCCATTAAGTCAGAACCATATTTTTCTAAGCCTATTGAGTAAAGCAAACACCTTTCAATCTTTGCCATTTCCTCTGGTGTACATTCCCCTACATAATTCTGAATCCGACTTTTATCAACAGAACTTATCTGGCAACCCACAACAGTTGAAAGAACTCCTGTTGCCTTGATCGTTGTAAATTCAGGAGCAAGATGTTTGGGTTGGGTTGTCAGGTAAACAATTTCAACACATTGCTGATTTTTGTTAAGCGTATCATTTGATACAATAACCGCAGGTCTGCCGCTATAAATTTCCGATCCAGTTGAACAACCTTTTGATACATAATATATTTCTCCTCTTTTATACAACCGAGGAGGCTCTTTGGATGATTCAAAGGTTATATGCGGATTATCCTTTAGCTCTTCCTGATAATCAATTTCTTCTACTTTAACAGCCTTTTGTGATTTATATTCGTCCTTTTTAATTTGTTGCCTTTTTCTCACACCACGCCAATAATTAAGTGTCTTGACATTAATATTCAGTTCATTAGCGGCTTTTTGAACGCCTATTTCATCAGAAAGCTTCAGAGCTTTTTCGCGCAATTCTTTAGTATATCGCGGCATTATTATCCTCCTTTGAAATCAAGGCTATTATTTCTTCGTAACTCATTTTACTTTTTTCTATGGCATCAAATAAAGCCTTCTTTGCTCTCATATCAGCAAGCTTTTTGAGGTTAGTCTCGTAATCTTCTTTGAATTTTCTGACTTTTTCTTCCTGTTTTGCAATTTCATCATCAATTGTCACAGACTTTTTTGGTCTTGGCATTTATATCACTCCATTTCAAATTTAATTTTTTCGATCTTGTCTCATACTCTTTTGCAAAGTATTTTTCCAATACTGGAAGTCCTAAGTTCATATTCATAACGATTTCTCTTTTCTGCCGCTCGTGATCCTTGCTATAATGTAATGTCATAGCAACTGAACTATGACCATAATCTAATGACAAAAATTGCAATGCCGCTGCGTGTGCATAAGCTATGTCGCTGTCAAACTGATTGATAAAGTATTGCTCAATTCCCCAACCGTAAAGTTTACGAAGAGAATGTGTACAGATTTTTCCGATACAATCAGGATCATCTTTGGTACGCTTATCATTTTTCAATGCTATGCCGATATTCTCAATGATAATATTTTTCATTATTTTTTCCGACATAGAAATTGTAAGCGGCTTCGGGATTTTATTACCATGATCGTCAAGCTTGTATATGTATTTGCCCTTTTCGCGTTTGGCTTTTCCGTCTGCGCCAATCTCTAATTCATAACCCTTACGTCTGCCCTGAGAGGCAATCAAGAAATCCATAGGTGTTATATCACTATGCCATAAATGCATTAACAGCGCCATCTTTACAGCTTTATTTATAAAGACCACTCTTTGCCTTGAGGTCTTTTTTTCATGCAATAAAATCTGATCTCTAAATTTATTATGTTCATCTATAAGGTCTATGCGCCTGAATTTTGTAACATCAGAATGCCGCAAACCAAAGTTTGCCATTGCTGTTATCCAGAAAGCCGATCTGTATTGACCGTTTTCCAAACAATTTTCCAGCATTTGATTATAGAGGTCAAGTGGTAAACAATCCATTCCCTGACTCTGCCGCTGCTTCGCAGCATATTCAGCCACGGCTTCAATATCATCACATTCAGCTTGCGGTATTAGGCTATCAAAATTATACAATGTCGTATAAGCTGACGGTCTGACATCTATCACATGACATTTCTCAACAGCCATACTAATTCTCCTTTCACTCAATTAATACGTCCTGTATATTTTGTGCGAGATTATATTTCTTGTAATACTTTGTACAAATACAGGTGTGTTTCTCATGTGATATTTAGATTATATCACAAAATATGCTTTAAGTCAACGATTATTTAACAAAAATATCTATAAATTCGTCGCAAAAAAAAAGAAAAACAAGTGCAAAATGCACAAAGAGAAGTTATTTGTCGCGAATTTCCGTCCACCTATATCTGCGGTAAATCCTCTTTGATATTTTATATAAGAAACGTGTCAGAATTTGCGGATTTGACAGCAGCATTACCGCTCCAATCAATACAAATAGTATCGCTGCTTCGTCCGCCTGTACAATATGTGCGGCATAGGCAAGCAATATCAAGATCAATCCTTCCAGCCGCAAAATTACCTTTTCTTTTAAGCGATATTTTTTCATCTTTGTTTTTCTCCTTTCCCACTACAAAGCTGTATAATAATATCTGAGCATTATGTAGTGTTATTCTATGTGTATTATAGCACACTACATTGCATTTGTCAAGGCGTTTCGATCCGCGTTTAGAAAATTTCCAAACGCGGTATATTTTTATTGAGCCAGACCTTCGGGCGGTCGCTGTTCGGCATTTGCCAAAGGCGGGATCGCTGCACTCACAGCAATCAATAATGTTTGCAATTTTATTCATAAAACATACCTTCTTAATCGTCATCTTCATAGCCGCTACATTCATTTCTATACGGGCAGCAAGGACAATATTGATCTGCATAATTTCCGTTCAGCCAGCAATTGTCATATTCGCTATTAGAGCCCTCACTATACCAACCATTGTCCAGAAAATTGTCAAGTTCCTGATTTTCCATAGTCACACCTCCTTAATATATAAACTCACATTCAAAATATCGTTTGCTCTTATACATTATATAAAGTCCATCGTGTTTATCATAATAAACCTTCCGATAAACGCTTTTGCTATCAAAGCGCTCTCTGATCTCAAAGAGGCAGAGTTTTCCTTCTGCCAATGGTTCGCAGGGGTGTATGCGGATTTCTCCATTGCTACTCATACATATCATTCCTTTTTGTTTGGAGTTGATAATTTCACATGACTAACATCAATCATGTTTTCATAACAATATACTAAACACTTTTGCAACAAAGCATTTTTACTAATATTAAGATTAGAACTATATTCATTCAAAATTGCGGACTCTTTTCCTTTTAAAATCAGGTAACAGCGTGTATAATTATCACGAATGTATTGATTGATTCTGTCGTTTCTATTTTTAGCCATAAATAAACCTCCTATATATTATCCTATTGACATTTCCTGTAATATGTGTTATACTATATTAAAGGAGAACGCTGCGTTAGCGGTTTTCCCTACAGTATGAGCAATTATATAAGAAAAATTGACCATCCATTTGGAACAGGGGCGGTCAATTTTTTTATTATTAGCAAGAATTAAACCGCCTTCGCTTATGTAGCGTTCTCTATCTGAATTATAACATAACAAACAACAGAAGTCAAGTTTGATTTGGTCGCGTGGGTGAGGATTTGCACCTCACAATTCCTGTATAATAACCACACAATATTTCCGCCATGCTGTAACATGGCGGATTTTTTACATAGCAAGTCAAGCGATCATTTTATTTTACGTCCGTTCAATAATCATCACCTTCTTTCCTGATATACGATCTTAACTTTTCTGAACTTCCCATCTTCACATTTGACATTATATTTGTTTGCAGAATATGATATCACTTCTCCTTCGACATAACTATCTTTAATTTTGACATATACTTTCCGTCCTAATATGTCACCAAAATTTCCTTTAAATGGCTGATACATATTTACATCTCCTATTCAGACATTTCATAATCACGTTCAAAATCTTCCATAATTATTTCGGCACGATGCACATATTCAGGGCGCATTTCCTCTATACAATCATAGTAATTCTGAGTTAATATTGCCATATACTCATCATTGGACTCAATAAATTTGCAAGTATCATACCAATCAGGTTCTTCATCGGCATCCAATTTATGAAACTGTCTGATATCATATTCAAGTTCGGTGTTTGTGATTTCCAATGCCTCTGCGATCTCACAAGAGTTCTGATAGTAACTGAACACTCCATCATCATAATGTTCCTTATCGGTATATATTGTATAATGATCGTCGTTAAGCCAACTATTCCCACCAACATTAACAAAAGTGTCAAGCTCCGCTGTCTGATTTTCCTCGTCATAATATAAGTACACATCAGTTTGATATTCGTTTCCGTCCTTATCAAACTGCATAAGCATTTCTGTCAACTGCTCGATGATTTTTTCACGGTTCTTAATCAGCATAAAGATACCTCCTTCTTTGTGAGTTTCAATATGTTTTCCACTGTCTGATCTATCTCGCTGTTTCTGATTTCCAGACAATCAACAAGCGCCTTAACTTCCGCTATATTGTCTTTGAGTCCTTCATCTTTGTTAAACATTTCTATTATATCTATATCCTGTTTTGCATAGCATAACAAATTGCTTATGGAAATTTCAGGATATAGCTTGCTTAACTTTTCCGTATTAAGAACAACTAACATTTATACTCCTCCTTTAAAGTTTTTAAAGCCTTTTCCGCGTCCATGAATGATATGTCATTTCCATGAAGTCAACAATTGCATTTCCTTTACCTTTGTATCTGTCATAATTGTGCCTCCTCGTATTTTCCTATCTTATATTTTTCCCCATTGACTTTGATAGACATGACTCCATTATTGAAGCAAATCGTTTTCGTCAATTCTGTTTCAGCCATGTTATTCATACAAAAGACAACTCGCACGGACTTTCTACTCTTTGTCAGTTCCCATACATGAAAACAATTTACTTCCCTTTTGACACCATCATTGCAATATATTTCCTGTATGTCTTTAAGCTTGATCGTACAATGATTAACTTTAATCTTATAAATTTTCATTTCCATCAACCCCTTCCTATAAACAATACTGCTCATACATTTTTTTCATTTCTTCACCATCAATAATTTTTCGTTTAGCAAGTTCTTTTAAAATCTTTTCTTCTTCTTTTGCCGCCGTTTTAGTTTCGTCATAAAAATGCCTTGCAAATTTAAGTATTAACTGAGCATTTGTCCAGTCTGCATATTTACTTGTTCCTGCCATTTAATTTTCCTCCTTTAAACAGTCATGTTATTTAGTTGTAAAAGCAGCCTATCAATTCTTCATCAACGTAATTCCAATCGCCATTATTTGATTTTTCCCTAATAACCCTATATAAATTGAATGAACATTCTTCTTTTTCGTGATTGACCATTTCCTGTGTTTTGTCACAAGCTTGTTTTTCCGTAAGCTCATCTTCAGAAAAGCTATCAATCATCATTCCATATTCGGTATCAACTATTTCATAAAATACTTTAGTATTCATAATCATTCCTCCTCTTTTTTGTAAGCCTCCATTTCATTTTTCCGACCTCCTTTTAAATCACGCTTTTATTTTGCTCTATTATAAATTTCTTGCGGCACTTTGTATATCCATTCTCCGCATCTTACAAGTAAAGCATCTTTTCCATAGTACATCTTTTTCATGCCTGTAATACTGCCTGACTTGTGAAAATTTGGATACTGTGATATATTTAATCTTTCCCCTGTTTTTACTGGTAAATATTTAACTCTCATAACTTTTCCTCCTATTAAATACACTTTATTTCCCAAACCAAATTGTTTTTGCGCTTTCATTTTTGTCTTTTACCTTTATAGACTTTGAACCGTCTGCATACCATAACTCCTCGCCGACCTCAAAGATATTCCAGTTAATTCTATCGGGATTTATTGTCTCATAAATTTCCTGTAAGTCAAAACCTGTAAGCTTGTTGAGTGCAATAACAACTTTCCATTCATTATTCATAAAGGTTGCCACGCCGCTGTCAAATACATATTTTTCTTCAGGTTCAAGAATTTCTTCTATCCCCTCGGCATATTCATTATAACACATTTCCAACATTGCTTCAAATTCTTTCCATGAATCAAACCTCCATCGCGGCGCTCCACAAGGAGCATCAAGACCGTTGCCATGCGGTGTAAGATATAAACTTTCATCTGTTATAACAAGTCGTCCTTCATATTCAAATATAAAGGCTGCGCCCTCAAGATATTCCCAATACTTCTTTGCTTTCTCCGAGAAGTTATCAGGCAGCATATATTCAATAGCAGAGTCCGCATTTCCGACATCGTTCAAATCAACAGGAGTATTGTCTGTAATAATATCTGTATGCTCATTAAGGAAAATATAATCAACTTTCCGAAAAGCTTTATCAAGCCTTGACCATAAATCCTTTATTTTATTCTGAAAATCTTTCATGTCATTATAAACGTCGATCATTTCATAAGGCGCTCCATTCGTTCCGTGACCACTATTATCAAGTCTCAAATAAGCCTCTGTGCTAACATCAAAGTTCTCATAAGAGTTCCAAAATTCCTCAGAAAAATCCTCAACATTGTTGCATTTTTCAGTTTTAAAATAGTAATCTCGACCTGCGTTTTTCTTCAGAAAATAAACATAACCATTATCAATAGTTATAACCCACCCAAGACTTCCGCCTATTTTTTCAACTAAAAACATATAATTATTTTCCATAATCAAACCTCCTATAAAATCAATCATTTATCCATAAATTTCCTTTTCCTCTTCTTCGTTTGGCAAATAATGCAAGCGAAGAAAATCACCGTCTATACATATGTCCAAATCTGAAACCCAGCCTCCATCACAATAACCTTGCACTGTGAGATTTCCATGCTCACTATGAATTGCGATCAGTTTATTTAATAAGTCTTGTAATTTCATAATCAATCCTCCTCCTTAATATCCATAATGAATAACGACTAAAGGACTTTCCCACTCTTCCGCCTGAAACGCCTTTAGCATTGCAAGCGCAACAGCATATCTCCTGTAATGTTCCTTTGCCTCTTCCTTTTCCATATAGTCAATGACTGTCTGCAGATCTGTATACTTGCAGACTTTTCCATACTTATCCTCTGTCATTATATAGCTGTCCTCTGTACTACCCTTTTCATATCCGTCACCATAAATGTTGGACTCAATTTCCGTTGTAAAGATATAACGGAAGTCCGATCCGCACACACTCATGTTGATTTCAGCTAACTTTTCAAACCATACTGAGCCGCACCGCGTCCAAACATCACGCTTTGCGATTATCAATTTACTTTCATATCCCATATAAAACAAATCCTCCTTCGTTAAAATTATAAAACGCTTCGTGACTTAAAAGGTGAACAATATCCCCCATATAATTGTCATAAAACGCTTTAAATTCACGGGCTTCTTCTTCGGTATTAAATGACTTTTCCCTAAACTTATACTCGCCCTTCCACCATGTTCTGTCATATGGCATTGCATAATCATACACGGTTTCCAGTGTAGTTCCTGTTATCATGTTGCGTGATATTGCAACACGCACACGGTAATATCTGTTATTCATTTCCGACCTCCTTAATTATATTTCCAACTCATCAAATTCATTAATGTCCTCAATTGTCCACACAAACTGCTCAAATTCCCATAACAATTCGTCTGAATCAACCGCACCGCTTTCATATTTTTCCTCTAACCAGTCACTTACTTCGTCGTCGCAATAGGATTCAAATCTGAATAACACTCCGTCGAGTACATTATTCCAGCTCGTTTTGGGTTCACCCTCATAGTATTCCTTTAAAATTTCCATAAAGGCTTCGCGCTTGAACTTCATTGTTTCCATTAAATTATTTGCCATAAAATGACCTCCTCATTATATATAGTTTCCGATAATCTCTTATATCATAGCATCGACTTTCCGACTTGTCAATGCTATGTTATAAAAGATCACTCATCCTGCCAATACGACCAACTTTCCACTTTTGAAAGTCCATAGCGTTTCAAATATGCCGCAAGCTTTTTCTGATGCAACACACAAGCTTCAGCAAGTTTCCGTTTGTATGCCTGTACTTCTTCTTCCGTCAATATAAAGGCGTTGTCGGGAAGTCCCTCGATCTCAATATCATATCTGTTACGCATATTAATTGACATAGGCGCTTCGGGATTTCTTGTATTGCAAAATGCAACCGCCTGAAAACGTCCATCGTTTATAAGATCAATTGTCCGCGCATAGCCTGCATCTCTATGATTTTCCCGTAAGAAATACATTTCATTTTTCTGAGCATAAGCCGCCATGTGGTTAGCGTTTTCAAAATCGTCAGGCACATGGCAGGAATATCCAAAACAAAAATGTGTTTTCACACTTTTCTTTTCTATCGGCACTATGTTGCCGCGCAATTCAAACAGCAACATTGTTTTGTCAACTATGTACTTCACCATTTTTTCGTCTTTCCAATTCAGTTTCTCCGCATTGGCAAGGCGTTCTTTTTCCTGTTTGGTTAGCATAATATACCTCCTTAATCCCACTCGGCGGCTTCGTATTCCGCTAAGTTATGTATGATCCTACTCATTAGCGCATTTTTCATGCGTGATATTTCCCTATAGACTACTGAATTGTCAGGCTTTTCCAAGTCTGAGCACTGATATAAATAACATTCCATTGACTTAAACATTTGAAAAGTGTGTTCATTAATTTCTGATTTAAACATTCCAATTGGCGGATTATCATACTTCTTGAATTTTCCTGTGTAGTTCTCTATTTCGTCTAAATGTCTGCCTTCATAACGCTCTTTGAAGGATTGTAAATTCAACTTATATAGCTCATCAAATACTTTTCCCTCATCGGCATTTCCATTCTTATTGCTTACAAGCTTTTTAAATTCTTCTGATATGTCAAGATAAAGATGTGTACAGTTAAATCCGTTATTGATATGGGCGCATATATAATTTGCCATACGCGCAAGTGTTTTTCCATTCACAATAAAACAACTCATAATCATTCCTCCCTTTAGTTTTCCTCAACTATCTCATAGAAGCCTTCTGTATATGTTCCGTCAGCCTTATCTTCGGCTTCGTACTTTGCTAATTCAGTTGCGGCTTCGTCGTAAGTCGCAAACTTGCTGATTATATTTCCTGCTTCTGCCTCTCTAATAATGTACATCATAATATTACCTCTTAATCTTTCTGCCTTTTGGCGGTTATTTTCGGGATATTTCCCTTATTTAATCACATTAACATTAAAGGACTCGCCGTCACAAGTCCAGTCCTGAACTTCCGCTTCACGCCATGCCTCATCTATGTTGTCAAGTGTATCTGTGTCTGTGTGAATTTCCGTGTTATCATTCACATCATAAAGTGAGATTTCCCAATTGTAATGTGAACTAAAGGTTGCAAATAATTCTCTTACTAACATATTTTCGCCTCCTTAAACTTCGTGTAAATGCCAGCCTGACTCGTCAAGTAAGATATTATCAAGCAGTTTTTCCTTGTTATTTCCGCTGTTGTAAATATCAAGTATGTACTGATCGTCTATTATTTCTGTCAGCTTTTCCAAATCAGCAAAGCTTCTGCGCGGCTTTTCATAGTTAATAGTTCTGAATATTCCAAGTCCGCTGCTGCTTGCAAAGTCGCCGCCTGTGTGCGTAAAGTATGCAATGTGTAATGTGATTTCCAGTCCGACTTTTCTGAAGCGTTCATATCTTTCCGAAAAGTAAAGCTGGCATTTGAGGAAATGGCTCTCATCAATATCAATTTTCTTGCTTAATGTCTTTTCCCCCGAATGTAACATAAAGTAGTAAGTATCAAACCTCCAGTCGTTCTTGCATTTCCCATTAATCTTTTCAACTTCCGCCTTCGTGATATTTGCCATAATAATACCCTCCTTAAAATTCCATGTAAAAATCGGCGCGATAATCCGCCTCTCTGTAAAATTCTGCTATGCTTTCACGCTCTGCAATGTCATTATCTATGCGGTCAATATGCCAATCAATTGCCGCCTGAATAGCTTCGCGTTCCGAGTCTCCGTCAAAGTCTCCGATATAATCCCAATCATCAACCGCACAACGTATGTATATATTATATCTGTTCATATTTCCGACCTCCTTAATCAATCACTGTTATGCTTTCCGTAAATGGATTTGCCATAACCTTTATCGTTTCTCCGCTGTTTTCAAACTCAACCCATAAATAAATCTCTGTCGTTTCCGATACAGAGACTTCATACTGTCTGCAATTTTCATTTCCGACGCGATACACCTCCCAATATATAGCGGCTTCGCTGTAGTTTTCCGTTATGATAGACTCAATAACTCCGCTGTCAAGTGTGATCGTATTTCCGTATTTACAATTATCCTGATAACGCTTGCGGACTCCGACGACATCAGCCATGTTTAACTCTCCGTCACCGTTAAAGTCAAGATATTCACGATACTCCTCATTGATAACACATTCCTGTATAGTGTCAGCTATCTCAGGACTTATCCATGAATAATAGTTTTCCGCTGGCATTAGCGATGCTGTCATTGCAAAGACTGTAAATATTGATAACAAATTCATAGTAACCTCCCATAAGAAAAGCCGCCTCAGACTTTCCGAAGCGGCTTCTGTTTAAATTTAATATCATCCTTAAAGAATTTTCCAAAGTATACACATAACGCCATTATATCATACTTTGCAAGCTTTCCTGCCATTTCCACGATAGCACACTGAAAATCATTTGTCATTAGTAAGTGACTGTCATCTTGTTTACGAATTTCTTCACAAGTCTCTGTGATATTTTCCGCTGTTAAATGTCTAATACCTACATCTAACAAGTGATATATTGCCGTTCTGAAAACAATTTCGTTTTCCTTGTTTAGAGCATCAAGCTCCTTTTCAATTTCCTTATATGTCATATTAAACCTCCCTTGACATAAGCATATCAAAATGTTTTTCCCAATCTAAGTCAGGATTATTCTGAGCTGCCATTGAACAAATCTCCATAGCGCGGCGCATCTGCGGTGTTATTCCGCCCCTTGAATTAAGATCGTCTATCACTTCATCAGTATATCCGCCCTTTGGAAAATCTGTTTTGTAATATCCGCCTTCGCCCCATTTGATAATCGTGCAGTTATTTTCCAAGTCGTGACTATACACAGCATCAGGATATCTTTTTTCCATAATCAAACCTCCTCAATAAACTATCTTGTAACCGAGTCTTATGCACTCTTTCAGCTTTTCTATCAGCGAAATGTGAATGTACATAGGCTCTTCCGATGTATCATTTTTACAATTCCGACATTCACAGCCGAGGCACTCGCCCCACTCTTTTCCACCATCAGTTGATATGTATAAAATATACATATCATTTTCTTTGTTATATCCTATTCTTGCAAGCATTTTTCCCATAGTCAAACCTCCTCAATAGAAATTATCCGATAGTCGCAGTCAATGCCAAGTCCGTAAAATTCCTTGCACTCCTTGACGCTTGATACAACACATTCCTGCCTATTCCATTTTTCGTTTGTATAACGATCACAGTATTCAAAAACTATTCTTAACATACAGTTTTCCCTCCCTTAACAATAGCCATAATATTTTACTTCATGCTTTTCAGGATAGTCTGTTATACGGATTTCAAAAGTGTCGCCTATATATTTCCCTGTACGCCATATTACATTATACTTTCCGACATAAGCTGGCTCACCATAGTATTCTGCATATTCCACTATAGCTTTTTTCAGTTCCCTTATGGCGTGTTTTTCCTTATAGCGCTTTTCTGATATATAGCAAACTTCCGTCACAGGCACATAATATCCGCCTTCCGCTGGCTCGTATTCCGCGCCGCCCATATATTCAACTACATGAAAACGCCTTTCCTTTTTGCGCATTGTCATAAACAGACCTCCTTCTTTGCTTTTTTCCAATCACGTACAAAATCATCATACTCAGCACGATCCTCAACTTGACAAAGGTAATAGCCATCCGTTACAGTATCAATTATCCAGCCATCTTTTTCCAGCAAATCAATAACACTATTGATTTTTTCTCGCTCATTCTCATTAAAAGAAATTTCCGCTACTCTGTATGGATATGAATTGTCCATACCTTTATAACTCACTCTCATGTGATAGCCTCCTTAAAAGAATAGAGGACAGCGTTCAACTGCCCTCATTATATATGATTTTTCTCGTTATGTCAACTTATAAACTTTAACTGCTCCTCATTTTCCAGTACTTGACTGCCGTATATTTCCCGTATACGTTGCATTGAATAGCGGCTCGCCCTTCCGCCCGATATTCCATCGGACAGGTAATACCGCTTCTGTTTTGTGCTGTACTTAAAGCCCATTGCCTGAATTTTCCGTAAGTACAGCGCGGTATTTCCTGAAAGCCATATCCAGCCGCCTATAATTTCCACTTGAATGTATGGCATTTTAAGAAGCTGCTCAATGATTTTCCTGAACTTTTCAGGAACTTCCGCCGAAGCCTTTTCCTTTTCTGTCTTATTTCCATGTATAGAAAACCAGTCAATCATCTTGTCATATTCTGCATTGATCGCTTGCATAACTTCGACACTTCCGCCAAAGTCAGGGTGATTTTTCCTCGCTAAATCCTTATACAACTTTTTTAATTCTGATAAAGATTTTACACTGTCAAAGAATTTTCCCATAGTCAAGCCTCCTCACTTAAAGCATGATAAATAATCATCAATTTTCTGCGCCATCAGTTTATAATCGTCATTTGTAGGATGATATGAATACCAGTCTAAGTCGTGATATTTCCATATATACGGGCGCATCATTTCTCCACGTACACACTTTTTCCCTATAATATCACAAATATACATACCAAGTTTATCAATAACGCCTTCCTTTTTATTGATTAGTGTTACCCTAATTGCATTATAATTATCTGCGTGTCCAGTGGTCACAAACTCAATACGTGCTGTTGAGTTTTCCGTAAGTTCAAATACACAAACATTCCCCACATACTTTTCCTTCTTGATATACTTGCTATTCAAAGCAATTTTCTTGAGTTCCTTTTCAAAAAAAGTCATTTCCATAATTAAGCCTCCTTACGCTTTATTTTCGGTGCATACTTTTCCATAAACTTTTGATAAGCTTTTTCTGAAACTCCGCCAGCAAGCCAGCCGTGAATTTCTTTAAGCCACTCATATACAAAGTCGTCGTCATCGTCGGGGACTGATCCCTCATACCACATAGCGTTTGCAGCTTTCCGAAAGACTGACATATTTTCCGTAATAAGTGCTGACCAGTCTGCGACTATATCACAGCCGCCAGCTTTTCCGAGAATATTGACATTCCTGTATATAAAGTTTGCAAATTTTCCGTAATATCCCATATCATTTTCCTCGTCATCTGTCAAAATTTCTGCTGTTATAATGATATCAAATACATCATCGCAAGTATCAAGACAACAATTTCCGAGTTGCCCAAATTCATATAATGTCATACAGTCGCCTCCCTTTTCCACGCCTTGCAGCGTAAGTCATCATAGTTGATCTTTTTTCTGACAACTAATTCACAGTCATCATATATCCGTTTAAGGACTTCAAATGCTTTTGAATATTCCTTTTCCGTCGCCAGTTTCAGCTTATTAATCGCATAGTTTATGTCAGCTTTCCCATCATGGACATAGCCCTCGCAAGTGATAGACTGATTGTAACGTAACATAATTATCGCTCCTTCCGATAAAAGAAAATAGCGCTGACTATTGCCAGCGCCGTTTATAAAATATGGGAATGC
>JAEEGL015729144.1_pt1 | contig 115504 bp, 72 predicted proteins | sample 9134231 | NCBI WGS metagenome assembly JAEEGL01 (sample SAMN16246548, study PRJNA631951) | gut metagenome | biome: gut microbiome; feature: rumen; material: fiber-attached | host: Bos | place: Iran: Karaj | collected 2018-10
GCCACGTCCGGAAGGGATAAACGCTGAAGGCATCTAAGCGTGAAGCCCCCCTCAAGATGAGATATCCCCTAGCAATAGGTAAGACCCCTTAGAGAGTATGAGGTTGATAGGCATGAGGTGTAAGTGCGGTAACGCATTGAGTTGACATGTACTAATAGGTCGAGGGCTTGTCCACAGAAAGCAAGCAGGAAATGCAGTAGATATTCAGTGTTCGGTTTTGAATGTATAAAAATTTGTTCTAAAGTCTATTAACAACTTATAAACGAAATCTTAAAAGATAGCGAAATCGCTGTCTTTTTTTTATTTTCTGTTTTATTTCACTTTTTTTATGATATACTAAAAAAGGATATTTAATTTATTAGAATTCGTTAATTATTGATTTTCTAACAATCATTTTTTTATCAACGTGAGGTGATATGAATGGAATCTAAGATTTTGCTTGAGAATGGAACAAATGAATTAGAAGTACTTGAGTTTAGAATTGATGACCATTGTTATGGTATCAACGTTGCTAAAATTAAGGAAATTATTACATTCCAGGAGGTAACTCCTGTACCAAATGCTCATCCTAGTATTGAAGGTATTTTCATGCCGAGAGATACTATGATTACTGCGATTGATTTACGTAATTGTCTTCAGAGAGGCGTTTCTGAGTCAGGCGGATTATTCATTATCACTAACTTTAATAAATTAGATATTGCGTTTCATGTAGATAGCGTTGTTGGTATTCACAGAGTATCCTGGGCAGATATAATTAAGCCTAACGCAACTATTTCAAAGGCAGAAGAGAGTATTTCTACAGGTATTATCAAGTATGAGGGAAGATTGATAATCATCCTTGATTTTGAAAAAATTGTATCTGATATCAATCCTAATACTGGTCTTAATATGGATCAGTTACAGCAGATTGGACCTAGACCTAGAAATGAAGTTCCGATTGTTCTTGCAGAGGATTCACAGCTTCTTAATAAGCTGATTGTTGATTCTCTTTCAAAAGCCGGATATGATAACGTTAAGCATTTCGAAAATGGTAAGTTAGCTTATGATTATATTATGGAATGCAAAACAAAGGGTACACTTCAGGACAATGTTCAGTGTATAATTACTGATATTGAGATGCCTATCATGGATGGGCATAGATTAACCAAGATGGTTAAGACTGATGATGAGACCAAGGGTATTCCACTTATTATTTTCTCATCACTTGTAAATGAAGAAATGAGAAGAAAAGGTGAGTCTTTAGGAGCAGACAGACAGCTTTCAAAGCCAGAAATTGGTAATCTTGTTGCAGTTATTGATGAATTAGTAAATAACGCTGCAGCTGGCTAAATATTAGTTATATATGTACTCCCTTTGTTGATTCAGTTATTATTTTTTAATAATGACTGTTACAATAAAGGGAGTGTTTTAATTTTTATAATAATGGAGTTTTGACAACATGGGTGTGAGTTTGAAGTATTTGGTTGAAGAAAGTGATTTAGTACTAGTTGGTATTGGAGAGGAGTGGGGATTTAAGCTCGAGTATTTAAATGATCCGTTTGTGGTAAAAGAAATACAGGACAATAAAGAGACTGCAGCTTGGTTATTACCGTATATAGAATATTACTATTTAAATAAAATAAATACGGATAACCGTTCAGAAAATTACAAAAAGTTACGAAATATAATTGGAGAGAAAGAGCATTTTTTGATTTCTACAGTTCATGACTCATTGGCTATTGATGCTGGATTTAGTGTTGATAGAGCTGTTTTCCCTTGTGGTAATTTTGATTACTTACAGGGAATTCACAATGATACAGGACGATTATATAAGATTGAAGACATTCCTAATTTCGATTCATTAATGGATCAAATTGAAAAGCTTTTTGCACATGAGATAAGTATTAAAGATATTGTTCCAATCTATTTAAATGATGAACAAATTATTTTTAATCAGAAAAATATAGAGATAAAGGGAGAAATATATAACGAACAGGCTTATTTGGAAAACTGGCAGAAATATATGGACTGGCTGATGACAACAATGAACCGTAGATTGTTGATCTTAGAGCTTGGCGTTGGTATGAATTATCCAACAGTTATACGATTCCCTTTTGAAAAATTGACTTATGTTAATAACAGGGCGCGAATGATTCGAGTCCATAACAAATTATATCAATTGACAAAAGAAATCAGTGAGAAGTCTCAAGGGGTTCAGATGAACTCAATTGATTTCATTATGCAGGAGAGCGATGGCTGATAAATCAAACAGTGAGGAGTACCTCGATAGTTTACTAAGGTCAGTGACAGAAAAGCATAATAAGGACGTCAAGTCTGGTATCGAAAAGATATCTTCAGCTACTGGTGATGATGAACTAGATAGCTTTATTGATAGTGCGCAAGGAAATGATGACTTGGCGGAGATAGGAAAGCTTTTGACCAATGTAACTCAACATACTATGGTTGATGAGTCACTCCAAAAAATGCTTGATGATATTGAATCGCCACCTAAGGTTGAAACACCAAAATTTGTGGTCGGAGAAGATCCTACCAAGATTGATACACGTGATAAAGAAGAAATCGCACTTGATGAAGCAATAAAGAGTGCAGAGCAGTCTAACAAAATACTACTATCTGAGGAATCTCCTCTTGAAGAGACATCAGCACAGGCAGTTCAGGAAAATGAACAGCCTGTTTCTGATGATGTTTCAATTAATTCAGAGAATATTGAACTTAATAAAGCAGTTAATACAAATAACTTGGAAGCTACAGCAGAGCAAGCCATTACAGAAGAAATCCCTGTAGTTGAAGAAGCTCCGATTGAAGAGCCACAAGTAGAGGCACCTATAGAAGAAGTTCCAAGTGAAACTCAGGAAATGGAGGATCTGCTTGGTAGCCTTAACGTGGAAGAAAATGTAAACGTTGAGCAGGAAGCTATTACAGAAGAAATACCAGCAGTGGAAGAAAATTCGATTGAAGAACCTGTATTAGAAGAGGCACCAATCGAAGAACCAGTGCTTGAAGAAGCAGTAGTTAAAGAGCCAGCGGTAGAAGCTCCTATAGAAGAAGCACCAATTGAAGAACCGGTGCTTGAAGAAGTATTAGCTGAAGAGCCAAAAGTAGAGGCGCCTTATGAAGAAGTTCCAAGTGAAACTCAGGAGATGGAGGATCTGCTTGGAAGCCTTAACGTGGAAGAAAATATAAACGTTGAGCAGGAAGCCCCAGCCGAGGAAGTAATTACAGAAGAAATACCAGCAGTGGAAGAAACTCTGATTGAAGAACCTGTATTAGAAGAAGCACCAATTGAAGAAGCAGTAGTTGAAGACCCAGCCGAGGAAGCAATTACAGAAGAAATACCAGCAGTGGAGGAATCTCCGATTGAAGAACCTGTATTAGAAGAGGCACCCATCGAAGAACCAGTGCGTGAAGAAGCAGTAGTTGAAGAGCCAGCGGTAGAAGCTCCTATAGAAGAAACTCCAATCGAAGAACCAGCAATTGAAGAGCCACAAGTAGAGGCACCTATAGAAGAAGTTCCAAGTGATGCTCAGGAAATGGAGGATCTGCTTGGAAGTCTTAACGTGGAAGAAAATATAAACGTTGAACCAGAAGCCCCAGCCGATGAAGCAATTGCAGAAGAAATACCAGCAGTGGAAGAAATTTCGATTGAAGAACCTGTATTAGAAGAGGCACCAATCGATGAACCAGCAATAGAAGAAGCTCCAGTTGAAGAAGCAGTAGTTGAAAAGCCAGCGGTAGAGGCGCCTATAGAAGAAGTTCCAAGTGATGCTCAGGAAATAGAGGATATGCTTGGAAGTCTTAACGAGGAAGAAAATATAAACGTTGAGCAGGAAGTCCCAGCCGATGAAGCAATTACAGAAGAAATACCTGCAGTGGAGGAAAATTCGATTGAAGAACCTGTATTAGAAGAGGCACCAATCGAAGAAACCCCAATCGAAGAACCAGCAATTGAAGAGCCACAAGTAGAGGCACCTATAGAAGAAGTTCCAAGTGAAACTCAGGAAATGGAGGATCTGCTTGGAAGTCTTAACGTGGAAGAAAATATAAACGTTGAGCAGGAAGCTCCAGCCGAAGAAGCCATTACAGAAGAAATACCTTCAGTGGAGGAAAATTCGATTGAAGAACCTGTATTAGAAGAAGCACCAATCGAAGAACCAGTTATAGAAGAGGCAGTAGCAGAAGAGCCAGCATTGGAAGAAGCACCAATCGAAGAACCAGTGCTTGAAGAAGCAGTAGTTGAAGAGCCAGTGATAGAGACGCCTGTAGAAGAAGTTCCAAGTGAAACTCAGGAAATAGAGGATCTGCTTGGAAGTCTTAACGTGGAAGAAAATATAAACGTTGAGCAGGAAGCTCCAGCTGAGGAAGGAATTACAGAAGAAATACCTGCAGTGGAAGAAACTCCGATTGAAGAACCTGTATTAGAAGAGGCACCAATCGAAGAACCAGTGCTTGAAGAAACCGTAGTTGAAGAGCCAGCGATAGAGATGCCTGTAGAAGAAGTTCCAAGTGATGCTCAGGAAATAGAGGACCTGCTTGGAAGTCTTAACGTGGAAGAAAATATAAACGTTGAGCAGGAAGCTCCAGCCGAGGAAGGAATTACAGAAGAAATACCTGCAGTGGAGGAAAATTCGATTGAAGAACCTGTATTAGAAGAGGCACCAATCGAAGAACCAGTTATAGAAGAGGCAGTAGCAGAAGAGCCAGCATTGGAAGAAGCACCAATTGAAGAACCAGTGCTTGAAGAAGTATTAGCTGAAGAGCCACAAGTAGAGGCATCTATAGAAGAAGTTCCAAGTGAAACTCAGGAAATAGAGGATCTGCTTGGAAGTCTTAACGTGGAAGAAAATATAAACGTTGAGCAGGAAGCCCCAGCTGAGGAAGGAATTACAGAAGAAATACCTGCAGTGGAAGAAACTCCGATTGAAGAACCTGTATTAGAAGAGACACCAATCGAAGAACCAGTAATAGAAGAAGCTCCAGTTGAAGAAGCAGTAGTTAAAAAGCCAGTGGTAGAGGCATCTATAGAAGAAGCTCCAAGTGATGCTCAGGAAATGGAGGATCTGCTTGGAAGTCTTAACGTGGAAAAAAATATAAACGTTGAACCAGAAGCCCCAGTCGAGGAAGCAATTACAGAAGAAATACCAGCAGTGGAGGAAAATTCGATTGAAGAACCTGTATTAGAAGAGGCACCAATCGAAGAAGCAGTTATAGAAGAAGCAGTAACAGAAGAACCAGCATTGGAAGAACAAGCGCTTGAAGAGCAAGTAGTCGAAGAGCCGATAATGGAAGAAGCAGCGATTGATGAGCCAGCTACAGAAGATATATTAGAGGAAATACCAGTAGAGGAAGAAGCACCAATCGAAGAACCAGTTATAGAAGAAGCAGTAGCAGAAGAGCCAGCATTGGAAGAAGCAGCGATTGATGAGCCAGCTACAGAAGAGATATCAGAGGACATCCCAGTAGCGGAAGAAGCACCAATCGAAGAACCAGTTATAGAAGAGGCAGTAGCAGAAGAGCCAGCATTGGAAGAACAAGCGCTTGAAGAGCCAGTGCTAGAAGAAAACGTAGCCGAAGAACCAGCTATCGAAGAAACAATAGCAGAGGAACCGATTGTTGAAGAGCCGGTAATTCAGGATTCTGTGGAAGATATGCCTGTTGAGGAGATTTCACCTGAGGATGCAGTTGAAGAAATTGTGCCTGAAGGGGAACCGCTTATTGAGGAACCGGTTCAAGAGCCGATTACATTAGAGGGTGATGATGATATTCCGGATATGGCTATGGAAGTCCGTGAGCCGGAAGAGAGCGAAATAACTGTTGACGAGAGTATTTTAAATGAGGCTGCACCAGAACCATTGGTTGTGGATGATGGAGATGCTCTTGAAGAGATGGCGCCTGAAGTTCCTGTATTTGAGGAAGAATCACCAGCAGATTATGCGGCTGGTGTTAGCAATGATGACGGCTTTGGAGAAGCCCTGGCAGGGCTTGATGATGACGGAAGTCTTGTTAATACTGACGGTGACGAGTCCAAGCAGGAGATTCTTACAGATCTGTTAGATAACATGACGGATGCTGCAGATAATGCAGGCGAAGAAAAAAATGATAGTTCAGATGATATTTCACTGGAAGATCTGGATACTTTGACAGAATCTCAGGCGGAAGCTCTGGCAGATTTGGATTCAGATAATGTAGCTGGTGCAGATTTATCATTAGATGATATACAGAATGCAATGGAGTCATTAGGAATAACTGAGGATGGTCCAATAACTGATACATCAATGGATGATGCTCCATCTAATGATACAGGATTCGAAGATGATAATCTTGATCTTTCTGAACTGGAAAAAGAATTAGCGAATACAGGCATTTCAATTGATGATTCTGAATTAGAAGGAGATGAAGGTTCAGGAGATTCAGATATCAGCTTTGATGAAAATATAACGGAAGGAGAGCCCTCAGAGCTCAATCTGGATGAAGCTATAACTGAAAGCGAGCCATCGGAGCTCAATCTGGATGAAGCTATAACTGAAGGCGAACCATCAGAACTCAATCTGGAGGAAGCCTTAACTGAAGGCGAGCCATCAGAACTCAATCTGGAGGAAGCAATAACGGAAGGCGAGCCATCAGAGCTCAATCTGGAGGAAGCAATAACGGAAGGCGAGCCATCAGAGCTCAATCTGGAGGAAGCAATAACGGAAGGCGAGCCATCAGAGCTCAATCTGGAGGAAGCAATAACGGAAGGCGAGCCATCAGAGCTTAATCTGGATGAAGCCATCACAGAGGGTGAACCAGAAGAGATCAGTCTGGATGAAGCACCAATGGAAGAAATCAGTTTAGATGGTGATTCAGAAGGAATCAGTCTTGATGATATGGGCTTTGGTGATGAAGGTGCTCCTTCGGGTGATATGCCTGATCTGGATGCTATTATGAATTCACTGGCGACTGATGATTTAAGTAGCCTTGAAGAGGCTGACAATGATGAAGGCGACAGTGATATGAATGAAGATATTTTAAGCGCCCTTACAAGTGAAGGTGACGAAGAAAGATCTGAAAGTGAAGCAGAGCCTGAAGAAATAAGCATTGATGATTCTGGAGAAGCAGAACCTGCTATTGATGATGGAGACCTGGCAATTTCTGATGAGATTTCGCTTGATGAAGGCGGTGAGAATTCAGAAGAGGGAGATCTTGATTCGGGCCTGGAAGAGCTTGGTGAGGATGGCGAAGATGATCTTGATATTCCGGCTTTGGAGGATATAGCACTTGAAGAGGATGGTTTAGGAGAGGAAGAAGAGGAACCAAAGCCTAAAAAGAAGAAAGGCAAGAAAAAGAAAGATGCCGAAGATGAAGATACTGACGGCGAACCAAAAAAGAAGAATCCAATCTTAGCCTTTTTTGCCAACCTGATCAATATACTGACCAAGGAAGATGAGGAACTTGAAAAATCAGATGCTGACGAGTTGGCCAGCTTAACTGATGATAATCAGCAGGTACTGGATGAGCTTGCAGCAGAAGGCGGCAAAAAGAAGAAAGAAAAGAAGAAAAAGGAAAAGAAAGAGAAGCCGAAGAAAGAGAAGAAGGAAAAGAAGCCAAAGGAGCCTAAGCCAAAGAAGGAGAAGAAGCCTAAAGAGCCTAAGGATCCGGGCGTACCTGAAAAGGCCATAGCGCCAAAGAAGGTTGCTGTTTCCGGAATCTTCGCAGTCAGCCTTGGAATTCTTTTCGCACTGCCGGCAATGATAATGCCAGAAAAAATAGCTATTACAAGGGCTGAGACAGCTTATTATCTCAAAGATTACCCGACAAGCTATAAATTGTTATATGGCAAAAACTTAACAGAAGAGCAGTCACTTATTTACAATCAGTCCAGAGTTATAACCTGGGCAAACCATTACTTGAACAGCTACTATAATTACAAGGATATGCATATGGAAGAAGAGGCACTGGATTCATTGCTTAAAGCCATTGCACAGTATGGTACTATTACAGCTGATGCAGAGCAATTCCTTGTTGAAAATGAAGTCAATTCCGTGTACGATAGTATCGAATCGTTGCTAGAAACAGAGTATGGTCTTAGTATAGAAGATGCGGAAGCGATAAATAGTATAGAGAGCAAGTATGATTATACTGTTAAAGTAATGCAGATTGTAGGGTCTCTGTAGAGAAGGCAAAAGCCTTACCAGCATCGATATCATAATAGAAAGTGGTATTTGATCTAATGGTAGCAATTATTGATTATGATGCAGGTAACATCAAAAGTGTTGAAAAGGCTTTTCAGTTCATCGGTCAGGACACAGTGGTAACAAGGGATCCTGAGCAGATCTATAGGGCAGATCACGTAGTATTGCCTGGCGTTGGTGCTTTTGGCGATGCTATGGACAAATTAAATAAGTATGGGCTTGTAGAAGTGATCAAAACAGTCACTTCTAAGGAAGTACCTTTTATAGGAATATGCCTGGGACAGCAGCTTTTATTTGATTCCAGTGAAGAATCAGTTGGAGCTGTTGGCCTGGGCATTTTACGTGGTCAGATAAAAAAGATTCCAAACAATAATGGACAGCTGAAAATTCCACAGATTGGATGGAATAATCTTGCATATCCTTCCAAGGGACGCCTTTTTGAAGGCATAGATGAAGGACAATATGTGTACTTTGTTCATTCATATTATCTGCATGCAGAGGAAAGAGATATTGTTAAGGCTACAACAGAATATGGAACATTGATCGATGCATCAGTTGAAAAAGGCAACATCTTTGCCTGCCAGTTTCATCCGGAAAAAAGCTCTGATGTAGGAATGCAGATACTTAAGAACTTTGTAAAAATTTGATCAACACGAGGATGGAAAAAGATGCTTACTAAAAGAATAATACCTTGTTTAGATGTAAATAATGGAAGAGTTGTTAAAGGAATCAATTTTGTTCAGTTAAAGGATGCAGGTGATCCTGTTGAGGTTGGCGCTGCATATTCCAGGGCTGGAGCTGACGAGCTGGTATTTCTGGACATCACAGCTACATCAGATGCCAGAGCTACAGTAACGGATATGGTCAGAAAGGTTGCTGAAAAAGTATTTATTCCTTTTACAGTTGGCGGTGGAATCAGAACTGTTGAGGATATGAAAGCCATACTTCGAGAAGGCGCTGATAAAGTGTCAGTGAACTCTGCTGCAATAGACAGACCGGAACTTATACGAGAAGGTGCTGATAAGTTTGGCAGTCAGTGCATTGTAGTTGCTATTGATGCCAGAAAAAGAGAAGATGGCAGTGGATGGAACGTATACAAGGCAGGCGGCCGTATAGATACAGGACTTGATGCTATAGAATGGGCAAAAAAGGCCTGCGAGCTCGGTGCCGGCGAGATACTTTTGACCAGTATGGATGGAGATGGAACTAAAGAAGGGTATGATATTGAACTGACCAGAAAAGTGGCAGATGCAGTAAGCATACCGGTTATAGCTTCAGGTGGCGCCGGCAGCATGGAACATTTTTACGAAGCTCTTACCGAAGGCGGTGCAGACGCGGCACTTGCAGCTTCTCTTTTCCATTACAAGGAAATGGAGATATCAGAGGTAAAAGAATATCTGGCAGAAAAAGGTGTTTCTGTAAGAATATAAAATACAAAAAAAGAGATAGAAAGAGGTTTTTTCTAATGGCAATGATAACCGGAGATTGGCTTAATGCTTTGGAAGGAGAGTTTCATAAGGAATATTACAAGAAGCTGTTTGAATTTGTAAAAGAAGAATATAGCACTCATGTAGTTTATCCTCCTTCAGATGACATATTTAATGCGCTCCATCTTACACCATTATCAGATGTAAAGGTACTGATATTGGGACAGGACCCGTATCATGAGCCACATCAGGCTCACGGACTCAGTTTTTCAGTGCAGCCGGGAGTTGATGCACCGCCATCATTAGTAAATATATATAAAGAGCTTGGTGATGATCTGGGATGTTACATGCCTAATAATGGATATCTGAAAAAATGGGCTGACCAGGGTGTGCTGCTTCTCAATACTCTTTTAACAGTAAGGGCTCATGAAGCTTTTTCACATCAGAATCATGGCTGGGAGCAGTTTACAGATGCTATAATCCAGGCAGTAAATGAGCAGGACAGGCCTATAGTTTATATGCTTTGGGGCAAGCCGGCACAGTCCAAGATGAAGATGCTCAATAATCCTAAGCATCTTGTACTGACAGCGCCTCATCCAAGCCCACTGTCTGCATACAGAGGATTTTTTGGCTGCAAACATTTCAGTCAGGCCAATGAATTTTTGGTAAAAAATGGTATTGAGCCGATTGATTGGCAAATAGAAAATATCTGATTGTGTAAAATTGTTCTGTACTTTAACACTCTTTTATGGTAAAGTGCTAAATAAAGTTTACGTGATATTTTTATAGAAATGAGGAATTTTATGAAAAAAGCATTCGTTACTAAGGCGCAGGTTGAAGAAATAGTAAAAAATTTCCCAACGCCTTTTTACTTGTATGATGAAAAAGGCATTGTTGAAAATGCAAGAGCAGTCTATAAAGCTTTTTCCTGGAACAAAGGTTTTAAAGAATATTTTGCTGTAAAAGCAACTCCAAACCCAATACTCATGAAGATCTTGAAGAGAGAAGGCTGTGGATTTGATTGTTCCTCAATCACTGAGTTAATGCTTTCAGCAAGTATTGATGCAGCAGGTAGTGATATCATGTTTTCTTCAAATGACACTCCTGATGAAGAATTTGCCTACGCTGACAAGATCGGAGCTATCATCAATCTTGATGATATCACTCATATTGAATCAGTTGAGAAGGTTCTTGGTGGAAGACTTCCTGAGACTATGAGCTGCAGATATAATCCGGGTGGAGTATTTACACTTAGCAACGGTATCATGGACAATCCTGGGGATTCCAAGTATGGAATGACCAAGGCACAATTATTTGAAGCTTTCAAGATCATGAAATCCAAAGGCGTTAAGAATTTTGGTATTCATGCATTTCTTGCAAGTAATACTGTTACTAATGAGTACTATCCTCAGCTTGCAGGTCAGTTGTTTGAGCTTGCAGTTGAACTTGAAAAAGAAACTGGTGCTGATATTAAATTCATCAATCTCTCAGGTGGTGTTGGAATACCTTATAAGCCTGATCAGGAGCCAAATGACATTGCTGTTATTGGTGAAGGCGTAAGAGAACAGTATGAGAAGATCCTTACTCCAAACGGAATGGGTGATGTAGCCATTTTTACTGAGATGGGCCGCTTTATGATGGGACCTTATGGAGCCCTTGTTACTAAAGCAATTCATGAAAAGCACATTTACAAGGAATATATAGGAGTTGATGCATGCGCAGTAAACCTTATGCGTCCGGCTATGTATGGCTCATATCATCATATTACAGTTTTGGGAAAAGAGGATGCACCTCTTGAATGTACATATGATGTAACAGGTTCACTTTGTGAGAACAATGATAAATTTGCTATAGACAGACAGCTTCCAAAGATTGAAATGGGTGATTATCTCTTTATCCATGATGCAGGTGCACACGGATTTGCAATGGGATACAACTATAACGGCAAGCTTTGGAGTGCCGAACTACTCTTGAAGGAAGACGGATCAGTTCAGCAGATCAGAAGAGCTGAGACACCAAGAGATTATTTTGCAACTCTTGATTGTAATGAGGAATTTGCCAAACTTGATACGATCATGAAAGAGCAGGAAAAGAATAGTTAAATAATTAAAATGTGGCTTCTTGAACTTATATTTCAGGAAGCCGCCAATATACATCCAGAGATTTTTAGAAATAACAAAGATTATCTAGCACATGAAAAATATATATGGTATATTTTAATGGAAATTGTATACAATAATGCAATTTTGCAATATATAAATGTAAAGCGTGGAGGAAGTTATGAAGACGTATGTAGAGATGAGTCAGGAAGAACTTAAGGCTGAGATTGCCAGCTTAAAGGAAAGCTACAAAAAATACCAAGATATGGAACTTAGCCTTGATATGAGCCGTGGTAAGCCATGCAGAGAGCAGCTTGATCTGTCAATGGGAATGATGGATGCACTTAATTCTGACGCTGATCTTAGCTGTGAAGATGGTACAGACTGCCGAAATTATGGTGTTCTTAGTGGTATTCAGGAAGCTAAGGTGCTTATAGGCGATATGATGGAGAACAATCCTGATAATATCATTATTTATGGTAATTCATCTCTTAATGTAATGTACGATACAGTTTCCCGTGCCATGACTCATGGTATTATGGGAAATACTCCTTGGTGCAAGCTTGATAAGGTTAAGTTCTTATGTCCTGCACCAGGATATGATAGACATTTCAGTATCACTGAATATTTTGGAATTGAGATGATCACAGTTCCAATGACTCCAGAAGGTCCTGACATGGACATGGTTGAAAAGCTTGTTTCTGAAGATGAGTCTATCAAAGGAATCTGGTGTGTTCCTAAGTACTCCAATCCACAGGGCTATTCATATTCAGACGAGACTGTCAGAAGATTTGCCAGATTAAAGCCTGCAGCAAAAGACTTCAGAATATTCTGGGACAATGCATATGGAATCCATCATCTCTATGATGATCATCAGGATTATCTTATCGAGATCCTTGCAGAATGTAAGAGAGCTGGAAATCCTGATCTTGTTTATAAGTTTGCATCTACTTCTAAAGTAACTTTCCCTGGAAGTGGTATTGCAGCACTTGCAACATCTCTTAACAACCTTGAAGATATTGAGAATCAGCTTAAACATCAGACAATCGGTCATGATAAAGTTAATCAGCTCAGACATGTTCGTTTCTTTGGAGACATCCATGGTATGGTAGAGCATATGAGAAAACAGGCCGAGGTTATCAGACCAAAGTTTGAAGCTGTAGAAGAGATATTTGATAAAAATCTTACAGGACTTGGTGTTGGTGAATGGACAAATCCAAGAGGAGGATATTTCATCAGCTTTGATGCTCTTCCAGGATGTGCCAAGGCTATAGTTGACAGAGCTAAAAAGGCTGGAGTTAAGATGACACCTGCCGGAGCAACATATCCATATGGTAAAGATCCTCTTGATAGTAACATCAGAGTAGCTCCGACATATCCTTCAGTAGAAGATCTGAAGACAGCAGCACAGTTATTTACAGTATGTGTCAGACTGGTAAGTGCAGAGAAAATCTATAAAGAAAAATTTAACTGAGTAGTTATTTGAAAGAGACACTGGGGACGTATCAGTTTGATACGCACAGTGTCTTTTTTATATCATAGGAAATTGCTTTCCTATGATATAAAAAACGCTCCGCTAAGGATGCGCACTCGCGCGATAGGTAAATGTTGCATAAATTAGGCCGCGCTCGGCGCGAGAATGTCGCAAACGACATTCTTTTTTTTGTTGCGTCATTTATGATAAATTGGTTTAATAGTTTTATGAACAATAATCATTGAATGGGGACATATCTATGGTTGAACACATTGATGAGTTTACAATATATCTTATCAATATCAAAAAGACATCCTACAACACAGTTTTATCTTATAAAAGAGATCTGGGCAAATTGGATACTTTTTTGGATAGCAGGGGAATTAAGGAAATTACTGCAATCACAGAAGATGTTTTATCTGAATATATTGCTGGTCTTATAGACCAGCATTTTTCATCATCCACTGTTTCAAGACATATCTCATCTATCAAAGCATTTTTCAGATTCCTGATCGAAAATGGTGATGTTTCCTCAGATCCAACTGAAGTTCTTAAAGCACCAAAAGTAGAGGTACATGAAAGCCGCCTTTTAAATATGGATGAGATCAATACCCTCCTGGATATGCCTGATGTTGAGACTATTAAGGGACAGCGGGACAAGACAATGCTCGAACTGCTATATGCAACAGGCCTTAGGACTTCCGAGCTCCTTGCCCTCAATGTTCAGGATATCGACCTCAGCATCGGCTGTGTCAGATGTATGACTGGTAGATCCCCGCGTCTGATACCCTTTGGTAAAAAAGCTCATGATCAGCTTCTGACTTATATTACAGAGACAAGAAAAGAACTTATCGATGATGATGAGACAACTCTATTATTTGTAAATTATCAGGGAATGGCTATGAGCAGACAGGGCTTTTGGAAAAATGTCAAATACTATGCCCGAAAGGCTGGTATTAAAGAGGATATTACCCCTTATAGTCTAAGACACGCCATGGCAGTACATCTTATGGAAAATGGAGCAGATATAGAGATGCTTCAGGAGATGCTAGGCCATTCTGAAAAATATACTACTCAGCGTTATGTTCAGAATAAAAACAACACTTTTAGACAAAAATACGATAAGGCCAATATTAGGGGCTAAATAAAGGAAAAAAGTCTTAACATTAATTCTGTAATGCTTTAAAATAAAAAAGTGTAATTTTTTAATGTTATTTTTCATCAAGTCCACATTTTTTGCGGGTTGATAGGAAAATTTGCTTGAATTTGCACAACAGTTTTTGCTAGGAGGAATAGTTAATGGAACAGAGATTACCTAAGAGATCTGAAGTCCCTGTAGAACTTACATGGAGACTTGAAGATATTTATGCAGATGAAAAGGCATGGGAAGCAGACATCGAGAATGGTGCAAAGCTGGCTGACGAGCTTGCCAAGTTTGATGGTAAGATGACACAGGATGCTGCTACACTTTTGCAGGCTTTTGATTTATATGAAAAGTGCCATATGGCTTTATCAAAATATTATGGATATGCAAGCAAAAAGTCTGATGAAGATACATCAGATGGACATGGACAGGAGCTTAAAGCTAGAGCTCTTTCAGAGTATACCAAGGTAGAAGAGAAGCTGTCATTTTTTGACCCTGAACTTCTTACTCTTTCAGAAGAAGATATTGAGAAGTATTTTGAGCAGGAGCCAGGTCTTAAGAAATACGAAGTTACTATCAGAGAAGTATTAAGAACTAAAGAGCATGTTTTATCAAAAGAGATGGAGCAGGTAATGGCTGCAACATCTGAGATGGCGCAGGTTCCATCTAACGGATTTGGAATGCTCCACAATGCTGATCTTAAGTTCCCTTCAGTTACAAACAAGGATGGCGAAGAGGTTCAGATCACAAATGGAAGATTTGTACCACTGCAGATGTCTCCAGATAGAGAACTTAGAAAAGAAGTATTTGAAAAGTACTATTCAAGATATAAAGAGTTTGGCAACACATGGGCTGCTCTGTATGATGGTGAAGTTAAGGCTCGTATCTTCAATGCCAAGATGCGTCACTATAACTCAACATTTGAGGCAGCAGTAGACAGCAACAACGTACTGCCTGTAGTATGTGACAACCTCATTGAGAGCGTACATAAGGGATTCGACAAGATGCACCGTTATGTATCTCTTCGTAAGAAAATCATGGGAGTTGATGAGCTTCATATGTATGATGTTTATACTCCTATCGTAAAAGACTATGATGTTAAGGTTACTTATGAGGAGGCAAAAGAGATTTCTCTTAAAGCTCTTGCACCTCTTGGAGAGGATTACCTTGATATCGTTAGACAGTCCTATGAAAACAGATGGATTGATGTAGTTGAAAACGAAGGTAAGCGCGGTGGAGCATATTCTTCACATGCTTATGGAGTACATCCATACATGCTTCTTAACTACAATAACACATTGGATGATGTATTTACTCTTGTACATGAGATGGGTCACTCCATGCACACATGGTACTCAGAGCATGAGCAGACATTCTTTAACAGCAATTACAAGATCTTTGTAGCTGAGGTTGCATCAACTACTAATGAGATCCTTCTTCTTGAGTATCTCCTTGCAAAGGCTGAGAGTAAGGAAGAAAAGGCATACCTTCTCAATCATTATCTTGATAGCTTTAAGGGAACTCTTTATAGACAGACAATGTTTGAAGAGTTTGAGAGAAAGACTAATAAGATGGCTGAAGAGGGAGTTCCTCTTACATCTGATAAACTTGCAGAAGTATATTACAACCTCAATAAAGAGTACTTTGGTGAAGATATGGTTTCAGATCCTCTTATTGCTTATGAGTGGTGCAGAATCCCTCACTTCTACTACAACTTCTACGTATATCAGTATGCAACAAGTTTCTCAGCTGCAGTAGCTATTGCGCACAGAATTTTAGAAGAGGGCGCTCCAGTTGTTGAGCAGTACAAGAAATTCTTAAAGAGTGGATGTACACAGGATCCTGTAAGTCTTCTTAAGATTGCAGGCGTTGATCTCTCAACAAGTAAGCCAATCGATGAAGCTCTTGAAGTATTTGGCAAGGCTATCGAAGAGATGGAAGAGCTGTACAAATAAATCAATAGGATAAAAAAGAAATAAAATTAGGCCGGAGAACATTCCTTTAATGAGATGTTTTCCGGCTTTGTTTTTTGACTATAAACAGAAAACTGCATCAGCTGCGTCTTCATAAGAGACTGATCATAGGTTCATCATACCTGTTCTGCAATTTCCAGGATGAGTCGTTCTGTATCATTCCATCCAAGACATGGATCAGTAATAGACTTACCATAGATGCCTTCACCAATCTTTTGGCTGCCTTCTTCAATATAGCTTTCGATCATTACGCCTTTTACAAGAGTCTTGATAGCATCAGCGTGATTTCTTGAATGAAGGACCTCTTTTACAATTCGGATCTGTTCCTTGAACTGCTTGTTTGAATTGTTATGGTTGGAATCAATGATGGCAGCAGGATTTACGATATCAAACTTATCATAGAGTTCAGACAGTAGCATCAGATCTTCGTAATGATAGTTTGGAAGTGCCTGACCGTGCTTGTTGTTGGAACCACGGAGAACACTATGCGCAAGAGGGTTACCGCTTGTCTGTACTTCATAACCTCTGTATGTAAAATCGTGTGGGTGCTGAGCTGCATAGATTGAGTTGAGCATTACACTTAAATGACCGCTTGTAGGGTTTTTCATACCTGCAGGCACATCAAAACCGCTGGCAACCATGCGGTGCTCCTGGTCTTCAACAGAACGTGCACCTATAGCTACGTATGAAAGGATATCCTCTACATAACCCCAGTTAGAAGGATAGAGCATCTCGTCAGCTGCTGTAAGTCCGGATTCCTGGATAGCTCTTATGTGCATATGTCGCATAGCAATAAGGCCTGCATGGAAATCAGTTTTTCCCTCAGGATCAGGCTGAGAAGTGATTCCTTTATAGCCCTCTCCGGTAGTACGTGGCTTATTGGTATATATTCTTGGGATAAGGATCAGTTTATCCTTTACCTTATCATTAACTTTGGCAAGGCGTGATACGTAATCGCACACAGCATCTTCATTGTCTGCGGAGCATGGTCCTACTATGACCAGAAATTTATCGCTTTTTCCTGTAAAAACATCAGCAATGGCTTTATCTCTTTCAGCCTTCAACTGAGTCTGGGCAGCAGAAAGAGGCAGTTCCTTGCGTATAGCCTCTGGACTAGGCAATTCCTGTATGTATTCGAAAGACATTTTTTCATTTCCTCCCTTAAACTAAGCGCTTTTGATAAAAAATAGATAAAAAGCGACGTAGCGCTTGTTGGCTTTAATACATTTTAACATAAACTAATATTTAGCACAGAACATTTTTTACATATTTTCTTGATGAAAATTAATATTTGCCAGTGATCAGTAAAAGTGATGACAAGCCCAAAATATTGTTGTAAGAGTATTTTTGTCGATAAAATGTACGAAATTCAGTTGATGTATTTTGCTTTCTTTTTTTCAAAATAGTACGTATTTAGTAGATTCACTATCTAGCAAATACTAAATATGGTATAATATTTAAAACTGAATACAATCTAGCATGGAATTACGACAAGGTTGATTCTAATGAGCATAATGTTGAAATAATTTTTTTCATGAAAATGCAAATAGAATATAGCTTGTCGTGCAGAGTGCATCCAAGGGGGATACTGCATGAAGAAAATCTATGTATTGGACACCAATGTTCTTATTCAGGCACCTTATTCTATTAAATGCTTTGAAGACAATGAAGTGGTTCTGCCACTGGTAGTCCTTGAAGAGCTTGATAACCACAAGCGTGATGAAGGTGAGAGAGGAGCAAATGTCCGTGAAGCTATTCGTATTATCGACCAGCTCAGGCAGGATGGAGATCTGACAACTGGTGTTGATATGGATAATGGCGGAACACTTCGTGTGGAAAAGAATTACAAGGATGTGGAACTACCACATGATATGTCTGAGCACAAATCAGACAACCGCATCCTCAAGGTCTGCAAGGGTCTTTCAGAAGAAAAAAAGGAACAGGTCATACTTGTTACCAAGGATATTCTTTTGAGAGTCAAGGCGCAGCTCATCAATGTAAAGGCTGAAGACTTTACAACTGAGCAGGTTGTGGGCCACAGAGAACAGTACAATGGTCGTATTGATGTATACGCACCGGAAGAGGCATTCCAATCATTTAAGAAAAAAGGCATTCCGGTTGAACTGGTATATGTCTGCGATGAGAGTGGAAAGAAACAGAGCCCGGTATTGTACGAAAATGAGTTTGTTATGATCCACGCTGACCAGTCTGTGAAAAAGACGCAGATGGGGCGTGTTGAAAAGGGGGTAATCCGTAAACTTGATTATGAGAAGTGCCAGCCTTATGGTGTAACACCTAGAAATGCTGGTCAGTATTTTCTTCAGGAAGCTCTTATGGCTCCGGCAGATAAGGCTCCTCTTGTAATCGTAAAAGGTATGGCAGGTACGGCCAAGACATTCTATTCATTGGCTGTAGGCCTTGAAAAGATGGTCAACAGACCTACAGGTGAGTACCGTAGGATACTTGTCTGCAGACCGAACTCTCAGTTTGACGATGATATAGGTTTCCTTCCAGGTGATGAGCAGGAAAAGATATCTCCACTTATGAGACCTATCATCGATAACCTTGAGCAGCTGATTGATTCCAATGAAGAAGAGCGCTACAAGGATGAGAGAGAGTTGCAGGGCAAGACAGATGAAGTCTTTGACAGAGGCATTGTTCAATGTGAAGCGCTGAACTTTATCAGAGGTCGTTCTATTTTGAAGACCTATCTGATCATTGATGAAGCCCAGAACATGACTCCGGCTCAGGCCAAAGGTATCATCACCAGAGCAGGTAAGGATACCAAGATCATATTACTTGGTGATCCTAACCAGATCGATCGTCCATTCCTTGATGAACGTACCAATGGTTTGTCATATGCTTCTGAGCATATGAAGGGCAGTCCATTATGTTATCAGATCACCTTATCAGCAACTGAGTGTGAACGTTCACTCCTTGCAATGGATGCAATTGGAAGAATGCAGGATAAAGATATTTAAATAAAATGACCCTAGTGGACGGGGACAGCGGGTCATTTTCGCTGTTCATTCATCTATATTGTTATAGCAATTTGCACAAAAAATCCGCTTTGAAGATTTAAAACTTTTTCGGTTTAATGTAATAAAGTATATTGTAAATTTTTAGGGACCATTATATAATACCTATCAGACGCAGGTGTCTACGCAACGGGGCGTAAAGACCATTCATTCTTTACGCCCTTTTTTTGTACAATTTTTTAGGGGCGCATACAGATTAAGAAGGTCGGTAAATCTGTTTCGTAATAATATGGCACCATAAATAGGAGGAAAAATAATTATGTCATACGTTGATGAAGTCTATGATTATGTTGTAGCAAAGAACCCTGCACAGCCAGAATTCCATCAGGCTGTTAAGGAAGTACTTGAGTCTCTTCGTGTTGTTATCGAAGCAAACGAAGAGGAGTACAGAAAGTCAGCTCTTCTTGAGAGACTTGTAACTCCAGAGAGACAGATCCTTTTCAGAGTACCATGGGTAGATGATAAGGGCCAGGTTCAGGTAAACAATGGTTTCCGTATTCAGTTCAATTCAGCAATTGGACCATATAAGGGAGGACTTCGTTTCCATCCATCAGTAAACCTTGGTATCATCAAGTTCCTTGGTTTCGAGCAGATTTTCAAGAATTCACTTACAGGCCTTCCAATCGGTGGTGGTAAAGGTGGTTCTGATTTTGATCCTAAGGGAAAATCAGACAACGAGATCATGAAGTTCTGTCAGAGCTTTATGACAGAGCTCTACAGACACATCGGAGCTGACACAGACGTTCCAGCTGGTGATATCGGTGTTGGCGGACGTGAGATCGGATATCTCTATGGTCAGTATAAGAGAATCAGAGACGTATACGAAGGCGTTCTTACAGGTAAGGGTCTTACATATGGTGGATCACTTGCTCGTACACAGGCTACAGGATATGGTCTTGTATATATTACAGAAGAACTTTTAAAGGATCACGGTCAGGACTTAAACAGCAAGACAGTTGTTGTATCAGGTGCTGGTAATGTAGCTATCTATGCTATCGAAAAGGCTCAGCAGCTTGGTGCAAAGGTTGTATCTTGCTCAGATTCTACAGGATGGATCTATGATCCAGAAGGAATCGACGTAGAACTTCTTAAGGAAGTAAAAGAAGTTAAGAGAGCACGTCTTTCAGAGTACGCAGCAGCTAGAAAGAGCGCTGAGTATCATGAAAAGAAGAATGGTGAGCACGGTGTATGGAACATCAAGTGTGATGTAGCTCTTCCATGTGCTACACAGAACGAGCTTGATCTTGATGATGCTAAGGCACTTGTTGCAAATGGCGTATGTGCTGTATGTGAAGGTGCTAACATGCCTTCAACAATTGAAGCTACTAAGTACCTTCAGGACAATGGAGTACTCTTCATCTGCGGTAAGGCTTCAAATGCAGGTGGTGTTGCTACATCAGCTCTTGAGATGAGCCAGAACAGCGAAAGACTTTCATGGACATTCGAAGAAGTTGACGCTAAGCTTCAGGGCATCATGGTTAACATCTATAAGAATATCTCAGAAGCAGCTAAGAAGTATGGTAAGGAAGGCGACTATGTAACAGGCGCTAACATTGCTGGTTTCTTAAAGGTTGCTGATGCTATGAAGGCTCAGGGTATTGTTTAATACCATAGTTTATAAAGTAACTGGTACCGGGATTGCAATTGCTGCAGTCCCGGTATTTTTTTGACCCCAGGGTCATTTTCCAGGCAAAAAAAGTAGAGTTATCAATTTTATTTATGGTGTTATATAAAAAAGTTATAAAAGTTTTACCACATTAAAGCATTGAATGATATAATATCTTCGTTGGCTCTAAAAGGTTAAATTCTTGAGCCGGGATATAAAAAGATTATTGATAAGTATTAGGAGAAAAGTATGAGCGATTACAAGTTGAATACCAAATGTGTTCAGGCTGGTTATACACCTGGAAACGGTGAACCACGTCAGATTCCAATTATCCAGTCTACAACATTTAAATATGATACTAGTGAAGATATGGGTAAACTCTTTGACCTGGAGGCTAGCGGATATTTCTATTCAAGACTTCAGAACCCAACCTGCGACTATGTTGCAGCCAAGATTGCAGAGCTGGAAGGTGGTTCTGCAGCAATGCTGACTTCTTCAGGCCAGGCAGCCAACTTTTTTGCATTGTTTAATATCTGTGAGTGCGGAGATCATATCGTTTCCTCATCTTCAATATATGGAGGAACCTTCAATCTTCTTGCAGTAACTATGGCAAAAATGGGAATCGAAGTAACATTCGTATCACCTGATTGCTCAGAGGATGAGTTAAATGCAGCATTTAAAGATAATACCAAGGCTGTATTTGGCGAGACTATTGCCAATCCTGCACTGACAGTTCTTGATATTGAGAAATTCGCCAAGGCAGCTCATGAACATGGAGTACCTCTGGTTGTAGATAATACATTCCCAACACCAGTTAACTGCAGACCTATTGAATGGGGAGCTGATATAGTAACTCATTCTACAACTAAGTACATGGATGGACATGGCTCAGCTGTTGGTGGAGTTGTCGTTGACAGCGGTAAATTTGACTGGATGGCTCATGCAGATAAGTTCCCTGGTCTGTGCACACCTGATGAATCATATCACGGAATCACATATGCTGAGAAGTTTGGCAAAGAAGGTGCATTCATAACAAAATGTACATCACAGCTTATGAGAGATCTTGGTTGTGTTCAGTCTCCACAGAGTGCATTTATATTGAATCTTGGACTTGAGTCATTACATGTACGTATGCCTCGTCATGTTGAAAATGGTCAGGCAGTAGCTGAATTCCTTGAGGCTCAGCCACAGGTTACAAGTGTTAATTACCCTGGACTTAAGAGCAATAAGTATTATGACATTGCACAAAAGTATCTTCCAAATGGCGGTTGTGGAGTTGTTTCCTTTGAACTTTCCGGTGGAAGACCTGCAGCAGAGAAGTTTATGAAAAACCTTAAGCTCGCAGCAATTGAGACACATGTTGCAGATGCAAGAACTTGCTGCTTAAATCCAGCTACTTCTACACACAGACAGATGAATGATGAGCAGCTTGCAGCAGCTGGAATCCCTGCAGGACTTATTAGAATCTCATGCGGACTTGAAGATAAAGAAGATCTTATTGCAGATTTAAAGCAGGCTTTGTCAGTACTTTAATATCTTATTTATTATCATTATGATGAAAACGAGCATTATCTATGGCTTTCACGACATTAGTGACCATAGGTAGTGCTTTTTTGTTTACTGTAAAATAGTGGATGAAAAAATTATTAAAACAGCTATTTTAAACATATATGCGAGATTAAAAATCGATTAAAAGTTTATAAAACACGTAAATTCTGACGAAAAAATGATAATATATAGTCACAAGCATTTTTTATTTTATGAGGAGGTATCTACAATGGCAAAAGCTAATAGCAATCACGCAGGAACAAAAAAAGTCAGGTCCAGAAAAGGAATTGGAATTCTGCCTAAAATGTTACTCATGATCTTGCCAGTAGTTCTGTGTGCACTTATCGTGGTAGCACTTGTAAGTAGCAGTATGGCAAAGAGCGCTGTTAACGAGCAGACACAAAACTATGTTTATGCAGAATTGGAAAAGAATATAAATCTGATTGATGGAAAATTGGAGAAGGTTCGCACGACTGCAATTGATCTTTCTTTAATTATTGGCAATTCATATCAGGGTATGCCAATGCATGCGTATTCAGATATATTCGGAAGCCTTGTTCTTGAAGATGAACTTATTTCTGGAGCCGGTATTTGGTTTGAACCTGGTGTATATACAGGTGACGAAAGTTATGCCGGACAGCAATATGTTGGTCCATATTGGTATGAGGACAACGGATCCATTGTAGAAGACTGGTCATATTCTAATGCTGAATATAACTATTTTAGTCAGGAATATTATACTGATGCCAAGGCACTTACTGTTCTGGATGCTTCAATAACAGATCCATATTATGATCCTTCAAGTGGCACAGTCATGGCTTCCTGCTCTGCCCCTATATTTAATGCAAGTGGCGAATTCATAGGTTGTGTAACTTGTGATATGACACTTGATATTATTTCAACTCTTGTAAGTAATATTTCAGTTGGTAATAGCGGCAATGCTATGATGACTTCTGGTGATGGTACATATATTTATGCCCGCGAAGCTGAGAAGATGGAAAGCGGTTTAAATATAGCTAATGATGATACCGATATCGCTAACATTGCTACAGCACTTCTTAGTCAGGATCAGGGCATGCAGGTAATCGGCGAACCAGGTATGTATCTGAATACATATTTCGGAACAGTTCCGGAGGTTGGTTGGAAGCTTATAATCATCATGTTCCAGTCAGAGGTTAATGCTCCAATCACAAGAATGAACAATGTAATAATGACCATCAGTATAATTGCTATTCTTGTCGCTATTGTAGTTATAACTATAATTGCTAAAACAATTGCAGGAACCATTACAAGTGTTAATGACTTTGCAAGAGTACTTGCTTCAGGTGATTTCACTATCGATTCACTTAAGACCAAACGTAATGATGAGCTTGGCGATATGAGTGATTCCTTGAATGAAATGTTTAAGAATAATAGTAATATTATTTCTAATATCTCCTCTGAGTCTGGTAATATCAATGATGCTTCAAGTACACTTGGTGCTATGTCAGAGCAGCTTGCAGCTGAATTTTCCAAGATATCAGAAAATATGGTTGTTGTTAATGACGCAATGATGAGTACTGGTGCAGCAACTGAAGAGGTATCAGCTTCTGTTCAGGAAGTTAATACATCTGTTGAAGATCTTGCAAAAGAAACAGAGGCAGCAAGTAAGCAGGTTAGGGAAATCAAAAAGAGAGCTATCGAGATTCAGGAAAATGGCCGCAAACAGCATGACAGTGCTATTGCAATCGCTAATGAACGTAAGGATGAGCTTGAAGCTGCTACAGCCAGAGCTGAAGTTGTTAATGAAATTGCAAATCTGGCCAATGCTATTTCTGAAATTGCCAGCCAGATCAACCTCCTTTCACTTAATGCCAGCATAGAAGCAGCAAGAGCTGGTGATGCAGGTAAGGGATTTGCGGTAGTTGCTCAGGAAATCAATAAGCTTGCTACAGAAACAGATGATGCTGTTAAGCAGATTCAGGATACAGTAAATAGTGTACAGCAGGCATTTACAGAGCTTGCAACTGGTTCAAATAAGCTTCTTGAATTTGTTATAGATACAGTTACTCCGGATTATGATAATTTCATTCAGGTCGGAGAACAGTATGGTGATGATGCCAACCTGTTTGGTGATCTGTCAGATAAGATCTCAGAGATGGCAGAGAATATTCAGGCTAACATGAACGAAGTTAACAAAGCTGTTCAGAGTATTGCAGAGTCAACTCAGGAAACAGCAAGTAGAAGTGCTGATGTAACAGATTCTGTAAGTAGCGTATCTGAAGCCGTTGATTCTGTTGCAGATTTAGCAACCAAGCAGCAGGCAACAGCAGGAACTCTGACAGAGATCGTAAGTCAGTTCAAACTTAGATAAGGTTAAAAGAAGTTATAAATCAACGTGTGACGTGGCTCTTTCGCCACGCCACACGTTATTTTTATTTTATAATCTGTTTTGTTATGTTCGGATATCTGTCTGCCGATATTACTATTGAAGCTAAGGATGGCATCGGTTTTTGTTTCATGGAGACGAAAGGCGGTGCTTTTTCTATGGAAATGAAAAAGGTGAATGGACGCATTCGTTTCATCCAAAAGCTTTACGGGAAGTGCACGACCTATTAGTAACGGGCATTTAACTCATGAGGGGTTAAACTAGATTGGTATTTTCTGCAAAGGGAATTTCGTCATAAAACAATAGACGCTGAAAATACTTGGAATCCTGACTTTTCAGGATTAACAACAAGAGGTAATGCCTATGGTAATAGCAGATAGTAGCATTCAGATGAATTCTACAAGAATATTTAATCAGTTCAGCTCCCAGGCGGTGGCATCAGGGCTCCTTACCAATTCCAGATTTTTATCGGATCTTAAAGGTGCCTTTGATAGTAGTAAGAAAGATACCCTGGAATTATCCAGCAGCATGGATACAGGAACAGATCTTACTTATGATGTCTCAGCCGGTAGCAGATCTTCCAGAACAGATAATTCATCTCTTATTAGTAAAAGAGTAGAAGAATTGCATCAAATAAGGATACAGCTGTTACAGCAGATATTGGGACTGATGCAGAATATGTCTGGAAAGAAAAATAACTTTTTAGATAAGGCAAGTTCAGCATTAAGCGACCTTATGACTATGGGAAGCGGTTATACCAGTGTGACCACAATGGAGTCTTATTATGAAGAGACTGAGATGACTACCTTTGAAGCGCAGGGCATAGCTCATACAGCGGATGGAAGGGAAATCAACTTTGGAGTCTCAGTAAGTATGTCCAGAAAATACACTGAGTATACCTCTATGCAGGTAGCAAGAGACATTCCACTTCTTGATCCACTGGTCATAAATGTCGGAGGAGGCGTAACAAACATTTCAGATCAGCATTTTTACTTTGATCTGGATGCCGATGGGACAGAAGAAAATGTTGCCGGTTTGGAAAATGGATCAGCTTTTCTTGCTTACGACCGAAACGGGGACGGAATTATCAATAATGGTTTGGAACTGTTTGGGGCAAAAAGCGGCAATGGCTTTGCTGAGCTATCGGAATTTGACATTGATGGAAATGGCTGGATAGATGAATCAGATGCTGTGTTTGATATGTTGAAAGTCTGGTACAAAGATGAGCAGGGTCAGGACAAGCTAATAGGCTTAAAGGAGGCTGATGTTGGTGCAATCTACCTGGATAGAGCCGATACTGAGTTTACCTCCCAGGGAATGGACCTCTTGATCAATGGTAGGATCAGGCAGACAGGTATGTTCCTGAGAGAAAGCGGTGGGATCGGTACTGTGCAACAGGTCGACTTGGCAGTAGAAAAAATTTGATCGCAATAGTAAAAAATCATAGTTTATGCAATGGCATGGCCTACAGCTCTTGTAGGCTGTGCCTTTCTATTTCAGAGGTGAGTCACTGGGGACGTATCAAATTGACTCATTGCATACAATGAGTCAATTTGATACGTCCCCGGTGACTCATATGTTATAATTAGCTTCAAGGATTTGAATAGGGAGTAGATTATGAAAAAACGTGGCTTAAGAAAATTTATAACATTCGCAATAATGACTGTAATAGTTGGAACGGCAGTACCGGGGCAGGGTGCAATGGCTGCTCAGGAGCAGGATAATGTTGAGACGGTGTCCGGTAATTCTATTAATGAGCAGGACAAAGCAGATACAATATCAGGCAATTCACTTGAAGAGGAAGATGATGAGTTTCATGTAAAAGGAATCTACGTATCCGGGCCTATGGCAGGAAGCAGTAACTTTGACAGTCTCATAGAGCTGCTTGATTCCACCCAGTTAAATACAGTAGTTATTGATGTCAAAAATGATGATGGACAGGTAACCTACAACATGGATCTGGATGCAGTAAAGGAAACAGGTGCATGTGTTGAATATATTAAAGATATAGATAAGCTCATTTCCACATTAAAAGAGCATAACATCCATACTATCGCCCGTGTAGTATGCTTTAAAGATCCTATTTTGGCTGAAAGCCGGCAGGACCTTGCTCTGTTAAAAGCTGATAAGAGTGCAGTAACTGATGGAAATGGTCTTCCATGGGTCAATCCATATAATACAGGTGTCTGGAAGTATATAGTAGATATTGCAAGGCAGGCGGCAAAAGACGGTTTTGATGAGGTGCAGTTTGACTATGTAAGATTCCCTGTGGGAAGCGAAGCTGAGAGCGCCATGTATGGCGTTGCTATGAACAGCAATATCAAGATCCAGACTATCAAATCTTTTTTGAAATACGCTACTTATCAGCTTCATCAGGAAGATGTGATAGTTTCAGCTGATGTATTTGGAACAATTATTGGAAGTGAGATAGATAAAAAAAGTGTAGGACAGGACTATGCTGCCCTTGGAGAAATTGTAGATGCTATATCACCTATGGTTTACCCATCCCATTATGGCCCTGGAAACTTTGGCCTGAGCGTTCCTGACGCCTACCCTTATGAAACAGTGCTGGCAGCAATGAATAAGTCTGTTCAGGAGTTACAGGATATTCCTGAAGAGGATAGAGCAATTGTCAGACCGTGGCTTCAGGCTTTTACAGCCAGCTGGGTGGATGGTCATATCAAATATGACTTGGCCGCTATTAAAGCGCAGATCCAGGCTGTATATGATGCAGGCTATGATGAATGGATACTTTGGAATGCGGCTAATAGGTATAATTTTAGCGACTGACAAGGCTTATAACATCGAGCTATCAGGGATTTACTCCAAAACAGTAAATTTACACAAGAAAACGTTTTCTCTTTTGTAAATATCTTCCATTGACTAGGTTTTTTAGTCTAATTATGATTAGTAATGGAAACGTTACCGAATAATCATAACTGGAGGATTGTATGGGAAAGTGTTTTAAAAATATGAACTGCGCCAGAACATTGGTAAAACGTGTTTTTACCTTTATTCTCGCCCTTGCCATGGTAATAGGCAATTTGATTTTTGTGGAAACTCCACTGGTAGTACACGCTGAAGATGGTGAGGTTACTATCAGACTTCATTATCACAGAGAAGACGGAGAGTATGCCGGCTGGGATGTGTGGATGTGGCCAGATGGTGGTGAAGGCGGAGCTTATCCTTTTGAAGAGGTGGATGGAGAGCAGGTTGCTACCTTTGTTGCTGCAGCCGGTACCACTAAAGTCGGATTTATTGTAAGAACTGAGGATTGGACAAAAGATATCAATGAAGACCAGTTTATCGATATTTCTGAGATGGTGGATGGTTCAGTAGACATCTATGTAGAATCCGGTGTTGAAGGCTATACCAAAGAATATGGAGATGATGCAGTAACCGGAACTAAGTTAAAGACTGCAGTCTATAACGGAGATGGTACCATCACAGCTCTTTTTACAGCAGATCCTGATGATGCTCAGTTTGAAAGCATCGTTGTATGGGGCAAAAGCGGTCAGGTTGCCGTTACAGATATTGCAAAAAGTGAGGAGGAATTTGAGTATATTCTTACATTAGAAAGTGAACTTGATAATACCAAGTCCTACTATATATCTTTTGAAGAAGCTCAATATGATATCAATATGCCAATAATCTATTCAACAGAAGAATTTGAAAAAGAATATACATATACAGGTGATGATCTTGGTGCTACATATAGTAAGGACAAGACAACCTTCAGAGTATGGGCTCCTACAGCAGATGCTGTGACACTTAATCTGTACGAGACAGGTAATAGCTGGAAAGACGACCTTATTGAAACAATTGATATGTCCCAGGATGTTAACGGAACATGGGTTGCTTCCAAGGATGGTGATCTGAACGGCGTTTACTATACATATACAGCATCTCTTGATGGATTAAAGGTGGAAGCTTGCGATCCATATGCCAGAACTACTGGTGTTAATGGTAAAAGAGCTATGGTAATAGATCTTGATTCTACTGATCCTGAGGGATGGGATGAAGATACCAATCCTCATGCAGGTGAGTCTATCAATGATGCGATCATTTACGAGCTTCACATGAGAGATCTTTCTTCTGATAAGAGTTCAGGCATTACCAATGTTGGTAAATTCTTATCACTTACAGAGACAGGCACAACTACAGAATCAGGTGTTTCTACAGGAATCGATCATATTGTAGACCTTGGTGTTACACATGTGCACCTTCTTCCTATTTATGATTTCGGCTCTGTTGATGAGACACATACTTATGAAGATCTTTTTAACTGGGGATATGATCCTGTTAACTACAATGTTCCAGAGGGCTCTTATTCTACAGATGCCAGCGACGGAAGCGTACGTGTCAGCGAGCTTAAGACAATGATCAAAGCAATGCATGATAATGGCCTTTCAGTTGTTATGGACGTGGTTTATAACCATGTATACAGCGCATCTGACTTCTGCATCAACAGACTTGTTCCAGGATATTTTTCAAGAATCAACTCAGACGGAACATATTCCAACGGTTCAGGGTGTGGCAACGATACAGCTTCTGAGCGTTCCATGGTAAAAAAATACATCGTAGATTCCGTATGTTATTGGGCTGACGAATATCATATGGATGGCTTCAGATTTGACCTTGTGGGACTTCTTGATACTGAGACTGTCAATGAGATAGTTGAAGAAGTTCATAAGACTCACCCTGATGTTATCTTCTATGGTGAAGGCTGGTCAATGTCTACAGACCTTACAAAAGAAGGCTACACACTTGCTACTCAGCAGTCATCTGCACAGACACCTGATTTTGCTTTCTTTAATGACACTATGCGTGATGGATTAAAGGGTAGCGTATTTAACACAGGTGAAGTAGGATTTGTTTCAGGCGCATTAAATAAAGAAAACTCAATTGCTTCTTCATTTATGGTCAGCGAGATCTGGAGCAAGAATCCTTCTCAGATAGTGCAGTATGCTTCCTGCCACGACAACCTGTCACTCTTTGACAGGATCCAGATTTCAAGAGAAGATGCTTCTTTTGATGAACTTGTTAAGATGAACAATCTTGCAGCTGCTATATATCTTACATCAGAAGGTATACCATTCATGCAGGCCGGAGAAGAAATGCTCCGTTCTAAGGTAAAAGAGGATGGCAGTTTTGATGAAAACAGCTATGCATCAGGTGACGAAGTAAACTCTATTAAGTGGAATGACCTTGATAATGAAGCTTATATGGATGTTTATGAATATTATAAAGGACTTATAGCTTTCAGAAAGGCTCACCCTGCACTGAGACTTACCAGCAGCGAAGATGTGGCTTCATATATTACAGCGATCACACCAGGTAATGATTCAACACTGGATAAAAACGTAGTTGCTTTCGATATAGATGGATCACAGATTGACGGAGAAAGCGCTGAAGAGTTATTTATCATATTTAATGCAAATAATTTAGAAAAAACTGTAGAAATTCCGGAAGGAACATGGAATGTGTGTGTAAATGGCTCTGATGCTGGAGTTGAGACCCTTGAAACAGTTTCTGGCGGCAAGGTAACAGTTGATGCTATTTCAGCAATGGTTCTTGTGAAAAGTGAGGAAAATACAGCACAGGAAGAGAGTGGACCTCTTTCATTTTTCCAGAAGATATTTAAAGCTATTTTTCATTAAGATAAAACTAAATTATTAAACCAAATCATGTAATGCTGCGAATATTTTGTGAACTGAACAGAATTATATTGCTAAGCGTACATACCGTTAGTATAATCTAACCAATTTATAAAAATTTTATAGAATTTTTAGCAAAGCAAGCGAAAGCTTGTGACGCAAAGCTATAGGGACTTTAAAATGTTAGCCAGTTGCAATTCTAAGAGCATGGAGATATTTTAATTCCGTGCTCTTTTTTATTTCATAGAAAAATGTTTTCTTATGATATAAAAAGTGCTCTGCCAGGGATGTGCACTCGCCTTTTTTCTCCCTATAGATCAGTGATTTAGGTTTAGGTTTAGGAAAGTGAGAAAAGAAAAATGAAAAAAGGAATATCCTTTGTAGGAAAAATTTGTTTGGCAGCACTGTCATTACTTATCATCACTGCTGTAGTCACTACAGGCATTGGTGTAACAAAAGTAAAAAAAGCGTATTATGATTCATTTGAGGAAGAATTATTTTTATCAGCAGTTCAGTTATCTGATATAGTATCCAACCAGTGGCAGGGTGACTGGTCAATAAGTGAAGATGGAGAGCTGTTAAAAGGAGATACAGCTATCCACGATACACTTCAGGCTCAGCTTGATGCACTTAATGAACGTACAGAAATCTCATATACATTATTCTATGGAAATGTAAGATATGTTACTACAATGTTTGATTCCACTACCGGAGAGAGAATGGAAGGAACAACTGCATCAGAGACAGTAACAGATATCGTTATAAATAACGGAGAAGAGTATCTTGCTGCTAATTTTGATATTGGTGGTAAGAAATGGTATGCATATTATTGTCCTCTTACTAATTCCGATGGAACAGTAGTAGGTATGATATTTGCAGGAAGAGAAACAGATGATGTGGAAACAGCATTATCAGCAGCAGGACTTAACATGATAAGCGTTGCTATCATATTTATTCTTATCAGTATTATCGTTGGAGTATATATGATCATCACAGCCCGCAAGATCACTAAAAATGTTGTTGGAGGCCTTAAAGAGCTTTCACAGGGTAATCTTACAGTTACTTTTGAAGAAAAATATATTAATAGAAAAGACGAATATGGTGAAATTACAAGAAGCGCAGATGAGCTCAGAGCAAAGCTTGTGGATGTAATTTCAACAACACTGGAACTTTCTGATGAAGTTAATAAGTCTGGTGAATCTCTTTCTACATCAGCAGAGACAGCTTCTCACGTATCTGATCAGGTAGCTGAAGCAGTAGGCGATATCAGTAAGGGTGCTGTTGCACAGGCTGAAAATGTAGAGGATTCTGTTGGAAATACTAATGATATGGGTAACAGCATTGATGATATCAATGTAAGTGTTGACGACCTTTCAAATGCTACAGTAGAGATGCTTGATGCTGCCAAGAGAACTGTTTCAGCCCTTGACGAGCTCATGGAGCAGAACAAGACAGTTATGGCATCTATGGTTGATATTGATAATCAGATCAAGGCTACTAATAAGGCTGTAAAAGAAATTGCTGATGCTTCTAATTCTATCAGCGAGATAGCAAGCCAGACCAACCTTCTTTCTCTTAATGCTTCTATTGAGGCAGCAAGAGCAGGTGAGTATGGTAAGGGATTTGGAGTTGTAGCTTCTGAGATTGGTTCACTTGCAGAGCAGTCCAAAACTGCAGCAATTACTATCAATGATATAGTTGAAAATCTTGTAGATGAGTCTTCTAAGAGTATGGAGATCATTGAAAAGCTTAGCGAAGGCTTTACACAGCAGAATGAGCATCTCAATGATACTAAGAACGACATGGATGGTGTTCTTAGCAATGTAAATAACGTAGAGCAGAATACTGAGACTATTTCACACAAGGTACGTCTTCTTAAGACTGCAAGAGAGCAGCTTACTGATATTATTTCCGAGCTTTCTGCAATATCACAGCAGAACGCTGCGTCAAGTGAAGAGACCAATGCTTCTATGGAAGAGCTTAATGCTACATTTGCACTTATCAGCAATTCAGCATCAGACCTTAAGGGACTGGCAGAATCACTCAATAACAAGGTTAATTTCTTTAAGCTTGCTACAGAGTAATAGGCTAGTTATAACATAATTAAATATAATATTATAAAAAGATATCTCAGATGAGATGTCTTTTTATTTTACAATTATTTTTTTATCTTCATTTCTTTAGGAAAAAATGAACTAAACTAGCAATATGCACAAAACAGATACGCATAAATTGTCTAAATTTATAGCTTCTTTTAGATTAATTGAATATATTTTAATTAATTCTTGATTATTTTACTAAAAACTATATGAAACTAAATTGCTCTGTGCTATAATCCATATAAACGAGTGGTAAAAAGATGTTTAGGCATAGAAAAACATCTGATAAGGAGGGCAATATAATATGAAAAAGAAAATGGTTGCAGCAGTCCTTTCTATGGCAATGGTTATGGGACTCATGACAGGCTGCGGATCATCAAGCGGTGGTAGCTCATCATCAGCTACTTCAGTTTCAGGAGAGACAGAAGAGGTTGTGATCAATGGCATTACTTACAATAAGGCTACAGATCTTACTTCTGACAAGATCACTCTTACATATTTCAACTTTGACCAGAATGAGATCACACAGTATCTTGCTGAGAGATTCATGGAGCTGTATCCAAACATCACAGTAAACGTTACATATGAAAACGTTGCTACATATGATGATACACTTCTTACTCTTGTATCAAACGGTCAGACACCAGACGTTATCATGTATTCAGATGCTGACTTCGCACTTAGCAACATGCTTTTACAGGATATTTCAGCTTACTGGAATTCAGATCCTGAAACAGCAAAGGTTGCATCAACTATCAATGATGCAGGCATCGGATGCTTTGGTACATCTGCAAGATATGCAGTACCTGTAAAGTTCTTCCCAGGTATCATGTACATTGACAGAAACGTATTAGAGACTCTTAACGTAGACGTTCCAGATCAGGATTGGACATGGGATGAGATGATCCAGCTTATCAAGGATTGTACAGTTAAGGATTCTCCAGACGGAATGGCTTACTACGGCGTAGGCGTATACAACAGACTTGATTCTTATTACGGAATTGCTTCATCACAGGATATTGTTGGTGAATTTGGTTTTGACGGAACAGACTTTGATCTTTCAGCTTGGGCTGTTGGTGAACAGGAATTTGCTGATCTTGCTGTAGGCGGATACAGAGCTCCTTCAACAGAGACTCAGGAAATGGAAGATTGGGCTGGTGACTGGGAAGCTTGGTGTGGAACAACAGGTCACGTTGCACTCTTTACAGAAGCTTTCTGGACATATCAGGGAACATGGGCTACTCCAGCTTATGAGCAGTATGGTCTTGATATCGTTCCTTATGTAGTACCTGCAGTAAGTGCTGATGATGCTTCAGCAGATCATCATTCTATTGCAACTATTGACTTTGGTGGCGTTACAACTTCTTGTAAGTATCCTAGAGAAGCATACGAACTTCTTAAGTTCATGAGCTTTGGTGTAGATGGATGGAAGACAAGAATTGAAGCTTATAACAACGAAGAACTTACAAACGCATCTGGTCTTGCTCTTAAGTATGATGTAATGCCTGCACCTATTACAACTGATGAAGAAGTATGGGATGCATACATTGATATGTACTGCGCAGGAATGGATGAAGAGCACAAGGCTCTTTGGGAGAACTATTTTGCAAGCTGCATGCAGCCAATTCCTTACGGCTGGACAAGCATTGCAGGATATTGGAACTACTGTGACGGCTACTTCAATAGCATTGGTATCCACACTCTTGTAGATAATGGTACAGCTAAGGCTGCTGACTATGTTGATGAAGCTACTAAGAAGGCTAACTGGTACCATGCAACAGCTATGCTTCAGTATTTTGGAGAGAGCGGATATAACGTTCTTTCTGATGAAGAAGTTGCATTATATGAGCAGATGGTTACTGATAATCAGTAATAATTAAAGTTTTTCTTTTCTAACATATGTCCTCTGCCTCAAAGGGGCAGAGGCTTATATAAAAGGAGGATAATATGAAGAAGAAGGTATTAGCAACATTACTTAGCGCAAGTATGGTCCTTTCACTTGCAGCATGTGGCGGTTCAGAAGAAACCACAACAGAAACAAACGCTGAAGCATCAACAGAGGCAGCTTCAGTAGAAGCTCAGACTGAGGAAACTGCTGAAGTTACAGCTGAAGAAGCTCCTGAAGCAAAATATCACTTCACATTTGATGAAGGTGTTGATGAAGGTATCGTTGCTGCAACACGTCCAGAGAATCCACTTACAGAAGATGAAAAGGCAGCAGATCCACTTGTAGCTGGTGCTACATATGCTATTGAAGAGGATGATTCACTTCCACTTCTTTATGCTGATGGCGTTGTTGGAAACAGCTTATATGTAAATGGTGAATATGGTTACAAGCTTCCTATCGATTCAATAGGCACAGATGAATATACAATTTCATTCTGGATTGATGCTGAAAGACTTGCTACATATGGAGCAACTCTTCAGGTTGGACGTAACATGGGTGCTACAGGCGATACTGATCCTTATGTTACATGGCTGAACTTCACACAGACTGAATGGGGAACAAACAGTGCCAAGATCTTCCCTGTAGCTTGGAACAGAAACTCTGAGACAGGTGCATGGCCTTGGGTATATGCCACAGATGATTCTATCCATGGTAAAAAAGAATGGGCAATGGTTACAGTTGTAGCTACAGGTGACATCTATCAGGCAGCAGATGATGGTCTTGATAGAGTAGCTTCTAAGTTCTACCTTAATGGCGAACTTATGTGGGATTGCTCAAATGTAGAAGACGCAATGTATGGCGGTTTTGCTACAAACATCTTAAATGGTGATGGTGTAGAAGGTTATATCGGTATCAACTATTGGGATACAATCTTTAAGGGATTCATTGATGATCTCTATATCTTTGATACAGCTCTTACAGATGGTCAGGTAAAAGGCCTCTATGAACTTGGTGATACATCAGTTACTCCAGTAGCTCCAGAAGGATCAGAGTCTGCTGAAGAAGAAACAGAAGCAGTTGCTAATGACAACACTGGTGTTGAAGTAACAGGAACTCTTCTTGGTTCACTTGCTTGCGACAGCGCATTCTGGACAGAGTTCTCAGATGTTGTAGAAGTTCCTGAAGGCGAGTCAGTAACAGTTAATTTCAAAAACTACACAGATGGTCTTGCTAACTGGGATAACTTCCTTGTAGTTCTTCAGAATGTAGCAGATGCTCATAGTGCAGATGATAATGCTGATTATGCAGAGTATGCTGTACTTCGCGCTGATAACTTTGGTTGGGGCGCTGGTTACGATAATATTGCAACAGCTGAATGTGACTGGAACTGGGATACATTTACAACAGATATCAACGGTGCTGATGTTGAGCTTACTATCACAAACAATGGTGATACAGCAGATGTTGTTGCAGTAGTTACAACAGCAGATGGCAAGACATACAATCAGTCTTACACAGGTATTGCAGTTGATGGAGATCTCTACTACTGCTTAACACTTGAGAAGGCAGCTCTTGATATCCAGTAATTCCTTGGTATTTAATTTTTTTGATAAAATCTTTTCTTTAGCAGCTCATTCCTTTGGGATGGGCTGCTTTGTGTTTGCTAAAAGAATTCTAATATCAATAAAAGATTTATAAAAATGTACAAAAAGGAACGCAACAACGTTAAAATATATAGATAGAGGATTATTTTTTCTTATGAGAAAGGATGGGATATGATATGAGAAAGAGTCTTATATCTATTATATTATCTGTAATTCTTGCTATAGGTTCCTTTGCATTGGTACCAAGCACTTCCTATGCAAATCTGTGGGCATCCGAGATGGAGATGACTATTGTACAGGGTGGCAGTCATTCTATTGGTATTGGAAGAGATGGAACTATTGGATGCTATCTGGTAGGCAATACCAGCAGGTATACCTATATAGTTCAGCCGGAGGATACTTCAAATGGCAATCTTGATATACATGTTGGTATGGATGAACAGTCAGCCACGCTCCATATCTATGTTTACACAGCATATAATGACGAGAGTCTTGATATTATCGTCAACGTTAATCGAATTTACGGTGACTTGTATGTCAACAATGGCACTACTACGACGACTTCTACTAATCCAATGAATGCACTGTTACCGGTGGTTTATAATAATGGAACTACAGGAACATTGCAACTTCTGGATGGAAATAAAAGAGGACTTTTCTACACAACAGATGGAACCCCTATAGCAAGCTTTAGCGTAAAGGACCAAAATGGTAATGCGCAAGTCTTGAGCGTTGGCTCAGAAGTAGTATATGTAAATGGAATGTATTATCTGACAGTCAACACACCAAAAGGCGGAAGAGTATATATGACCACAACAGATGCCGATGCAATCAGGACATTCGGAGTATATGGCCTATATCTTAACGGCGGCTATACAGGCTGGGAAGGCTAATCTGTAAATGAAACAGAAATAAGAAAATATCCCACACCCAAAGGAGACTAGAGTCGAATTTGGATGTGGGATATTTGTTTTAGGCTAATAAGAATAAAAGATTACTGACCTTCAATTGGTGAGTAGGCAATCTTTACATCAATGTCTTGATTGTAGTTACCAAAGTTTCTGCCGAAGATCGTAAGACCACCAACATGCTCTGCTGATTCAGGAACTTCAAGTTTTATCTTGATATTGCTCTTGCTTGTCAGTTTAAAATCATCGATACACACATCAGAAATCTTCAAACCATCAATAAATGTTCCTCTGTGGTTGATGACCAGCATTTTAAGAAGTCCATACTGATTCCAGTTCGGGAACCACCAGTCAGGTGTGAAGATACCCTTAACATCACCAAAGTCACCAGGGCTTGTCCAGGTGCCAAGGAAAATATCGTTCATATGAAAATAGATATCAGAGGGCCATACATTGTTTACGCCAGGAGCTTCACTACTGAGCTCTGCAGAAACACAGATTTCGTCAATCTTCTGATTGAAAGGAATAAAGTTAGGTATCACGTATTCAACGTAACCTTTTGTGAACCACAAGATATCTGCATTATATCTGTCTGGATGTGAGAAATATCTTGTATCATCAACCTGACCGATTATCTGTGAAGATGATGCAAGACCACAGGTAGGGAATACGTTATAGTCTGAGAAGTGGCCAACCTTGATGTCTGTTGTATATACATTCTCATTTTTATTTTCATTTTGAACATCGATAAGAATCTTATCTAAATGAACAGAGCAGATCTTCTGATTACCGTGACCTGAAGTTTCATTTGAAACAGATACGATACCACAATCTTCAAGTTTTCTGATGTGGCTGGTAAGAGCTCCGTTAGTGATATTGAGATTGCTGGCAAGCTCATTCATGTTCATGCCGTTATTCTCTAATAAGATCCTGATTATTTCTATTCTGACGTCAGAACCTAAGGCTTTGAACAACTCAAGACCTTCAGGTAAAGATTTAATATGTAGCATTTCAGCCCCCATTACAATTGTTTAAATAAAATTAAAATAATTCATTAATAATAATACATTAATAAATGTATAAATGCAATAAAAATGAGCATTTCTGGCTAAAAATGAAGAGTAAAGTTTTCAATTAAGCGATAATCGATAGTTTATTAATATCTAAAAGAGTTATTTAAGAGATAAAAACTGAATTATCGATAAAAAGTTTATAATCATTTTAGTAAATGATTATAAATGATGATATACAAAATAAATATTTATGATATATAGTAAAGGTGTGATTTTGTGTAAGGTAACATACATTTTTTGCTATAAACTGGCAGCAATGAAAATGGAGGTCAACTATATGTTTCTACAAGGATTAGTTAGTCTTGATGAGAAAAAAATTCGCCAAATGAAAGTTTTTGACAAATTTCATTTTACCATCAGGCGAATGTCCAACAGAATGATTCTATTGTTTGTATTGATCGTTTTAACTGGAATTGTAGGCGGTGGCAGCCTTTACCGTGTATATCATGTTTACTATATGGAAAACAAGCTTCAGGGCGAGATAAGAGTTGATATTCAGGATCTTGCCAAGGAGTATCTGTGGGCATATGCGGCTGCATCTGAGGCTGACAGGGCAGAACAACTGGAGGTTATAGCAACAAGACTTTCTGAGCTGAACGAAGAGATCGATGAACTTGAAGCGATTTATAGTGGTGATGAAGATTTAAGTGCAATAGTTTCAGATCTTGAAAAAGTTGAGAGCTATGGAACTACACTCAGCGGTATGTTTACAGATGGTTCAAGCAGTGAAGATACATATAACTACTTTAAAGAAACCCTTTATCCTCAGATCAAGATAGTTGCTGCTGATATGAAAGCGGTAAGAGATGATTCTCAGGAGAGTGCTAAAACGCAGTACTACGGCTCTGTAGTGGTAGTAATAATAATTGTACTGTTTTCACTTGGAATAGGTATCGTTACAACTGCATTTATCAAAGATGCCAGGAAAAAACTTACAGCAAGTATCCTTGATCCTGTAACAGAGCTGTCCAAAGCTTCTGATGCCATGGCAGGAGGAATGCTTGATATAGATATTACATATAAATCTACTGATGAACTTGGACATCTTGCAGATGACCTTAATGAATCCACAACGGTTACCAAGAAAATCGTTGAAGATATCGATAGTACCCTTGAACGTATGGCAGGTGGAGACTTCACAAGAGGTGCTGACAATCCTGACCTGTATAAGGGTGATTTTAAATCTATCAGTGATGCTCTTGAAGACATTGCTTCCAAGCTCAGTCATACTTTGTCTGAGGTAAAAGAATCCTCTGCACAGGTATCACAGGGTGCTTCAAATATGTCACAGGGAGCAACAAGCCTGGCAGAAGGTGCAACAGATCAGGCTGCAGCCATCCAGGAACTTACAGCTTCTGTTACAACAGTTACTGAGCAGACCAAGCATATGGCTGAGACAGCCGATTCAAGTAGAGTTAAGGCAGTTAAGGTAAAAGAAGATGCTGAAACAAGTGCACGTAAGATGAAGCTGGTTACAGATGCTATGGTAAGGATCACAGAAGCATCTGCAGAGATCGAAAGCATTACCAATACTATAGAAAGTATTGCCAAGCAGACACAGCTCCTTGCTCTTAATGCTTCTATAGAATCTGCCAGAGCAGGTGAAGCAGGTAAGGGATTTGCAGTTGTTGCAGAGGAGATCAGTACACTGGCTACTCAGAGTACAGAAGCTGCTAAAAATACTCACCAGCTCATTTCTGATACCATGGAAGAAATCAGAAATGGTAATGACGTTGTTAATGAAACAACTCAGGCTCTCGAGCAGGTACAGACCAGCGTAGAAGAGATCATGGAGATGATCGTTGAAACAGGTGACATGGCAGAGAGACAGGCACAGAGCATGCAGGAGATCGATGAAGGTATTGCTCAGATATCCAATGTTGTTCAGAGCAATTCAGCTACTGCAGAAGAGTCAAGCGCAGTATCTCAGGAACTTTCAGAGCAGTCATCCAACCTGAATGATCTGATCGGAAGATTCAGCATAAGTTAATCTTATGTTTGATATAAAATATATTGATTTTACTTATATAAAAAATGTTGATATATTATATAGGTCAGTTCTGACAAAGAGCTGGCCTATAATTCTTTTTTGGAGGAAATAAAATGGTTAAAGCAGTAGTAGGCGCTAACTGGGGAGATGAAGGAAAGGGTAAGATCACAGACATGATGGCCGATCAGGCTGATGTCGTAATCCGTTTCCAGGGTGGTGCAAATGCAGGTCACACAATAGTAAATGATTATGGTAAGTTTGCACTTCACACACTTCCATCTGGTGTTTTTCATCAGCACATTACAAATATTATCGGTAATGGCGTTGCGCTGAATATTCCTGTTCTTTTTAATGAAGTTAAGTCTATAACAGAGAAAGGTGTTCCAATGCCTAACCTTCTGATCTCAGACAGATGTCAGATCGTTATGCCTTATCACATTCTCTTTGATCAGTATGAAGAGGAGAGACTTGGTGGTAAGTCATTTGGTTCAACTAAATCAGGTATTGCACCATTTTATTCAGATAAATATGCCAAGATCGGTTTTCAGGTAAATGAACTTTTTGATGAAGACCTGTTAAAGGAAAAGGTTGAAAGAGTACTTGTTCAGAAGAACATCCTTCTTGAGAACCTCTACCACAAGGATCCGATCGATCCTGCACAGCTTCTTGAGACTCTTCACGAGTACAGAGAAATGGTTAAGCCTTTCGTTGCAGACACAGCTCTGTTCCTTGACAAGGCTATCAAGGAAGGCAAGACAATCCTTCTTGAAGGTCAGCTTGGTACTATGAAGGATCCTGATCATGGAATCTATCCTATGGTTACATCTTCATCAACACTTGCAGCATACGGCGCAATTGGCGCAGGTATTGCTCCTTATGAGATAAAAGAGATCGTAGTTGTAAATAAAGCATATTCATCAGCTGTAGGTGCAGGTGAATTTGTTTCAGAGATATTCGGAGACGAAGCAGATGAACTTAGACGCAGAGGTGGAGACGGTGGCGAATATGGCGCTACAACAGGCCGTCCTCGTCGTATGGGTTGGTATGACTGCGTTGCCAGCAAATATGGTTGCAGATTACAGGGCGCTACAGATGTAGCATTCACTGTTCTTGATGTACTCGGCTATTTAGATGAAATCCCTGTATGCGTTGGCTATGAAATTGACGGCGAAGTAACTAAGGAATTCCCTGTTACACATCTTCTCAAGAAAGCTAAGCCTGTATATGAGACACTTCCAGGATGGAAATGCGATATCAGAGGTATCAAGACTTACGAAGAGCTTCCTGAGAACTGCAGAAAGTACATTGAATTCATTGAAAAAGAGATTGGATATCCTATCACAATGGTTTCTAATGGACCAAGCAGAAGCGATATTATTTACAGAAAGAGTGCTTTATCTAAATGAAAAATAAATTAACAGTTAAACAAATTGCAGCATGGATAGGAATAATCGTGTTGGTGGCAATGTATGTTGTGCTTCTGATAGAGGCCATACTTGGCAGACCTGGAACACAGAATGTCTTTTTTGCCTGCGTTGGAGCGACAATAGCAGTTCCGATCGTTCTCTGGCTGTTTTTATGGGCATACAGTTCTATAAGCGGCAGGCACAATATTGCTTCTCTTGACGCAATGGAATCAGATAAGCCACATGATGCAGAGGGGCGTATCATTCCTGATGGTCAGATCAAAACGGTCATTTTCGACATCGGCAATGTACTTGTTAATTTTGAGTGGAAAGAATTTATCAGAACTCATGGCGGTTATGACGAAGAAATGTCAAACAGAATCGGCAAGGCATCATGTGAAAATCGTGATGCCTGGGATGAGTTCGATATAGGCAATAAATCACTTAAAGAAATCGTTGACGGATTTGTGGCAGCAGATCCTGAGATAGAGACTGAGATCAGAAATGTATTTACTGACCTTAAGGGCATTGTTACCAAGAAAGAGGAAGCTATTCCTTGGATAGAGTCAGTGAAGGCAGCAGGCTACAGAGTCCTTGTATTATCCAATTTTTCCAGCTATGCCAAGGATCCAAATCCAGAGGCAATGAGCTTTTTGGATCATGTTGATGGTGGGATCCTCAGCTACAAGGATCATGTGATCAAGCCTGATCCGGCTATCTACAAATTGCTTATGTCCAGATATGATCTGAAACCTGAAGAGTGTGTATTTATCGATGATACAGAGAAAAACATTGTTGCAGCCAAAGAGCTTGGTATGCATGGAATCGTGTACAAGTCTTATGAACAAGTGGTTGCAGACCTGCACGCTCTGGGAGTAAACTATTAACTGTGTGGATCCGTAAGTTGCTATAAAAGCAAGCGCTGATCGCGTGTTTTTGATGGATCCGAGAGAAAAATAGTTTTGATTAAAGGGGATATTTTAGATGGGTATTTGTAATAGATGCGGAAATGCTATTCCTGATGGAACAGTTTTTTGCCCAAATTGCGGAAATAAAATTGAGGCTGCTTCTTATGTGGCAGGTAATAATGCGTCATATACAGGAGGCTACCAGCAGACTCAGACTGCTGGGCAGATGAACTATGACCAGCAGATCCAGCAGCCACAGTATTATCAGAATGCTGCAATGGGACCGCAACCGGTGGATCAGGGAATGCAGGCAGCATATGGCCAGCCGGTAGGCTCTTTTGGCAATGGATACAATGCCGGACCTTATGCTCAGTACAATCAGCAGTTCCAGCAGCCTGATCTCAATGAACCTATGACTTTTATGGATTGGTTCAAGACTCTTTTATTGCTTCTGATTCCAGTTGCAAATATTATATTGCTTATTATGTGGGGATTTTTCAGCAAAGATAAGAAGAGTAAAGTAAGCTTTGCCAGAGCATGTCTTGCTATGCTTCCTATTTTGTTTATCTTATACTTTATACTTTCCCTAATAACGGCATTAACCTTATAAATAGAGTTTTAGGCCATATCTTACTTTGCATCATGATCTGTTTTGTAGGATATGGTCTTTTTATGTTCAAGAATGGAGATTTGTTATGAATAATAAATATGATGTAATAATAATTGGTGCAGGCCCTGGCGGTATTTTCTGTGCTTATGAACTTAAGGAAAAGAGACCTGATCTTAAGGTATTGATAATAGAAAAGGGACGTTCTATTGAAAAGAGACAGTGCCCTAAGCGTGTGACTAAGCAGTGTGTTGGTTGTAAGCCATGTTCTATCACTACAGGCTTTGCCGGCGCAGGAGCTTTCTCTGATGGTAAGCTCTCACTGTCACCTGATGTAGGTGGAACACTTCCTGACATCCTTGGATATGATGAAGCATCAGCTCTTATCAAGGAATCTGATGATATCTATTTAAAATTTGGTGCAGATACTAACGTATACGGAGTAGACAAGGAAAAAGAGATTCGTGAGATCCGTAGAAAAGCTATCAATGCTAACCTCAAGCTGGTTGAGTGTCCAATCAGACATCTTGGAACTGAGGAAGGATACAAGATCTACTCTAAACTTCAGCAGCACCTTATGGATGAAGGAGTAGACCTCATCTTTAACACAATGGTTGATGAGATCATTGTTGAGGACGGTGTTGCTACAGGCGTTAAGACAGACAAAGGTGAAGTATACACAGCTCCTGAAATTGTAAGTGCTGTTGGTCGTGAAGGCGCTGACTGGTTTAGAAGCAAGTGCGAAGAAATCGGGATCGAGACTAAGCCTGGTACAGTAGATATCGGTGTCAGAGTAGAGGCAAGAGATGAGGTTATGCAGTTCCTCAATGAGAACCTCTATGAGGCTAAGCTCATCTATCACACCAAGACCTTTGATGACAAGGTAAGAACTTTCTGTACCAACCCTTCAGGTGAAGTTGCTACTGAATACTATGAGAATGGACTTGCAGTAGTTAACGGACATGCATATAAGGGAAAAGAGTTCAAGACTCACAATACTAATTTTGCACTCCTTGTTTCAAAGAACTTCACTAAGCCATTTAAGACTCCTATTGAGTATGGTAAAAAGATTGCTGAGTTGTCCAACATGCTCTGCGGTGGCAAGATCCTTGTTCAGACCTATGGCGATTTTAAGAGAGGCAGAAGAACAACAGAAGAGAGACTCTGCAGAAATAACTTGATCCCTACACTTAAGGACGCAGTACCTGGAGATCTGTCACTGGTATTCCCACACAGGATCATGGTGGATCTGGATGAGATGATCCAGGCTCTTGATAAGGTTACTCCGGGACTTGCATCAGATGAGACTTTATTATATGGTGTAGAAGTAAAGTTCTATTCTAATAAAGTTATTGTAAATAAAGACTTCGAAACAAGCATCAAGGGACTTAGAGCAATCGGCGATGGAGCTGGGATCACAAGAGGTCTTCAGCAGGCAAGTGCTAATGGTATAAGCGTTGCCCGCAGTATCCTTAAGAGCTTGTCATAAAGGATATTTATGAAAAAATTTTTTTCATTCATTTTAATTGCAGTATTGTTGACCGGGTGCGGTTTATCAGATAATACCAAAATAGTATTTACCACAGGCTTTGGAGCAAAGGAAGTGTTCAGGATTGAGGACTCCTCATGCTCATTGTCTGAAGTAATGGTGTACTTGGTCAATATGCAGAATGAGTATGAGAATTCCCTTGGAAGCCAGATATGGGATGTGGAGCTGGATGGAGATACTACTCTTGAGGATAGGCTCAAGGAAAAGGCGCTTTCCTCAATTGCTCAGGTCAAGACTATGGATCTGCTGGCTCAGATCAATGAAGTGACACTGAGTGATGAAGAGCTGGAGAAAGCATCTAAGGCCGGAGAAGAATATTTTTCCTCTCTGACAGATGCTGAAATAGAGGCCATGGACAATGTCTCCCAGGAGACCATTACAAGTCTCTATTCAGAGTACGCTCTGGCCAACAAAGTGTATGAGTACATCATCAAAGACATCAATCCTGAGATAAGTGATGATGAAGCAAGAACCATCACAGTTGAGCAGATACTTATCAAGACATATACCCTTGATGAAAATGGACAGAGGGTTGAAATGTCTGCCACGGACAAAGCAGAAGCTTATTCCAAAGCCACCGAAGTGCTGGCTCAGATCAATGAGGGTGTCAGCTTTGAGACTCTGATGGATGAATATAATGAAGCGGATGAATCTACTATTTCATTTGGTAAGGGAGAAAAAGACAGTGCTTACGAAGAGGCTGCTTTTAATCTTGGAACAGGTGAAGTGAGCGGGATTGTGGAAAACTCTGATGGTTATAACATCATCAAGTGTATAAGTACTTTTAACCGTGAAGAAACAGAAGCAAATAAAGTCAAGATCGTTGAAATGAGACGAACCCAGGTGTTCAGTGAACATTATGATGAATTTGCTTCCAAGATATCCAGAGATATCAATTCCAAGCTCTGGGAACAGGTAACACTTCCAAAGGGCGATGATATTACCACAGACACATTCTTTGAAGTGTATGAAAAATATTTTGAATAAGATTTATTGTTAGCACTCATTTTAAATGAGTGCTAATTTTTTATTGACTTTTGTTCAGAATAGAATTAAACTTTGTTCTAGTGGGATTATCACAATAAGCAAAGGAGTGATTCAAATGGCAGCAAAAAGAGGTAATTTGTCAATTAATAGTGAGAACATGTTCCCTATTATCAAAAAGTGGCTGTATTCTGACCACGATATTTTTTACAGAGAGGTTATTTCAAACGCTTGTGATGCTATAACAAAGATCAGAAAACTTGATGCAATGGGTGATTATGCACTTGCAGATGGTTTTGTTCCACAGGTTAAAGTTGAACTTAATGATAAAGAGAGAACAATTAAAGTAACAGATAATGGTATCGGTATGACTGCTCAGGAAGTTGAAGAGTACATCAACCAGGTAGCATTTTCAGGAGCAACAGACTTCCTTGAAAAGTACAAGGATAAGGCTAGTGATGATCAGATTATTGGTCATTTCGGACTTGGTTTCTATTCAACATTCATGATCGCAGATGTAGTAGAGATCGATACTCTGTCATATAAGGAAGGATCAACACCAGTACACTGGACATGTGACGGCGGTTCTGAATTTGAGATGGAAGATGGTACCAAGACTGAAGTTGGTACAACTATCACAATGCATGTTTCAGAAGACTGCGTTGAGTTCTGTAATGAATACAAGGCAAGAGAAGTAATTAAGAAGTATTGCGGATTCATGCCTTATGAGATATATCTTTCAAGAGAAAACGAGCAGGATACAGAGACTATCAAAGTATCTGAAAAGAAGGATAGCGATGTAGTCATCGAAGAGATCCCTGCTGAAAAGAAAGAAGCTAAAGAAGGAGAAGAGGTCAAGGAAGAAGAGGCAAAGCTCAAGATCAGAAAGAGACCAGAGCTGTTAAATGATACTCATCCTCTTTGGGCTAAGACTCCTAATGATTGTACAAAAGAAGAATACCTTGATTTCTATAGAACAGTATTCCATGATTACAAGGAGCCATTGTTCTGGATCCACCTGAACATGGACTATCCTTTCAATCTTAAGGGTATTCTGTACTTCCCTAAGATCAATGCTGAGTATGAGTCAATCGAAGGAACTATCAAGCTCTATAACAGCCAGGTATTCATAGCTGATAACATCAAGGAAGTTATTCCTGAATTCCTGATGCTCCTTAAGGGTGTGATTGATTGTCCTGACCTTCCTCTGAACGTATCAAGAAGTGCTCTTCAGAACGACGGATTTGTAAAGAAGATTTCTGATTACATCAGCAAAAAGGTAGCAGACAAGCTTGCTGGTCTGTGCAAGACTGATAAAGAAAACTATGATAAATACTGGGATGACATCAGCCCATTCATTAAATATGGTTGCCTCAAGGATGACAAGTTCTGTGAAAAGATGAATGATTACATCCTCTTCAAGAACCTTGATGGCAAGTATCTGACACTTCCTGAAGCTCTTCAGATCAACAAGGAAGCTGAAGAAGCTGCAGAGAAGGCAACAGATGAAAATGGTGAGAAGGTCGATGCAGAAGTAGTAGATGCAGATGGCAATTCAGTTAACTCATCAGAAGATAAAGATAAGAAAGATGATGAAAAAGATAAAGAGCCAAGGATCATCTATTATGTAACAGATGAACAGCAGCAGAGCCAGTACATCAACATGTTCAAGGCTCAGAAGATGGACGCATTCATCCTGAACCATAGCATTGATGTTCCATTTATGCAGCAGCTTGAATCTAAGAACGAGAATATCAAGTTCCAGAGAATAGATGCTGACCTTACAGATACATTCAAGTCCAAGACTTCTAAGAAGGCAGAAAAGGAATTTGAAGAAACAGCAACAAAGATTGCTGATAAGATGAAGAAAGCTGTCGGCAATGACAAGCTTGCTGTTAAGATCCAGAAAATCAAAGACAAGAAGGTTGCATCAATTCTCACAATCTCAGAAGAGAGCAGACGTATGCAGGATATGATGAAGATGTACCAGATTGGCGGCATGGGAATGCCAGGATTTGGCGATGACGGACAGACTCTTGTACTTAATGCCAACCACCCACTTGTACAGTATGTAATGGAGAATGGTGATGGTGAAAATACAGAGATGATCTGCGAACAGCTCTATGATCTTGCAAAACTTCAGAATGCACCACTTGAAGCAGACGCAATGACAAAATTCATTCAGCGCAGTAACGACATCATGCTTCTTTTAACCAAATAATACATTCCAGAATAAATTAAAAAACTTCCAATAAGCCTTGCAGCTTTCCTGCAAGGCTTATTTTTTAAAGTTTGAAGGAATTATTAAAAATACGAAATAAAAGTATAAAATATGGGATAATGCGCAAATATTTTGATATGATAAAGGTGGATATTTTTAGGCGGAAAGATAACTTGTTTCCAGCATCATAATTACGATAGTTGTTTGGTGAGGTGCATTTTATGTTTAAAGAGCATAAAAGGATACTGATATCGGTATGTATAGGAATAGCCTTGACCGTGATCGTTGCGGTGATTACAGGGTCATATAAAAGAAAAGTACTGTATGAAGCTAAACAGTATACTTTATGGAGCCTTTTTGCCCTTGTTACCACCGATATTGATGCAAGCATTGAACAAAATGAAAGACTGATGGATGGCTGGAAGTATGTGCTTTCTCAGGGAGATTATGATGACGATGAGTTCTGCCAATATATAGAAAAAGAAAAAGAAATCTGGAACTTCACTACATTTTATTTTATCAATAATGACAAGGTTCTTACTTATGATGGATTTAAAGGCACTTCCACAAAAGATAAATCAGAAATATATGGAGCAGCTTTTACAGGGAAATTTATAATAACCTCCGATGAATCACCTCAGACAGGCGAGATGGAGACGCTGTACATCATGCCTATCGAGGGTACCTATAGAAACTTTGAATATACGGCAATAGGTGTGTCCTATCCGGAATCTGAGATGAAGGATCTTCTTTCAGATGGCGAGTATTCCCAGTCATGTAATCTTTATGTTGTAGACAGCGATTCTGGCAGGATCATGTTTGATTCTTTTACAGAAGACATAGAAGATACCAACGTATATGAGATGCTGGCTGATGCTGTTTTTACTGATACCAATATGATGGTATTCGAAGCTTCCATGAAGAAGCTGGAGAACCGGGTTGAAGAAATATATTTAAATGATGTTGAGTACTATCTGATATTTTTACCTGTTGGATTTGATGATCTGCAGCTGGTGGTACTGGCTGATAAGGTCAATACTGACCTCAATCTTGATAATGGACAGCTGGCAAGTTCAGTAATGCAGGCAATCGTATTCTCAGTACTGATACTTATAGTATTATTGCTTTTGGTCGAGTATACCATCATAGAGAAAAAACATCGTGATAATGAGATCAAGTACCGCGAAGCAGGTTTTAATTCTCTCGTAGCTCATAACAATAATGCCATTGTAATGTACGACATTAATACCAAAAAGCTGGACTATGTGACTGAGAGTGTACACTGGGCATTTGGTATTGAACCGGACAAATTAAAAGAGAATTATATGTCTTATACGGACTGCTTGGTGAAGCAGGAGGACAGAGATTTTATCTTAAATGCAGGCAATATTGAAAGTGGTGGCTATCGTAACAAGAACATTATTTTCAGAAATTACATCACCGGAGAAGAAAGAATATTTGACCTGGGAATCCTAAGAAGTAATCTTCCGGAGATGAGCAACAAGTGTGTAATGGCATTTCTTGATAAGACTGATGAGATCAAAAAAGAAAAAGAAATGCAGGATCTCCTTGAAGCAGCTCAAAATGCCAATGCTACAAAGAGCCAGTTCCTTGTAAATATGTCTCATATTTTCAGGACACCTATGAATGCTCTGGGCGGCTATATAGCTCTTTTGCAAAAGAATATTGATAACAAATATAAAGTTAAAGAATACGCTGACAAGCTTGACCTCTCTTATAAGGATATGCTGGGTCTTGTAAATAATCTTCTTGAGATGAGTAAAAATGCCAGCGGCGAAACTATGCTGGATATCAATGAATTTAGCATCTCTGAGGCTATCGGAGAAGCTATCAGTGCTATTGAGTTTACTGCCAAGAACTTAGGCCTTACTATTGAGGCTAAAAAGCATAATCTCCATACGGAGATGTTCATGGGAGATAGCGGCAAGCTGGTACAGATCCTGCAGAGTATCCTTGCCAATGCAGTTCAGTACAATAGAGAGGGTGGTCATGTATGGGTCAATGTAACAGGTGAGGGACCAATTGTAGATGGCTTCCAGGAACTGAGAATCAGCGTGGCAGACGATGGCTTTGGAATGGATAAGGATACCTTGGACAATCTCTTTGAGCCTTTCTCTGTAGACATTACCAATTCTCCTGAAAAGATGAAGCACAAGGGTATGAGCATCATGATAGCCAAGAGCATCATCGATGTAATGGGAGGAACTATTTCTGCAGAAAGTACACTGGATATAGGTACTACTGTTACTATCAGGCTGAAATTAAAATGTATTGAAAATGCTGTTGCAGTTAATAGCGAAGAATCAATATGGATAACTGAAAAAGGCGAGGATGGAAAAGAAAACGAAGCTGGCAGTGATGAAAATGAAAGCAAAAAAGAGAAACAGCTCCGCACAGACATCAAGAATCTCAAGATACTGGTAGTAGAAGATAATGAAGTTAACGCAGAAATACTTATAGATATGCTTGAATTTGATGGCGCTTCCTGCGAGCATGCAGCAGATGGAGTCATTGCGGATCAGATGTTTGAAGCTTCAGAGGTTGGATACTACGACATCATCCTCATGGATCTGATGATGCCAAACAGGGATGGCTATGAAGCAACAGATGTGATAAGAAAGATGGACAGACCTGATGCAGGCAGTGTCCCTATTGTTGCTGTATCAGCCAATTCCTATCCTGATGATATCGAGAAGTGCTATAGAGCAGGCATGAACGGCCATGCAGCCAAGCCTATTGATCTTGCCAAACTAGAAGAGGCAATATTAAAAGCCGTGAATTCTAATTAAAAACTATTGTATTAACACTTCAAAAGTAGAAGGCTTCTACTTTTGGAGTGTTTTTAGGGTTTTCTTTATGATATAATAGGATAAGGTATTGTTTTTACTGGAAAAAAGTGTTTTGGGGTATTTTAAAGTTGAAGAGGACAGTTGACAAGTTAATTCGAGGACAATTTCAATATGAGGACAGAAATCTGGATTTTTCAGTTCCTAAGCTTGAATTGACTCTCAGTAGTGGAGAAAATGCAGAAGGAACATTTACTATCAGTGCTCCCAAGGGTCGACTGGTTGAAGGTATGGTTTCTTCAACTGAACTCAGAATGCAGGTTCTAACAACTTCTTTTAGCGGTTCCAATTATGATATTGCATATAGATTTGACTCTTTAGGCCTCTCAGGTGGAGATGTGGTGCAGGGCGATTTCCGTATCATATCCAATCAGGGAGAATATATGTTGCCATTTGTGGTTAGTATATCTGCCGGCAATATTTCGTCTACCTATGGTGATGTTAAGAATCTGTTCCATTTTGCCAACCTTGCCAAGACCAATTGGGACGAGGCGGTCAAACTCTTTTATTCTCCTGAGTTTGCAGGAATATTTGAAGGTAATGACAAACAGTACGAGAGCATCTACAGGGGACTGGTATACAATGAAGGCTCCCAGCTGAGCGTTGAAGAGTTTTTACTTGCTGTAAACAAGAAAAATATCATTGAGTACGTACCAGACCAGGCAAACATTCATATTGATATACCAAGAGGTGGAACTGCAGATCATATTCTTACTATAAATAGAAATGGCTGGGGTTATACCTTTTTAGACATAGAGCTGGATGGAGACTTTTTATCAACTGACAGGAAAAGGCTTACAGACAGCGACTTTTTGGGGAATTCTTGTTATTTCCATTTTCAGGTTGATCCTGACAAGTTACATGCAGGTATCAATTACGGAAGCATTATTTTCAAAAATATATATACAACAATAAGGATTCCGGTGACGGTTTCCTCTGATTATAGTATCCATGCACCTTCTGCTGGATATCAGGAGCAGAAAGAGCTTGTAGTCAAGCTTATGAAGGTCTATGAATCTTTTAGATGCAAAAAGATCAATTCTAAAGCCTGGCTGGCTGAGACAGGCCGTCTGATCACAAGACTTACAGCTATAGATGACACCAATATCGTTTATAAGCTGTACAACGCCCAGTATCTAATAACTGCAGACAGAGTAAATGAAGGTAAATGGATATTGGACAAGGTCAGACCAGCCATTGAAGAGGAAGGCTTTGGTGGAGATACGCTGTATTGCTATTACCTCTATCTGACCACTCTGTGCAGTAGAGAAGAATTGTACGTTAACGATATAGCAGCTCGAATGGAGAACTATTTCGAGAAAAATCCTGATAACTGGCGTATAGCATGGCTTCTTTTATATGTTTCAGAGAACTACTCTTCAAGCATGCCTAGAAAATGGCTTATGCTCCAGACTCAGTTTGATGCAGGGGCAAGGAGTCCGATCATCTACCTTGAAGCTCTCCAGCTCCTTATTAAGTCACCTACACTACTTACAAGACTTGGCAAATTTGAGCTGTTTGTACTGGAATATGGCATTCGCAAGAAGCTTTTATCCCAGTCACTGATAGACCAGGTAATATATCTGGCAGCCAAAGAAAAAAATTATGACATGCACCTTTATAGAGTATTAAAGGCCTGCTATGAAGTAAAAGCTACAGACCAGGCGCTGGAAGCTATATGTCTTCTTTTGATAAAAGGCAATATTGTGGATCATGAGGCTTTTGAGTGGTATTCCAAAGGTGTTGAGAGGCAGCTGCGTATCACGAGGCTCTATGAATACTACATGATGGCCATCTACACTGATGAAGAGGGCAGGCTCCCATGTGAGATATCCCGCATGGTCCTTATGTATTTTTCATATCAGAGCGATCTGGATTATGAAAAAAATGCTATTCTTTACAGATACATGCATGAAAACAGGGACTCATATCCTGAATTGTATGAGACCTACAGACCTCAGATAGAACGCTTTGTCATGAGCCAGATCGACAAGGGCAGGATCAATGAAGACCTGGGTTATCTGTATATGAATATGCTTACCAGACAGATGGTGGATGCATCCAACTGCGCCAAGGTCCTGTCTGTACTTTATACCAATGAGATCGTAGTAAATAATAAAGATGTTTCACGGATCATAGTTATCTATGATAAATGCGAGCAGGAGATCGAATATCCACTTAGCAATGGTAAAGCCTATGTGCCTATCTTTGGCTCAGATTTTTCCATTGTTATCTGTGATAAAAAAGGTGACAGATACTGCGTAGGTATGACCTATGAGATGAACAGGCTTATGATAGCCGGCAATCTGGCATCCTATGCTACACCTTATATCCAAAAGGGACAGGAGAGCCTGGAGCTGTTCTTATGCGAGCTTGGTAAGAGTGCTTACTCAATTACCATGGAAAATGTTGGCAGATACAGAGAACTGGCAACATCAAGCCTTGTAAGACAGTCCTGCAGGGATGATATCAGGAACAACCTTATCAGATTCTATTACGACAATGATTTTATCAGACAGCTTACTGAGTATATCAATGATATCGATCCTCAGAAGTTAAAGACTGGTGAACGTAATGAAATCCTGGAGCTCATGGTCCTGACCGGAATATATGACAGAGCTCTTGAATGGCTTAAACGCTTTGGAACCTATGGTGTTGATGCCAGAACAATAGTAAGGCTATACGGAAGACTCCTTGACAGAGATCTGTGCCGGGGCGATTACGAAGAAGTTACCATTGCACATTATGCCTTTACCAAAGGCAAGAATGATGAGCAGCTCATTGCTTATCTGGTCAGAAATTTTGAAGGCACAGTCAAAGAAATGCGTGATATATGGCGCGCAGCCAGTGCCTATGGAATAGACACCTATGCTTTTGTAGAAAAAATGCTGGTGCAGATGCTTTACAGCGGTTCCTTTATAGGTGAAAGAATAGATATCTTCAGAGAATATGTCAAAGCAGGGCCAAAGTTTGATATTGAAATGGCGTTCCTTGCTCAAAATGCCTATGACAGCTTTGTTAAAAATGCTGTTACCGGTGACTATATCTTTGAACGTATAGAGATGGCGGCTGAAAATAATACTCCGCTATTACCTGTATGCAAGATGGCATATCTTAGATATTACGCAGAAAATACAGGAAGCTTTGAACCGAATGAGGATATTATCAGGCAGTTCCTGAAAGACCTGACAGCCAAGAACCTGTACTTCCCGTTTTATCATGAGTACATTGATATGCTGCCCAAGATGCAGGAGTATCTGGATAAGACAATGCTGGAATACAGGACAACGCCGGGAATAAGGTGTGTTCTTCATTACACCATGGATACTGATGAAGGTGACAACCTGGAATACAACAGTATCGATATGACGGAGATGTATGACGGTATATATGTGGCTGCATTTGTGCTGTTTTTTGGGGAAAAGATGCAGTTCTATATTACTGAAAATAATAATGACGGGGGAAAAGACAAACTTACAGAGAGTGGAACCATATCCAACAGCGATATCATGCAGAACAGCGCTGCAAGCAGATACGGTCTTATCAATGACATTATGATAGCCAAGACTCTGCAGGATTATGAGACAGTGGATAAGCTCCTTGATGAGTATTATAAAAAGAATTATTTAGCATCAAAGCTTTTTAAGAGCTTGGATAAAGAGGATTAAAATGTTATTTGCTGGCAAGAATTCAAAACGATTTGTATTAGGATATGATCTGGGAGATGAGGTCTCGCAGATCAGTTTTCTTGCCTCAGATTCAGATATGCCGGAGACCCTGTCAATACTTGCAGGGGCGGAACTCTACAACATACCTACGGTTCTGTGTAAGAGGCATGATGTCAATCAGTGGTTTTATGGCAAAGAAGCTGTTAAGCATATTTCAGAAGATGACGGAGTGGCAGTGACCAACCTGGTGACTCTTGCAAGAGAAGGTCAGATGGTTGATGTAGACGGAATGGAGTATGATCCTATCGCGCTTCTTACATTATTTGTAAAAAGGACACTGTCTCTTTTGTCTATGGAGATGTCCATCAACCTGGTAGATGCGATCATGGTCACTACCAAAAACCTGGACAACCGCATGGTCAAAGTTCTCAATCTTGTAATGAGCGGTCTGGATCTGAAGGATGTCAAAGTATATTATCAGAGCCATGAAGAGAGCTTTTACTACTATATGATGTATCAGCCGGAAGAACTCATGATCAGGGATGTTATAGCCTGTGATTATGGATATGGCGATATGACAGTATACAAGCTATCTTTAAATCATAATACAAGACCTATCGTCATTACCATAAACAGCAAGCAATATGACGAGATGTCCTTGCCGGATAAGGCTGTGCCAGTCGACAGCTCCAGAAGCAGAGTGTTGGAAGAGCTTGACGAGAATTTTTATAGGATAATGCAGGAAAATTGCGAAAACTGTATTGTTACTTCCATCTTTTTGCTGGGAGATGGATTTAAGGATGCCTGGATGAAGAAATCCCTTGAGTATATGTGCAGGACCAGAAGAGTATTTCAGGGCAACAACCTGTTCAGTAAGGGTGCCAGCATTGCTGCAAGGGAGCGTATCAATCCGTCTCAGATAGATTCTAAATACGTTTTTCTTGGAGAAGACAAGCTAAAGGCTAATCTGGGACTGATGCTCAAAAAGCAGGGTACAGAAGTGTATCATGCCCTTCTTGATGCAGGTGTTAACTGGTATGAAGCCAGCTGCCAGCTGGAGACTATACTTGAAAGCGGTAATATGATCGATATTCAGATGACTCCGGTAACAGGAGGAGAGCTGAGTACCGTTTCTATTGTTCTTGATGGCCTTGAAAAGAGACCGCCAAGGACTACCAGACTTCGTATAACAGTTGATCTGACTGCTGTTAACAGGGTAAGGATCCACATAGAAGATCTGGGATTTGGTGAGATATTCAAAGCACTGGATAAGAGCTGGACTCAGGAATTTAATATTTAACAGCATTGTGTTATGGAGAGCCGAATGAGTAAGATGATCCTATGTACCGGAGCTTATGCGCAGACTCCGTATTTTATGGAAAAAATAGGAAAAAATATATATTCTATCGAAGAGCTGTGTTATTCGATTGTTCAGAGTGCCTTTCTTTTGGATATAGATTCTTTTGATGAGGCGCTGGTTGACTGGATTGGAAGAGAATTAAAGCTTGAGAAGTTATCTGATGAACTGCGTACCATGCTGGCAAGGAAAGTATCGGCAGCAGCTTTTGCAGGAACAATCCTGGAGTACGTCAGATACAATACTCCTGAAGAGATCGAAAAGACAGAAGAAGTATTAAAAGCCAACGGCAATATGAATGTCGTAGACAAACGTATGGCCAGAGCGGATTATCTTTTGCAAAATAAAAAATACGGACTTGCTATCAGGGAATACAATTACCTATTAGAGCATGTTTCAGAGATAGATGCCCACCTAAGGGCAGTAATAGAACAGAACGCCGGGATCATTTATGCCAATATGTTTGCTTTTACCAAGGCGGCAGAGATGTTCATGGCAGCATATCAGGATGATCATCAGGAGGAGTCCTATATAGCTTATCTTGCAGCTAACAGGATGATGATGACTGAGCAGGAGTATCTGTCATTTATCAGTGAAAATCCTGATGCCATGCAGCAGTCACTTAAGCTTGAGCAGAGACTGGATGAAGCTAATGACCTGTATGCATCAGGAAGAGATAACCACATACTCAGGACTATGGCTGTATTTAAGAGTGAGTCCAAGATGGCAGAGTATTACGAACAACTGGATAAGATAGCAGCAGAGCTGAAAAGTGATTATAGAAGCATTACTGCTGATAGCGGAAATAGATAAAAGAAAATTCATGAAGCTGGCGGGGATATGAACCTGCAATTATGAGGGGAGCTTATGGGGATATTTGATTTTATCAAAAAAAGTTTTGACAGTGAGCCAAAGGAGCACGAGGTATCCAGCAGAGAATATAGCAATTGGAACGATGTTCCTGAGAACCGTTTTGAAGAATGGGTATCTGCGCTGGAGAAAAATGACAATACTGAGACCTGGGATGATGTCTCCTATACCAAGGGCAATATCAATTTAGACGATGCGCTGCAGCGAAGAGAATACGTAGAAAACTGTCTGCAGCAGATGGCGGAAGCAGCCAAAGCCCTTGAGAGTCTTGAACAGGAATATAAAGATGTCACTTCACACCTTAGGGATCTTGAAGAGATTCAGGAACTTCCTCCGGAACAGAGAAAAGAGCTGGAATCTCAGGCGGCCAAGGTGCTTGATAGCCAGAATCAGCGAGAGGCCTTTATGAATAGGCATACCCGCATGACAGAAGCTGAGTTTGAGCGCATGGACAGATTCCACAAGGAAGTCAAAAGCGCTACGAAAAAGCTCAAGGATGCTGAGGATTATCATAAAAAGATAAAAAATGATCTCCGAAGGATTGATAATGAACATCAGGCCTATGTCTATAGCAAGGAAGAACTTGAAAACACTATAGTCAATACCAGAAGGCTTATGGTTGTATGCACTGTGACTTTTGGATTTGTTCTTGTGGCATTGTTCCTTATGGGACAGGTACTGGGCTTGAATGTGATATATGGTTATATGGTGGCAGTGCTTTTGGCAGCAGTATGTATAACAGTTTTGTATACCAAGAACAATTCGGCACAGCTTGAACTAAAGACTACCAACAATACTATTTCAAGACTTATCCAACTTCAAAACACAGTAAAGATAAGATACGTAAACAATAAGAATCTTTTGGACTACATGTGCCTTAAGTATGGCGTCAATGATTCTGATGAATTGGACGATCTCCATGACAGATTTTTGCAGGAAAGGGAGCAGAGAGAGCAGTTTAAGGCAACAGAAAAGAGCCTTGACAGTAGTCAGAAACAGCTGATGCAGTTACTTAGAAGACTGCGCATCAACGATCCGGAGATATGGATCCATCAGCTTTCAGCCATTTTCAAGCCGGAAGATGCTGAAAAGATCAGACGGGATCTTGTGGTCCAGAGACAGTCCTTGAGAAAGAGAATGGATTACAACAGGGATGTGGTTGCAGGAGGCGCCAAAGCGGAAATAGAACTTCTTGCAAAAGAGTACCCTGAATATACCAACGAGATACTGGATATGGTGTCTCGCTATGAAGAAAAATATCCTATGAGTTAACGAGCCACTTGGGAGTCACTGGGGACGTATAAGATTGACTCATTGCGTGCAATGAGTCAATTTGATACGTCCCCAGTGACTCATTTTTCCATATTATATGTAAAAAATTATTGTCAGAGGTATAAGAATAGTGTTAGGATGTTACTGTTCAATTGCCGATAAAGGCATTTGGGTATGGAGGATTTTTACCAAGTGGCAGAAAGATTCAAAAACACTGTTAGTGACAAACTAGGGGAAGAGTGCGGAGTCTTTGGCATGTATGACTTCGATGACGGCGATGTTGCCAGCTCTATTTACTATGGGCTTTTGGCGTTGCAACATCGAGGACAGGAGAGCTGCGGTATTGCAGTAAGCGAGACCTATGGTCCTAAAGGCAAGGTACAGGCTCATAAAGATATGGGGCTTGTTAATGAGGCTTTTGACCATGACAGGATCGAGAGCTTAAAGGGCAATATCGGTGTGGGACATGTGCGATATTCCACTGCCGGCAGCAGTACCAGAGAAAATGCACAACCGCTTGTTTTGAACTATGTCAAGGGTACCTTGGGCATGGCTCATAACGGCAATCTTATCAACGCTGTAGAGCTTAGGGAAGAACTGGCTTATACAGGCGCTATTTTCCAAACAACTATTGATTCTGAAGTTATCGCATATTATATAGCCCGTCAGAGGCTAGTATCTAATACTGTTGAAGAAGCAGTCGGACGCGCCATGGACAAGATCAAAGGTGCTTACGCACTTGTTGTCATGTCTCCACGTAAACTTATCGGCGCACGTGATCCATTCGGTTTTAAACCATTATGTATAGGTAAAAGAGATAATTGCTATGTTCTCGCAAGTGAATCTTGTGCTCTTGATACTATTGGAGCAGAGTTTATAAGAGATGTACTTCCGGGAGAGGTAGTTACTATTTCGCCTGAATTTGGCATCAAATCTGATACCAGCAGGTGCATCGATCATAATAAGCATGGACATTGTATTTTTGAGTATATCTATTTTTCAAGACCGGATAGTATCATTGATGAAGTGAGTGTTTATAATGCCAGGATCAAGGCAGGAAGATTTCTTGCAATGGATTCACCTGTTGACGCAGACCTTGTAGTAGGCGTACCTGAATCAGGTAACGTGGCAGCACTTGGATATTCGATGGAATCAGGAATTCCATATGGTCAGGCCTTTGTCAAAAATGGTTATATAGGCAGAACCTTTATCAAACCGGGACAGAAGAGCCGTGAGAGCAGCGTACAGGTCAAATTAAATCCTTTAAGAGAAGCAGTCAAAGGCAAGAGAGTCATCATGATAGATGATTCCATTGTAAGAGGAACTACTTCTGACAGGATCATCAATATGCTCAGGGAAGCAGGAGCAAAAGAAGTCCACATGAGAGTAAGCTCACCGCCATTTTTATGGCCATGTTACTTTGGAATAGATGTCCCTGCAAGAGAGCAGCTTATAGCTTATAATCATTCTGTTGAGGATATCCGCAAGATCATAGGAGCTGATTCTCTTGGTTATCTGCAGCTTAACAGATTACCGGAACTGGTTGATGATAAATTCAAGATATGTACCGGTTGCTTTACCGGAAAATATCCACTTGATCCGCCAGAAGAAGACATTCGAGGCGAGTTTGAGGAGTAATGATAATTTTAAGATAAAACATTTTTGAAGGAGAAATAAAATGAGTACAGATCGCTACAGCAGCCCATTATCAGAAAGATATGCAAGTAAGGAAATGCAGTACATTTTTTCACAGGATATGAAGTTCAGAACCTGGAGAAAGCTCTGGATCGCCCTTGCAGAAGTTGAGAAGGAACTTGGACTTAATATTACTCAGGAGCAGATTGATGAATTAAAAGAGCATCAGGATGATATCAATTATGATGTTGCCAGAGCAAGAGAAAAGGAAGTTCGTCATGATGTAATGAGCCACGTATATGCTTATGGTGTACAGTGCCCTAAGGCAAAAGGTATCATCCATCTTGGTGCAACAAGCTGCTATGTAGGAGACAACACAGATGTTATAATAATGACTGAAGCTTTAAAACTTGTTCGTAGAAAGCTAGTCAATGTTATTGCTGAGCTTTCTAATTTTGCTGAGAAATATAAGGCACAGCCTACACTTGGATTTACACATTTCCAGCCTGCACAGCCTACTACAGTTGGTAAGAGAGCAACTCTCTGGCTCCAGGATTTTGTTATTGATCTTGAAGATCTCGATTATGTACTTGATAATATGAAACTTCTTGGATCAAAGGGCACAACAGGTACTCAGGCTTCTTTCCTTGAACTTTTTGATGGAGACCTTACCAAGGTTGACAAGCTTGATCCAATGATTGCTGAAAAAATGGGATTTAAGAACTGCATGGCTGTTTCAGGACAGACATACAGCCGTAAGATCGATATGAAGGTGAGCAACGTTCTTGCCGGAATCGCATCTACAGCTACCAAGATGGCAACAGATATCAGACTTTTACAGCACCTTAAAGAGGTAGAAGAGCCATTTGAAAAGAGCCAGATCGGTTCATCAGCTATGGCTTATAAGCGCAATCCTATGAGAAGTGAGCGTATCTGTTCTCTTTCAAGATATGTGATCGTGGATACTTTAAATCCTGCTATCACAGAGTGCTCACAGTGGTTTGAGCGTACACTTGATGATTCTGCCAATAAGAGATTGTCAATTCCTGAAGGATTCCTTGCAACAGATGGTATCCTTGATCTGTGTCTGAACGTAGTTGACGGACTTGTTGTATATCCTAAGGTTATTGAGAAGCACATGATGGCAGAGCTTCCATTTATGGCTACTGAGAATATCATGATGGATGCTGTAAAAGCAGGTGGAGACAGACAGGAACTTCATGAGAGAATCCGTGAATTGTCTATGGAAGCCGGAAAGACAGTTAAGGTAGAGGGTAAAGACAACAACCTTCTTGAACTTATTGCTGCTGATCCTGCATTCCACCTTACTCTTGAGCAGCTTCAGAAATCAATGGATCCTTCTAAATATGTAGGATGCAGTGTACATCAGGTTGAGAAGTTTATCAGTGAGGTAGTTGCTCCTATTCTTGAGGCAAATAAGGACATACTTGGAGAAAAAGCTGAAATAAATGTTTAATTTTGGAGGATGTTATGGCGGGGTTTGATAACATTCTGGATGAAGTTGCAAAAGATTTTTTTGGAACCAATGCAGATAAGTACAGAGAAAGTATGATGTCAGATGATCTTAGAAAGATGGCTGATAAGCTTGACAACGCGGGGGCAGACTACTCTGTACAGAAAAAAGATGAAATACCGGAGGCGCTTAAAAAAGCTACTGAGGCTCTGGATGAACTGGATCAGCTGACTATCAACAGCACTTGGAATAATAAAGCCAATGTTGCTGATGGTAGCAGTGAACCAAATAGTCAGACTGATGAAGCTGTACAGGATACTGAAGAACAGGCAAGCCAGGAGGCGGCAGAGACCGCTGAAGAGGCAGAGCCTGAGAAATCAGGCATGGAGCAGCTGGATGAACTTATAGGCCTTGATAATATCAAAGAGGATGTAAAAGAACTTGTAAGCTTTGTTAAAGTTCAGAAACTCCGTAAGGATAAGGGTAATAAGACAGTTCCAGTGTCACTTCACCTTGTTTTTAATGGTAATCCGGGTACAGGTAAAACTACTATTGCAAGAATATTAGCCAAACTGTATAAGGAAATCGGTATTTTATCTAAAGGACAGCTTGTGGAAGTGGATAGATCCGGTCTTGTGGCAGGATTTGTGGGACAGACTGCAACCAAGACTCAGGAAAAGATCCAGGAAGCAATGGGTGGCATTCTCTTTATTGATGAAGCCTACACCCTGGCCAAGGATGGCAATGATTTTGGACAGGAAGCTATAGATACTATCCTGAAGGCTATGGAAGACAACAGAGACGATTTTATTGTTATTGTTGCCGGTTATACAGAGCCTATGGAGAAATTTATCTCAAGTAACCCTGGTCTGAAGTCAAGATTTAACAAGTATATCAATTTTCCTGATTATTCAGTTGAAGAACTTATCAGGATATTTGATATGAACTGCAGTAAATATGGTTATCTGTTAAGTGATGAAGCCAGAGAATGTATTGACAGTATCATTGCGTATAAGATTGAGCATAAGGATGACAATTTTGCCAATGCCCGTGAGATAAGAAATCTGTTTGAAGGAATCATAACAAATCAGGCTACAAGAGTAGCTGAGATAGAAGAACCTACAGATGAACAGCTCAATACAATTGAAAAGGCTGACATGGAAGAGTTTATGGCAGGAATAGGTGAAGAAGATGCAGATAATGGCGATTCAGAGGAAGATATCGCTGATTAATCTGACTGTATCTTAGAGAGGAGTATGGTATGGGAGATACATTAGCAAAAGTAAATATGGCGAATGATTTAAGGATTTTACCGGTAGCAGACACAGAGTTTAAGTCTTACGGTCGTGTCCTTACAGGCTACAATTTTGACAATTTAATAAATTACATGAAGGGTAATACGGAGATTCCGGCAGAAGGCAATATTTATGTGCCTTCAGTTGCACATATGGAAACTGATCCTGTTACTACAACAGTTAAGAATGCTCTTTATGGAGGAATGGATATTCAGATAGGTTACTGCAATGGTAGAAATAAAACCTATAATGGATTTGAATACCACAAGGGCAGTGAGATCAATATTGCTGTAACTGATTTCATGCTTGTTTTAGGACATACATGGGATATGAAGGTTGATAATAATGATGCTCTTTCATATCATGCAGATAAAGCTCAGGTATTCTATGTTCCACAGGGATGTGCTATTGAGCTGTTCCAGACTACACTTCATTTTTCACCTTGTACAGTAAGTGACGATGGCTTCAAGGCTGTAGTTATCCTTCCAAGGGGCACTAATACACCTCTTCCTGAGAGAGAAGTGGTTGATGACCCTGAGAAAAAGATATTATTCATGCGAAACAAGTGGCTGGTTGTCCATCCTGAACAAAAGGGGCTTGTCGATCAGGGAGCTTATCCTGGTATGATAGGTGAAAATAAAGAGTTAAAGTATTATTAATTTAAAGGGTTAAAGCTGATTCTATTATATAAATCAATGTTTTTTGATGATTTTAGGGACGAAAAACGAAAGAAAAGTCCATTGAAAATCAAAGAAAAACATTGATTTTTTTTATCAATTATTATAGTATTATAAGGCTCTGTCATTTTGTTATTTTTAAATAAATGATATTTTGGTATAATTAAAACGATAATTGAGCAACTACAATATTATTTGAGGTTATAAGATGGAAATACGAATTGAGAATCTTACAAAAGCTTATGGTGACTTTAAAGCAGTTGATAACATGACATTGACTGTAGAAGATGGTAAACTCGTAGGATTACTGGGACCTTCAGGTTGCGGTAAGTCAACTACATTATTCATGCTTGCAGGCTTAACAGAGTCTACAAGTGGACATATCTTTTTCGGAGATAAGGATGTGACAAAGGTCGCTCCAGAAGATAGAGAGATTGGTCTGGTATTCCAGAACTATGCATTATATCCTCATATGACAGTTGAAGATAATATTACATTCCCATTGATCAACCGTAAGGTTAAGAAACAGGAAGCAAGAGAGATGGCTTATGAGATGGCTAAGCTCGTTCAGATTGAGAATCTTATGAAACGTAGACCATCAGCTCTTTCAGGTGGTCAGCAGCAGCGTGTTGCCATTGCAAGAGCCCTTGTTAAAAAGCCTGAAGTTCTTCTTCTTGATGAGCCATTATCAAACCTTGATGCCAAGCTTCGTGTAGAGACAAGAGAAGAAATCAGACGTATCCAGCAGGAAGTTGGTATCACAACAATCTTCGTTACACACGATCAGGAAGAGGCTATGAGTATCTCTGATAAGATCGCAGTTATGAAGACTGGTGTGGTTCAGCAGTATGAAGTTCCACAGAACATGTATCTTAATCCTGTTAATAAATTTGTTGCTTCATTCCTTGGTACTCCAGAGATCAACCTTCTTGATGTTGAGATCAAGGGTGGTCGTATAATGGCTGGCGACATCTGCCTTCGTGAAGGTGTTTCAGTTGCTGATGGCAAGTACACAGCTGGTATCCGTCCAGAGAGCTTCAAGATCGTAGAAGAAGGCGGCAATGCATTTAAGGTTAAGGCTGTTAGAATGACAGGCCGTGACCTTCTGATCCACTTTGATGTTGCAGGTAAAGACATCCGTACACTTGCTCATTCTGAGCTTCAGATTGAAACTGGTGATGAGATCAGACTTAATGTCAGATATGATCAGCTTATGCTGTTTGATGCTAATGACATAATGATTGGAAAGTTTTAATTGGGGTTTGAATCATGGAAAAAAAGAGTGTTAAAGGTTGGATATATATTTTACCTTCAGTTTTGATCATGTGTGTATTTACACTGTATCCTCTTATAAGAGCTATTCTCATGAGTTTTTCTGAGAACTACAGCCTTATCAAGGGAACAGGAACAGCTTTTGGTCTTGGTAACTACCAGGAACTGTTTACAGATAAGTATTTCCTTAAGGCTATTCGCAATACATCAATTTATGTTGTATTCGTTGTGCCTCTTTCAATTACATTTTCACTTATAATTGCCGTTCTTATCAATAACTCCGGCAAATTAAAGGGACTGTTCCAGACAGTATACTTCCTTCCATACGTTACCAGCGTTATTGCTATCGGTATTGTTTGGAGATGGATCTACAACAGCCAGTATGGACTTTTAAACTATTTCCTTGGATTGTTTGGTATTAGCCCTATCGGATGGCTCAATGAGACACAGTATTCTCTTCCGGCACTTATCATTTTCAGTATTTGGAAGAGTATGGCGTTTGATATTCTGATATTCCTTGCTGGTCTTCAGACTATCTCAAAAGATGTTTATGATGCAGCCAAGGTTGATTCAACACCAGCTTGGCGTGTATTTTTCAGAATCACAGTACCTGGTATTGCTCCAATGATCGCTTATGCATTTATCATGGGTATTATCAGTGCATTTAAGGTTTATAACGAAGTATTCTCTCTGTTTAAGGGAAGTGCAGGTCCTGCTAATAGCGCTATAACAGTTGTTTATTACATTTACGATCAGTTCTATAACAACTTCAACTATGGTGTAGCAGCTGCAGCCGCTGTAGTATTGTTCCTTATCATCTTAGGACTCACAATGCTCCAGAGAGGTATCAGCAGACTTGTTAAAAACAAAAACAGTTAATATTGTTTAGTATTACTTAAAGAGAAACGGATAAAGTTATGAATAAAACATCAACTAAGATCAAAAAAATAATTGGTTCGATCATAAAATATTTAATTCTTACTCTTGGAGCATTATTTACAATCCTTCCATTTGTATGGATGATCCTGTCTTCACTTAAGACTTCAAGTGAGATCGTTATGGCACCACCTACATTTTTCCCAGCGGTGCCACAGTGGTCAAACTATGTTAAGGCTTGGAATACAGCTCCATTTGCAAGATATCTTCTTAATACTGTTATAATAACACTCTGCAGTACATGCGGTGTTATTGTAACAACTATTCTTTCAGCATTTGCGTTTTCAAGACTTAATTTCCCGGGAAAGAAGCTTGTGTTCTCACTGTTTTTGTCAACACTTATGATTCCTGGTGAAATGCTTATCATCACTAACTATATTACAATCACTAAATTAAAATGGATCGACACTTATCAGGCTATGATCATTCCTTGGATTTCAAGTGTCTTCTATATTTACCTTTTGACACAGTTTTTCATGCAGGTACCTGATGCTCTTTATCTTGCTGCCAAGGTAGATAAGTGTAGCGATTTCAAGTACATGATCAAGATCATGGTACCAATGAACAAGCAGGCTATTATTACAATTGCTATCCTGAACATTATCAGTAGCTGGAATTCATTCCTGTGGCCTCTCCTTGTTACTAACTCTGACGAGATGAGAGTTCTTTCTACAGGACTTGTTCAGTTCCAGACAGAAGCAGGTGCTTCTTATGAGCTTATCATGGCTGCATCATGCATACTGGTTATGCCTATCATTATTATTTATCTGTTCCTTAGAAAATATATTATTGAGGGTGTTACACGTAGTGGTCTTAAGGGATGATGATCATATTATCCTGAATATTTATTTGTCTGTTTAAAAGAATTGTCTTCGTGCTTCATTTAGAAGTCAGTTTTGGGAGTTATTTTTTGATAGTTTGATGGGATTTCCCATTAACTATAGATACAATGTGAATGCGGCATTAGCCGAACATTTAGGAGGAAAAAGTATTATGGAAATGAAGAGAATTGGTGCAACAATTCTGACAGCAGCTATGGCTACAAGCATGCTCGCTGGATGCTCAAGCAGCACAACTGAGACAACTGCTGAGCCTGCTACAGAGACATCTGAAGCTGCTACACAGGAGGCTACAACAGAGGCTACAACTGAAGCTTCTTCTGAGACAGCAACAGCTGAGAAGAACATTGAAGCTACAGAAATCACTTTCTGGCATGCAATGTCAGGTGCTCTTGAAGAGGAGCTTACAGCTCTTACAGATGAGTTCAATAGCACAAACGAGTACGGAATCACAGTTACTCTTGTAAATCAGGGTAAATATTCAGATCTTGAGACAAAACTTATGGCAAGTGCTGCAGCTGGAACACTTCCAGATATGGCTCAGGCATACAATAACTACCTTACAGAGTATATCGATATGGTAGTACCTCTTGATGACTTCATCGCTACAGATTTTGATAACTATGAAGACATTCTTGAAAGCTACAGAGAAGAGACAAGCGAGTTCGGTTTCATCCACGGACTTCCATTCAATAAGAGTGCATACGTTCTTTTCTACAACAAGACAATGTTTGATGAACTTGGTCTTGAAGCTCCTACAACATGGGAAGAGCTTGAAGCAGTAGGAGAAAAGGTTCTTGCTGAGAAGAACATCCCAGCTTTCGGTGTTGATGACAGAGCTGGTTTCGTAGAAGCTACAATTCGCCAGAACGGTGGCACATACCTTACAGAGACAGGTGCTGGATTTGATTCAGAAGAAGGTAAGGAAGCAATCGAGTACATCATGAACCTTTACAACAATGGTTATGCTTCACTTCCTGCTGATGGTGAGTATTTCTCAACAATCCTTTCAAACGGACAGATCGCAAGCTACATCGGTTCAAGTGCTGGTGCATCATACATTGATACATCTTCAGGTTGGGAACTTGGTGTTGCTCCAGTTCCTGGAAACAAGGAAAATGCAGCTTATGCAGCTGGAACAAACCTTGTAATGTTTACACAGGATGCTAACAAGCAGCTTGCAACTTGGGAATACATGAAGTTCCTTACATCTACAGAAGCTACAACAGAGTGGGCTATCGCTACAGGATACCTTCCAGTAAGAGAGTCTGCTTATGAGACAGAAGAATACAAGGCATTCATGGAATCTGACATCACAGCAGCTGCTGCATACGAAGAAAAGGATTTCCTCTTTGTAACACCTACATTCGATGCAACAACAGCAGTAAGAAGCCAGGTTAACTCAACTCTTGAAGAGCTCATCCTCAACAAGGCAGATGCTGAGACAGCATTCAACACACTCCTTGAGACAGTTAATGCTCAGTATTAATTTTTACAATTGATCATTTTAAGGTGCAGGCATTTTGCCTGCACCTTTTTTTCTTATCATAGAAGTGTAATAACTCAAACAAGCATTCCATAGCAAGAATCACAAAAACAATCTTTCCTGAATGAGCGAAATAAATACAAATTTATTCCCCAAATTGCGTGAATACGTGATAGAATATGGTTGTGACAATTTTATGGACCTGAGGGGGCTCGTATATGTACGATTACGAACAGATTTACAGAGAGTATGATAAAAAGGTTTTGAATTATATTAAGACCAGAGTATCTAATTTGCAGGATGCCGAGGATATACATACAGATGTATTTACCAAAGTACTGCAGAATCTTAACACATTTGATGAATCCAAGGCATCTATTTCTACCTGGATATACACCATTGCACATAACAAAGTAATAGATTTTTATAGGGTTAACCATGAGAGCCTGCCCCTGGAGCTTGATACGCTTGGAGAGGCAGAGCCTTCTTATGAAGAAAATATGGGTGATGATACACTTGATATCCTGGCAGATGCCCTTGCAAAACTGTCAGAAAAGGATAGAAGTATCATTATCCTGTCTTATTATGGGGATTATACCTTGAAGGAAACTGCTGAGAAGATGGGCATCTCTTACAATAGCTGTAAGATGCATCATAAGGCTGCTCTGGAGCAGTTAAAGGCATTATTGGCAGACCAGATTTAAGAGTTTTTTGCAGAATTGAAATTTTTTAAGAGACTATTGATCATAAATTGGCTCTTTTGAAAATATCATTCGTATAAATAATCAAAGGAGTAAAAAACTATGGAAAAGAAATTAAGACAATTATTTGATTATCAAAAATTTGCAAATAACGAAAAGTTAGCTTCTCTTATTAACGAGACTTTGGAAAAGTATTCGCCAGAGGATCTGGAGAATAGTTCTGTAGTTAAGTTTGATGCTAACAGAAAGAAAGCTGCTTTATCAGATGACGAGCTCTTTGGAGTAAACGCTGCGATGGGGAGTGGCTCTGGTAATTCTACAGTAACTTGCTACTGTAACAATTGCAAAAAGCAGACTCAGTTCATAGTTTACTCAGGTGCTAGAGGAAAGTGCACTGTATGTGGCTGCATGCAGGACATCTGATCACAGAATGACAATACAGAAATGAGGTGGGGACAATGGATAAGAAACCTTTAAGTGATGAGATTTTAACTGGAATTAATGGTGGAGTATCTTCTGATCCAAACAAGAATGCTTTTTCTAAAGCATGGAAGCAGCTTGGATTCGATAAAGAAGAACGTACAGCTCATGAAATGTATGAATTGTATGATGAATGGGAAGCTTCTGGTTTTTCCATTTCTGCATCAGATTTTCTTTCTAACCATAAATAGGGATAATATATATTCATATATATGACGATAACTAAGGTGCAAGGAACAAAAAGTATCTTACGAAATCCGCATTAGTAGCGGGTTTCGTAAGTTCGTAAGAAAATATACCTTCCCTGCTGTTTCATTGGCTTGAAACTTGCCCCGTCGGGGTCTTGACTGATAGCGATGACTGAAGCAGCAAGGAAGGTATATTTTTGTGAGAAAATGCTTCAATAGTTGCAGATATTCAATATTCAATATACAAAAATACAAGAACTAAGATCCTATAAGTAGTATTATTATTGTTGTACAGATAATGCTATTTACGTCCATGAGATGTGAATCGATGAAAATCAAGAGGGTTACAAAGGAGAGAGGTATGGTAAAAGATGAAAAGGCATGGGCTCTGGAGATTTCAGACAAAATAATTGCCAAAGAAGAGAAAGTATTTGAGAGAAACAGGAATAAGGTTCCTTATAATACTGATGAAAATGGACGATTTGATGACTGGTCAGATCGTATTGGCTGGTGGACCAATGGCTTCTGGGGAGGCATGGGCTGGCAGCTCTATAATGCTACACATAATGAACTGTTTGCTGATGTGGCAAGAGATACAGAAGATAAGATGGATGAAGTCCTCATGAATAGTGAATGGATGGATCATGACAGTGGATTCAGATGGCTTCCAACAAGCTTTGCTAACTATAAATTGACTGGTGATAAAAAGAGTTATAACAGATTGATACTTGCAGCAGATAATATGTGCGGCAGATTCAATCCTGTCGGCAATTTTATCAAGGCATGGAATCCGGATGATAGCGGTAATAGAGCAGGAATAGCTATTATAGACTGTATGATGAACCTGCCTCTTTTGTACTGGGCATATAAAGCAACTGATGATCCAAAGTATCTGCATGTGGCAAGACTTCATGCCAATACTGCAATGAAATACTTTATAAGAGAAGATGGCAGTTCTTGTCATATTGTTCAGTTTGATCCAATGGATGGACACTTTATCGACTCTATTGGTGGTCAGGGCTATGGGCACGGATCATCATGGACAAGAGGTCAGACTTGGGCTATTTACGGATTTGCATTAAGCTACATTCATACTGGTGATGAGAAATACCTTGAGACTTCCAAGAAGGTTGCTGATTATTTTATTGCTTCAATACCTGAAAATGGATTGATCCCTGTAGATTTCAGACAGCCAGCTGAGCCGGCATGGGAAGATTCAACAGCTGCAGCTATCGCAGCATGCGGATTACTTGAGCTTGAGAAATTCTGTGATGGTGAGCTTAAAGAGAAATATCATAATGCAGCAATCAGACTTCTGGAGACCCTTACCAACGAGCGCTGCGATTTTACAGATGACAAAGACAATATAGTTGAGAAATGCACTGCAGCATATCATGACAAGAGACATGAGTTTGCAATCATTTATGGTGATTATTACTACATTGAAGCTATATGGAAATTAACAGGTAAGGAATTATTTATCTGGGGAAAATAAAAGAGGGCTGTAGAAATGAGTTTTAAACCAAGAACACTTGATCATGATCTCAGCCCTTACACTGGCCTTACCAGACAGAGCTGGATCGAAGCCGGGGAGTATATCATGGAAGGAATCTTTAAACACATTAAAGATTTCCAGGATCCTGTTGTAATCCCCAGAACTGAGGATGAGATATCTTATCCTCATAAAAATGGTGATCCTAAAAATAGAATTGCTGAAGAAAAAGCAGAAATATTTGAAGGCCTCACAAGAACATTTTTTATTGCTGCGCCTCTTATACATTGCAATCCTGAGATAGAAGCAGGTGGCTATAAACTTAAAGATTACTACAAAAATCAGGTTCTAAGGACCTGTACCAGCGGTGATAAATGTTGTGCAGGTACCTATGAAGAACTGCAGGAGTCTACAGACTGGGCTGACCCTTACAGGCCATTCCAGCAGACAGTTGAGACCTGCGCTCTTGTAATCTGCCTGTGGATCAGTAAAGAAGAGATATGGAATACTTATACTAAAGAGGAAAAAGACGTTATCGCCAATTTCCTCATGAGCTTTGCCAAGGCACCTACTGTACCTCAGAACTGGCGATTGTTCAACATGCTTGATCTTGCATTTCTGCATATGGAAGGCTATGAAATCGATAAGAACATCATGCGTGACCATGCGCAGGCTATCCTCAGCTATTACGTTGGGGATGGTTGGTATAGGGATGGCTACGGCTTTGACTACTATTCCTGTTGGGCGTTCAACGTATATGCACCTCTCTGGAATGTCTGGTATGGATATGACAACGAACCTGAGATGGCAGCCCTGTTTGAAAAACGTTCAAATGAACTTATGAAGACCTACGGCGGCTTTTTTGACAAGGATGGATGGACCAATATGTGGGGCAGGAGCGGAATCTATAGGAATGCCGCTACCAGTGCCTTTGACGGAAACATGTTCCTGAAACAGTTAACTGCTGACCCGGGACTTGCAAGACGTATATCTTCCGGATCCCTTATGCAGTTTTTAGGAAGGGAAGATACATTTATAGATGGTGTGCCTACTCTTGGATTTTACAAGCAGTTCATGCCATTGGTTCAGGGCTATTCCTGCGCCGAATCACCATTCTGGTTTGGCAAGGCATTCCTGTGCCTGCACCTGCCTGCGGATCATCCATTCTGGACTGCAAAAGAGAACAATGGATGCTGGGATACCCTAAAAAATGGCGAGGTACAAGAGTACACGCTAAATGGACCTGGACTGTGCTATACAAATCATAGTGCTAATGGAGAGACCATCCTTAGGTCAGCTAAATTTACCAGATCAGAGGGTGATAAGCACACACTTTGGAATTATTGTAAGCTGAGCTATAACTCAAAATATCCATGGGAGTCTACACCTGTTTTTGATCAAAAAGAAATCAGTATAAAAGCAAAGGCCATGGGCATAGTTGATGAGAGTAAAGCGCCAGATGAAGATAAAAAGGTACTCATCCAGACTGGAGATGTTGAGTCTCAGCAGTATGTTGTAAAAGAACTCTTTTCCGACAGGGTATTGAACGTCAATGCCATGTTCTGGGCAGGAGAAAAAGACGGTGTCTTATACAGAAGAGCATATTTTGATTACAATGAAAATACTGAAAATTGCTGGCTCTACGGAATAAACGCTGCAGATTTCCCTATTGAAAACGGCATTATCAGAGTGGACAAGCACAGAACCTTCAGAAGACCTATCCAATTTACCCTTGGATCCTATGGTTTTCCTGATAACGGAACTGAGATAATCCAAAAAGAAGATGGCCATGGAAATAAGGCTATCATCCTAAAGGGAAAAGACAGTCTTGGCAATGATAAGCAGATGGCAATGACCATCTACTATGGATGGAAAGGCATCGACCTTATAAAGACCCACGGCACCAACCCTGATTCAGAGGATTCTATCGTTATCTATGGCATTACAAGTCTTGATAACCTCTATGACGCCAGTGAGCCATATATCATGGTCTCTCAGGTGATCACAAAAGAGAGTGCGGAAGACTTTACAGATGAAGAGATATTTGCCATTGATTCTATCGAAACCACAGACAGTGCAGGAACCGGCAGCTATGGAGATGTAATCATCAAGCTAAAAAATGGCAAACAATATATTGTAAATTATGATGAGATGGAAGGCAGATTAACACTGTAAAAAGATTTTTCATCATATGAGATAAGGAGTAGTCAATACAGGCTACTCTTTATTTTTGTCTGTAAAACCGATAAAATATATTTGTGAGGTGGAAAAATGACAGAAACAGTTTATATTTCAAAAAGAATCCAGGAACAAATGGCCAAGAGAAAATGGTCTTCTCCGGCATGCTTTGTGTGCTCATTTATTCTTACAATTTTTCTGATAGGTGTATGTAAAATACGTGGCTTTGATGGTCTGCCCAATACAGTGGCTATGAGTATCGGCGCTGATGTGGTCAGTCTCCTGATCTGTACAGTCCTGTTATATAGCTGCATAAGACAATCAGATCATTCAGCGGTCTATGTCCGCACGTTTATCCTTCTGATAACTTTGAATGCCTTTGTTTTATTTTTTGATGCGCTGGCATGGCTTGTTGAAGGCATTCCATACTTAAGAATAGTGAACTTAGTGGACAACGTTTTTTTATATGCATCTTCTGCCACGCTGATCTATTTGTTCTGGCAATACATCAGGATAGCGCTGGAGCTTGACAGCCCATTAATGGAAGGATTGAATCTGGTACTGAATATACTGTTTATTCCCAATATTTTGTCTTGCTTCGTAAATCTTTTTTACCCATTGTTTTTTACGGTTAATGAAAATGGTAATTATTCAAGAACTGATATCTATATGTGGAGTCAGACCTATCTGGCTATAGCTCTGGTATTTATAGTTATTGGCTTTTTTACTTCGAGAGTTTCTGTACATGAGAGACTTGTAGTGGCATCTTTTGTACTGATTCCCATATTCAATCAGGTCTACACAGGATATGCCTACGGTATGTCCACCCAGTATGCGGCAATGCTTGTATCCATCGTGCTAATGTATGGAGTGCTCTTTTCAGACAGAGAGAGGAAACTGGCTGCCACAGAAGATGAGCTGTCACTTGCCACAAGGATACAGTCAGCTATGTTGCCCAGTATTTTCCCTGCGTTCCCTGAAAAAAGTGAATTTGAAGTCTATGCATCCATGAATCCGGCCAAAGAAGTTGGCGGCGACTTCTATGATTTTTATCTGGTTGATGAGGATCATCTGGCTATACTGATAGCCGATGTTTCCGGAAAAGGCGTGCCGGCAGCCTTGTTCATGATGGCTTCTAAGATCCTGTTACAGAACTATACCATGCTGGGCATGAGCCCTGGTAAAGTTCTTGATACTGCCAATAGAGCAATCTGTTCAAACAATAAAGAGGATATGTTTGTAACTGTATGGCTGGGAATTCTTGATATTAAAACAGGTGTGCTTACAGCCTCCAATGCAGGACATGAATATCCTATCTTTATGAAGAATGGTCACGATTTTGAATTGTACAAGGATAAGCATGGCTTTGTTGTAGGTGGCATGGATGGCGTGAAGTATACCGAATATCAGATCCAGATGGAAAAAGGTGATAAGTTATTTTTGTACACTGATGGAGTAGCAGAAGCCACCAATAGAAATAAGCAGTTATTTGGTACAGAGCGGACTATCGAAGCTCTGAACCAGGTAAAAGACAGATCAACCAAAGATATACTTCAAAAGGTATCTGAATCTATTGATGACTTCGTAAAAGATGCTCCGCAGTTTGATGACATCACAATGGTATGCCTTGAATATAGAAAATGAGTTACAGGGTGAGTCACAGGGGACGTATCAAAATGACTCATTGTGTGCAATGAGTCATTTTGATACGTCCCCCGTGACTCATTCCCATAAAAAGAGCCGCCCCGGTAGTGCAAAGAGCACCACCGGGGCGTTTTAGTGAAAGGATATGTGTGGTATGGAGTTGTTATTGTTGGTTTTCTTTTATCTGAATAGCCTTGTCAGTAATGATGGTGCCAAGGACTGTATAACCATAATCATTTAGATGAACGCCATCTGAGAAAAATGTCTTCCAGGTATCTTCTTCAGCGCCATTTAATATATCTTCGGCAGGAAGATTGATCACATAGAAATTATGTGAATCTGCCAGATCGTGCTCCACAGCACGTATCCATGAAAAATCATAGTAAGGTTCGTATCCTGAATGGGCATGTGGTGTTGGTGGTAATATTACAAATATATCTGAATCCGGATATATCTCAGCAATCTTGTCATAAAATACATTCAGATCATAAGTAAAAGTGTATTCTGTAGCCGTATCGCCCATAGGACACTGAGTACCATAGAACCAGTCATTATAGCCTGCCATGATAAATACGGCATCTGCCGGTTCAAATCTGTCAGAATGATTTAGTAGAGGAAGATTGCTTCTGCTCCAGATTGCGGAGCCGCCTATTCCACAGTTGATCACATCTGCATCAAGAAAATGTGACATAGCCATAGGATAATTAGGAATCCATTCAGACTTGGAAGGTCCTGCCTGAATGCCTTCTGTAACACTGTCTCCAATACAGATCACCTTATCCCAAGGCGATTCAACATTTTTTAAATTATCAAGAGCCTGATAGAACTGCTTATAAGTCCAGTTCTCAGTTGTCTGAGAAAGAGCCTGCAGATCGCCATCAGGAAAGACAACGACACAGCATTCTCTCGTCTTATCATCAGCTGCATGAACAGTGATAGTTGCACAACCCTCTGAAACAGCAGTGATAAGACCATCTTCAGACACTGTAACTATTTGCTCGTCGCTACTTTCGTAGCTGTAAATCTTTGTATCATAAGCATCAAGAGGAACAATTGATGCGACAAGTTGTTTTTCCTGCCCGGTCTTTAACAGTAACAACTGATCATCAAGGGCGATATTATTGATCTTCACAATTACATTTACGGTGCAGCTATCGATGATCACTCCAGAATCATCACTTATTGATATAATAACTGTTCCACTTGAAATAGCATGGATCAGACCATTTTCATCTACTGTAGCGATCTTGTCATTTGAAGAGGTCCAGGAAAAAATGTTTTCCTGCTCATTCTCAGAATTGTCATCACTACTTTCCCCGTTCGCCTGAATTTCTTTTTCAATGGTGTTTTTGAAATCCTCAGTCAATTCAAGCTGATATACTTCATCAGTTCCTAGTGTTATAGCATTGGTATTGAGAATGGAGGTTACAATATCCTCACTCTCAGCATCTGCCTGCGCACTTTCAGATCCAGCAATGTCAATGCTTTCAGTGGCATGGGCTATTGATGCCGGATGTAAAAAGCTTGTTGCAAACATCAATATTGATAATCCCACAACTGTTCTTAATTTCATTATATCCTCCTGATCAGTGTAGGTTCTTAAACATGTAAATCAAAAAAACATTTATCATATGGTTTTTGTTACATGTTTAAGACCTTACAAATTATTATACGAATGCAAAAAAATAAAAGTACAAAAATATGTAAAAGTGAGTCACTGCTTCATCGTTTCACAGTTCAATTATTTCAGCAGCATCTTTTATGTGCCACAAAACATCGTTATCTTTATCCCTGTATTCCTCCTCCGGATGGAAGAGAGGCCATTCACTATCGTATCCAAGGCATCTGCAGAGCCATTTCTTGCCGGCATCTACAGTGTCCTTCCTAAAGTGGATATGACCGCTGATGCTGTAATCTACATAGGCATTATCAGCGAGTATCTGCTGCAGAGTCCGGTTACCAAGATATGCATTAAAAAAGCAGAATTTATTGGTTCCGTCTGGAACTGAGAAATCCTCATGATTGATCATATGAGTAACAAAGCAGATATTCTTGCCTTGAGCTGCAGCCTCATCAAGAGCTGTTTTAAAAGTAGCATTGAATTGATCGGACTTGACCTTATTGTCATCAGTCCAGGTGTTAAAATACTTATCCTGCCAGGTACGACCAAGAGTAGTCATGGAATCAAATGCTTCCTTTGTAAACTTCTCAGTATTGGCGTAACTATAGTCATACCATCCTATATCACCGATCACCACATGGTTGCCCAGTTCAACCTGTTTTCCTGAGAGGCAATGCGGATCCTGTAAAAAGAGATCATAGATAGCATCATTGCTTTCGTATTTTTTATCCCTGTTCCACATGTCATGATTCCCAGGAACGTAGTATACAGGAGCTTTTGCAGCATCCTCCAATTCCTGCACATACTTGATCGTCTTTTGTACGTCCTCTGATATGTCGCCTGCTATGATCAGCGCTTTTGCCTCCCCGGCTTCCACCAGCTCCTTGTACCAGTCTTTGATATATTGATCTACTTTTGATTTTTCATTGATATCAATGTGAATGTCTGAAATAATCGCAACTTTCATTTTTAAACTTCCCCTGAGTGCCTTATCTTGTCAGTATTTTGACTATTATTCAATTTTAGCATTATGTGGAAATAAGGTAAAGGTAGGCTTGTGGAATCATTTTTGTATATCAATAGCAGATTCAGTATATAATAGCAAAAGGAGGAACGAAATAATGCACTACGCTATATCAGATATTCATGGCTGCTACGATGAGCTTATTGAACTCGTCAAGCTTATAGATTTGCAAGATGAAGATACCCTGTATATCATAGGTGATACCGTGGATCGAGGTCCCAAGCCAGTTGAGGTTCTTAGCTGGATGATGATGCAACCTAATGTTATACCGATAATGGGAAATCACGAGTATATGATGATGAAAGTTCTTTTGCCTGGGTTAAAAGAGGTTGATTCTGAAGAAATTATTGATAAGACAATGACCCTTGATTATCTTACAGATGTTAATTTGTGGTTTCTTAGTGATAATGGTGGGAAGATAACATCTGACTGCTTCAGGAAACTTCCTAAATGTGACCGGGAAGATTTGCTTGAATATGTAAAAGACTTTTCGCTATACGAAGAAGTAACTGTGAATGGTCAGAGATTTGTTCTAATCCATACCATTGGCGAGAATATTTCAAACTTGCATGATCTTGAAGATGCTTATTTATCAGAACCTGGTGAACTCCTGATTTCAAGACCTGATTTTGAAGAAGGAATTGAAGGAGATGACATTTTTATAATAGGGCATACACCTACATGCTTTTTTGGAAAAAAGGATAGTCACATCTATAGGAATGGTAAGCTCATAGATATTGACTGTGGTTGCGTGATGGGCGGGAATCTGTCAGCCCTATGCCTTGAGACAATGGAAGAGTTCTACGTTGCTGGAAAAGCGAGAAAGGAAACTCAAAGATGAGTAGGAATCAATACTTTATTGATGAAAAAGGCAAGCTAAAAGAAGAGTTTGCGTGGATCAAATATATAGACAGTAATAAACTTCAGTTATATGCATTACAGTTTGCTAACTGTATAAGAATAATGAAAAATGATGCTGTATATATTTTTGATGAGGTTGGTACAGGAAAAACTATTATTGCAGGACTAATGGCAATGATGTGTCTAAGTACCATGAATGGAAAAATATTGATTGTCAGTACTCCTGCTCAGGCTGGTACGAGTAAAGAACCCTTTGCCCCTTTTTTGGACGATTGGAAAGATAAAGATACAGGTAAATTTTGGAATGTAATAGAGCAATATCACTGGGCTGATCGAATTGAGATAATCAACAATGATGAAAGCAACATTGCGAAGAAGGTAGAGTCTGGTGAAGAGTATTCTTTGATCATAATAGATGAAGCGCATTATTTTATAGATAATAAGCAAAATGATGATGGCAGGACAAAACGAAGAGAACAATTGGAAAAATTAAAAGCTAAAAAAATAGCATTTATGACGGCAACTCCTGTTGTTAGGTATTATCGCGACGAACTTCCTCAATATGCGCACATAGCCGCATCTATAGTTTCAACTATAGATGAAGAAAAGGAAAAAGAAAAGATTATCAATTTTCTTATCCCTGAATCAGATCATAGTGGAGAAGCTAAATTATGCTGCGAATCATTTGATCCACAAAATGCAGTGACGCGGTATTTTAAAGATACAGTTTTGGCCTTTCAGGGTGGAGATGAAGAGATAAGGGAGAGTGTCAAAAGAGAACTGGCAGAAATATGGTTTTCATGTGATATTAGTCTGGACCACGGAGATTATTACAAATCAGATAAGGAATGCCTTCCTTATTTTTCTAAAAAGATAGTTGAAATAGTTAATGAACGTGAGGATGGAAGACCAAACAGAGCACTGATTTTTACTGCATATGCTACTGAAAATGATGAGGACCCTGATAGAGTTTCTGCTAGTGATGTATGTGCATCGATAAAAAAAGAACTTGATAATAGGGGGATAAACAAAAAATGTGAGGTTATCACCGGAACAGAGAACAGGGATAAACTGGCTATATATAGCGGCATGGGCAACATTTTTTCACCAGAGAGTGATTCCATTCCGGATATACTGATCATTACCTATAATATAGCTGAAGCAGGAGTGAACTTCCCAAGATATAACTATATTGTAAACTATCATATTTCTGATTCTCCGGCAAAGCTTGAACAAAGATTTGGCAGAATAGACAGGATAAATTCAAAATACAAAAAAATACATGTTTGTTACTGGTTAAAGCGTTTTAATACCAGCTATCACAACTATTTTATGGCAGTGGAAAACTTTTCGCACAGCCTTCTTTCTCATGTTCCTTCAAGAAATGCGCTTTTTTCCAAGGCAGACCTGGACTTCTTTGACAAACACAATAAAGAAGACAGAGATGTGATTGCACATATACGGAGTGGAAAACTTCATACTATTTCGGAAGACAAAATTCAATGGCTTGACAGAATAAATACTGAGCCTGTTTGCAAAATAAATAATTACCAAGCTCTTGATCCTACAAAGATTTTTTATAAGCAAGGAGAGAGTATTAAAAATATAGCGACCATTGATTGTGTGGAAAATATTAAGAACGACAAGTGTTATTGCGAATTTAAGAATGAGTTTGATATAGCAGTAAGACCACTGCTTACTTTGAAAAGAGTGCTTAGAGTATTTGGATCTTCTGCGAGCAGATATTTTAGTAGAATGTTTGCGGAGTACAAACTTTACTACATTCTTCCGTTATATAACTATGAAAAGAATCATGATTTTTGCAGGATGATCCTAAATTATATGCTTGACAGTAATGAAATAAAGGAATGTGATAAAGATGCAATAAATGATCTTAAGGAAGTTATTGATAGTCATCCGGCAGATTTTTTGGGTAGCTTACCTTTTATTACTTTTATTTTTGAAGCTTTTCAGGATGCGTATTTTTGGAAAAGATATGAAAAAGGAGAGAGTCCATTCAGGTTCTGGAGCTCCAATATTAAGGAAAACTATAAAAGAAATTATGATGAAAATGATTTCTGCAATGAGTTTAAGGTGCTTATGAAGGAGGATAATCTGTTTCTGATAAAAACAGAAATGGGAATACAACCAACGCCTTTCTTTAAGTTAATGGGCTATGGAAAAGAGTTTGACATTCTTGAATACTATCTCTATCGAAGACTCGATGGAAGGGCAAATTATAATAATCCAAGGACCTGGTGGTTAGACGTAAAAGCTAGCCTTCGTATGGACTCTTTCTGTTTTTCTGATTCGGATTGGTATTCTCAGCGTGTAATTAATGCGGTCTGGGGAGGACATTATGATGAAAACAAAGATAGTATTATTCAGGCTGAAGTAAAAGAGAAAATGAACGAGCTATATGAAGAACAATGGATAGAGAGTCTTAAAGCATCCAACTTTGATGAACTTATTGCTGTTTATGAAGGACACCCTTATGTATTATCAGATCTTCTTTTAAAATACTATGATAAATACCATTATAATGCTGAGGAGATGTATTTTTTACATTTGTATAGTATAAACGAAATGGGAATCGGGCAGTTTGAATTAAAGAGAGACATAGATCTATTGATGGATGATGTTTATGATAATTATACAAAACGGGCCAGAAATTTTTTATTTATCATGAATAAGCGAAGCGATTGGTCTACCTATGAAGATGGAATAAATCTGTCTGTAGATTTTTATCTGAATGACAGAAAAGCAGGAAAGATAAGATATAAAGGACAATACAGTGAGAAATGGGATAGCTTTATCAGAACTGATGAAGCTAAAGAACAGTTAAAGTCTCTATTAAAATATGCACTTGTGAAATGTGGTAATAGTCAATTATTGTAATTGTGAAATAGCTGCAATGTTGTTTTGCAAAGGATTACAGGCTGTTAACTCCCTTAAATTACTATGTTATATCCCTTTTAAAAGTTATATAATACAGCTGTTATAAGATATATAGTATCTTAACTATTTTTCTCGGGGGATTCCAAATGACTCTTACTAAAGATCAGACAGCTGTATTAAACAAACCTGAATATAGCAAACTCAAAAACTGTTATAAAGGCGCCAAGGTGCTCAGAGCCTACAGGTCCTTATCTATTATCTTATGTGTGATATGGTTTTTCTTTTTTATCCAGGCTATTCGTAATGGCACTTCAACAGCAGGCGTTGTGACACTTATAGTTTCTGCACTGCTTGCTGTATGTACCATGTCTATAGTATATTTCACGGGCATGATCAAAGTCATGTTTTCATCTACTCAGGTGAGTATTAAGAGTAAGACAATTGCTTATATTCTGGCATGGCTATTCCCTATAAATCTGGGGATCATTGCCAGAATGATCAAGACAGCAGAGCAGGAAGTTGATTTTGAGACCAATAAGATCCTGTTAAATGCAAACAGATACTATCAGCAGGTCTGTCGCACTAGATATCCAATCCTTATGGTACATGGAGTTTTCTTTAGAGACTTCAAGCCGGCTTTCTTAAATTATTGGGGACGAATTTCAGATGAGCTGATCTATAATGGTGCAAAAGTGTATTTTGGCAATCAGCAGTCTGCTGCATCAGTAGAAGAGTGCGGCGCTGAGATTGCGGCCAGGATCAGGCAGATAGTATTAGAGACAGGTTGTGAGAAAGTTAATATCATAGCCCACTCCAAGGGAGGTCTTGATAGCCGCGCCGCTATTGCCAGATATGGCGTTGAAGACATGGTTGCCAGTCTTACCACCATCAATACTCCTCATAGAGGCTGTGAGTTTGCAGATTATCTACTAGGTAAAATAGGCCAGGGTGTAAAAGATACTGTTGCGGCTACCTATAACAATGCTTTACATAGACTTGGAGATAACAATCCTAATTTTATCGAAGCTGTTACAGACCTTACTCATGAAGCCTGTGAGAACTTCAACTTAAGGACTCCGGATTCTCCAAAAGTATATTATCAGAGCGTTGGATCATATATGCCAAAGGCTTCGGACGGCAAGTTCCCGCTTAATTTCTCCTATCATCTGGTAAAACTGTTTGATGGCAGAAATGACGGTCTTGTTGGCGAGAAGTCTTTTCCATGGGGACAGAACTTCATATTCCTTGAACCAAAAAGCGGAAGAGGAATATCTCACGGCGATATGATCGATCTAAACAGAGAAAACATCGACGGATTTGATGTTCGCGAATTTTATGTCCAGCTGGTTTCAGATTTGAAAAATAAAGGATTTTAATGTGAAAAAATATAAACTCCATATTTACATTTGTGTTGCTCATGATAGAGTGATTCAAATGTAAATAGGGAGTTTTTTGTTCATTTATAATTTGACATTAACGCATGTGAATGTCATTATAGTAGAGATTTTATCTGTATCGTTTTATAGATTCGGATAAAAGATCATGGACAAGGAGTATGGGATTACAGAATTATGAATAAGTGTTTTGTGAAAATAATAGGAGCTGTACTATGTGCAGCTTTGTTTGTTACTGGAGCCGGCATTGATGTAAAGGCTGCAGACGCTAATAGTACATCTACTAATAAGCTCACAGTATCAGCCAGTGAGAGACCTGATCTCCCACTTATACAGATAACAACAGAAGACGGTGCACTTCCTACCTATGAAGTAGTAAATGCTCCAAGCGGCCTTGCTGGAGCAACTATCACTGATGCTGAATACGTAAGTGGCAACATGACTGTCTCAGGAAGCGGAGCTGCAGCCGGTCAGTATGAGATGAAGTTCAAGGTAAGAGGCAATACTAGTGCAGTTGAAAAAGAAAAGAAGTCATACAAGATCAAGCTTTCAGCAAAAGCAGACTTACTTGGAAGAGGCTCTGCATATGCTGATAAGACCTGGATACTTTTAAATACAGGAACAAATTTAAATACTTATATCGGTGACATTGTTTCAAAGAAAGTTGGTATGGAATGGACACCGTCCATGACATTTGTCAATGTTGAGATCAACGGTGACTGGCAGGGCTTGTATATCCTGACAGAAGCAGTTGAGGAAGGTTCAAGCAGAGTTAATATTTCAAATAGTGGATATCTGTTTGAAAATGACGCCTACTGGTGGAATGAAGATGTATATTTCCGCACATCAGGTCAGGCTCAGTACCTTGCGTATACATTAAAATATCCGGAAGTAAAATCAAGTAGTGATTCAAAAGTAGCTTCATTAAAAGCTCTGATGCAAAAAGTTGAAAACTATACAAATTCCGGAAGCAGTTCACTCTGGAGCATTGTAGATGCAGCGTCCTGGTCAAGCTGGCTCCTTGCCAGAGATATCCTTGGACAGGGAGATCCATCTGGTTCAAATATCTATTTTTATAAATACAGTTCTGCCAGCACAGACCTGATCAAAATGGGACCATTGTGGGATTTTGATTCAGCATTTATGCACACAAGCAGCTGGTCAGAACAGCATGACGTTACATATCTGCCTTATAATCAGCTTCTTAAGAATGAGACTTTTGCCAATGCTTACATTGCAAAATGGAACGAAATATCAGCATCTATACAGGCTGATATCTTTGCACAGCTGGATTCTCTGAAAACGTCTAAGGGTGCTGCCATCAATAAGAGCCGCCAGCTTGATAAGAAACGCTGGGGCGGAGCATATGTATCGATTGAAAATGAGATTGCAACTGATAAGGCATATTTCGCAACGCATCTGGCATGGATGAATGAGCAGATCACAAGTGGCAATCTGACTACAACTTTTGATGAAAATGCATCAACCGAAGCATCAACCGCTGACAGCTCGGCTGCCGGATCATCTGCCGCAAGCGCTGATAGCGCATCAACAGCATCAACTACTCAAAAGTGATATTTGTTACTATAAATAATTGGATTATATAAGGGACTGGCTTGATTTTGGGCCGGTTCTTTTTTTATAATAAAAACTGTTATGAGCTAGTAATCTTGGGGATTGAATATATGCCATGAGAATAGATGGGAGAGTATATGGGAAAAGTTGACAGAAGTGTTCCAAAAACTACATTGGAAGAGGCTGATCTTTTAGAGAAGGAAAAGTCTTCCTTTGATCTTGATCAGATAAATGAGCTATGGACTAAGGAAGAAGAGATTTTAGCAGAAGCAGATGATTATGATTATAAGTCAGAGGAGTATTGTTATTTTAATTATGACAATTTCTTAAATGGTCTGCATGCGGATGAAAGAACCATAAAAGATGCGCAGGAATTTATTAAGTCTGATAGAGTCAAGGTTGAGCATCTACAGTATGGATATATCAATTATCAGGGCAGGCAGGAATTGGTAGGAGATGCAGAATGCTCTGTGTTTGTTGAGGACAAATATGATAAAAAGTTTCTGACTAAGTATCGCGTTACCTTAAGGTTTATTTCTGATAGGGTGATTTCTACTAATTGCGGCAATTATACGTGTTTCAAATATAGGGATAATAAGTCAATTCTTGGGGTGACAATATGCTCTCATATAGTAGCATCTATCATGAAGATACAGGAAGTCCTGAAAAAAGGCAGTAATGTTGATGCGACCAATATGGAAGGTTATTCTATGCTTTCAGCACTTTTTTCTGAAGACATGGAAAAAGAGAGCATTGAGAAAAATATAAAAATCGTACCAAGCCTTACAATAAAGGGCGATTCTCTGGTAGTAACCTTCAAAGCCGGAGATAAGAAGTTATACAAGATAAAAGATCTAAATGAATTCTTAGACACACTCCTATCTCATAATGATATGCAATTTGGAACCAAAGCAGTGATAAATATCGGATATGATCTTTTGGATGATACGTCAAGAATGTGGGCTGATTATATCAGAGATGTTATTATGGCAGACACGAGGCAAATGGACTACATGTCTAGTAGAACATCTATCAAGAAGTCTTCATGGTACTATACTGAAAACGAGATAAAAGAAATAAAGGATAAGATTCTTTTATTTGGATCATATTTAGATGACTTTTTTGAATGTGCCAGTCAGGATGATAGTGTTGAATATGAATGGCTGGGTGAGGATAAAGAGAAGATTGGAAAGGGCACTTTGAAATGTGTCGACGGCAATATTGACATCAAACTTGAAGTAAGGAAAGTGGTTGAGAGAACCAGAGGAATAGTACAAGGCGTAAGTTTATCAGGTAATGTTCCTGAGCTTATTAAAGGACACAATAACTACTATTATTTTGATAGTGGTATCTTATATAGAGTTGATTCTGTAAAGGCTGAGCAACTCATGCCACTTTGGACAGCTGCTTCAGCTGGAAAAATAGATGTCAGGATTGGTAGAAATCATCTGGCAAAATTCTACAGGGAAACACTGCCTAAATTGAAAAAGATTGTTGATATAACTGAGTATGATCATGATGAGATGCTTCGTTATATTCCGCCTGCTCCGGAATTTATGTGTTTTCTTGATCTTGTGGATGGTAAGGTTTTGTGTAAACCGACTGTTAATTATGGCATTCAGAGATTTAATGTTACTGACTGGTTTGAAGCTTCATCATCATTTAAGTCTATTTTGCCTTTCAGGAGCAGGATTGATGAGACCAATCTTCTTAGCAGGATTGTGAAGTACATTCCGGACTATTATGCTGATCAGGATATTCTTGTCGGAGAAAAAGATGATGAAGGCATATATGAACTTCTTGACCATGGCCTTCAGGAACTGATGGAAATATCTGAAGTCAGAGTTACTGACAGATTTAAGAGAATAAATGTTATAAATAGAGCACAGTTTTCCATGGGAATTTCCGTTGATAGCGGTATCATGGATCTTGAAATTACCTCAGATGATATTTCCAGAGAAGAACTGCTAGATATATTGTTTCATTACAATCTTAAGCGTAGATTTATCAGGCTTAAAAATGGTGATTTCTTTAAGCTTGATGGAAATGAAGCAGTAGAGCGACTTGCCCAGATGATGGAGACGCTCCACATCAAGCCGGCTGACTTTGTCAAAGGCAAGATGCATATTCCTGCATACAGGGCATTATATCTGGATAAGATGATGGAGAAATCTCAGGATATATATACAGAAAGAGATTCTCACTTTAAGTCTTTGATAAAAGAATTTAAGACTGTAGATGATGCTGACTTTGAACTGCCGGATAATTTAAAGCATGTACTTAGAAAATATCAGAAAAATGGATATAGATGGCTCAGAACTCTTGATAAATATGGTTTTGGTGGAATACTTGCCGACGAAATGGGACTTGGTAAGACACTTCAGACAATAGCAGTTCTCCTGGCTGTAAAGCTTGAAGGACAAGATGAGAAGTCTATAGAAGCAAAGCAAACAGTAACAAAAGCTAAAAAGAAAAGTAATGAGCTTGCAAATGCTCTGAAAGAAACAAAAACATCAATTATAGTATGCCCAGCATCCCTCGTATATAACTGGGGAGAGGAATTAAAGAAGTTTGCACCAGATCTTGATGTGGAACTGATATCCGGTACCGCTTCTGCAAGAAAAAAGGCAATTTTATCCTGCGGAGAAAAGGACGTTATAGTAACCTCCTATGATCTGTTAAAAAGAGATATCGACCTGTATGAAGACATAAGCTTTAGATTCCAGATAATTGATGAAGCTCAGTATATTAAGAATCATAATACAGCCGCTGCTAAGGCTGTAAAAGTAATTAACGCAAAAACAAAATTTGCATTGACCGGAACACCTATTGAGAACAGACTTAGCGAGCTTTGGAGTATTTTCGATTATCTTATGCCAGGATTTTTATATAGCTACGAGGATTTCAGAGAGAGCTATGAGACCAGGATTGTCAGGCAGTCAGATGCTGAAACCGTAGAGATGCTCCGCAAGATGGTTGCACCATTTATTCTTAGAAGACTTAAAGGAGATGTTCTTACAGACCTTCCGGATAAGCTTGAAGAGACCAGAGTTGCAGTTATGGAGGATAAGCAGAGAAAACTCTATGATGGTCAGGTTGTTAAGATGAAGAAACTTCTTGAGAGCCAGAGTGATTCTGATTTCTCCAAGAATAAGCTTCAGGTATTATCTGAGCTTACAAGAATACGACAGATCTGTTGTGATCCATCCCTGTGTTTTGAGGATTATGATGGAGAGTCAGCCAAGAGGCAGAGCTGTATGGAACTGATAGAGTCACTGATTGATGGTGGACATAAAGCGTTGATATTCTCACAGTTCACTTCAATGCTTGAACTCTTGGAAGAAGACCTAAAGAAAATGGAAATACCTTATTACAAGATTACCGGTGCTACTCCAAAAGAAAAGCGTCTGGAACTGGTATCAGAATTTAATCAGAATGACATACCAATATTCCTGATTTCCTTAAAAGCCGGTGGAACAGGTCTCAACCTCACTGGTGCAGATGTAGTCATTCACTACGATCCTTGGTGGAACGTGGCAGCACAGAATCAGGCTACGGACAGAGCTCACCGCATAGGACAAAAATCAGTTGTTACTGTGTACCGGATTATAGTCAAAGATACAATAGAAGAGAAGATCATTGAAATGCAGGAAGCTAAAAAGAAGCTTGCTGATGATATCCTCTCTGCCGAGGGTATATCTAGTACTGCTATCAATAGAGACGAACTTCTGCAATTGCTTGTATAAACGCTTTCACGCCGAGCGGTATTGCGAAGCAATTTCTTGTTCAATAAAAAAGCTCCTATCATCTCATACAGCTGTTCATGTAATCAATTACATGAATCAGCCTGAGACGATAGGAGCTATTTTTGTATTAGCCAGTCGAGATGTTTTAATACATCTCGACTATATAATTGTAGGTAAAAAACTAGAAACTAATAATTAATAGTTACCATATAAGATTCGTGCAAGCTCTGAATCCTTGTCAAGAAGGAGAGTCTTGTCGCCGCCGCTTAAGGATGCTTTCAGGGCATCGAGACTTCTGATGTAGTTGTAGAAGTCAGCTTTGTCTTCGTCGTTGTAGGCGTCGGAGAGGATCTTCATGTACTCAGCTTCGCCTTCAGCGATGATCACTTCAGCTTCCTTTTCAGCGTTAGCTTTTGTTACTGTTACCTGCTTATCTGTTTCGTTCTTGATCTTCTGGGCAGCAGCCTCACCCTGAGCTGTGTAGCCAGCAGCAATGTTGTTTCGCTCAGAGATCATTCTCTCGTATACAGCAGTCTTGTTGTCGTCTGGAAGATCCAGGGCTTTGATCTCAGCTGTAAGGACCTCAATACCATAGTCACTGATATCTGAATTGGATTCTTTAGTGATGATCTCTGTGAGATTAGCACCTCTTGCAGCGATCACTTCGTCCTGAGTCATGCTTGAAATAGTGTTCTTAGTTGCATTGTACACAGCTGCCTCGATACGCTCCTCAGCTCTTGGAGCCTGAGCACCAAGTGTCTGATAATACTTCTTGGCATCTGTAACTCTCCAGATAACATAATCATCTGCGATCATACTCTTTTTATCCTTAGTGATAACATCACTTGTAGGAATATCGTAGATTCTGTTTCCATAATAGATAGAAGTAGTGTTCTGGATAAAAGGAACCTTTATGTTCAGACCAGGAGTGGACTTGATATCAACGATACGTCCAAACTGCTGAACAATAACATAATTGTTGTAATCAACTACATATAAAGAATTAAACAGGATCACGATTACTGCAAAAGCAATAATACCAATGATCGTTTTTACAATTGTCTTTTTCATTTGCTTCTCCATTCTGCCATTTTGTGTCCGGCTCTTTAGTTGCTTCCTTCTGAAGTGCTTGTAGAGCTTGATGAGCTTGGTACTTCATAATCAGAAAAACTCTCGATAGGGTAGAGTGTCTGAGTATTACCATCAGTGATGATAACCTTTAACTCAGGAAGAATGTCTTCCATAGTCTCATAGAACAGACGCTTCTTGGTGATGAGAGGATACAGCTTGTACTGCTCATACATCTGATTAAATCTGGCAACCTGACCTTCAGCTTCAGCTATTCTTGATGCCTTCTGTGCTTCTGCATTCTGCAGGATCCTGTCGGCTTCAGCCTCAGCCTGAGGGAGTTTTTCGTTCTGGTACTGGAGAGCATTATTCTTGGCTGTGTCTGCACCCTGCTTTGCAGTTTCAACGGCCTTAAATGCCTGAATGATTTCTTCTGTAGGTGGTTCAGAATCCTGAACAGTGATATTTACTACCTGAAGACCGATATTGTGCTTTGCCAGCTCATTTACCATAGCCTCTTTTACTTCAGCCTGGATCTGACCTTTTCCGGTAGTCATAGCTTCATCTACAGTATAATTAACAACCGTTGATCTGATGCTGGACAATGCAATATTCTTAAGTATTGCCTCTGGTGCATTTGAGCTATAGAGATAGGCAACCGGATCAGAAACCTTATATTCCAGATAAAAATCGATATCAAGCAGATTGAAATCTGATGTGATCATAACGCTGTTGCTGTCATCCGGAATGTTCTGACCTGAATCAGATACAGTATAACCAATGCCTGTTCCGTGAGTAGTGATGTCAACCATATGTACCTGCTGGATACCCGGTATCTTAAAGTATAAACCAGCAGTATCAGTTCTGATCACCTGACCAAACATAGTTACAACTGCATTTTCCTGTTCAGTTACCCTATAGAAACTTGAACTTATAATGCCTAGTACTACTATGGCTATTGCCACAATAGCAATTACTTTTGGGACATTTTTTTCAGTATATCTTGGAATGTCTCCCGTATTCTTTTTTCTCATAACAACCTCCTATTTTTTTGAACAAAAAAATGATTATATTTGGCGAAGATCATCACCAAATATAATCATTATAATAAATTATTCGCAATATAGTAGCAAGCCATATATATGCGATATATACTTTAGCAAAACCATTTTTTTGAAGAATTACATATGAAAAAAAGTTTTATACATTGTTTTTAGCTTTTAAAAGGGATGTTTCTGCAAAGCCAAGGAGCTGATCCAGTTTATCAGTATCCTGAGGATACATGGCATAACTGAAGGTAACATCCAACTTGTATATCTGTTTGCCATCTATGATAGGTTCTTCTATCATGTGGCGGATATATCTTAGAAGTTCTTCTATTTCAGCTTTTTCATATTCACCCCAGGTCATTATCAGGAACTCGTTACCGTCTATCCTGAAGGATTTAAAACGATTCTCATCCATAGTCAGGAGTCTCTTGCCAATCTCTCCAAGGATCACATCACCGGTAGCATATCCATATTCTACGTTGTAATGCTTGAAGTTATGTATATTGGCACAAAGTATGGAGACAGGAGTGGTGTCATTTTCATCTATACGTTTATGTATCTGGTTCATGTATTCACAGCGGTTATAGAGTCCGGTAAGAGCATCGGTTATAACTGCCTCAGCCAATTGCTGATTTGCAATCCTCAGAGCGTTAGTTCTTCTTTCTACAAGCTTTTCCAAGTGATCATTTTCAGCTTTTTTCTGAATATACAACTGCTCTGTAAGCATTCTCGCATGCTGCTCGCTCACCAGGAATATAAATGTCAGTCCGATAAGGGATGCGACCATAGCAGTTTTTGATTCTACTATACGGAAAAGGAACAGGAGATCAAAGATTACCATCACTATAATGCCGGCAAATATATATAGTTTTTTATTAAAATCAATATCTTTTTCGTCTATTGTAAATGAAAGCCATGGATAACGTCCTTCAAAGTAAAAAGATAATACTAAAAGGTAATTACCACCGGTTATTATTATCAGCGGTATAGCAAGATTATGGACTGCCAGTACACTTGTTTCGCTGACAAGATACATATAATTACCAAAAATCACGGCATAATATCCGATTATGTATAGGATGAATGAAGGATATCTTACAGCCTCATGAATTGATATGGCAATGGTAAAAATATTGGCAAAAATAAACATAATGCATACAAGAGTTATGAATTGAAAAGCATCTCCTGTTGTAGGATTATGAGGAACAGAGCTTAAACGGTTTGTCAGCAGTATAGACAGGAATAAGACTAAAAAGTATTTACTGCTGAAACTATATCTGTTCCAACTGGTATATTTTGCCATAGTAAGATATCCAATAGCAATTGTCTGCATTACAAGGAACAGGAAGGATGGTATGGCAAAGAAAGGATCACCCAAAGGGTCTATCTTTCTGGCATAGGTATCCACTGTCCAGGATAAGTTACTTAACAGCCATATGGTCTCGGAAAAGATATATATGACAAAATAAAAGCGCAGATCCGTTATTCTGCCAAGCATTGAAATGATTGCCACAATAAAAAGACATATCAATACGTTCAGAGTGATTTGCGATAAGAAATCTTTTCCCGCCAGGCCAAGGAACATGAATATGCCATACAGTATTCCGGATATAATTACTATTATTTTTGGAAAATTTAAATTTGTCGTTTTCATATTATATATTTTATCATATAAAAGTGTAATAGTTTTGTGAAAAAACGATAAAAAATGATTTTTTCTCAAATTCCCATGATAAAATGAACGTAGATTAGGTAATCTTAAATCCTATATATTTATTTCTGCAGCAAGCGAGGATTTCTGATGTACCCTGGAGACGAAGAAAATGCGCGAATTTATCAAATCTCTTGGAGAAAATCGAACAGTCAGATATAACATTATAATGGTCATTATTACGATCGTTATAGTGTCTGCTTCTGCGGGCCTTCTATATGATTCCCTTTTTAAAGACGATCAGAAAAAAACTACAGAGCTGATATTTGATGGACTGTATGATTCTATAAATAGCGAATTCCTTGGACCTATCCAGGTTGCCAAGACAATGAGCAATGATCCTATGCTCATTGACCTGATAAAAAGTAGAAACAGTATTACTGACGAAGAGTTTGAAGAAAAATTGTCATCATATCTTTATGGTATAAGTTCTGTAAATGAGTGGTCTACAGCATTTTTTGTTTTATATGATACCAATGAATACTATAGAAGTGATGGCTTTGTAAAGATCATAAGTGAAGAGAACGGCGAAGTGGACAAATGGTATTACTCTTTTATCAACAGTGAAATGGCAATGGCTACTGACGTTAATACTGATGAGTTCAATAAATATGAATGGACAATATTCATAGACAGAAAAGTATATGACGAAAATGGTGATTTTATTGGTGTATGCGGCGTTGGTTATACTATGACCGACGTTGTAGATATGCTAAAAGAGTATGAAGAGGATTATGGGGTGACCATATATTTTCTTGATACAGATGGAGAAATGGTAGTTGATTCAGAAGATACCAATCTGGAAACGTCTATCAGTATTGAGTTTTCAGACGATCTGACTAAGCCTACAGAGTACTGGGGTGAAAAAGGTTATGTCATGAGCCGTTACATAGACTATATCGGGTGGTATCTGGTAGTAGAGAACTCCCAAAATAGTTTTTCAACTCTTATGACCAAGCTTATAGAGTACGTGGCAGTCATTGTTGTTCTTTTAGTTATCATGATACTGATCTTTAATTATGCGCTGGCCAGTGAGGAAAAAAGAAAGTACAGTGCCAAGGCTACAACTGATCCCCTTACAGGCATACCTAACAGAGCCGGTATAAATGAGAAGATTGCAGAATTCATTGAAAAGCCTATGAGCAGTGAAGTAGGAGCAACTATGTACTTATTGGATCTTGATCATTTCAAGGATGTCAATGATACTCTGGGACATTCCGTTGGCGACCAGGTCCTTCAGGATATAGCAGTAATACTCATGAGCAGCTTTAGAGCCAATGACGTTGTAGGAAGACTGGGCGGTGATGAGTTCATGGTATTTTGTCCAAGCCTCCACAACAAAGATACAGCACGTTCAAAGGCAAGACAGATCAATGAAAAGTCCAGACTTGTTTATTCGGATGAAAAAGGCAACTCGGTTGCTGTTACTGTTAGCATTGGCAGTGCCAGATATCCTGAAGATGGTGATTCATTTGAACAGTTATATAAAAATGCAGATCAGGCACTTTATTCTGTTAAGAACACGAGCAGAGACGGCTATAAAGAGTATATTTCCCATGAAAAGCATGAAAAAACATGGTAAACTTTTGATACATATTTAAGTTTCCTTTTATTTATGAGGGTTACAGGGGTTAGTATCTGCTTACTGACCGATGGTCAATAAGATTTTGAAATAGTCACAACAATAGTTTCCGTAAAACCATGGTTTCTACCATATCATTGGCAATCTTTAATAATGATTGTTGTCCGTTAGATTTTTCACAAGATATTTTTTGTAGGAAACTAACAAAAAATGTAAAAAATCACTTAAAATTTGATTAATATTCAATAAAAATATATAATTATCTTACGAAAATAAAAGAATATATTATGACAAATATTCTTTTTATTTAATGAGCAGGGTGGCACCTGCTTGTTGGCATGTAACAAATTAATGAAATAAAGAGTAGGAGATTTTATTTATGGAATGGAAAATCGGCGATCCAATGATCAATGAAAATGATTATTGGCAGGATCCAAACTATGTAGCGCCAGACCCTGAAAAAGAACAGCTGGTTCTCGAATTGGCAACACTAATCACAGACAGAATCAAAAAGAAGCTCAAGAAGACAATGAACAACAGAGACCCTGAGTACTGGTGTCTTGATCATGTTCTTAACAAAGAGCAGGTAAAGTTCTGCCTTAACTTTAAGAAAACAAGAGTACCTTATTCTATCGAGCAGCTTGCTCAGATGAACAATATGTCTGTAGAAGAAGCTCAGAAGATGGCAGATTCTCTTGTAATGATCGGTATTGTTGAGACAACAAGATCTACAGAAGCAGATCACCATAAGGAATATAACCTTCCTATTTTTGTGCCAGGTTCTGCTGAGTTCATGATGATGAGTGACAAGCTTACTGACGAGCATCCCGAAGTAGCAACATTCTTCAACCTTATGACACAGATCCCGCTTGCAGGTATTACTCAGATGGTACCACCAGGTGGCGGCGGTGTAGGTATGCACGTAATACCTGTTGAAAAGGCTATTGATCTTGAAAATAAGTCAGTATCAGTAGAACACATTTCACATTGGTTAAATAAATATGATAAGTATTCAGTAGGTCAGTGTAGCTGCCGTAAACAGCAGAGAATGCGTGGCGAAGGCTCTGGTGAGATTGAAGGCGAGTACTGTATCGGTGTAGGCGATATGGCTGAATACTGTGTTGACAGAAATGTTGGAAGATACATTTCTTACGAAGAAGTACTTGAGATCCTTGAGAGAGCTGAGAGACATGGTTATGTTCATCAGATCACCAACATCGATGGAGAAGAGAAGATAGTTGCTATCTGTAACTGTGCTCCTGGTGTATGTAATGCTCTTAGAACATCTCAGCTGTACAATACTCCAAACCTTTCAGCATCTGCATATCGTGCACATGTTGAAAAGGATAAGTGCGTAGCTTGCGGTAAGTGCGTAGAGGTATGTCCTGTAGGTGCTGCTAAGCTCGGACAGAAGCTCTGCACTAAGAATGGCGAAGTTAAGTATCCACTTACAGAACTTCCTGATCACAAGAAGTGGCCTGCAACAAAGTGGAATTACAATTATAGAGATGATGCCAAGATCAACTGCTATGATACAGGTACAGCTCCTTGTAAGACAGCTTGTCCTGCTCACCTTGCTATCCAGGGATACATCAAGATGGCAGCAGAAGGCAGATATGAAGATGCATTAAAGCTCATTAAACAGGACAACCCATTCCCGGCAGTTTGTGGTGCTGTATGTAACCGCAGATGTGAAGATGCATGTACAAGAGGAACTATCGATCAGCCTCTTGCTATTGATGAGATCAAGAAATACATCGCTTCACTTGACCTTAACAAAGAGACAAGATACATACCTCTTTGTGAGAATGGTGAAGGTAAGTTCTTCGATCAGAAGATAGCTGTAATAGGTGCAGGTCCTGCAGGACTTTCAGCAGCATATTACCTTAGAAAAGAAGGCTATCCTGTAACAGTATTTGAAAAAGAGAAGAGACCGGGCGGTATGCTCATGAATGGTATCCCAAGCTACAGACTTGAAAAGTCAGTAGTAGATGCTGAAATCGAAGTTATCCGTCAGATGGGTGTTGAATTCAAGACAGGCGTAGAAGTTGGTAAGGATATCACGCTTGACCAGCTCCGTGCAGAAGGCTACAAGGCATTCTACATTGCTATCGGTGCTCAGGGCGGCAGAAAGACAGGTGTTCCTGGAGAAGACGCTATTGGAGTACAGGCAGGTGTAGATTTCTTAAGAAAAGTTAACCTTGATACAAGCATCAGACTTACAGGCGACACAGTTGTAGTCGGTGGTGGTAACGTTGCAGTAGACGTAGCCAGAACAGCTGTAAGATGCGAGAGCAGCAAGGTAACAATGCTCTGTCTTGAAAGCGAAAAAGAGATGCCTGCAGCTCCAGATGAAGTTGAGGAAGCAAAAGAAGAAGGCATCGAAGTTAAGAACGGATGGGGACCAAAGGAGATCCTTGTTGAAAATGGCAAGGTTAAAGGTATTGTATTCAAGAAGTGTACATCAGTTAAGGATGCTGATGGCAGATTCAATCCTCAGTATGATGAGAATGATACAATCACTATTCCTTGTGAGAATATCCTTCTTTCAATTGGTCAGTCAATTGAATGGGGTGACCTCCTTAAGGGAACTAAGGTTGAACTCAACCGCAATATGACAGCCAAGGCTGATCCTGTAACATATCAGACAGCTGAGCCTGACATCTTTGTAGGTGGTGACGTTTATACAGGACCTAGATTTGCAATCGATGCTATTGCTGCAGGTCGTGAAGGTATGGTATCTATCAACAGATTCGTACATCCTGGTAACTCACTTACTCTTGCAAGAGACCTCAGAAAGTTCATCGAACTTGACAAAGACAACATCGAAGTTGAAGAGTTTGATAACGCTAAGCGTCAGATCCCAGGCAAGAAGGCTGGCGTAGCTACCAAGACATTTGAAGATCTTCGTCTGTGCCTCACAGAAGAGCAGGTTAAGGCTGAAGCAAACCGTTGTCTTGGATGCGGTGCTACAACAGTTGATGTTAACCGTTGTATCGGATGCGGATTATGTACAACAAGATGTGAATTTGATGCCATCCATCTCTCAAGAGATATACCTCATGGAGCAGATATGTACAAGTCTGAAGATAAGCTCAAGGCTGTAGGACCATATGCTCTTAAGAGAGCTATGAATATCGCTATTCATAAGGTAACAGGTAAAGACTGATAAATAAGTGGATTAGTTGATCAGAACCTCTGGAGATTTACCTTCTCCAGAGGTTTTTATTGTGTGTTTTGAAAAAAAGAAGGATAATAAACTATATATGTGTGCAAGGCTGACGTTATAAGGTCTGTATTTTAATAAACGTGAGGGAAAATATGGCATCTTCAAAGCTTACAACTGAGAAAAAGACATATGTTGGAAACGGTGTAAAGAGACTTATTTTTGCCGGAATCGCTCTTATTATCAATGTTTTATGGATATATATCATCATCAGCTATGCTGCCAGATATTTTGCAATCTTTGATAATGCTGTCAGGATTGTTGCTCTTCTTTTGATAATACAGATATATGGTAAGCAGATGAATGCTGCTCTTAAGATGCCATGGATGATCCTTATTGGCATTTTCCCGCTATTAGGAATGATCCTGTATTTTTCAGTCGGTCTTTCAGGTTCCACTAAAGCCATGAGAAGGCGATTTGAGAAGATAGATACTGCTCTTTTTAAGATCATTCCTCAGGATAAGGAAGTGGCAGCTGAACTGAAAAATAAAGATATGACAGCTTACAGCCAGTCAAGTTATCTTTTTTCCTATACCCAATTTCCTGTTTATAATAATACAGCCATGAGATACTATTCCAATGCGCTTGCCGGTCTTGAGGCACAGCTTGAAGATCTGAACAATGCCAAGAGCTTTATATTTATGGAATACCATGCTATAGAAGTGTCTGAGGCATTTGAAAGGATAGAAGAAGTTCTTGCCAGAAAAGCACAGGAAGGCGTTGAGGTAAGACTGTTTTATGATGATGTAGGCAGTATAGGCTTTATCAATAGGGATTTTGTGAATCGCATGGAAGAAAAGGGCATCCATTGCAGATGTTTTAATCCTGTTTTTCCTCTGGTGAATGTCTTTCTGAATAATAGAGATCATCGTAAGATAACAGTTATAGATGGGCACATTGGCTATACCGGAGGTTATAACCTGGCAGATGAGTATTTTGGCTATAAGCATCCTTATGGTGAATGGAAAGATACAGGAGTAAGGCTTGAGGGAGAGGCTGTTCATACTCTTACAGCTGTTTTTCTTGAGATGTGGAATGCCATACGTGCAACGGATAAAGATGATAAAAACGCTGAGAGATTTTTCCCTGAATGTGAGCCTATGGGATATCATGGTTTTATACAGCCATATGCTGACAGTCCTCTTGATCATGAAAATGTAGGAGAAAACGTTTACCTTAATCTGTTAGGTTCTGCCAATGAATATATTTATTTTATGACTCCTTATCTTATAATAGATGATGAGATGATCAATGCATTTACTCTTGCAGCCAAGAGGGGAGTGGATGTCAGGATCATAACACCTGGTATTCCGGATAAAAAAGCCGTTAATAATATGACCAAATCATATTATTCTGCGTTGTGTCAGAGCGGAGTAAGGATTTATGAATATACTCCGGGCTTTTGTCATGCTAAAATGTGTATTTGTGATGATAAGATGGCTACCTGCGGTACTATCAATCTTGACTACCGAAGCTTTTATCATCATTTTGAAAATGGTGTCTGGATGTATGATTCAGAGATCATTAAAGATATCAGAAAAGATTTTGAAGCGACTTTTAAAGAATGTCATGAAGTCACAGAAGCTTACAGACATACTGATAAACGTCGTGTAATGCTATACCAGTACATATTAAGACTGGTTGCACCGCTGTTATGATAAGCAGTGCAGACACTTATTGCAAAATGGACAAAGGAAAAAAATAAATGCCTCAGAAATATTACGCAGTTAGAAAAGGTAAAAAAACAGGGATATTCAATACCTGGGATGAATGTAAAAAGAATGTTGACGGTTTCTCCGGCGCTCAGTACAAGAGCTTTAAGACTAAAGAGGAGGCTCTTGCATATATCGGAGACGGAAACGAAGTAAAAATAGATAATACAAATGGTGTTATAGCCTATGTCGATGGCAGTTATAACATAGCAACCAAAGAATTTTCCTATGGAATGGTCATTTTAAGGGATTCCAAGGAATATACCTTTAATAAGAAATTTGATGATAAAGATCTTGCTTCCATGAGAAATGTTGCCGGTGAAATAAAAGGTGCTCAGGCAGCAATGGCTTATGCTGTGGAAGAGGGCCTTAAAGAAATAACTATCTATTATGACTATGCAGGAATAGCTTTTTGGTGTCTGGGTGATTGGAAAGCCAATAAGGAAGGCACTATTGCATATAAGGAATATTATGATAGCATTAAAGAGCTTGTAAAAGTCAATTTCGTCAAAGTAAAAGGCCATTCAGGAGATAAATACAATGACATGGCAGACGCTTTGGCCAAAGAGGCTTTAGGAATCATATAAAATTCATCGAGGGGGCTTTGATGAAAAAGCACTTGTTTTCAATAAACAAGCGTAGCATAGCGCTTATTTTTATAGGAATTATCTTGAATATAGTGGGATTCGGAATAGCAGCAAGTTATTCTATCCCTTTATATATGGATTGTATCGGTACATTTCTGGTTTCAATCTTACTTGGACCTATAGCAGGTTCTCTTGTAGGTGCCATTTCCGTTGTATTGATCAATTTTCAGAATCCGATCTATATGTTATATGCATTTATCAACATTGGTGGTGCGGTAGTCGTTGGTATCTTTTTGCATAAAAGGGATCGGTTTGATTCATTCAGAGTCGTGGGTTCCAGTGTTCTTGCCGGAATCGTTATGACTATAATATCTACGCCTATCAATCTTATCATACATGATGGTATGGTGGGTAATCTGTGGGGAGATGCTCTTGTAGAGATGCTCTCACAGATCATCAACCAGAAAACAGTATGTTGTATTGCTGGCGAACTTCTTATAAATATCCCGGATAAAATTGTTACAGTTATGCTGTTATACGGATGTATAACCCTGTTCAGAAAACAGGGCGTATACCTTGATCTTGATTCCAGACAAGAAGCAGATCAGACAAGGGATGGAATGATAGATAAGAGCAGTTTGTGGTTTTGTACTATTTTGGCGGCATCTGTAATGAGCCTTATCATTCCTGCCAAGGCGCTGGCAGCAGATACACCGGATTTTATGTCAGATTATTCTTCACTTCATTATGATTATGACGATGGTCTTGATTCAGCAGAGATAAATGCTATTGTGCAGGCTGCCAACGGATATGTATGGGCAGGTTCCTTTTCCGGATTGTATCAGTACAATGGAGATTCTTTTGAAAAAGTATATATTGATGATCGTATAACCAACGTAATAACACTTTATTCTGATAGCAGGGACTATTTGTGGATTGGTACCAATGATGTAGGTGTAGCATGCTATGATCCATATTCAGGCAAAATAAGATTTTTTTCTGCCCTAGATGGACTGGCTTCTAATTCAATCCAGGATATCTGTGAAGATGGTCTTGGCAATATATATGTGGCTACTGCAACGTACCTCTGCAAGATAGATGCGGCTGTTATCAGCAATATTTTTACAGAAAACGATGTTATATACCAGGAGCAGCCCGTTGATGAGCATAGTATAGGTGAGCCTCCGGAAGAGATTTTGGAAGATAAACTTGTAAAGAGCTATGAAGAATTTGAGGATATCACCTATGTAAAATGTCTTACCAGTGTGGATGAAGACATGATAAGCGGAATATCCGGAGATGGAACATTATTTTTGATACAAAATGATGAGATCATTAGTACCAGAAAATGTGAATGGAAAAAATATGTCTATAATGCAGTAGGATATGAGGGAAACAAAAATTTCCTTCTAGGTACTGATGGAGATTATCTTGAGATACTCCGTTACACCCAAAAAGGCTTCGTTAAGGTGTCATCTGTATATACTGCCGGGCTTGCAGACATGGATGAGATAACCTATGTAAGTAAATATGGTGGCTACTTTGTCGCATGTCACAACGGATTTGGCTTTGTAGATCTGGAAGGCAAAATGCAGAACCTGAGCCGAGATGATTTTGATTCCTCCATCTCTAACGTATTGGAGGATGTTCAGGGCAACATTTGGCTTTCTTCAAATAAGCAGGGAATTTTAAAGCTATCCTATAACCCTTTTGTTGAGCTTTTTTCCAAGGTGGGGTTACCGGACGCAGTAGTTTATTCTGTTTTGCTTGATGGCAATTATTTATATGCAGGAACAGACAACGGCGTAGTCAAGATAGATATGGTCAAGATGAAGGTAGTTCAGGACGATGTTCTTTCGTTATATGAAGAACAGACAGTAAGGCATATAGGCAAGGATTCTAAAGGAAATCTGTGGATAAGTCTTAGCGGCGGAGATGGACTTGTCAGGATAAACAGTGAAGGCCAGAGGACAATATTTAATGACAGTACAAGTAAAGCACTGGGAAACAGATTCCGTTTTACCATGGAGCTCAGCGATGGAAGGATACTGGCCTGCTCAGCAGATGGTGTAAATTATATCAAGGGCAATGTTATAGTCAAGACTATTGGAAAAGCTCAGGGGCTCTCTGTTACCAAGGTCTTATGTGCTGTGGAACTTGAGGATGGCACTGTCAGGATCGGTACTGATGGAGGCGGAGTATATGACATCAACGATGGCTGGATAAAAAAGCATATAGGACCAGAGAATGGTCTTCAAAGCCAGGTTATACTTAGGATAGTGCCATGTAAAGGCGGCGTACTCTACGTTGGAAGTAACGGTCTTTACTATCATCCTGATGGCGGTGATGTCAGGAAATTAAATAATTTTCCTTACACCAATAACTATGACATATATATTACCGATGACCACATGGCCTATATCACTTCCAGTGCGGGAATATTTGTTGTCAATGAAGATGACCTTATAAATGATGAAGAAGAGTATACCTACTCATTGCTGAATAATAAGAGAGGACTTGTCAAAGCGCTCAATTCCAACTCTTTTAACGCTGTCGAAGGTCAGAAGTTCTACCTGTGCGGAACCGGTGGAATACTTGTGCTGGATCTGTCCAAATATGAAGATTTTGACCAGCACTATCAGATCGTGTTAAAGAGTGTGACCAAGGATGGAGTTCCTGCCGATATCTATAATGGTTACTATGAGATACCAGCAGGACTGGGCCAGGTGCAGATCACCCCGGCTATCCTGAACTATGCGATCTCTGATCCTCTTGTGCATATTCAGATGGATGAAGAGGAAGGCATTACCTGCAGACAGTCAGAGCTTGAAACAATCTATTATTCCAATCTGTCTTATGGTGACCATAAATTGTATATTCAGGTTTTGGATTATTCAGGTAAATATGTCAAAAAAGAATCCACCTTTATGATCCATAAGGATGCCAAGCTCTATGAACATACATACTATAAAGTATATCTGTTCGTAGTAATATCTCTGTTTTTAGGATTTGTTGCATGGCTTGTAGCCAAAATGGGAAATATGGCTATCATCAACAGTCAGTATGAACAGATCAGAGCAGCCAAGGAAGATGCAGAAAATGCCAACAAAGCCAAATCTCAATTCCTTGCCCAGATGTCTCACGAGATCAGAACTCCTATAAATGCAGTTCTTGGTATGGATGAGATGATATTGAGAGAAAGCAATGACGCTGACATATTAGGATATGCAACCGATATCTATAATGCAGGAACAGCTCTTTTAGCCCTGATCAATGATATCCTGGATTCTTCCAAGATAGAATCTGGCAAGATGAACATTGTTCCTGTTGAGTACAGTCTCTCAGAACTGGTACATAACCTTGTAAATATGATCATGCCAAGGGCACAGGCCAAGGATTTAAAGCTTAATGTAGAGGTCAACCCTAATCTCCCAAGGACCCTTTATGGAGATGATGTCCGTATCAGGCAGATCGTGACCAATATACTTACCAATGCTGTCAAATACACCATTACAGGTTATGTAACCCTGAGATTTGACGGAGAGGTAAAAGGAGATATATGCGTACTTCATGTGGAAGTTGAAGACACAGGTATCGGTATCAAGCAGGAAAATATCTCCAAGCTGTTCGAAGCTTTTGAAAGAATAGAAGAAGATAAAAACCGTCAGATAGAAGGAACAGGACTTGGAATCAATATCACTGTCCAACTACTGAACCTTATGGGCAGTAGCCTTGAAGTAAACAGTATTTACGGCACAGGATCTAAATTCTTCTTTGATCTTGAGCAAAAGGTTGTAGATTCTTCACCTATGGGAGTGTTCAATTACAAGACACTTATCATGGAGCAGAAATGTGACATTGACAATGAATTTACTGCAGAAAATGCAAGTGTTCTGGTGGTAGACGATAATGCAATGAATAGAAAAGTATTCAGAAGCCTGTTGAAACCTACCAAAGTACAGGTATCAGAAGCAGCAAGTGGTGCAGAAGCAATTGCCCTGGCCGAGTGGCAGCATTATGATTTTATCTTTATGGATCATATGATGCCTGAAATGGATGGTATAGAGACAATGAAGCGTCTGAGGCAGATGGATAAATGCAAAAATGTGCCAATCTATGCTCTTACTGCCAATGCCACAGCCGGTGCGCTTGAGTATTACACAGGACTGGGTTTTGACGGATTTTTAGGTAAGCCTATATCCATAGAAGATCTGAAAGCAGTTCTTAGAAATAACCTTCCAAAAGAACTGGTCAAAAAAGGTCGAGCTGATAAACAAAAGTCACACAGGGATCAGAGCGAAAAAGCTTTCCTTGCAGTCAGTGCTGATCTTCCTGAAGTGGAGGGGCTTGATTGGAAATATGCCTGGATACATATTCCTGACAGGGATATCCTCAGAATGGCAGTTCAATCCTTCTATGAAACAATTGATCTTCATGCTGACAGATTGGACGCAATGTACAATGAACTCAAAGACTCTGCCTATGAATACAAAATGAATTCAGATAAAAATGGCAAATTATCTGTTGACGCTGAGAACGCTTTTAAGTCATATCGCATACAGGTACATTCCATGAAGAGCTCCACAGCTACGATTGGTATAGTTCCACTGGCAGGAACAGCCAAGATATTGGAATTTGCAGCAAAAGACTATGACTATGATCTGATAATGTCCATGCATCCGGGCTTCATTAAAGAATGGAGATCATACACTGATAAGCTGGTAGGAGTCTTTGGACTTGGTTTTGACAGAATAGAAGCTATAAATTCCGATGTTGCTTCATCGAAAAAGATCAAGGGCGACAAGGCAATGCTAAATGCTATGGCAATAGTACTAACAACAGCCATAGAAGATCTGGATATTGATACAGCTGATGAAGTAATGGACAAGATGAAAGGCTATACATTTAATCCGGTTGTAGATGCGCTGATACCTAAACTTAGCGGCGCAGTCAAGGGACTGGATGAGGGTCTGACCAAAAAGATCATTAAAGAGATGCAAAATAATATTTGAAAAAATAGGATGGTGTGATCATGAAAAAACTACTTCTCATGGGAAGAATGAATGATGTCATGAAAAATTTGAGTGACTACCTGCAAAACTATTTCAGAGTGCAGGTGTGTCTGGAAAACACTGAAAACACCCTTGCTATGATCAAAGTGCTTGAACCGGATATAGTTGTTATCCTGCTTATAGGTGTGTATGAATTTGATAATTCTATTTTTCTTTTATTGCAAAATGAATATCCGAATACGCCTATCGTTACAATAGGAACCCAGGGAGAATATGAGAACTTCCGGTTCTTCTGCAAGGATGTTCAGGTAGACAATCTCATCAGGCCAATAGACAATGCATTGGTACTGGAGATGCTCAATCATAAACTTGAAACTGCCCAGGAAGTAGTAGTTGAAGAAAAAGCCGAACCTGTAGGCGATATGAAAAATGTGCTGGTGGTTGATGATGATGCCCTTACTCTACGAAATCTGAAGATGGCACTTGAAGATACCTATCATGTCAGCATAGCTAATTCCGGTATGAAAGCAATTTCGGCCATTGGCAAAAGAAGACCTGATGTAATACTGCTTGACTATGAGATGCCTGTCTGTGACGGCCGCCAGACTCTGGAAATGATCAGGGCAGATGCTGAGATTGCTGATATACCTGTGATTTTTTTGACAGGAGTAAGCGACAGAGAGCATATAGAAGCTGTAATTGGCCTAAAACCTGCGGGATATCTTTTAAAACCTATCACTATGGAAGATCTGGAAAAGGCCATCGAAGATGTTTTTTCAGGAAATCAGCAGTAGTGCTTGTGGGATACTCTTGAGATACATTTTAACAAATGTATTCAAGAGTAAGGATTGTATAGGGGATAATTTATGGCTATTTTGAAGCACAAAAATGAAATACACAATAATACTGAAGGGGATGCGATAAATAATATCGCATCTGCTTCATCCAAAAAAATAGATACAAATGTCTCTAACAAGAATAAGTTCATTTTGCCTGTAGTGCTCATAATCTTTGGCTATCTCATAAATATTGGTGGAAGAATCGCTAATAATATCTATGGACTTCCATTCTATCTAGACAGTGCAGGAACAATGCTGGTGGGCGTTCTTGGAGGAATGCTGCCGGGAATTACTGTTGCTCTTGCAACCAATCTCACCATGTATTTTTTTAATTCCAATTCTGTGTATTTTGGAATTCTGAATATATTCATCGCCATATTCACTGTTGTTTTTTTCAGAAAAACAAATATGAGCAAATTAAAAAAAATAATGATCTACATCGCAGTCATCTCGCTTGTGGCAGGCGGAGTAGGCGGTATTTTATATTGGAGAATGATTGGCTTTGAATTAAACAGATTTAATACTGTTCCTGTGCAGTTCTTACAAAAACTGGGATTAAGTGATTTCATTGCCTGGTATCTGGTTAATTTTATTTTTGATTTTGTTGATAAACTTTTGTGCGCTACCTTTGTCAGCCTGTGCCTATTTGTTCTTCCAAGGGAAATATGGAGCAAATTTGAGCTTGTACTGTGGCTGCAGAAACCTATTACTGAAGATGATGAAAGAAATTTTTTTAAATCCAATCATTATGCCTGGCCATTGAAAAAGAAGATCGTTGTAGTTCTTGGAACTGTATCAATTGCAATTGCCATAGTCTGTTCAACTGTGTGTATCGTTCTTTTCAGGCAGTATACAGAAGACAGACATATAGAGCTTGCAGAAAGCCTTGTAAATATTGCGGTATCTTCCATCAATCCGGATGATATTGAGATGTATCTAAGTGAGGGCAGGGATTTTGAAAGCTATGAAAATACAGCCAACATGCTCTTTAATCTGTTACAATCCACACCTGAAGCAGAGTACATCTATGTGGTAAAGATTTTGCCTGACGGATGTCATGTTGTTTTTGATGTAGATTATGAGAGAGTGCTGTATGAAAATTTTGGAAGCGTAGATCCTTTTGATAAGGGATTTTTTGAATATATTCCAGATCTTTTAAGTGGAGGGGAGATCCCTCCGATCATTACGGATACTTCCTATGGAAAGTATCTCACAGTTTATAAGCCTGTAACCAATCAGGTTGGTGAATGTGTATGCTATGTAGGCTTAGATATGTCCATGAAGCATCTTGTAGTCTATGATAGAGTGTTCTTTATCAAGCTCATAAGTATTATTTCAGGCTTCCTGTTTTTGATATTGGCAGTAGGCCTGTGGCTTGCAAGATATCATCTGATCATGCCTATAAATGCTATCGCATACACAGCCTACAATTTTGATTACAAGGATGAATATGCAAGAAAGCTTAATTATAAAAAACTCTCCATGCTTGATATACAGACCAGCGATGAGATAGAAGGTCTATATCATGCCTTTCTGAGAGCAACAGAAGAGAGTACCAGTTTTTTTGAATCCAACAAGCACAAGGTTGAGCAGATCGAGAACATGCAGACCAGTCTTGTTATGGTACTTGCTGACATGGTTGAAAACAGAGATCTGGCAACAGGTCAGCATGTACGAAAGACTGCTGAATACGTCCGTGTCACAGCAGAAAAAATGCGCGAACTTGGCTTTTACACTCAGAGTCTTACAGACGATTTTATAAGAAACATAGTCCGTTCAGCCCCACTTCATGATATAGGCAAAATAGCTATCCCGGACGCGATCCTGAATAAGCCCGGCAAGCTTAGCCCTGAAGAGTTTGAGATCATGAAGACTCACGCTATAGAAGGAAGACGTGTCATAGAGCGGGCAATCGACACCCTTCAGGATGCAGATTACCTTGAGGAGGCCAAATACATTGCCGGCTATCATCACGAGCGCTGGGATGGCACGGGCTACCCTGAGGGTCTCAAAGGCGAAGAAATCCCACTCTCAGCCCGCATCATGGCCATAGCCGATGTATTTGACGCCCTTGTCTCAAAGCGTGTCTACAAAGAAGCTTTCTCCTACGAGAAAGCCATGTCCATCATCGAAGAAGAAGGCGGCACCCATTTCGATCCCCTTGTAGTTGACGCCTTCCTAAAAGCCAGAGACGACGTCTTCAAGATCGCTGGCGACTTCGAAAAAGAATGAGCAAGATTTGAAGAGTAGAGTGCAATTTGTAATAAGATGGAGAGGGAGGTTAATGGTAGAATGAGGGCATTGTTAGATTTTTTAAAGGGGTACTTTTTATGGTTAAGAATGTTAGTTATGTTAAGAATAGGAATGAGAACAATCCGCTGGTGACACAGAGTTATGGTGCTGATCCTGGTGTAATTGTGTATGACGATACAATTTATATTTATACTACAAATGATTCACAGGAATTTAGAGGAGATAATGAAAATACTTATAGTAAGATAACTTCCTTGAATTGTTATTCTTCTAAGGATATGGTCAACTGGACTGACCATGGCAGCTTTAATATTGCAGGAAAAAATGGAGCTGCAAAGTGGTCTAATAATTCATGGGCACCTTGTATTGCTTGTAAAAAGATTGATGGTAAGGACCAGTTTTTCTTATATTTTGCTAATAGCGGAAATGGAATTGGCGTTGTTACATCAGACAGCCCACTTGGTCCATGGCAGGATCCTGTTGGCGGACCACTCCTTACAGGAGCTATTCCAGGATGCCAGGGTGTACTCTGGATGTTTGATCCTGCAGTACTTGTAGATGAGGATGGAAGTGCATATCTGTACTTTGGAGGCGGCGTTCCTCAGGGACAGGAAGCTCATCCAATGACTGCAAGAGTAATAAAGCTTGGAGATGATATGATAAGCACTGTTGGAGAAGCTGCAACGATTGACTCTCCATACATGTTTGAAGATTCAGGTATCAATAAGATCGGAGATACATATTTTTACTCATATTGCTCTAACTTTAACTGCAAGGATGGATTCAATAATGGCGCCATCCAGTATATGACAAGTAATTCTCCTATGGGACCATTCACATACAAGGGTGAAGTATTAAAGAACCCTGGTGAATTTTTCCCTGGATCAAATGGTAATAACCATCACTTTATATTTGAATTTAAAGGTAAGTACTATATTGCATACCATACAAGAACTGTAGAAACAAGAGAAGTCGGCAAGAGCCTTGGTTACAGAACAACTCATATCGATCCTATAACAGTAAAAGATGGTGAGATCTGCCCTGTAACAGCAAGTCTTCATGGCGTTGAGCAGGTTAGTTACATTAACCCATACGAAACAGTTCAGGCTGAGACTATCTTTACTCAGTCAGGCGTAAAGGTTGAAGGCAACGAAAACGGAACAGCTGTAGTTACTGATGTTGAAGATGATGCATATATCATTGTTAAAGGAGTAGATTTCTCCAAAGGACTTTCATCTATTTCATTTACTGCATATTCAGAAGATGATGGACTTATTGAAGTTAAAGAAAATACTCCAGACGGCAATCTTCTTGGTACTATCAAGGTTGACAACACTTATGGCAAATACATGAGTTTCTCAGGTGATATGAAAAATATCAACACTGTCACAGACTTGTGTTTCACTCTTAAGGGCAACATGGACCTTGACTACTGGGTAGCAAAATGACCCTAGGGGACGGGGTCAAGGGGTCATTTTAATGACCCTAGGGGACGGGGTTAAGGGGTCATTTTTCAGACAACTCTTATTTATTATATAAATTAAGCGGGGTACATAATGATTCTATTTGTAAATGCTTGTGTAAAGAAGAATTCAAGGACTAAACGAATTGCTGATAAGCTTATAGAAAGGCTTAGTAAAAAAGCTTCTGAAGAAAATAGTGGCGAGGAAATCCTGGAAGTAAAGCTTGAAGATATTTCTTTTCCCAAAACAGATGAAAAGTTTCTTGAATATAGAGATGATTGTATTGCAAGAGGCAACTTCTCAGATGAGTATTTCAGTCTTGCAAAGAATTTTGCTAAGGCAGATATAATCGTGATCGCAGCCCCTTATTATGACTTGTCGTTCCCGGCTTCACTTAAACAGTATGTTGAGCACATCAATGTTTTAGGCATAACCTTTGAGTATACAGATGAAGGATATCCGAAGTCTCTTTGTAATGCCAAAAAGCTTTACTATGTTACAACAGCAGGAGGAGCCTTTGTCCCTGAAGAGTTTGGCTATGGATACATCAAATCTCTTGCCCAAAATTTCTATGGTATTCAGGACTGTGAGAAGCTTCAAGCAGTTGGACTTGACGTGGTTGGGGCAGATATTGAAGGTATTGTCAATGAATGCATAGATAGAATTGCAGATATGTAGAAAGAAATTTTGCAGCAGGCTTTAATAGCCTGCTGTTTTTTTGAGTCACAGGGTGAGTCACAGGGGACGTATCAAATTGACTCATTGTGCACAATGAGTCAATTTGATACGTCCCCTGTGACTTGTTAAAATAATTTAATTAAAAAACTTGCAATATTACAAGACGAGTTTTATAATACCGTTAAATGTAGTAATCAAAACTACATGCTCTAGTAATTACTTTTTCGTCAGCTAAAAAAGGAAATTCAAAGAAGGATCATGAGGATCTGAGGAGGAGAAAAAGATGATCAAGGGAATTCAAGTAGGAGATAAATATTGCAAGTATCCTATTATCCAAGGCGGAATGGGAGTAGGGGTGTCACTTCACAGGCTCGCAGGAGCTGTCAGTGCTGAAGGCGGAATAGGTGTACTATCTGCTGCAGATATAGGGTATCAGGAGCCTGATTTCGAGACCAATCCCAAAGAAGCTAACCTAAGGGCAATCAGGACAGAGATTGAAAAAGCCAGAGAGATAGCCGGTAAGGATAAGATAATAGCAGCCAACATAATGGTAGCAATGACAGATTATGCTGAACTGGTCAAAGAATTTGTAAAACAGGGCATAGACCTTATCATATCAGGAGCAGGGATTCCGCTAAATCTGCCTGAGTACATAATTGGCAGCAAAACAAAAATTGCGCCGATAGTATCATCACTCCGTTGCTGCCAGCTAATAGTTAAGACCTGGCGGAAAAAATACAACTACATTCCGGATATGATCGTAATTGAAGGTCCCAAAGCCGGCGGACACTTGGGATTTAAGCGGGATGAATTATTTGCAGAAGACGACAGGAAGCCTCAACTGGAGGAGATAACTACTGAAGTGGTTTCCTACGTACGTGACCTTGAAAAAGAGACCGGAAAAGAAATTCCGGTCATAGCAGCAGGCGGAGTATGGGATGGAAAAGACATTAAGAAATTTATGGAACTAGGCGCAGACGGTGTTCAGATGGCGACCCGTTTTGTTGTTACTCACGAGTGCGATGCATCAGAGGCTTTTAAAAAAGCTTATGTAAAGGCAACGAGCAGTGATATCCAGATAATCGACAGCCCGGTTGGAATGCCAGGCCGTGCTATTCGAAATGAGTTTATCAGGCAAAAAGAAGCTGGCAATTCCAGAATCACCAAGTGCTATCAATGCATAAAGACCTGCAATGTCAAGGATGCGCCATATTGTATTACCAGAGCCCTTATAAATGCAGTAAAAGGAAATCTTGATGAAGGCCTTATCTTTTGCGGAAGTAATGTTGATAAGGTCAGGGAAATCGTTTCTGTGCATGAGCTTATGCAAGAACTGACCATGGAATTGGCATAAAAGATTTATGGTGAGTCACAGGGGACGTATCAAAATGACTCATTGTGTACAATGAGTCGATTTGATACGTCCCCTGTGACTCATTGCGCACAATGAGTCAAACTGATACGTCCCCGGTGACTCACCAGGTACTCACCAGATGGCAGCCAAACACTGCCATCTGAAATATGACTGTATTTTATGGAAGTTTTATGATAAGAACTCCGTTTTGAGCCAGAGTTCCCTTGGTGTCATCTTCTTGGCTCCATTTTCTAGAGAAAATGACTTCATAGGTTTCTGGAAGAGGTATTTCTACTTCCTCATTCTCACAATTGAGATAGACCTGCAGGCTTTCGTTATCGCCTATTTTGAGGTAGGAGATAACACGGTCTTTGGCTATATCATTTGGGAAATGGAAGTTTCTGCTCTTGCAGGCCTGTATTGTCTTACGCATGCTGATGAGGCTCTTCATTTCTGAGAGCTTGTCGTCAAGCTTGCCGGCATCGATGTCCGACCAAGGCATGCATCTGCGACAGTCAGGATCGTAGCCTCCATCAAGAGCGACCTCAGTGCCATAGTAGATGCAAGGACTTCCAGGCATAGTAAATAGTACAGCCAGTTGCTGGTAAAAAATGTCAATGTTCTTGTGACATTTATCAAATAAACGGTTAGTGTCATGTGAATCCAGCAGGTTAAAGAGAACGTCATTGACCTGTGAATAATACATGGTAAAGCATCTGTTAATGTCGTACTCAAAACTCTGTCTGTCTCTATTTTTGTATACCCAGAAATCAGCAATAGCAGTTGTCAGAGGATAGTTCATTACAGAATCATATTCATCTCCAAGGAGCCATGATATTGAGTCATGCCATATTTCTCCAAGCAGGTAAAAATCATTTTTGATCCTCTTGGTCATATATCTGATAGCTTTGAGGAATGAATGGGATACTTCATTTCCAACGTCAAATCGCAGACCGTCTATATCAAAGGTTTCAATCCAGAATCTTATGATATCCAGCAGATAGTCTTGAACTTCAGGATTATTTGTATTTAGTTTTGGCATATATTCTGCAAAAGCAAAAGAGTAATATCTGCCGTCCTTGGTATCACGGCCTTTTTCGATAGGCCATTTATTGACCATATACCAATTGGCATATTTAGAATCCTGCCCTTTTTCCAATACATCAAGCCACATTGGATGGTCATAGCCTGTATGGTTAAAAACAGCATCCAGCATGACTCTGATTCCGGCAGCATGAGCTTCATCAACCAGTGCACGCAGTTCTTCATTGGTGCCAAAATGCGGATCCACTAATTTATAGTTTCTTGTATTATATTTATGGTTAGTTGTTGACTCAAAAACAGGATTAAGGTATATACCAGTAATACCAAGATCTTTCAGATATGGAATCTTATCTCTGATACCTTTAATATCACCGCCATAAAAATCGTGCATGCCTACTTTCCCTGACTGCCATGGCTGTACATTCTCCGGATCAATTGAAGGATCGCCATTGCAGAATCTCTCTGGGAATATCTGATACCAGACAGTATCATTGACCCATGAAGGTGTAGTGCATACGTCAGCAGGATTCATCCAGGGCATGATAAAGTAAGACAGAGTTTTTCCGTCCTGATTCATTTCTTCTTCTGTGTAAAAACCGTCTTCGAAATAAAACATACACTCATCTTTTGAATGGATTTCAAAATAGTATTTACATCTCTTATATTTAGGAGTGAGAGTTGTCGTCCACCAGATATGGTCTTTGAGACGTTTCTTAAAATATATCTCCTCACGGTCTCCGCTCCATTTCTCAGCGCCGCCCATGATCCCGGCTTCATAAGGATCCCCATATACTATATAGATCTGATCAACGTCATAACCAGTTTTGATGTTGATGATCAATCTATCCTCATCGAGACTATAACAATATTGTTCTGACATTCTGTGGTAAATTGCACCTAAGTTCATAAGATACCTCATTCTTTTAAAAACAATAGGAAAACGTTTTCTTAATTGATTTTACTATAACTTATAACATGATAAATGGCAACAGTTTTTATAAAATGAAAATGGTAAAATTTTTTAACTTTTGACTAAATCTTCAAGAATTCAGATATTTAGTCACTTTTTTTAAGTTAACTCGCTAACAGCTCACTCCGGTAACGAGAAAACAAAAATTCTCGGGGCAACAGCAAGTTGCGTGCAATATCAGTGCCTCTGTAATACACTAATATTAAGAGGAGGGACTCACATGAATACAAAAGATGTTTTATATGAGCTTAGAACCAAAAACAATCTGTCTCAGGATGATCTGGCAGAAAAGGTCTTCGTGACAAGGCAGGCTGTTTCCCGATGGGAAAATGGAGATACGGTTCCAAACACTGAGACTTTGAAGCTATTGTCTAATCTTTATAATGTTTCGATAAACACTTTACTGGGTTCACCACGTAAACTGATATGCCAGTGTTGTGGTATGCCCCTTGAAGATTCGATCATAGCTAGAAATAAAGACGGCTCTCTTAATGAAGATTACTGTAAATGGTGTTATGCCGATGGAACATACACATACAGTAATATGGATGACCTTATTGAAGTTTGCGTCCCCAATATGGTCAATGAGAATTTTACTGAGGAACAGGCCCGCGAATATCTGAGGCAGGAATTACCTAAACTTGATTATTGGAAAAGATATGAAGAGCTTAGTGATGACGGGCAGTTTGAAGCATTCAAGAAGCAGCTGATAGATGAGATCAATGAGCTGCATATAGAAGGTCTTCCAAAGGTAGAGAAATTAAATTCACTTGTAGGAAGCTATGTCAACCTAGAATATCCACTTCCAGGCGGAGCCAAGGTAAAATTTCTGGATGATAATGTGACATATCTTGGCAACCAGCTTGAATCAGAGTTTGGCGGAGACAGATGCTTTGGAGTTCTTGCAAGTATGGACTTTATCCTGGTATGCACCTATGAGGCGGAAGGTGCCAATCCGGAACTTGTTCTTTATAAGAAAAGATAAAAAGATAAAAGGTGGTCTTACGATCACCTTTTTACGTTGCCGATTTATTAAATATTCAAAAGAATCAATGATACTCCTGATATTATCAGCAATATAATGACTATCTTTTTTACTGTTTTTTCATTTATCTTATCAGCGCAGTACATACCTGCAAAGAGACCTGCCAGCATGAATGGGGACAGGATAAGAGCTCTTTTCAGCGATGCGATAGTGATGATTCCATATATGCTATATAAGATTATCCTGAAGGTATTTTCTACAATAAAGACTGTACATATATTGGCTTTGAATGCATTTGCATCATGAGTTGTCCTGCCAATATATGCTCCAAGCAGAGCACCCACGCCATAGAGTCCGCACAAAAAGCCGGATAACACACCTATTAAAGTCAACAGGACTTTGGATTTTCGAGCTTCTTTTTTTGATAATTCCCTAAGAAGCATCTCTATGCCTACTATTATCACTAGAATTCCAAATATTATCTTGACCAGTCTGATATCAGCTTTTTTTAAGAAAATAACTCCTGCGACAGATCCTACGATCACCATTATAGACAATGGTATACAGATCTTTGGATCTATCTGCTTGCGCTCTTTCCAGCTAATTATCAGATTAGTAGGATATCCGAGGATCAGCTCCACTGGGGATATATTTATATTGGCGGTTCCAAAGCTCAGTATTGATGTAAAAACAAGAGTGTTGGCAAAGCCGCTTAAGCCTTTTACAAAAAAGGCACATAATGTTGCAATTATCCAGTAAATCATTATTGGTTACTCCATATATAGGTCATTAAAATATATGCATATGTATTATTTTTAGCATTAATAAATATATTATATTTGATGCATTTTTAAAATTGTTTTTCTTGTGAGCTTTGATCGAAATCCAAAAATAATCCATTACTTTTAGCAATATATGAGAAGTGAATGTGTGGATATGAATAGAAGAAATATCCCATATTGACGTAAAATTTACCAATAAGACTGATACTTATTTTTTGAAATAGAAAGTTGGTAAATAGAGAGATGAAAAGAGAAGAAGCAAGAAAAAAAGCTGAAGAACTTGTAGCCAAGATGACCTTTGATGAGATGGCATCTCAGCTGCGTTATGATGCTCCTGCTATCGAAAGACTTGGAATACCGGAATATAACTGGTGGAATGAAGGACTTCACGGCCTTGCCCGCAGTGGAACCGCTACTGTATTTCCACAGTCTATAGGACTTGGCGCAACTTTTGACACAGAGCTTATGGAGGAAATTGGTAACTGTATAGCTGTTGAAGCAAGAGCCAGATATAACGAGAGTTCTAAGCATGGAGATAGAGATATTTATAAGGGACTTACTATCTGGTCACCTAATGTAAACCTCTTTAGAGACCCACGCTGGGGAAGAGGACAGGAGACCTATGGCGAAGATCCTGTACATATTTCCAAGATGGCAGTTCCTTTTATCAAAGGAATACAGGGTAAATCCAAGACTATGCTTGCTGCAGCCTGCGCAAAACACTTTGCTGTTCACTCAGGTCCTGAAGCAATGCGACACTCTTTTGATGCCAAGGTAAGCAAGAAAGAAATGTACGAAACCTATCTGCCTGCTTTTGAAGCCTGTGTAAAAGAGGGCGAAGTTGAAGCAGTTATGGGTGCTTACAATAGAACAAACGGAGAGCCATGCTGTGGTCACATGTACCTGATGAAAGAAGTCCTCAGAGATACATGGGGATTCCAGGGACATTACGTATCTGACTGCTGGGCAATCAGAGATTTCCACGAAAATCACATGGTTACAAAGACTCCTGAGAGAAGCGTCAAGCTGGCTCTTGAAGCTGGTTGTGACGTTAACTGCGGATGTACATACCAGAAGATCATCTCAGCCAAGAAGAAGGGGCTTATCGATGACAACCTTGTAAAAACAGCCTGCATCAGACTCTTCACAACAAGATTCATGCTGGGCATGTTTGAGGAAAACGAGTGGGATGGTCTTGGATTTAAGGATATCGACACTAAAGAGCATAGAGCCCTTGCAGATAGAGCAGCTCTTGAAAGCGTTGTCCTTCTTAAAAATGACAATATCCTGCCACTTGATAAGTCCAAATACAAGAGCATTGCTGTTATTGGACCAAATGCTGACAGCAGAGCAGCTCTCATCGGTAACTACCACGGAACACCTAGCCGCCACGTGACAGTACTTGAAGGAATCATTGATGAAGCTGGTGAGGACATCAGCATACACTATGCAAAAGGCGCTCATCTCTTCAAGGATAGAGAAGAGAACCTTGCTAAAGCCAATGACAGAGTAACTGAAGCAGTTATCGCTGCTGAAAATACAGACCTTACTATCCTTTGCCTTGGTCTTGATGAGACACTTGAAGGAGAAGAGGGCGATACAGGTAACTCATATGCCTCCGGAGATAAGACAACACTTGATTTCCCTGAGAGCCAGAGAGTTCTCTTTGAAGCAGTTGTAGCTACAGGCAAACCAGTGATCCTCCTTGTCATGACAGGTAGTGCTATGGACCTTAGATATGCCAATGAGCATTGCAGTGCTGTACTCCAGACCTGGTATCCGGGCGGCATGGGCGGCAAGAGCATTGCTCAGATACTTTTTGGAAAAGAGTCTCCATCAGGAAAGCTTCCTGTTACTATTTACAATCAGCTCGAAGACCTGCCTGACTTTACAGATTACAGCATGAAGGGCAGAACCTACAGATTCATTGAAGACGATAACAAAGTACTCTTCCCATTTGGCTTTGGACTTAACTACTCCAAGTCAGTGGTAAAAGAAGC
>JAEEGL015543268.1_pt1 | contig 115419 bp, 69 predicted proteins | sample 9134231 | NCBI WGS metagenome assembly JAEEGL01 (sample SAMN16246548, study PRJNA631951) | gut metagenome | biome: gut microbiome; feature: rumen; material: fiber-attached | host: Bos | place: Iran: Karaj | collected 2018-10
CTCGAATGACGCTCTTGATAGGTCTGAGGACAGATACTCATGTAGTAACGCCATTCTTTTCTCATCTGTCATTCCACGATTGTCTCGCATACTGATACACTTTTTGATTTCAAAAGTGTCAACTTATTCAGTACGGGACAACCTAAATCTTTTCAAAAGAAGAAGGGAACCCATATGAGTTTTTATCGTATAAAAAGATTGCCAACTCATTATAAGATAATCTTTTGCACACTGTTTCCTTGTTTCACGATATAGACTCCGTGGTTTTGCCCCTCGAGATTTTTGCCACAATACCTGCCAGAAACGGTGAAGACCTGATAGGGCTGTTCAAATTGGATACGAGCATCAGAGATGTCCGAAGGAATAAAGGTGTAGTTTAGTCTCTTATCCATCCACTCCACACGCTCCCTGATGAAACGTCTCACATTTTGCACCTCTTGAGCATAACTTCCCCAAATGCGTGGATTCTGATGAACCATATTGTTCATAATAGGCCAACGCATGAAATTCAATTCTTGCGATTGTTCCAATTCAGCCTCCAACGAGTCGACAAAATCTGTCAAGCTCTCCTGATTGAGTCCGTTTTGCCGCACTTCATCCCATAGCCCCAATAACCGGGTCTTTGCCACCGAATTGTAAATCACGATGCGGTCGACAAAACTTCGCATATTACCAGTGCAACTGCCACCGCTCCGATAGATATAGTCAACTTTCGAGTTGACAGGATAAGTGCGGTTGTCATTATCAAAAGCCAAGTCAAAATCCCATACTGGTCCCGTATATACGATGTCGTCATCACGCTGTTTGTACATGAAAACGCTCCAGTATGTATCCGTGTTACCAGACAATTCCCCCACAAGGAAGTGTCTTAGGAAGGTATTAAGATCCAGATAATTCTGCCATTGGCTCTCCATCTTGTTGAAATGGTTTTTGATGTAATTGAACTGAGCACTGGCTATCGAGTCTTCATCCGGTGACTTGATGGTCACGGGGTTTCCCTGATTTGACCAGAACCACGAGCGCTCTTGATTTGCGTAAGCGTCGACTTCGAAAAGATACCCACCAGTGAGTGCGTTTCCCGATACATCCTGCGGTGTCATTTCCGTGATCTCGACACGATTTTTGTTCACTTGAATTTGGTCGCACAACTGATAGCACCCTTTATACTCACCATTGAGCATAACGTCGACAGCACGTCCGTAAGGAGTGTATGGCATTCCCATCCGTTTGCTCAGTTCAAAAGCCAGAAGATTGCGCATCAGCGTTTTGTCACCATAATTATTGATGAGCGTCCATTTTTTCGCCTTGGCAGGGGCATCGAGAACATTTCTTTTTTTATCAAATTTTATTCGGTAAGGTTTCTTGGGAAATGTTCGTGAGTAATTGCCACGTTCACGGATAGTCCCAGGCTCAGCCAGCAGATACTGTTCACCGTCAGCTATGACAGATATGCTTGCAGTGATGTCGGTCTCCTTGTCGAATGGAATCACTCCATCGAGCGTGTGGATGCTCACAGTGGGAATGTTAGTCAGTTGGTAGAGTTGGCTATTGTCACCTTCGCCCTGATGGCCATAAAACTCAATTTCTGCGATGTTGCAACGAGCATCGGAAGGCCCCACGTAGCGAACATAACGAAAACCTGCAGAGCAATTGACATCAGCATAAGAGATCACCCCTATGGTACCTCTCTCCTTGATGATATATAGTGGCAATGCGTCCATGAAGTCCTCACGGTTGGCCCCTTCAAATATCCCCAAGACCACACGCTCTTCACCATGTACGTCATTTCTTGGCGACCATCCGACCTTCGTGATGACATATTGCCCGCCCAGGTCCAGACCGGTCCAAGTGTAGCTTCGCTCCCAGGAAGCGAAGAATGTGTTTAAGTTTCCGTCAAACGCCATCTCACAGGTGTTGACAGAAGTTGATTTATTGAATGAGTTATAATCCACAGTCTCTAATGTACCGATTGCCCTTCCGGTCAGTTTTCCGTCATCAGCCACAGCAGATATGGCAGCCATCAGCAGCAGATAAGCAATGTATTTTCTCATTTTTGATCTTAGTCATTTATATAGAAAACCACCTATAGAAATACTCTAAATATGAAGATTATTACTTCATCAAACCATCACATTATTTTACTGATAATCAGTAATATATTAATTTAAACAAGCATTTTCGACAAAGAATATGCATCTTTATGTCGTCAAGCAAAAGAGCCCAAACAAAGTCAAGAAACGCCGACGGGTACAAAATTACAGAATAATTTGTAAAAAAATAGGGATTTGTAAAAAAAGGCATTGAGAAATTATCTCCGTCTCACCATAAGAAATCAAAGAATAGATTTCGCTATACGCTCAACATTCCTTAACTTTGCACCCAACAACTAACTACTACAACAAATATGAACCATTTTACTTCTTACGCCTTGCGCTATAAGGCATATACCGCATTGGTGATTTTGCTCATTGTCCTTAGTCACCATCCTTTGAACGCACAACGGCTGCAGCAGCCTATGGATCGTGGCGTGGTGGCAGTCTACCGTTCCGGAGGCCGCAGTGTCACCTCGTCCGGTGGCACAGGCTATCTCGTCTCTTGGCGTAAGTTAGCCCAAGAACCAGAAGGCACTACCTATAATGTATACAAACGCTCTGCAGGGGCATCTGAATACTCGAAGATGAACGCCACTCCCCTAAAGGTGACCAACTACAAACCGGCATCGCTCACTGCGAATACAGAATATGCTGTCACCGCCATCACTCCCGATGGTGTAGAGGGGGCCATGAGCAAGCCCTTCCTCTACAAGACCCAGCCTTGGCCCAATGTGTGGTTGAACATCGACTTCGACAACACCGTGCTTCACCGCAACGACTACCGTACGAAATTCTGCTGGCCCATGGACACCGATGGTGACGGTGAGTATGACGCTGTGGTGGTGGACCGCCTGTATGCCAGTGCCGTGTCGGATGACGCTGACAACACGGAGAACACCGCCACCACCAGCCACAAGATCCAAGCCTATCGCTTCACGGGCGAACTGCTCTGGACGGTGGACATGGGCCCCAACGTAAACATCTGCGGCGGTCAGAATGACATGGTCGTCGCATGGGACATTAACTGTGACGGGCGTTGCGAGGTGATGGTCCGCAGCAGCGATGGCACCCGCTTTTGGGACAAGAAGAACAACACATGGGGTAAATATGCCATGGGCAGCGACGTGGCCGATGTCGATGGCGACGGTATTGTGGACTACCGCACACAGACGTTGCGCAACCGTCCGTTCTATATCAGCGTCATCGATGGTCTGACAGGCGAGGAGATCGCTTGCAGCGAGTTGAAATATGACGAGGTACACGACGGCAGTGACCATTATACCCGCACCTCACGCCCCAACTACATGAGCGACGGCTATTCCGCCATGGACGGCCATTTCGCCATTTGCTACCTTGACGGCATCCATCCCTCATTGGTGATGGAGTGTCTGGACCGTGATAACAATAAGACCCACCACAATTACGTCTTTACCTGGGACTACGATTGGAATAACGGCCATCCGACCAACTGGCACCATTCCCAGACCTGGAGCCGCAACGACAAGGCCCCCTGGCCCGCAGAATTCCATCAGTTGCGCGTGGCCGACGTTGATGGAGACGGCACCGACGAAATGATCCAAGGAGGCTATTCGGTGAACCCCCACACAGGATGGTTCGCCAGTCCCGGCATCGGGCACGGTGACCGTTTCGTGCTCTCCGACATCGACCCCGACCGTCCCGGACTGGAAGTCTATGCCATACAGCAGAGTTCATTGCTTGGTCAACTGCTCTACGATGCCCGCACCGCTGAGCGCATCAAGGAATGGTATCTGCCCAATGTTTACGATGTAGGACGCGGCACCTGTCTTGACATAGACGCCTCACGGAAAGGTTATGAGATACTGAGTTATGTAGATGATTATGTGTACGACTGTAAAGGCGAGCGCACTGGTCAGACCCGCTCAGGATCGATGTTCGAGGGTTGTTGGTGGGACGGAGACCTGCAGCGCGAGTGGCTCAATTCCCCTGGCGGCAGCGGTTGGGGCACGAACCTGATGGTGTCGAAGGTATTAGGCGACCGTCTGGCAGAGTTCTCCCAAGAAAGCAGTTGGGCTACCCATGCCGCCACCGGAACGCGCCCCACCTTCATGGGCGACATCATCGGCGACTGGCGCGAGGAAGTCCTCTTGGCCAAGCAGAACGACGAGAGCTGCACCGGTCTCGTGGGATACACCACAGCAATGCCCACCAACTACAGCATCTATTGCCTCCAGCAAGACCCCCACTACCGGGGAGACTGCACCACACGCGGCTACTACCAGCATCCCAACACCGGATTTTATCTCGGTGGCGACATGCCTATGCCACCCCTGCCGCCCGTGTTCCAAGCCGACCTGCGGTGGAAACATGGTTCTCCCTCGTCAATAGGGAAAGGTGTCAACCTTGACGATGGTTTCACTACGTTTGACATGGCAAACACGGCATCCTACACCGCAGGCAAGAGCCTTCTCTTCGACATCTACGGCGACAACAGTTTCAAGATTTGGGTCGACACCCCGATGGATGCCCCGTTTGTCTACCTAATGAACCCACGAGGCCACGACTACGAAATTGTGAGTCAGCACCTTGGGGCGACGAACGGTATCATCACTACCGGTTCCGGTTCGCTCATCAAATCGATGCAGGGCAAGGTCTTTTTAGCGGGTTGGCTGCGCCATACCGGTCCCACCATCATCAGCGAAGGGACGTTGCAGGTGAACGGTGACATCGCCGGACCAGTGGAACTGCGTGCCCGCGGCACACTGGGCGGCAACGTCACCCTGAAAGACACCATTACCTTCGAGGGAGCGTTGAACCACGAGGGATGCCGCTTGATGCCAGGAACAGAACAAGACGCCCTCGACGGTATGATACATTCCATGAAGAGCGTCACACTGCCCGGCAATGTCTACCTGGAAGTGACGGTAGGCCTTATAAGCAATTCCGAAGGCACAATGCCCGTCTGCGGCAGTCTCCATGTGGAAGGCGACCTGACCTTCAAAGGCACCAATTACATCACCGTGAACCTGCAAAACAAGGATGAAGCAGCATATGTCATTGCCTCATGCACCGGCATGATGACCTGCGACCCGACGAAGTTGAAGACTCGCGGTCTGGAGGGGGTGAACTACGATTTTGATGTGACAGACGGCAAAAGCCTCATATTGAAAATCCACAACACCCGCGCCCCGCAGCACGATGTGGTATGGACGGGCAGCGAGAGCAATGTGTGGAATTACAAGGACGAGAACTTCAGCATCGGCCATCCCACGGCCTTCGTGCCCGGGGATGCCGTGGTATTCAACGCCCAAAGTCAGCAAACAAACATTACCGTGCCAGAGATGATGGTCACCAGCGGAGTGACTTTCGACAGTGGCACCTATATCCTCTCCGGCGAGGGAGGCATCAGTGGCGAAGGAGGAGTGACCGTGAATCCCACAGCCAACGTGACACTGAATATGAAATACAGCGACTATACCGGCAAGACCATCATCAACGGCGGAACACTCACCGTGCCCAACTTCTTTGATGGCGGTAGCAAAAGTGCCCTCGGTGCAGCCACTACCGCCAAGGACAACCTGCAACTCAACGGTGGCACGCTGGTGCTGAGCAAGGAGAATATGGGTACCGACCGCCCAATCACCATCACCGACACAGCCACTATCCGCATCACTCAAAGCAACAGTTCCCTCTCGTTGAAAGGTGCCGTCAGCGGTTCGGGATATCTTATCAAAGACGGTGCCGGCCAGCTCAATTTCACCTACGGAGGAGCCAACAACTTCGCTGGCCTGATTGTGAAGAAAGGTGTGGTGGCCCAAGGAGCATGGAACGCCACCCTCGGCCGTAGCGGTTCACCGATGCTGCTTGCTGGTGGCGAGGTACGCCAGTTGGACGTGAACAGCACCTCGACCGTTCCCGTCTTTAATCATGCATTCACTGTGGCCGACGGCACGACCAACAAGATTGTAGGCTCTTCACGCGGCAAACTGAATGGAAGTGTGAAAGGAAAAGGAGCGCTGACCATTGTCTCCAAATATGTGCGCTGCGATATCGGCCTTGACTTCAAGGACTACGAAGGAACGCTGACAGCGTCTGGCAGCCAGTGGCGCCTGATGAGCAACGTCACAGACATGTCGAAAGCCACGCTGAAAGTCGATGCCGCCACCAACATTGCCCACTACTCCAGCGGCAGCGCCAACCTGCAGTCTGTCACGTTGAAGATCGGCGCCATATCAGGCACTGCCACCGACGGTGTGCTGGAAGGACAGACAACCTATCGGATCGGATATCTCGATCAGGATATGACATTCTCCGGTCTTTTCAAAAGCACGATGGTCACCAAAGAGGGAAAAGGCCGCCTTACGCTGAAGACCGCCGGCAGCACGTCACCCATCGCCGTCAACGGCGGAACATTGGAACTGAGCAACGCCACCTCTACAGCAGTCACTATAGGCCAGATCACCGTGAACGCCACGGGAACCATCACCGGTACGGCCACCGTGCAGAACCTATCGTTGAAAAAAGGAGCCACCACGCTATGCCAACTGAATTCCTACTCCAACACGTGCCTCACCGTGAAGGGCAACCTGAAACATGATGGCGACACCATCCTCGTGTCCATTCCTGCCACCCGACAATTGCAGATTGGCAACGAAATCACAGTGTTTCAAGTCAGCGGAACCCATACGGGGTCCTATATTGTGAAGGTGGATGATGGCGGTGTGGGCTATGAGTTCGACAGTTCCACGCTGCTTGCTGATGGCAAGCTACGTGTCACCGGCATGGCCAACGCCATTGATACAATCATCGCAGACGATGACCTGGTAGATATCTACACCACCAGCGGCATCTGTCTTTTCTCACGCAAGCCGTATGCCGCAGCACGGGCATCTCTAAGTCCAGGCACATACATTGTCGTTCACGGCAAAGTGTCACGAAAAATAACCCAAAAATAGGGAATCAAAACTCGACTCTATAGGCAATATTAGGGAACGTCAGGGAGGTGTATTTGTCGACAATCTCATGCGTGCGGATATCGTAGGTCTAATACAAAGGCAAAAAAACATCTATTTGTCAACATATATTCAATAGCGGTATAAGACCATCATCAGCGTTGAAAAATCATCATTCTGTTGTCAGGTAACCTATGTGCAGATTCCCTTTCTTGAGCAATTGTTTCAGGTGGGCTTTGAGGGATGCTGGCGTCACCTGCCTGATGTATGTGGTGTCGCCCTCTTTAACGACTATCCCATTGAGTTCGCTGGCAATGAGGTCGGAGCGCAGGCTGTAGTCATTACCTTTATAATTGTCCTTGAGTTTCTCCCGCTCCGTGATGTAACTGTCAATGAGGTCCTGGGTGATGAGCTGGCTCTCAGCCATATCCTGAACGAGTCGGGTGACGTCCTCAGCTATCCGCTCACGTTGCTTGGGGTCGCAGGTGTAGGCAATGGTGCATTTCATGCGGTGGATGGGCAGCAAATCATCCTGTACCATACACTGCGGAGTATATACATCACTATGCTGAATGCGCAACGTGTTGAGCAGTATTTTGCCAAGCACACTCATCAGCACTTGGTTGTGTGCATGCGTTTGCTGTGTGTATTGGAAGCCTTTCTCCCATGTATAAAACAGGAAGGTCGCACAAAAAGGAGTCGCATTCTCCATTTTCTCCACTACAGTGGTATTGGTGGTCTTGAAATGGTCGGCGTCCCAAATTCTGCGCTTCACCGGCTCTGGTTTTGATGGAAGCGCACCGATGTATTTGAGCAGAAGAGGTCGGAGGGTGTCGGCATCCACTTCACCTTGAACGACAAACACCGAGCCATTGAAGTTGGAATAATAATCCTTCACCACTTCTCTGAAACGCTCTACCGTGTAAGTGCCGGCTTCCTCCAACGAAGGCGGCATGAGGCGCTTAACAGATGCTGCAGGTAGGTTTTGTAATTTTAGTTGGGCCTGCATGATGGGATTTTGGACTGCCAAAATGGTGGTTTTGATGCTGTTGATTTGTTCTGCTGCTTCAACGGAATCCACTTCTGTCGTTGTCAACGAGGCATAGATCATTTTCAACTGTTGTTCTATATTCTTCCATTGCTCCACGCTGTCAGTGACATGGAAAGATAAAGGAACATCGATGACATCATCAAAAGGTTGAGCCTGAACCCATGTACTGCCGCCTATGTATTCAAAGTGTCTTCTGCATGATGAAAGCATGGCATGAAACGCAATTTCGTCATCACTAAGCGCAGAGTATCCCATCGGGCGGTCAAATATCATGTTGATGGAGTTGCGGTCGGTTTTCTTTTTCCACAGCAATACTTTGACGCCATTTGACAAAAGCAACTCGCTGATGCTGTCATTGCGCACGGTCGTTTTCACGACAGAGCCTGGGGTTGGATTGATGTCAAGATCCTTGATGTGTAGTTGCTCCAATTTTTTGCCTCCTTCCACTTCGACATCGGCGAGTTCCTCATCTTTCATAGCCCTTACCCGGTGGATGATTTCCATGACATCTTCCTCTTTAGGCAGGGTTGCATCTTTGGGAAACATGGTGGTAACCAGCATGTTGCGGCCATCGGTGATATCCCTGAATTTATTGTCGAGTTGTTCCTGGGTAATGGTGTTGACAATATGACTTTTTGAAGCACTTTCGCTACTAAAGTCATTGATAGCGTTTCCATTGAAAAAACTATTGACCAACCGGTCTGTCCAGTCATTGCTCTTTTGGGATACGAATTTGCTGAATACCGTGTCAGGAAACAGGATGGCAGAGAAGTCCTCGTTGTAGGATGGACTGACTTGGTCATGTGGATTTTTGAAATCTGTAAAGCCCTTGCGGCGGATCATTTCTATTTTTTTCAGCAACGTTTCTAGAGTCGAGGACCATTTGTCTGGTGAAGAACTCATCTCATAAACAATGAACTTGGCATCCTTGATGTCTGCAGGATTAAGGTTGTATGCCGCGGGGTTCAAAATATCATTGCTCTTGAGGGCTGTGAGTTGAACATCCATCAACGCCCTTATTTTGTCAAGAGTCTGTTCCGACCTCAGGTCTCCCACTTGATTCTTCAACACATTCTCATCTTTTGGCACTCTGATAATCACCGAACATGCATGAAATGGTAGTTGTGGCTCTTGATACACATGAACCTGAGGAGCCTCAAAGTCGGGTATGGCAGGTGGCTCGGGAACGACATGCTTGCCACGTCTCATCGTGCCAAACATTTTCTTTATCTTCACCACCATCTCGTCGGCATCGAAGTCGCCGGTCACAACTACAGCTTCATTTTGTGGCTGATACCAATATTTGTAAAAGTCGCGAACGAGTTTGGGAGGACAATTCTTCACAATCTCCAGGTCGCCAATCGGCAATCGCTTCGTATAGAGAGAGTTGTTGAATAAATCGTTGATGAACTGCTGTGCAATCGATACCGTGTTTTTGCTTCTCCACTCCTCTACAATGACGTTGCGCTCGCTTTCCACGTCTTGGTCGTTGATGGTGGCGTCGCCAGCCCAGTCGCGCAAGAGGAGCAAGCAGGAATCCATCTGCACCTTATCGCCGGTGGGTATGGAGTTGAGGAAATACCTCACTGTTGTGTAACCAGTAAAGGCATTGCTGTCGTGTCCGAAGGGTATGCCGTTGCGCTGCATGAAGCCTATCACCTCATGTCCAGGAAAATGTTTCGTCCCTTTAAACAACATATGTTCGACAAAGTGAGCCAAACCACGTTCGTTTTCTTTTTCTACGACCGAACCACCTTTTACCAACAACGTGAAGTTAGCTTTTTTATTAGGGTCTGTGCATCGGCGCACATAATATGTCAGCCCATTCTTCAGCACCCCCGTCCTCACCGACGTGTCGGTAGGAATCACTTGCTGGTCCATCAGAAGAGAATGAAGGAGAAGCAACGAATCTCTCTTTTTCTCTGCTTCAGCTTTAAGAACCGAATCCCTTGCCAAATCTTCTTTTGAAGGTACAGAATCATTATGTAGCTTAAGGTTGATATTGGCATCCTCTTTAGCTTGTTGTGCAAAGAGGGGCAGCCATGTCATAGTTAAAAAAACGAGCAGAAGAGGGAAAATGTATAACTTATTCATATACAAATACTTTATGCGTAAAAATCGAAAAGCTTATAACTATTTCAGTCGTTTGTTCGTGACAATGCAAAATGGAAAGGCTTATCGAAATGACGATGCGAATAATAAGTGACAGAAGGATGCGTCAGATCCATCACCATCGTCCATGCCGTACCAAGGAAGCCCTCTCTCTGAGGCTGCGATACAGTTTTGATGGCCTCCGTCATCTGTTTCTTGTCCATCACGCCCCCTGTCTGGTTGTAACGCTGACAGAGTCGGTCGTAACGGTCATCACCTTCCAACAGTCCGACATTCAATTTTTCCTCACATAGATAGTGGTTGGTCACAGCAGGAGTTTCTGTCACCACCATCTTGTTGTCGACATATTCCACCACCACCCTTCTGCCCGAAGCGTCGGCCATGGCATAATGATGAGCCATACCGACATCAGAGTGCATGTCGATACCCTTTAGCAGCTCCAGCGCCTCACCTACATTGGCAGCATTGTTCAACATATAGCGTACAGCAGCCGTAGTAGTAAGGTCAGGTTTATTGCTTTTCTGATGAGTCTCTATCGAGTCGCCAGCAATCAAATCAGCGATAGCCAGTCCCTTCTCATTGATGCCATCGAGGGCGACAAACAAGCCAACCATGGCTAAATACTGGTTTTTGAATCCCTCAGGTTTATAATCTTTTCCGAATTCGTACAATTCCACGTTGAAAGTGGTGATGGATTCGTAGCCTCGATCAGGAATCGTATGCAGAATCACGCCGACAGCCGAAGGATAATCGAAATTGCGCCCCATCAGTACGCCGCCGTCAGGAGTTTTAGCAGTAAGTGCAGAACAACCGTAAGCATCTTTTGTGGTTTTCACCTCTGGTTGATAATGACCTTTCGACAAGAACCCAATGGCGTAGTTCGCCAGTTGGTCAGTCTTTTCAAATCCACCTTGTTGCATCAATCCATCAAAGCCGTCGTCGCCTTTATACTCCATATAGTATAGTCCATCGTCAAGTTTTATGCACGACATAGCCCCCTTAATCAAAGGGGCAAATTCCATCCACATCAGCAATCCAAATATCACAACAAGACCCAATGTGCCCATCAGCACATATTTAAAAACTTTCTTCATTGACTATGATTATTTAACGTAAAAAAAGAATGACGACCGTCGGTTCTCGAATTTATCTGATGCGAAATTACAGATAATTATGAAATCCGCAAAATTTTGGTGACCATCAGCATATGTTTTGGGATAAGCTACATATTATTTGTGACAAATGACTTGATTGCGGCAAAGCACACTTAATGATCAGTTGAAGAGCGATTATTGAGGTGCAGAATCATACTCAATTTTCAACTCCTCACTCACATTGAAGTCATCATGGAAACCATCATCATACTTATAAATGATTTTCAATCCACGGTAAGAAGCAGGAACAATCAATGTATCCAGCAAATGCCATTTTGGCCGTCCAAAATCATATGATTCCCTATCGAGAATCATACGGTTGGAAACGAAATCGAAGAAATAGTAACCACCACCTATGCACTGGTCACCAGGTTTCAACAGATGTTTATGTTGGTTGACCATGCCCAGACGCAGGTGCCCATCCATCGTGATAATAAATTTTGGCAGCATGAAATCGCTCATCTTTCTGTCATATGATTCATCAGCCAGGCAAACCCTTTCGCCATTCGTTTCTCCGAATCGACGAAATGATTACCGGCATTCCATTCAAGTATTGTGTCTTGCCCTTGTTCTCTCAGCATTTTTTCCTGTTGACGGATGGCATTACCGACCTGTGCCATGACAGGATTTTTTGTTTTTTCCTCCTTATCACCAAGACTGAGATATACAGAATGAGCAAGCGGTTTCCTTTCTGCAGCGTACTCCATCCAATGAGGAAACCAGACAGACGGAGATGCGGCAGCGATTCCCTCAAATCTGTCAGACTGATATCCAGCCCACAGCGCAAACAGTCCGGCAAGGGAATAACCACCGAGGAAGCAATGTGAAGAGTCCATCTCCTTTTCCTGCAACACAAGAAGCAATTGCTCTATGACATATTCCAAAGTCTTTTGCGCACCGACACCAAAAGGGACTTTTCCAAATACAGGAGGAGCAGTCCAAGGCGACAGTTCTTGGTTCCAGTCATCAATCTTGAACGCCACGAGTGAAAAAGACCGGTCAGACAGTAGTTGGATGGTTTCCACCTCCTGGTCCAACAAAGCCATTTCATGCTCATCCACGGGTTGTATGAGCAGACACCCGGCTTTAGGTTGAATAAACAAGCGGCACTCTTTGCCAGACACGATGCTTACTTCCATTTTTGGCCGATACAGAACAAGAAACTATTGATCTATACGAATATGATTTGTGTTTTTATTGCTGGTCAGGCTGCTGACCATCGTGCGCCTTCCACATACACTCCGTCAATTTCATGTCAGTGAAGACAGCCGTAAAGGAAGACTCTTCAGGAGAACAGGCATAGATACCGAAGCTGATTTCCTCGGCAGCTGCCGCCATGTGGCAGATGCGCATCTGACTGAAATCTACTCCGTTGGTGGAACACTCGATGCAGTAGTCGTCCTCACGCCGTGAGAAGCGATACCACATGGTCTTGACGTCAGCAGGAATGGCAGTAGTGGCCCAGTCGGAATAGCCATTGTTGGTAGCCACGCTTCCAAGATGCTGAAAATCCTCGTTCTCGTATTCCACAGACCCCTTCAGCCAGTTCTCACTGTCGAGATACATCACGATGCCACACTGGTCGAAACGGTGATGGCTCTGTGAGAAGTCCGTTTTCACCACAAAGCTGAAAAACTTCTCACGCGTCTTCATCTGCAGAACCGGTGCGTTGTCATTCTGGAAGTGATAGTAAGTCCGTTGCCAGAGGTCGGTATGTGGAGCAGTGGTGACAGTGATGGTGTCATTTTTCACATCGAAACCCGCAGGTTCCCTTGTCCACTGAAGTTTGGCCAAGTCGATACGACCACTATCCGCTAATGCGACCTTCACGTCATCGACAAAATCCGTTGTCTGAACTTTTTCCTCTTTGTTATTACAGCCCGTCAGAGCTACCGTTGCTACCGCTGCCATAAGCACAATGTTCTTGATCTTCATGATATGTGATAATTGATATGTGTTAATTGACAAATGATTGTATGTCAGTCGCAAGCATGGTTACCAACATTTGCAGACTCGTATCTCTGTCGAATGGCTTTGGGGAGTTTCGAGACGACAAGTTGGTAGGATTCCCCAATCCACGCTTTCAACAACGCGTCATCAATCTGCTCGTAAAGCACATCGCTCCAGTGTTTTTTGTTCCAATGCCAGGCCGGAGTCACAGCCGTGAATTGTTCCCGTAATGCCTCATTCCGATCAGGAGACAACTTCAGTGCGAGTCGTGGAGCATTGTTTCTTGAATCATGTTCGCCACTCATGAAAGGGCGGTTCTCTTGGGCTCCACCAATCCAGAGGCAAACGAATATTTTTCCTTGCAGACGGAAGGTGATATTATCTTCCCCAAACGGCTGGTCTTCGGTCACATCGTTGAGAGACAGTATAAAATCACGTACTTGTTCAACGTTCATACCCAATCAAAGTTTACGTTATCTTCCTTGATGACCTGGCCATTCAGACAAGTAGTACGGCTCTCACTGTTCCATCTGTTTTCTTTTCCCGCACCGACCTCAAAATGATATTTGGCGATGCCAAGATCCAACTGGGTATATCCAATCAGAGAGAAGCCCCTTTTAGCGAGCACCTTATGCCGGTTGTTTTCCACGCCGACATATTCGAAGGAAAACTTCTGTTGGTTGACAGCAGTCGGAGCCAGCAAGGCAGCTTCAACCCCCTTTATGAACCATGTGGGAACGCTGTCACCTGCACTCTTTGCCGCACCAAGCATTTTTCCCGCCGATCGGCTCACTTGCTCAACGGTCTTGATCTTATGCCCCGTTCCCTGAGTCTCCCCATATCCGATAGCGATATAGCAGACAATTTTCTCACCCTCGTTAAGCACATATGTTCCAGGCACTTTCGAGTAGCTGAGCCCGACCCAACAAGTGTTGAGTCCAAGAGTCTGAGCCAACAGGACCAGATGCTCACCAAAATAGCCCACACGCTCATCAAGGTCATCCGCTTTTTTTCCAGCCATAACGATGTAGTTGTTGACATGACGGAACTTCCCATATTTGGCCAGCGTGCCCAGGAAAGCCTTTGGTTCGTTGCGTATCAATTGAATGTGGAGCTGTCCTTCCCGGTTAAGTTTCACGATCTCTTCTTCAAGCACCTTGACCACATCCTCAGCCAAAGGTTGTTGTTTATATGCCCTGACGCTATGTCGGGCTTTCATCGCTTCTTGTATAGTCATTTTTCGTCGTATTTTTATGTTTTGTTAGTTATTGATGACAACAGATGGCGACAGCAGTCTGGCGTGAGGATTGCTGCAGAACCCCTATTCGCTGTAATTGTGATCCACCACGATGAATATCTGCTTGTCGGGCGCGAAAGGTTGGATCTCGCTGGTGAGTTGGCTGACGAAGGCAGCCTCGTCGTGAACGGAAATATCAGGCACTACATCGACGGAGATCATCTGTTCCTTCTCAGAATAGTAGAACCCATGCACCTGTATGATGTCCTTGTGTGCGGCAAGTGTCTGTATCACCTTTGCCTGCAATTCAGCATGACGGTTATTTCCTGTAGCCACAGCATAAACACCTACGGTCATGATAATGCCATGCTGCTCTATCATATACATGGTAATTTTCCGTGTCAGGCCATGAATGTCGTGGGCAGACATCGTATCATAAACGTTGATATGCAGCGAACCAATCTTCACGTCAGGCCCATAGTTATGCAGAATCAGGTCATAAACGCCGTGCACCCCCTCAAAGCCAGAAACCTCCTTTATGATTTGTTTGGTAAGATCAGCCGAGATGCTGGTGCCCAGCAACTCATTGATGGGTGAGGCCAGCATCTCGATACCCGCCTTGATGATGACGATGGAAATCAAAGCGCCCAAAATGCCATCCAGCGACACGCCCCATAACAGCATGACACCAGCCGAGACCAGTGTGGCCAATGTGATGACCGCATCAAACAAAGCATCAGATCCAGAAGCTATCAGCGCATCGCTCTTCAGCTGCTCACCCTTGCGTTTGACATATCTGCCAAGAATGAGTTTCACCACAATGGCCACGACGATAATCACCAGAGTCACCGTCGTATAACTCGGTTCCGTAGGGTTGAAAATCTTTTTCACCGACTCGATGAACGAGGTGATGCCAGCCGACAGCACGATGACAGCAATGATGATGGCGCTGAAATACTCGATGCGGCCAAAGCCGAAGGGATGCTTACGGTCAGCAGGACGCTGCGACAGTTTGGTTCCCACGATCGTGATGACGCTTGAGAGCGCATCGCTCAGGTTGTTGATGGCATCCATTACGATGGCCACCGAACTGGCCAGCACACCTATAGCGGCTTTAAATCCAGCCAATAGCAGGTTGGTGATAATACCTATCCAACTGGTGCGAATGATATCTTGATTGCGATCCATACGATTACAAGTTCATTATATATTTCTGCTTCAGATTTGCATTTATGCTGCAAATATAATGATAAACAGTGGATTTTTAGCTAACTATCAAAAAGTTTATCCATTTCTTTACACGAGGGGAAGCTATTTTCCCAAGAACTCACTGGGTGTGAGCCCTGTCATCCGTTTGAAGAGACGGGTGAAATGGTGGGGAAAGTCGAAGCCGAGGAGGCGCGAGGTTTCACTGATGTTATGACCATTCATCAGCAGGCTCTTGGCCTGATTGATGATATAGTTGTGGATGTAGCCAATGGCCGTTCCTCCCGTAGCCTTATGTACGATGTCGCCAAAATAGCGCGGCGAATAAGCCAATTCTGAGGCGCAATAAGCAACGGTAGGCAAGCCGTTTGACAATTGCCGATTCTCGCGAAAATATTGTTGCAGCAGGTTATGAAATCGCTTTAACAGATCGCTGCTGCCCTTATCTTCTTCGAATATTTGGCGCAAATAGATGCGGTTGCAGTATTCCAATATGAGGCGAATGTAACCCAGCAAGATGTTTCTGAGCGAGGGTGAATCCTCATGGTTTGTCAGCTCCTGCCTCATCTGGACGAGCAGTTGTGTGATGCAAAGCCATTCATCAGGTTCCATGCGAAGAGAGTCGGTAAAAAAATAAGAGAAGAACTGATAGCTGTCGATCTGACCTTCCAGCTCCGAGCCATGCAACAGTTCTGGTGACCACAGCAGCACCCATCCACTCAGGGAGATGCGCTCGCCATTATCCTCCAGTCCGCCTATCTGTCCCGGTTCTAAGGCAATAATCGATGCATCGCTCACCTGCAGCGTCTTCATGCCGTAAGAGAGGATATTAGGGAACTGTCGCTGGATGAACAGTCCATACACGCCATAGTTATTGAGACTATGGCGGAAAGGAGGCAGTTCATCATAATGTATGATGCTCACCATCGGATGCAAGACAGGGGCATCCACAAACTGCGCATAATCATTGGGATTGTTTACTTTCAAAATTTTCTTCATATCATTAGTCAGGATCATAGAATCCGTATTGCAAAAGTATAATAAATATAGTAAAAATAGGGCAAAAATGGTATTAAATTTAAACAATTAATACAATATCTGCGAAATTGGTATATATTCAGCCATTTTATGTAAAACCTATTTTAGATACAACAATTAATTTTGCAGTCAGAAACTTAAAAACAAAAAAACAGATTATGTTAGGCAACTTTACATTCCACAATCCCACGAAATTGCACTTCGGTGAGGAAGCATTGAGTAAACTGAGTGAAGAACTGAAAAACTACGGACCGAAGGTGATGCTCTGCTATGGCGGAGGCAGCATCAAGCGCAACGGTATCTACGACAAGGTGCTGGCAGAGTTGAAGAAAGCCGGTAGCGAGGTGGTGGAGTTGGCAGGTGTGATGCCTAATCCTACCATCGAGAAGGTACTGGAAGGAGCCCATTTGGCCCGCCGTGAGGAGGTAGACTTTATTCTCGGCGTAGGTGGCGGTTCTACGATTGACTACTGTAAGGCAGTAGCTGGATGTGCTTGGTACGACGGTGATCCCTGGGAGTACTACTTCAAGAACTGGCAGCCGATGACATGCCGCTGGATTCCTGTAGGTTGTGTGCTGACAATGGCAGGCACAGGCTCCGAGATGGATAGTTGCTCGGTCATCTCCAATCATTCGGAGAACCGTAAGATGTTCTACAACTTCCGCAATCCCGACTTCGCTATCCTCAACCCACGCTTTACGTTCACCGTACCCCAATATCAGATGGTGGCAGGCATATACGACATCATGAGCCACATTCTGGAACAATATCTCTCAGGCACCGATGACAACACCAGCGACTACATCGCAGAAGGACTGATGCGCTCGCTTATCGTCAGTTCACGCAAAGCACTTGTGAATCCAGAGGATTACGAGGCGCGCTCAAACATCATGTGGACAGCGACATGGGCGCTGAACACGCTCATTGACCGAGGCAAGGCCACAGACTGGATGGTTCACATGCTGGGTCAGGCTGTAGCCGCCTTCACCGATGCCACCCACGGCCATACACTTGCCGCAGTCAGCGGAGCCTACTATCGATTACTCATCAGCCAATCCCCTGATGCCGTTCAAAAATTCAAACGACTTGCCATGAACGTATGGAACGTGACAACCGACGGCAAGAGCGATGAGCAGGTGGCCATGGAAGGTTTGGAGACGATGGAACAATGGATGCGCGAGTTGGGTCTTGCCATGAACATTACCGACTGCGGTGCCAAGCCAGAACTCATCGAAGGTATGGCAGATGCCTGCCCCATCTGTCAGGGCGGCTATTACATCCTTCATCGTGATGAGGTGGTGCAGGTGTTGAAGGATAGCCTTTAAAGAGGCAACTACACCCGTATACCCACACCCAGTATATGCAAGTTCACAACGGAAAAGAAACCGACTATAAAAAAGATAAAAGATAAAAAAGTAAATATGAAACAGATTCTTTCCTTATTGGCAGCGATGCTGTTCTGCTGCTGTTCGTCCGACATCGAGGTGATGGCAGAGGTGCCTACCAATATAGGCAAAACGTTGGTGGTGTATTACAGTTACACCGGTAATTGCCGTGCGATCGTGAGCACGCTAACCAATCAGATTCAGGCCGACGTATTGGAGATACAGCCCGCCGAGAAGGGACTGAAATACGATGCCAACGGCTATGCCCTCGGCACACAGTTGCTGAATGCCATCAAGGCCAATCCCAACGATGCCAGCAGCTATCCCGCCATCGACCCAGTGACGCCATCACTCAGTGACTACCAGAATATCATCATTGTCACCCCACTATGGTGGAGTCAGATGGCAGCCATCATGCAGACCTACCTGTTTCAAAACGCTTCGAAGATGGCAGGAAAGCATGTAGGCCTGATTGTGTCAAGTCATTCGAGTGGCATCAGCGGTGTGGTGAGCGATGCCAAACGTTTGCTGCCCGATGTGACATGGATGTGCGATGCATTGTGGATCAACGCCAGCAACCATGCCAACCGAGCCACGCTGATAGAGAATTGGCTGAAAACACTGAATTTCGCTAAAGGACAAACGACCATGAATAAAATGAATATCACCATCGGCGGACAGACGCAGCGTGTGACACTCGAAGATAATGCCGCCACAAAGTCATTAGTAGAAAAGCTGCAACAAGCCCCCATCACAGTGACGCTCAACAGCAGCAACGGCTTTGAGATATGGGGTGCATTAGGTTTTTCATTGCCAACGAGCGATCAGCAGATCACAGCCCAGCCTGGCGACGTCATCCTCTATAACGGCAGCAACATCTGTCTGTTCTACGGTTCAAACTCATGGAGTTATACCCGTCTGGGCAAGATTGACGGATTGTCGGAGAGTGATCTACGCACGTTTCTGAAAGCAGGCGAGAGCAACATCAGTGTCACACTGTCACTTACATCAGGAACGACAGCCATTCAGTCTGTACGCAGCACTTCTGATAAAGACACCTACTACTCGCTGAATGGGCAGAAAGTGACGAATCCATCCCATGGTGTATATATCAAAAATGGGAAAAAAGTCAGATTATGAAAAAAAGAGCGAGACTAAATTTCACCCTTATGAAGAAATCAATCATTATGTTGGCGGCACTTTTCGTGATGTCGCTGCAAATAAAAGGACAAAATATGGTATTAACAAAAACACAGCAAGCACTTGTGCCCATCGCGGCCAACGAGGCAAAAGGAAACATCAAGGAGTTGAAAGCCTCCTTAAACGAAGGTTTTGATCAAGGGCTGACCGTGAGCGAGGCAAAAGAAGCACTGTCACAACTCTATGCCTACACAGGCTTTCCCCGTTCGCTGAATGCATTAGGTGCGTTGCAGCAGGTCATCAAGGAACGTCATGAGGCAGGTTTACGTGTGGAAGACGGCCGTGAAGCAGACCCACTGCCCAAAGACTATGATGCACTGAAACGAGGAACAGAAGTGCAGACCCAACTTGTGGGCGGTCATCCATTCACCTATACTTTCGCCCCACAGTCCGACTACTATCTGAAGGCCCATCTCTTTGGCGACATCTTTGCCAGAAACAACCTGTCGTTTGCAGACCGTGAAGTGGTGACGGTGAGCGCCATTTCAGCATTACCTGGTTGTGAGCCACAACTGCAGGCCCATGTATCCGGAGCGAGAAACATGGGTGTGAGTGACGAAGCACTCAAAGAGATGCCCGGACTATTGGAGACCAAGATTGGATCTGCAGAAGCCGAGCGACTTCGTGGTGCGCTGGCAGCTGTTCTCGGCGACGGTTATCAGACCGGCCATACAGCCGGTTCAGCATTCCCTTCAGCCACCGATCCACAATTCTCTGTTTGGCCGAAGGGTGAGCCCAATCCATACGGCAAATATTTCACAGGTAAGAGTTTTCTTGCAGACGTAGGCGGCGGCGTGATGAACGTCACCTTCGAGCCCCGCTGCCGCAACAACTGGCATATCCACCACAAACAGGTGCAGGTATTGATCTGCGTAGCAGGTCGCGGCTGGTATCAGGAATGGGGTAAGGAAGCTATCGAGATGACCCCCGGCACCATTATTGCCATACCAGCGGAAGCGAAGCACTGGCACGGCGCCGCCAAAGACTCGTGGTTCCAGCACCTGACCTATCATAAGGATGTGCAAGAAGGCGCCTCAAATGAGTGGCTGGAGCCGGTCGCTGATGAGGAGTATGAAAAAGTGAAATAAATAAGAAGAGCAATCGCCCGGCTGCGGCAGGCAGCCGGGCGAAGATGGGAAATGGCGTGTCGGCTAAGCCGACACATACGGAGAAAGGAACAACAGAGGGGAAAAAGAAAGGGAACTAAAAGAGGGGAAAAAGAAAGGGAACTAAAAGAGGGGAAAAAGAAAGGGAACTAAAGAAGGGGAAAGAGAAAGGAACTAAAGAAGGGGAAAGAGAAAGGAGCTAAAGGAGGGAAAAGAGAAGGCTAACAGAAATAAAAAGAGGCAAAGCTGTTTAGATATGCAGGAAAATGTGTAACTTTACCGCATCATATTCAAACTGAATAGAACTATGCGTAAGACCACCCTTCTTGCAATGCTGACATGCTATGCCGTGTTTGCTTTTTCACAACGTACTCCCACGATGGGATGGAGTTCATGGAACACTTTTGCCCTCAACATCAACGAAGACCTCATCAAAGGTCAGGCTGATGCCATGCACCAAAACGGTTTGCAACAGGCAGGCTATCTCTATGTGAACATCGACGACGGCTATTGGAACGGCCGCGGCGAGGACGGGCATCTGCGCCTGAACACCCAACGGTTTCCCAACGGCATGCGCCCGTTGGTGGACTATATTCATAAACTCGGTCTGAAAGCCGGTATCTATTCCGATGCCGGTGACAACACCTGTGGCAGTGAAAACCGTCACCCATGGGGCATGGGCGTGGGTTTTGCAGGCCACGAGGAGCAAGACTGCAAGCTCTACTTTGTTGACTGGGACTTCGACTTCATCAAAGTAGATTACTGTGGCGGCCATCATATGCACCTTGATGAGCGCGAGCAGTATACCAAAATCTCAAATGCTATCAAAAACTGCGGCAAGAAGGACATTGTCTTTAATATGTGCCGCTGGGCATTCCCCGGCACTTGGGGCGCCGATGTCTGCGACAGTTGGCGAACCACCGGCGACATCTTCGATGCATGGAGAAGCGTGAGAGGCATCTTGGCAGAGAACCTCTATCTCAGCGCCTTCTGTCGCGACGGCCACTACAACGACATGGACATGCTTGAGGTAGGACGCTCGATGTCTCAGGTGGAAGACGAGACCCACTTCGGCATGTGGTGCATCATGTGCTCTCCCCTTCTCATCGGTTGCGACACCCGCAACATCCGTCCCGAGTCACTGAAACTGCTCTGCAACCGCGACCTTATCGCCCTGAACCAAGATCCGTTGCATCTGCAGGCCTATGTGGCAGAGAAACAAGGCGAATGCTTCATTCTGGTGAAGGATATCAAGAAGCGGCAAGGCAAGGTGCGCGCTGTGGCTATTTATAACCCCAGTGATAAGGAGCAGAACGTGACGCTCCATCCGGCCACGCTCGATCTCGGCGGTGCCGTGCAGTACTACGACTGCTTTGCCCAGCTTGACTATCTCTATGACATGAATCCCATCCCCCTGAAGATTCCAGCCCACGGCACAAAGATCTTCCGTGTGAAAGGCCAGAAGCGTCTGGAGCGCAAGGTCTATGAAGCCGAGACCGCCTTATTGCCCGCCTATCAAGAGTTGCGCAACAATCAAGAAGTGAAGTCAGGAATCTTCACCGACATGTCGGCAGCCAGTGGTGGCTACAGAGCCGGATGGCTTGGTGGCCGCAAAGGCAACGACATCCAATGGAATGAAGTGTATGTAAAGAAAGCCGGTACACGCCGCATGACCATCACCTACTTCAGCGGCGAAGAACGCACCATGGATCTCACGGTCAACGGCCAGCACGTCACCACCCTGAAAGCCAATTCGGGTGGTTGGGATCAACCTGCCACCATCTCCATCGATGTGAATCTCAAGAAAGGGCGCAACAGCATCTGTCTCAGCAATGATCGTGAATGGATGCCCGATATCGACAAGATGGTAATAGAGAAAGTCAAATAAAACACACGATATCAGAATCATTATGATGAAGAAAAGCAATCAGATTACATTATTATTGGCTGCATTTCTGCTTGCAGCCACAGCATCCTTTGCCCAAGAAGAGAATGGTTTTACGCAATTCAATGTGGTGAAGGAATTCAATGACAACGGATTTCAGTGGTTCCGCGACGCACAGCTATTGGCTGCTGGAGACAACGTGAAGAGCAACGCCATGACCATCGGTTGGGGAGCCATCGGCACGCTCTGGCAGAAGCCCGCATTGACCGTCTATGTCGCCGAGAAGCGCTACACCAAGGAATTTATGGATAAAGCGGAATATTTCACCGTGATGTCGTTTGACGTTGAGCACAGCAAGGTCTTGAACTACATGGGTACGAAGAGCGGTCGTGATGGCGACAAAGCCCAAGCCCTTGGGCTTCATACAGCCTATACCGCCAATGGCACCCCGTACTATCTTGAAGCCACCATGGTGATCGAATGCAAACTGATGTATGCCGCCCCCTTTGAGCCCAATGGATTCAAGAGTGACGTACCCCGAAACATGTACAGCCGATTCCCAGCCGGCATCCACTCCATGTATATCGGTGAGGTTGTCAACGCCTGGAAGAAATAAGCCCTCAAAGCCTCAAAGCGAAATGATAAGGGGGAAAAGAATATTTTCACATCAATGTTCATAAGAAAACATGCAGGGAATGAATTATAGGATAAGAAAGATTACTTTGTCACTGGTGCTTTTAGCGTCATCAACGATCGTTTTCTCACAACCACAGTTGCACGACCTCGATATTTGCGTGGAATTGTATAAAAATGGTGATGCCCGCATCACCGAGACGCGCAAAATGACCATAGACAGTGAAGGAACGGAATGCTATATCGGACTGAGCAACATGAGTCCAAGCACCGTCAAAGATCTTACCGTGAGCGATGAGACCATTGGCCAATACCAAAACATCGGAGAATGGGAGATCAACCGCAGCCGTAAGGAAAAAGCCGGCCGTTGCGGCATTGTGGAGAAAGGCGACGGAGACTACGAACTCTGTTGGGGTATCGGTGACAGTGGTCAACGCACCTACATCACCAGCTACACCATCACAGGACTGGTGCGCGGTTACCCAGATGCAGATGCCCTTCGGCATGTGTTTCTTGATGAAGACGTCAAGCCCAAGCCAGAACACGCCAAGGTGACGATTGTCGGTGCCGACAGCACGCTGGTGTTCACGCCAGACACCTGTGGCATTTGGGGGTTCCGTTTTATGGGCGACCTTGGTTTTGAGAACGGCACGATGGTAGCAGTGACGACAGAGCCGATGAACTCAGAGTCAGCCCTCTATATCATGGCCAAATTTCCCAAAGGGATGTTGGAGCCCACCATCCAGATAACCGATGACACCTTTGAGCACAAGCAACAACAAGCCCTTGAAGGCAGTGATTATTTTGATGTGGTGATAGAAAAGGATAACGAAGACTCGATAAACGTTCCTCGCGCGATGGGTATTTTGGGTGGAGGAATAGCCGGTTTGGGTGGTTTGGCCATCCTCTATTTTTTGGGGCGTCCACGTTATATCCGAAAGAAGCATGAGAAATGGGCAAAAACAGTGGACTATTTCAAGTCTATTCCACTGGAAGGCAACCTCCAGCAGGCCAATGACATGCTGAACGCTTTTAATTTTGGGAAATCCCCAGATTACAAACGCCTCATCTCCGCCACCATTCTACAGTTGATCAATGAAGGCGCATTTTGTATCCAGCCAGTGATGACGGAAACGGGTGAGATGACCAAACGCTTTGTGGTGAAGGACTTATCCCTGTACAAAGATTTGTCGCCACTCGCCTTTAAGATGCACGAAATCATCAAGAAAGCCTCCGGCACAAACAGTGTCCTCGATCCCAAAGAGCTTGAAACGTTTATGGATGATAAGAACCAGCGGAAGCTTGTCCGTTCTTTTATTCAAATGCTCTACACCAAACGCGATAGGAAATACTACCAAAAGCGCCAGGACGAAATGAACGAGGTATACGGTTTCAAGCGATTTCTCGAAGACTTTACTTTGATGAACGAGCGCCATCTGACAGAAACCCGTTTGTGGTGTGACTATATGGTGTGGGCCACCCTTTATGGCAATGCCGAGCAAGTGATGAAAGATATGAAAGCCATCAATCCAGAGTTCTTCAAGATAGATCAGGTAGCCAGCCAGCTATCAGATAACCTCGTTCTTCCCGCCGTATATGCCTCCATCTATAAGAGTTCAGCCCATATGCTTGACATCATGGAAAAAGACCGTCTGAATGCCCTTGCCTCATCTTCAAGAAGCAGGTCTTCCTCCCTTCGCTCCTCTGGTGGTGGTGGCCATTCCTCCTGGCGCGGTGGCGGCGGCGGATTCTCTGGCCGAGGCGGTGGCGGTGGCGTCCGCTAACAAATGAAGAGAGCGGGTATCGCAAGGATATCCACTCTCTTTGACAGATATGTCATTTTTGTAAGTACGTCATCCAATATATCTGCATTAGAGGACCAACGTATTGGTGCATTCTTTTGCGTTCAGCTTGTCAAGGTCAGCCTTTGGCACTTTACCTTTGAAGATGATGTCGAGTTCTGTGCCTGTAGGTTGGCTGAGCCATTCTACGATCTGTTTCTGCATCTTTTCATCAGCAGTGAGGGTTATCTTGGTATCCTTGTTGTCATCCTGACGTCCGTTGATCCATAACTCAGTGGTAGCGCGCGGTTCGTCGGCCAGTTCAGCCTTGTCACGATGCTTCACTTTCACCGTGGCGGTAACATCGAGGATGTCGCCCTCACCAGCCACTTCAAATGACATAGGAGCCCCCAGTTCGGGAATATGGCAGTTGGCAGTGCCGGTAGTACCAGTGATGTTGTTCTGTACGGAGAAGGTGTAAGCCTGTTCAGCTTCAGTAGTCTCCCCAGTGTTGTCTGTTTTACCTCCACAAGATACCATCAGCCCTGCGATGGCAGCGATGGCGATGCTGAAAATCATTTTTTTCATAACTGTAATTAAGTAATTGAAATAAAGTAATTCACTAAGTTTGATTCTTCTGTTATGGTTATTCTTGAAAAAGAATCCGTTATTTAAGTGTGATATTCTCGATGATGGCCTTTATCTCAGGATCCTCAATGGAGCCATTGTAGAGAGAAATGAGCATCAAGCCCTTTTCTGTCAGTTTGGTGTAAAGTGTATTTGTCGGTTTCTCCACCTCTTTGACAGCCACATTATACACGGTATTGCCGAATTTGATGTCTCCTTTGTCAGTATATCCAGCGTTGACATTGCCAGAATTGGCCTGTGCAGGTTCACTGTCTCTATCAGGATAGGCATAAATGGTCATGGTGCACCAAGACCCGTCTTCAAGTTTCTTCATCAATCTGAAGTTCTCGTCTTTGTTGCCAGAATTCTGTTCCCATGTCTGCGGAATGATCATGGAGTAATACTTTGTTTCCACGGTCTCACCCTCAAGTTTGGTAACCCCATTGCCACATGAGGCCAATGCGATTACTGCGATAGCAGCCATTGCGAAATTGATCAATGTTTTCATTTGTTTTAAAATAATTGAATTGTTAATTAAAGAAGTACATAAAAAACTCTGTCTCTTGTTTCTTAGTCATCATTTTGAATGTCCGTTTTCGGCTTGGGGATCACTCCTATTTCCAAATATTCATGGATTTTTCTGTCGAGAATCTCCTCAATTTTAGCCTCCATCTTTTTACCCAAAACATCCTCCATCCTGAGTAGATGCTCATGATACCACATGGCATATTCCATGGCAGCGTCTTGGTATTTGGCATTGGACATATCATTGATGTTTGACGATGCAAAGTTAGCCCCGTAAAGCTCCGATAGCCTTATCATTTCGTGAAATAATCTTATCATTTCGTGAAATTGGCCTATAAAACCAGTAAAAAAATCAGCTTTTTTTCGAAAAACCAACGTGTTTATGCAAGAAATATGCATAAATATTAAATCAGCAAAAAACAGAGAAGATGATTCCAAAATGAAAAACACAGGTAATTTCCGTGATGAAATTACCTGTGTGGAGTATAAAAACAGATGCAACTATTGCAACTATTTCGCTGTTTTCATGATATACTCGTAGATATGTCCGTTGGCAAGCATCTGGTGAAGGAAATCCTTCAGCGATTGGACGGTGATGGCATCGTACAAAGCGAGGTCATTGGTGTCAATCACAATGCCGTCGTGAATGAAGTATTCGCGGATGTCATCAGCACCCTTTCCTTTGTTTAGCGAAGGAGCTTTGCGTTCCTTTCGCTTCACGCTTTTGAAATTCTCAAGCAATTGCTCTGTGATGCCTTCGGAGGACATCTCCTTTAGCATCTGCTTAATATCATTACGGATGGCAGCCTCCTTCTCAGGATCACATATGAACGAGATCGTGAAGAGCATCTGAGGGAATGGGTGCTGTGAAAATTTCGGCATAACGCCAATGCTATAGATGTCGCTATGCTGAAAGCGGATGCGGTTGATCATAGCCTCACTCAGCACACCACGTAGGGCATCCATGTGTGCCTGATGTGAAGCATCATATGTCAATCCTTTCTCCCATGCCAGGAGTATGGTACAATCCGCTTTCGGTGTAGCTTCGTCAACAATCTGTACGGTAATAGTATCATTCGTGCGATAGTGTTGTTCCATGCGGGAGACACGCTCTACTGCCTCTTTTTTTGAAGGCAGGCTTCCAAGATACTTCTCTATCAGCGGAAGAACCATCGCAGGATTTCTGTCAGTCTGTACAACCGCCACCATGCCGTTGTAGTTTGAGTGCAGCCGCTGAAGGATCTCCTTCATCTTACTGATGTTCATAGCCCCGACTTCATCTTTTGTCGGCATCTTCATACGCTCATCAGAAACGTATGGATAAGACATAATTTCAATGAAAGCTTTCATGAGTGGTGTCATCTGTATCTCTACAGCCATTCGTGCCTGTGCGGTCTGTTTGTTGAACTCCACGGTGTCAATGTCTGTCGTGGTGAGTCTTACGTGCAACGACTTGAACATGTTTTCCACCTGAGTGCTATCAGCATTCGCATCATATAGGACCTCCGCAGGATTCACCTTTATCACCGATACAGGTTGCTCGTATTCATTATAGTTACGGATAGCCTTTTTCAGGTGCTCGCTGTAGATTACCTCGTTGTTTTCAATCAACGTCTCGCCACCTTTTACAAACAGGCGTACCACCGTCTGGTACATGTTTTTATCAGGCTTATTGTTCAGCACCACCTTCACACCGTTGGATAAGGTGTATTCGGTGAAGGATTTGTCGTATGCAAACAATTTTTTCTTTACGACCTTGCCGGGTTTAGGGTTGATGTCAAATTGCTTCTTCTCCTTCTTTTCTTTCTCCGAGGATATCGTATCACCAGCAAACTCCATAGCTTCTATTTCATTCCATAAAGCAAGCACTTCCTCTTTTGAAGGCAATGCCGTATCGTCGTTCTCTGGTAAAATAATGGTCAATGAACAGCAAGTTTTGTCGAACATCGTCTGTGCGGCAGACTGCACCATGCTTCGGGAGATATGACGTCGGTTGTAGGAATCGAGAATTGCACGCACCATAGGCGAAATGCCAATAGTTCCTTTGAGGTAATGCTCTATGCAATTCTCTGCAGCACCATTGGCATCGACAAAATCAGAATTGTTTCCGTAAAGGGTATCGTTCCATTCTATGACAGTGGTGTCCTCGACAGCACGGAAGTCAGAACTGTCCCTGTATGAGATATACTTTGCAAGTTCTGCGTCGGTAACACCTATCCTCTTCATCTTCTCCACCTCAATCAAAGCTTTCTTGAGTATCTCGCGCCAATCCGTTGCAGATGTAATGAGCAATGCAGCCGTCTGGTTGGCATTGATGCTGTAATTATCTATTGGTCTAACCTGATTGACATTCGTCATGATAACCTGTGGGTTATCATTCTTCAACTTATCCATGCGCGACCTCAATATCTGTACCACGATATTGTCTATCTCTCTTTGTTTGAAGAACGCCACCTTTCGCATCTCGCTCTGTGGCATGGAAGGGTAAAGTGACGCGAGCTGGATAACAGGTGTCGGGACCTGTTTATTACGTGTAACTGCAATGAAAGGTTGGTCTGTCGCAGTAGGCAGGGTGAACTCCGGCACCGTGGTGTTTCCCTTCTTCAGGTCGCCGAAGAGTTTTTCTATTTTCCTCACGATGAGATCGGGATCGAAGTCTCCACATGCAATGACACACTGGTTCTGCGGTTGATACCAACGCTTGTAGAAAGCTCGCATCTGTTCGGCAGTGCACGTATTTATCACATCCATGCTACCAATAGGAGTACGCTCCGCATACTTCGTACCGGCATTACGCTCCTTAAACAATTTCATTCCATCATCTCCCATAGAACGCACGCGCCATTCCTCAACGATCACGTTGCGCTCAGCATTTAGTGCAGCAGCGTCGATGATAGCGTCCGCACTCCAATCACGCAGAATCATCAGACAACTGTCTATGCGACTTTCCCCTGTAAGAGGTACAGCAGAAAGGATATACTGGGTGTTCTCGAATGATGTGCGTGCATTGACATCAGGACCGAAAGCCACGCCTATGCTTCGCAAGAAATCGATGATAGTATTGCCAGGATAATGCTTCGTGCCCTTAAACATCATGTGTTCAAGGAAATGCGCCAATCCCAGTTCATTGTCATTTTCAACCAGAGAGCCCGTCCGCTGTATCAGTCGGAACTCACCGATATGTTTCTTGCTCACAGCCTTACGCACATAAAACGTCATGCCATTAGGCAGAACCCCCTGACGAATAGCGGTATCAACAGGCACCATCTGTTCTGATGTCTGTCCATGAGTGGTTAATATAGCTGCAATAATGGCAAATAATGCAATAGTAAGTCTTTTCATAAAGTTGTATTCCTATTTTAATTTCTCTATAGCATCGTCTATCTTACTTTGAAGTTGAAAGATCTCTTTATTGAGCTGGTCTACCGATTCATTTTTATTAGTCAACGTTTCTTCCAAATGCACTCTTTCTCTCCGATATGCATCAATCTCATCATCGGTGACGTCCATCATCTGTTTGCACAGCGCGAACAAGTGTTGCATATCATATAATATAGAACCACTGATCAGGCCAAAAGGCATCAACTCAAGTTGAAGGGTATTCTTTAAGTTGAAGCGAGAAAGCTCATTAGACGAGATATGGTTTATAGAATCACAAACAATCTCTTTGTAATACTTGCGATTCTGATAGAATTTTGCCACATTCTCAGTAAAGATCACATTACCTATCGTATTGATGGTTTCGATATTCGACGAGAAAATACGTTCTGTTGTCTCAGTGTAAGTATAATTCGGCAGCAATTGCACGAATTGGAACTTTAGCTTTTCGTACATCGTTGTATCTTCTGCCATCTGCAGCTGAAAGTTCATCAACTGATGAATATTCGAGTCTGCAACTTCAGCCGATTTCAGCGAGTTATACATGTCATACATGACCATCATCACAATCTCTCGCTTCTCATTTTGCTTTTTGTTGTTGTCGATCACCGCCGCCGTACCGAAAGTGAGCACGATTGATACGGTTGTGGCAAGTAGTGACAGCATGAACTGCTTGGTCGTAGCCATTCCGCTGCCAGTTTTCAGGCTCTTGGGCGTATGTAACTTGATATTCATGCCAGTGTATGTTATTGGATCGATAAGCCATGCAAAAGCACCGTTGAGATATCCACAAATTCGATTTTGCTGCTACGGTTCGGCACTTTCGGCGCTAAGTTACACATTTTTTGACAAAAGGCATATTTTTCAGTCAGATTTAACGTTTTTCAAAAGGTTTCAGGATAGAGCAGCATATAGATATCGCCCCCAAAACCTAATAATTCACAAATAATGCCATAAGAAGTCGCATATTATTTCAATATATCGTTCAAAAACATTATCTTTGCAACAATACAGCAAAAACACAAGAATACCCATCAAACGAATCAAGACTATGGCTACAAAAATTGCTTTTTTCGATGCGAAGAGTTACGACCGTGAGACTTTTGGCAAGGTGAATAACGATTTTGGTTATGAAATCCAGTTTTTTAAGGAGCGGCTCAGCATGAACACCGTCTCCCTGACACGCGACGCAACCATTGTTTGCATTTTTGTCAATGCAGAATGTGATGAGCGTGTCATTGAGCGTATGAAAGAGTATGGTGTGCAGCTTATAGCACTCCGCTGCGCAGGTTTTAACAATGTAGACATCCGTGCCGCACAGAAGCATGGAATCCGTGTGGTTCGCGTACCCGCATATTCTCCCCACGCCGTGGCCGAATATGCCGTCACCCTCATGCTCGCCCTCAACCGTAAGGTTTACCGTTCAGTCTATCGCACCCGCGAAGGTAATTTCCGTCTTGGCGGCCTCATGGGCTTCGATATGTACGGCAAGACAGCCGGCATCATCGGCATGGGCCGTATTGCCAAGGAACTGATCAAGATTCTGCGCGGCTTCGGCATGAACATTCTGGCCTATGATCTGTATCCAGATGAGGCGTTTGCCAAGGAGTACGATGTGAAGATGGTGACACTTGACGAACTATACGAAGGTTCTGACATCATCTCTCTTCACTGTCCGCTGACAGAGGGCACGAAATTCATCATCAACAGTGACAGCATCACAAAGATGAAATATGGTGTCATGATTATCAACACCGGTCGCGGAAAGCTCATCAAGACAGAAGATCTCATCAACGGCCTTCGTTCTCACCAAGTAGGTTCGGCAGCGCTGGATGTATATGAGGAAGAAGCCGATTACTTCTATGAGGACCGCTCAGACCGTATGATTGATGACGACAAGCTGGCTCTGCTACTGATGATGCCCAACGTCATAGTGACCTCTCATCAAGCTTTCTTCACACGCGAGGCAACCCGGAATATCGCTCTGACAACACTCCAGAACATCAAAGATTTCGAAGACGGCAAAGAATTGGTGAACGAGGTAAAATAATCCTCAGTTCACCATTGCTTCAACATTGCCTCAGCTGTTTTTCTGGATTTTCTTCAGTAAGTCTGTTTTCCCCTCATCAATCAGTTTGAGGATCAGCTCGCCGAAGAGTGTGTTCTGCCATGCGAACCATGAACGGGTGTATTTGGCAGCGTTATCTTTATGGAACGACTCATGCATGAAACCGGTACCGTTGTCGGTATCGACTAACATCTGCATGCACTTGGCTATCTCATCGTCATCCTGACTGGTGAACGCCCTCATCATGATAGACATAGGCCACACCATGTCGTGCCCGATATGTGGACCGCCGATCCCCTCGCCCTGTTTTCCGCGGAAGAAATAAGGATTATCCTCACTCCATACAAAACGTCGGGTGTTCTGATAAATGGGATCATTGATATCCACATCTCCAAGATATGCCATGGCGAGAAGGCTTGGCACGTTGGCATCATCCATCAACAGTTGGTTGCCGAATCCATCGACCTCAAAAGCATAGATTTTGCCATATTTCGGATGGTTGTGGATGGCATATTTTCTCAGAGCCGTTTCCACCTCGTCGGCCAATCTGGCATAATCCTGCGCCGCAGCAGCATCGTGGTTGACGGTTGTCAATATCTCCGCTATTTTCCGCAATGAAGTGACGGCGAAGAAATTGGAAGGTATGAGATAGAGGAAGACTGTCGCATCATCGGAAGGACGGAAAACGGAAGCAATCAATCCCACGGGCTTAACTGGGTTTCCATACCCATCATTGCACACGGTGTCATATTGTCTTTCTGTCTTGCGCATGAACCGATAAGGCCCTTTATTCTCCTTTCGCTGCTGCTCACGGAAAGTCTTCAATATTTTGGCCACAGCCTCCCGCCACAGGTCACCAAAAATAGAGGAATCTCCAGTCACCTGCCAATAATAATATGCCAGACGGATGGGATAGCATAGCGAATCAATCTCATATTTCCGTTCATGCAAATTAGGGTTCATGTCAGTAATGTCTGACCTCCATTCACTGCCCGTAGGTCCGAAGTTGAAAGCATTGGCGTAGGGATCCAGACAAATGCATTTCAATTGCCTCAGGATGGTGCCCCTTACCATACGGCGTATTTTCTCGTCTTTTTTGGCAAACTGCACATACGGCCACACCTGTGCACCAGAATCTCTCAGCCACATGGCATGGATGTCACCTGTATACACAAAAGTATCGTCATCGCCATCTTCTGTCAGACTGTAGTGCACGGTCGTGTCCAGCGTATTAGGGAAACAATTCTCAAACATCCACGCCAGATAAGGTGCATCCTTGAGCAGTTTTTTCACCTCTTTGATTTTCTTCTCGATGGATTCAGAGGAGAACAGGCGATCCTCCAAAGCAGGTCGTCTGGTCACTCTGATATTGTCGGCAGGTGCCGCAATCGACTCTGCGAACGATTTTTGTTGTTTACCGTCTTGAGCAAATACAGAGCCCGCCAAGCACAGCAAGATAGTCCAAAGAATAGAGCTTCTTTTTTTCATTGTTCAAATTTGGGTTTAATCCATTTCTATGAAGACGCATGTCATTACCGATGTTCATACTCAGCAATCTGCTGAGTATGTTTTAGCTTGCACAAAATTAGTCCAACCCGAGAAAAAAGAACAAAAGCCAGCGTTCAAAAAAGGTGAAAAACAAGTAAAAACGCTGTTTAGCGCTCTTTTCCCGTATGTTCTACGAGATGAGTACAGATGACAAGCTGGTGGGTTCGCATTGGTATGCAGGTGAACAGAACATCCTCATTTCAACTGCTTGACGTATTTCACCTCAACGGCGTCACCCTTCAGCACATCTGCGAATTCTTGTGGACGAATTGTTACAGGTCCGCGCATGAACTCCGGGATGTTGTAGCTGCGCATAAATTGCCTATGATAATCGGCATCGGCAGAAGGCAGTTCAAAAGGTTTGGTGCCATGGCCCTCCGCATCGATATGTGCGATGAACGGCCGTGTGAAAGCCCCGTCGTCACGACGGCTGCTGAAGATCACCCATCGTCCATTGCTCGACCAGGAGTGATAGCTCTCGGTGTCGGGTGAATTCCACTCATCCATTTTCCTCACCTCTCCGCTCTTCAGGTCCATCATCCACAAATCAGCATCATGGTGCCAGATATGGAAATAGCCGTATTCACCGCTGGAGAAGAGCAAGAACCGTCCGTTGGGAGAGATACGCGGCAAGACAGCACTTTGTCCGACCGCTGCAGCATCGAAGACCAGCTCACGCGGTCCGAAGACCATGGTCTGAGGGTCAAAACTTTTCTTATATAGATTGTATTTAAGTGTTCTAAATTTTGAAACGTTCTCCTTCTTATTTACCGAGTCAACCTCTATGTAACGACCGCTGCAATAATAAAGAGTTTTGCCATCAGGCGCCCAACAAGGAAACACCTCAAACTCAGTTGTGTCGTTCTCCAGATTCGTCACCAGGTCTTTCTCCACATCGTATGCGATGATATCGCTCGCCAAATCATACACCTCCACTTTGTTGGGATCTACGGTATGGAACTTCTGATGCGTCTTGTCCGTGGCATATACGATCAGGTTGAGCCATGGATGCCATGCAGGATAGACACCAGCAGAAAGGATGGAATCGTTTTTCATGTTTACCTTTTTCATCTTTCCATCGTATGCGATCAACGTTCCTCCCCGGAACTGCCGCGCATGGAACTGCATGCGCTGGGGATTGTAGTTCTGGTAATGGTGACAGTTGATGCACTGTCCATCTTTCTCATACCCACAAAGGAAGTTGTCGTAGATGACGCTCTCATCGTAATTCTCCAGACACCGCTGGTTGATAGTCAATGTCTCATACGCGATGAAAGAAGGTGAGATCAGTCGGTAACTGATATAAGGATCAATGGAATCGGGCGACACATACAGGTTGAAGGGTTTGTAACGCGTCCATTTACCTTCCTTGCAAAGATACACATCCACGGTGATGGCTCCCCCCTTCGCCTTGTCGGTCATCTCCCTCCATTCATCTATGTCAGGCTGCATCTGACCGCCACAAACAATCACTTGGTCACCCACGGTGTAGCTGGCCACCAAATCATCGGCAGTTTGGTCGGCCTCAAATGTCAGAGGTGCTATATTCACGGGGATGGTCACATTCACATAATCTGGATATATGGCCGGAAAAGCAGACGACTGCGTGTACTCAGAAGGAACAGACACCTTCTGACACGCCATCAGCGAGACAACGCCCAGTGCGGCCATCCAAAATCTCATTGTTTTCATCACTCTAATATTGTGGTAAGTCAGACATCAGATAATAATCATAGAAATATGTATTGCCGTAGATAGGATACAGAGCCTCTCTTGCCTCCCTTATGTCCTTGCCATCATATTGGGAAAGCATACGTGCAAACCTGTCATAGCTCTCGACCACAACCGGGTCGAAAGGCATTTTTTGGATGTTGGGATTGTTTCCCTCGGTAGCAAAAGTATAGGCAGCCTGTTGAATATAAATAGGCAATTGAACATCGGGATGCAGGCGGACATAATCAGAGAATTGGTACCAAAAAAGCTCTGGTACTTTCTGCCACATGGCAGCCAGCAGGCACTGCTCCTGGAAGACAGGGTCTTCGGGATAGATGCTTTGTGCGAGGTGCTTCATCAGGTATTCCTCAACAAATCCATTGTCAGAACTCAGCACATTGGCATAGTGTAGCATGTGTGTGATCGGTCCCATTTCCGGGTCTTTGGCTATCTGTTCAGGATGGTTGAGCAGATTCTCTGCCCATTCCGCCCATTCTCGGTAGAAAGTGGTTTTCTTCAGGAGGTGAATGTATTTTTTTGCCAATGGTTTGTCACCGTCAAGAATGGCGCATCGAGCCAGATTTTTGAAAAACTCCGTCCGCCATTCATATTCCACCCCCATCTCCGTCGTCAACCTTGTGCAGTCGTTCAACTTGCCGTATTGATAATAAATCATCATACCGATGACCTGCATCATACGTACGCCGAAGGGAGCATTACTGACTTTGGAACCGTTTTTGAAATTATACATTTCGGTGCTCTGCCGTCCCAGTCGGAACAAGGCAAGGTTTTTCATCATCACGATGGCCCTTGTAGGTTCATCCTCTTGTGCAGCAGCTTCCTTGACCACGCCCTCCCAGTCGAGACGGTCGATGCAATGTTGCATCGTCAGTTCCCGGTGGAAATTGGAATCCTTATACCAAAAATAAGCCACGCCAATGGCCAGCAGCGCCACAATGGCGACGGTCCATCCATAAGCCGTTGCCCATCGATACCATTTTCTGTCGGTGATAGGCTTTTTAGAGGCTTTGCCTTGCTTGTTTTTCTTCTGCTGTTTGCGTTTATCCCTACTCACAGGTTGAGGTTGTGGGGTGCTGACCTCCGCCGTTTTTTGTATGGCATTGTCGGCAACCTTCATCCGCGACCATGGGATACAAGCCATGACGACAAAGAAGAGCAACAATAAATAGAACGGGATATAATACTGATGATAATCTTCCCTTATATAATAAAGAGGCAGTTCCGTGAAATAAATATTAGTGAGGTTGGTTTCATAATAGACATAACGGTAATACATCAAAGGAACCGCCGCCACACTGATCACCGCCACCACGGTGTTGATGATGGCATTGCTCTTTGAACAGAGACGCCAAGACCAAACCGCCATCAACAATACAGCAGCCAACCCATAGATTCCCATCAGGGGATAACCAACCGCGGCTACGACCAGCATGAACAGCGTGCGCAGGAAAAAACGGTCAGGCAAGCTTCGGAAGCACCAGAGCAAGGCCACCACCGCCGTGCAACCGATGGTAGTGACGAAGAAGTGTCCGCGCAGTTTGAGCATATAGATCCAATAGCCCATATCGACAATGGTCAAGAGGATGAGGGCGACAGGTATCAGCATCAGGACCGCCCATTTGTCAGGCACTTGGAATGTGCGCTTGGCCAAAGCCATCAGCAGCAGCCACCACGCACAAAGCATCAGCACACCCAGCGTGGGATGATAGAGGAACTGTGTGAAAAACGTGGCGATATAGGTGAGCATTCCTCCCGACACCACCATCTGCTGTTTGAAATACAGCGAGGTGTTGAGAAAAAGATTCATCTCCTGCACTTTCCAGAGCAGGTCATTCTCATACACCAGCAAAGCGCATGCAATGGCGACCAGTGCCAGGAGCCACACTGCAATGAAGGATCGATTTTTCATAACTGCTGAAGCAAAAAATTGGATTCACTGATAGAACATGCAAAAATACAAAAAAATTGATAAACACAGAGATAGAGACCCAAAAGATTTATCTGAGCAAAAAAAAATCGTGCGCCACATTTCAGACAAATGTCAGAAGGTGACGCACGATAAATATAGATACCCTCTATAAAAAGAGGTTCAGTTTGTCTTATTTAACAATAGCCTTTTTGCCATTTTTGATCACAATGCCCTTGTAATCCTTTGAGACGCGCTGACCAGCGAGGTTATAAGTAGCGTTAGAAACAGCTTTGGTGCTGACGACTGTGCTGATGCCAGTGCCATCATCGAACATTTCAGGACTACCACCAAGAATCTTCACGTAGAAGTTCTCTGAACCAGTCTGGTTGATGAGAGATTCTGTGCCGTCTTCAAGTTTCCAAACAACATCCTTGATCTGATAGGTGTTGGCTTCCTTGATCTCTGACAGGTTGAATGCGATAGACTGGAAATTCTTCAAGTAGCCACCATCAGCCGTAGTGCCGTCGCACTCAGCAGGAATAGTAAATGTAGTTTCGAAGTCCTGCCATTCCTCAGTGAAGTTCACGTCACCGATAGCAGCCCAGTGAATGTAGTTGCCTGGCTGCTCATGACTCTGTGTAGTAGTCTTTGCAGGGATAGCACTCTTATACTTGAATTGGACAATAGTTGTTTCACCTGCTGCAATAGGATGATTGGCAACAATCCAGAACTGGTTGTCCCATGACTGGCCTGTACCACCTTCTTGTTCGGCATTGGTATAGTCTCTCTCAAGTGCATTGATGGTAATCTCTGTTGGGTTAGGATTGATGACAGGAAGTTCATGGTTCTCCTCGCCTTCAAGTTTGATGAAGTTCATCACCTTGCCATCAGTATCGATCGAGATGGTCCAAACACCAGCAGCTGGGAGTTTGATCTTGGCATTGGAAGCCTCCGTGTAGTCGAGCCACTCTTCTTCACCGCCCACGACAGCGCCAGAAGGTTTAAGGGTATTGCTCTTGAATGCTCTGTCATTACCACGGACTGTGGAAACCATCACCTCATTGACCCATGAATCTTTCTTGCCGACTTTACCAACAGTAGCGACCAGCAAGTCACCATCCTGAACAAATTCCTCAGCACCGTCGAAGTCATACTCTACACCCGTTGTAGTGTTGGAAGAAGCAACGAAATAGCCCTCGTCAAGTTTCATGACAGCCACAGAGAGGTCATCGAAGTAGAAATCAACAGCGTTCTTGTTCTGCGGGTTCAGGTTGAAGGCGATAGACCATGCGTCAGTTGCTGCATCAGGAACGGTGAAGATGCCATCAAATTCCTGCCACTCTGTGGTGAAGTTGACATCACCGACAGCCTGCCAGTGTACGTAGTCTGACGGGTTCTGATGATGGAACTGGGTGTTGGTGGTAGCGGCCTCAGAAGCCTTGTAGCGGAAGTGAAGTTTGAACTGATTGCCCACCTTGAAGACCTTTGGATTCGGAGCCTGGATCCAGAACTGGTTGTCCCATGCGGAAGGATCACCTTCTGTGTCAGCAACCTTGCCATGAACGACGAATACACGATTGCCATCCACCTCTTCGATTCTAGCAGGGAATGGATCCCATCCACCGTCATCATTCATATTCACGCCTTTCTCTTTACCCCAGGCACAAATCTTAAAGTTGTTTTCCTGGTCATTGAATCTTGTGTTGGGGTCAGCCCAATCCTGGCTGGCATCACCATTCTCAAGTTGCTCCAGCCACTCTACCGGGCGCTCTTCCTTACCTTCGTGGGTAATCTTCAGATAAGCGATGTCCCAAGAACCAATCCAGTCACCACATTGCATGAGGATATTGCCGTCAGAGTTTGTAGCAACGTAATCAACGGTACCTTCCACCCAGCTGGTAGTGATGGGGAATTGTCCATAAGGAGTCTGACCAAAGCCAAGCATGGAGACATTTCCCTCATGGTCACCCTTAATCTTGAAATGCAGGGTATAGGTAACGTCGGGTTCTGCATTCACGCCACCGATGGGGAAGAACTGGCAAATCCAACCTGTTTCTACACCCTCTTCGTTCACGGTAACTTCTGTGCTCTCGAAGTGGAGGCAACCATCTTTAATGGAGAGACGTGACCTTGCTTCGTCACTTCCGCCCCAACTGTAAGGGAAACCCCATTGGGAAATGTCAGTGTACTTAGAGAAGTCGACTTCTGCATCGACGATCTCCTTCGCACTTGCTCCCAAGAAGCATGTCAAGAGAGCAAAAAGAGTAAAGAATTTCTTCATAAGTTAACTATTTGTTAGATTAATAAAAAGAAAGAATAAAAAAAATGAATTTAGTTATTTGAATTGCTTTGGAAGATAATTGCCAGGAAAATCAGAATGACTCTTTTATTCACTGGCAATTATCTGTCAGCAGAGATTCTTACTTACCACTCAACGCATCACAGAATGCCTTATAGACGGCAGTGCGCAACCACTCCTTGGTTTCACTGTCAACCGCCCAAAGTCCCACAGGATCGCTGGTATCAGCCAGGTTGCCCTTGCAGAGTCCAGCCTGTTTGTCATTCGGAATCTTGTTCATGTAACTCTTGATCACATAAGCATAGTAGTCGGCAAGCTGTTGCCGCTGCGTATTGTTGATATCCTTAGCAGCTACATTTAACCCCTGAGCATCCATGTATTTGATGTCGAAGTTGGATAGACGGATCAGTTTGCCCGTAGCAGCGAGGCTCGTAAGAAGATTATCAAGAGATGCCTTATTAGCTTCCAACGTAGCAGGATCCTCACTGTAACTAAGATTCAGTTTGGCATTGATACCATCAATCTTGGCACCATTTCCATCCCAGATTTTTATCCAGTAATTGAGGCTTTCCATTTTCTTGGGATCATCAAGTCCAGACTCACTGATAAAGAACCTCAGCTGTTCAGGGGCGCCACCATGCTTTTCGTAGGCATCCTTTGCTATCTTTGAAACTGCCGGAGCATAGTTCTCGCTGCCGAGAACATCTTGCCAGAAGATGTTTGTCGTGGAGTGTTTCAAATCATAATAGCCGTTCTCAAGCGTAGCCTTGTCGTCGATGGCCTCGTCGATGAGGTCAAAGGCATTGATACGTCCGGCGTTTATTTTCATCAGACCGTCGCACCATTCGTTGATGGCATAATTAATGGTGTCGGATTTCTCCTGGGCGGTCTGGGGGCGGTGGTTGTCAGGATAATAACCTACCTCCACCTTTTGAATGTAGACCACAGCCTTTCGGGTATTCTCGATTCTGAGGTAGCCCTCCGTCTCGCCTTCCGCACTTTGTGCCTCGATGACAAACTTTGTCCATTTTCCAGGTTTCAAGATATACTTTCCATCAGTTCCAGTACCTTCCACAGGCGTTCCGGAGAACGTGACGGTGAAGGAGGCCTCCTTGTCAGCCTTTGCCCAGAAGGTGGTGGTGTATTTGGCGAGTGGATCCACTTCGAACCCTTCGATGATGCGAACCTTACCCGGTGTGGGTGTAGCGCTAATCTGGAGAGTGTTCAGGTCATCATATCTGACAATTGCAGCTTTTCCACTTTCTACAGTTCCGTCGAACGCACCTACCGGCATTTCATTGTAGTCAACGGTCTTACCTTCTACATAGTCGACAGCAATCTCAATAGGCGCCGTGAGCATGCCCAACCAACCATCAGCCTGATTGGCATTGGCAAAGATGGGACTTCCAAACACCTCCCCACCGATTTCCTCCACATGAGTGAGAAGATCCATCATATCGAGGAAGTTCATAACTCCCTTGGAGTTAATGATGGTTCCAGACATCAGTGAAGTACCGAAAGAGACATTGTCGAAATTGGTAACCGCTGCGGCATGTGCCAGTTCCTGCTTATTGAAATCAGTCACTTTGAGCGTAGCACCTATAGACATATTTGGGTATGTGGCTCTATCGATATATGACTTCACGGGAGCCAGGTCCTTATATGGCTCTGAGAAAGCAGGATCTGGATCAGCTTTGAAATCATCTGTCACATTATAGTCAGCGCAGGAAGCCGCAAGCGCACCTGCCACTAACATCAAGAGACCATTTCTCAAAAATTTACTCATATCTTAGCCTCCTATAATTATTTAACGTATTTTGGTGAGAAGAAGACTTTCTTATTCGACTCACGTGTCTGCACGACCAGTGTATCGTTTGTAGACAGCGTAATGTCATTCTCGAGGATAATATCCTTTTTCTTTTCTTCATCCCAACCGATGACTTTACCTTTCTTTAAGTTCACTTCGTAAGTCAGACGAAGGATATCTCGCTGAACAGGTTCCCCATTCATGCTTCCCCATTGGTAGTCTTTGTATTCTGTGCGCTCTGTTCCCTTGACAATGAACTCTCCAGAACCAGTGGCTGTGACGTCATTATCATCGGTAGAAATCGAACATTTATTACCATCAAATGTGAGAATGAGATTACAGTTGACGGAAGCTCTTGCTTTTCCTGAAGCATCATTACTTCTTCTGACAGAAATGGGGAAGATAGCCTGTGACATATTCTTCGTGTTGATGCTACAAACTTCGTCGTTCTGGTTGACGGGATTCTCTTTATAGTGCTCGAGGTCAGTGTTGACGAGTGAGAAATCCTTGCGTACATATGTATTGGTCACATCATTTTCAGTCACATTGTCCACACCACGACGAATATATTTACCTTGCCACGGGTTCATATATTTCACGCAATAGAGCACATAATCCTTCGCCAGCACATCCCAATCCTCGGTATTGGTGCGAGAAGGTGTGAGTCCTTCACGAGGCGTACCAGTGAGAATGTGATCAATGCCCACTGCATTTTTCATCACCAGCGGAATGACATACGTATTCTCCACAGCATTAGGATCGTTGAAGAAAGCGTCAGTGAACTGCACTTCCACATATCCGCGAGGATTGCCATTGTAAGGAATGGCATTAGATGAAAGTTTATAATATGAAGAAGGCATAGGAAGCACGGGTTTAAACGGGTTTCCACCATCATCCACAAACCAGAGGTTGTCGCATAGCGATTCATCGACCGCAATATCTACATAAGCGTCACGTCCTCCATAGGCACCACCCATGGTCGACCAGATCTGACATTTGTGCTCGTTGTCGATCGTATTGTCATAGATATCGTTGCCAAGAACGAGTGTACGTACTGGGAACTGATATGCGAAGTAGGCAGTAGTACCTCCTTCAAAGTCAGGGAACTCATGCTCTGTGTTATAGCAAGAAGCACACAAGAGAGAGAAAGCTCCGAAGACTACTCCGTATATATATATCTTAAGTTTCATCATTATCATATATCATTAATCAATTAATTACCAACCTTTGTTTTGCTTGAGGTTACTAAATTTGAGCACTTCACTCTTAGGAATCGGTCCATAACACTGATAAGAGTTGTTGTAATTACGTTCCTCCACATCAATGACGGTATAGGTCAGTTCGCTGGTTGCTTCGTTACGGTCAATCCTCATACCTTTGACAGTTTCGTTGAGCGGCAACATCCACCGACGGAGGTCCCAGAATCTCTTGTTCTCAAAACAAAGTTCAAGACGGCGCTCGTTACGAATCAGATTCGTCATCAGATTCTGATCTTCAGCGCAGCGGTTGAGATAGACGTCCCCTTCAGGAAGCGGTTGTCCCATCTCGTTGGTGGCGACCCCTGCACGCTCGCGAATCGCTTTGATCACATCGTAAGCAGTGAGTCCGATACCACTTGGATCAGCCTTAGGTCCCCAAGCATCGTTGGCAGCTTCAGCATAAGCAAGGAAGATTTCAGTATACCTGATGCGTGGATAGATGTGATATTGCTCAATGAGCGAACTTGACAGCGGGCTGACATCTTCACGGAGAAGTTTCTTCAGGTAATATCCTGTACGCGTAGACTTATCGATGCTGTTGATGTTGTCATCAGTCTCAGGCTTATCATCATTCACAGCAGGATAGGTACCCGTGATGATCACTTTTTTTCTGAATGTTTTGCCGTTTAAGAGGATATTGTCATTCAGTCGTGGATCGCGGTTAGCATAGGGATCCTTCGGATTGTATCCAGAATTCGGATCAGTGATGGGCAAACCGTTACGCATAGGGAATGCATCGACGAGGTTCTGTGAAGGATTGACGCGCCCATTTCCATAGAGTGTCGGCGGGAAATGTTCTCTTTCCTGCTCAGCATTCTTACGGCGGTCTTCTCTCCAAAGCATCTCAGGCATTTCTGAAGCTTCAGGTTTAAGCATGTTGGTATTTCTAAACCAAATGTTACCTTGTTTATCAAATCCTTCCAATCCCCCAATCCTCTTGAGCACATTTCCACAAAGTGTAGCCGCCTCAGCCGAAGATATGCCACTCTGCTCACGGAAAGCAGGACTTGCGGCGAGCAGTGCGATCTGGGCTTTGATTGTTTCAGCAATTTTTCCCGACATCAGCCCTTTTGCTTTGTTACCGTAAACGAGATTGAAATTAGAAACATTTGCTCCAAGTTTCTTATAACTTGCCGGAATCTCATCTTCGGTTTTGATATCAATAAAATCAATGGGGAGATAGGACATGGCACTGTCGCAATCAGCGAAAGCCTGCTTGACGCACTCAGCAAAAGTGGCACGAGGCTGGTTGAAATTTGAGCTACCATCTTCAGGCGTCAAGATCAATGGTACTCCATAGAGCACACCGTCGTCAGCATATCCTCCATGCACCTGCAGGAGATAGTACAGGAATAAAGCACGCAGTCCGAACGCCTCTCCTCTCAATCGATCAATGAACATCTTCTGCTTTGAGGCAGCACTTGGTGCCCATTTCACATTATTAACAATAGAGAAGAAGAGATTGACATACTGGATACCATCCCGACAAGCATCCCATACAGACATCGGGTTGTTTTCAGCTTGCCATGTGCCCATAGCCATATTCCTATAGGTACTACTAAGATTATTGGTCACAGCATCATCAGTAGCGATATCTGTCTGTGTAGTCGTCATATAAGGAAGACGTTCATAGGCATACATCAGCAGACCATGCGCATACTTAGACTCCTCGGTCATGTCTTCCGTCTGCCGGTGGTTTTCATCCGCCGGTTCAAACACATCTTGGCATGAGCAGCATACGAGGAGACAGAAAAAATACAATATAATGTGTCTTGTCTTCATTTTCTTATTGTTTTAAAGGGTAACCTTTACACCGAGATTATAGAAACGCGTCTGAGGTGCATAGCCAACGCTTGTCTCCATCATCTTGCGATTCTTTGAGATCGTGAGGAGATCGTTTCCGTTGAGATAAACCGAGAGAGCCTTTACCCACTTGCCATTGAACATATCGCTGGGGAAGTCGTAGGTAAGTTGTATCTTGCGGATGTTGAAGCGGTCAGTACTGTAACGCCAGAATGTAGAATTGGCGCCGTTGTTGGCAGAGCTCAGTGAAGTGAGGCGCGGATGAGTAGCCACATCAGCCGTCTCAGGCGTCCAGCGGTTTCTTGCATTGACCGAATATTTATTTTCTCCACTCATATAGTAGTAGCTGTTATTCATCATTCCATAGGCACCGAACTGTCCGTTTCCAAGCATGAAGAGCGTGAAATTCTTATACTTGAGCGTGAGGTTCACACCAATGGTGAAAGGAGATCCGAATGTGCCCGACTTGCCAAGATTCACCTGGTCATTTGCGTCGATTTTACTATCTCCATTGACATCCTCGTACTTCAGGTCACCCGGTTGAATGGTACCACCGATCATCGGATTGGGAAGGGTTTTCTTCAAGGTATACTTGGTATTTCCATCAATGGTTGTTGACACATCAAAGTCATCATACGTGTAGAAGCCCAAGCACTTGTATCCCCAGATGACATCGAGAGGCCGTCCCTCCAATGCTCTGTAATCCCATTCCACGATTTCATCATGCTTCTTAAAGTTGGTAGTAAGATACGTACCGACAAGGCCAAGAGTGGCATGAACCGGTCCGAACTGTTTCTGAGCAGTGATGCTGAAGTCAAGACCCTTGCGGTTTTGGATATCATTGTTGATCGCCGGTTTGAAAGAGCTACCAGCAATACCATCCTGCAAATAAGATGGGAAGATGGTTGGATCCTGGATAATAAATCCATCCATATCCGTATTGAAGAAAGTGAGTTCGGTGGTAATCAGTTTATTGAGGAACGAACCACGTAGGCTCACAGATAATTCTTTGCGATGAATGAAGTCAAGAACAGGGTTACTGCCCGATGTAGAGAAAGTACGGTTGGTTCTGTTACCTTCATTCCATGAGAATGCGCCCTCTTGATTATTCCATTGAGCATCGTAGAGATAGAAGTATTGGGCATTCCCGTTGTTCACCATATACACATCCATATCCTCATTGAGATTGCTGTAAGACAAGCTGAGCAAGAGGTCATCGACACAGCTCCCTTGGAGGAGGCTCTCCTTGGCGATATTCCACCCAATCGTGAAAGAGGGCGAGAGTGCTTCTCTATTGCCTTCGGGAAGACGCGAAGAATGCACCCCAGCCAGAGAGAATTCAGCAAAGTAACGGTTCATATAATCGTAACCAGCCAGAAGTCCGAGGTTAACATTCGCATAATTATGGTAAGTGCCACTGGCAGTAGTGGTAAACATATTGCCGAGCAGCATACCTGTCACGTGATGCTTTTTTGCAAAGGTACGGTCATAATCAAAATGACCATTCCAGCTGATAGTCTGTCTGTAAGCCGAATTAGACGACTCCATGTGACCTCTCACCCTCTCATCATTCTGCTGTGTAAGCGCCACGATATAGTCGTTACCATTATAATTACTCCAGGTAGGGATGAACACCGCATAATTGTTGTCATAGGACAGACTATAGCTGGCCGCATAGTCGATGGCGAACTGTGTTTTGAACGACAAGCCTTTCACGAACTTATTCATGTCATAGATGATTCCAGCATCAAACTGGAACTGACGGCTGACGTCGGTTGACTTACCAAGAAAATAGCAATCAGCAATGGCATTTGTCTGCGTGGCTTTTGTACCACCGGGGAATAATCTTCCGTCGAGCAGGTTGAGCGACTTCCCAAGGATAGCAAGCGCCTTGGAAGCGTTTGGATCAACCATATCAATAGAAATCAATGGTGCAGCATTTTCCGGGAAGTTAGGACGCATTGTAGAAGCCTCCCCCCAGAAATCACCCTTATTCTTATTCGCATTGTAGAATGTAGCGCTGACGTTAGCAAATCCCTTGATGAGATTGTTGACCACCAGGTCTACATTACCCCTTACGCTGAAACGGTCGGTGTAATTATCCTTTGCGACACCGAAGTTGAGCAAGTCTTCTGAACGGTAGTAATTGATATTGGTGTAGAAGTGAGCCCGAGCGCCACCACCCTGGATCTCCAATGTTCCTTCAGAGCGATTATACATTTTGCGAATATACTCGTCGGAATAGTAGTTGATATTGGGATACCTGTAGGGATTAAGTCCAGAAGCATGGTTGTAGATATCCATCTGTGTGTACTTGGGTTTAAGTCCGTCGTTCAGACGAGCTTCATTGAAGAGCGTCATGTACTCAGCAGAACCGAGATATTCTGGGAATTCCTTCGCCACATGGAAGCCAGTGTTGGCATTGGCCTGAATCTGCAGTCCATCCACCTTTCCACGCTTGGTGGTAATGAGAATAACACCTTTGGCAGCCTTAGATCCGTAAAGCACCACAGCCTGAGCACCCTTGAGGAATGTGATCTGCTCAATTTCAGAAGGCAGCACATTGTTGGACGGACGCTTCACGCCATCGATAATTACCAGAGGAAGGTTACCGTTGTCGTTGGTGTCGAGACGGTCATTGTCCATACCCCAGAGGTTGTTGCCATTCCAACCACCCACGAGCGCATACATATCTTCAAGGCTACTCATCGTATAATCCTTCTTCTGCAACTCTTCCATGTCAACATAGGAAATGCCTCCAAGAAGATGGTCGGGATCCTTGTCGCGGAAAGCGACATGGACTTTCTTTTTCACCACGATAGAATCAGCCTCGTCATTGAACTCGTCAACGATCTGTGCATTGACTGTCATTGGCGAAACAGCAAGCATGGCAAAGAGAAATATGTTTGTATGTATATATTTCATAAAATTGTCTTATTAATCATTAATCGTTCATCGTTAATCATTAACATTGTCTTACCATCCTGGATTTTGTGCAAATCCTTCGTAAAGGTAAATATCCTTGTCAGGAAGCGGGAACCAATAGTGTTTTGATTCCAAACGACGTGTGATCAACTCTTGTTTGCGGAAGTTACCCACCTTTGCGTCTTTTGGATCATGGCTCTTGAACCAGTCAGCCGTTTCCAAACGCTCAAACTCATGAGAGTATTTCACGGTGTAAGGCGGCTCGGTGAGGAGGAGCCATCGCTGCAGGTCACACCAGCGGAATCCTTCGAATGACAGTTCCACCGCCCTTTCGCGGCGTACTTCATCGATGAAGTGCTCTCTTGTGTCACGGAGGTTAGCAGGCACATGTTCCATAGGATAATCGGCAGAGTTAACACGGTCACGGAGTGCGTTGATCGCGTCAAGAGCCGACAGTGTCATACAATAATCTCTTGTGCTCAAGTCAGCGACGGAATTAGCAATAGCCGCCCTTGCCTCTGCATACATCAGATAGACGTCAGCCAAGCGCATATATGGCAGGTAGCTCTGGAAGGCGTAATCCCAATCATACCATCTGTCACCTTCATTACACTGGTGAGGAATGAGTTTCTGAATAAAGTATCCAGTGCTGCTTGCATTGTCAATAGCTCTCATGGCACCACCTGTAAAGAGGTCACAATATTCAAGTTTCTTCTGATTGGCATCCAAGGCATCGGTACTGAGCACATAATGGAAACCATCAAAGATGATATCATGATAGAATCTTGGGTCGCGGTTCTTGTAAGGATGTTCGGGATCCCAACCTGATTCCGGATTCAAGACATATTCACCATTTCTAACGAGATAGATAGGCTGTCCGTTGGCCATTCCGTACTGGTCGATGAGGTTTGCCGTGGGATGATGGATGATGTTGTCATGAGCCACGAGACCAGCCACCTTAGGACCAAAAATCTTAGCGCAGTTCCAGTTGGCACTATTTACACCAGGATAAACCCCTCTGAAGATAGCCTCACTGGTACCCGGCATCTTCCAACTCTGTTTTACGGTATAGAAAATATCGGAGTAGTTGGTCTCTGCATTTTCGTCGCGCTCGTGGTCGTAAATATTGGAGTACTTGTACTCAGCGAGTTTATAATCGACGGTACCTCTGTTGACCCAATCAAGCGCTCTGCCAAGTGCCTCAGCGGCCTTCCTGCAATAATCTTGATTATAGACATAAGTCTTTCCGTTAGAACTAGCGCCTAACAGTTGTGGCACTTGCCCTGTCTTCGACTTCTCGAACTCTTCCATGAGCGGTGATCCAGCCCAGAGATAGCACTTGCCCAGGTAGCAAAGCGCGGTGAACTTATTGACACGCAAGTCGTTAACGCCAGAAGTCTGCATACCAGCCAACGTCTCATCCCAGTTCAGCGGAAGCAGTTCGTATGCATGTTCGAAGTCTTTTGCACAGCTGTCAGCACATTCTTGGAAAGAAAGGCGTGGAAGTTCTGGAATATTGTCAGAATCAAAAGATTTGGTAATGTATGGAAGCCCACCGAAATAGCACATCAGTTCGAAATGCCACCATGCCCGGAAGAAATACATCTGGCCAAGCAAGAGGTCACGCTCCTCATCTGTACCGACGAGGGACTTGATTTTCTCGATACCCATATTACACTTACGGATGCAATACCATGAGTTTCTCCAGAGTGAACTTCTGTCACCATTGAGCCAGCATTGGCTGTTGTTGTACCAGTTACGGTAGTTGCCGAGGTCCACCTGATGATCCATGTGCGGATAACCTTCCGGGTTGTGCACAGCATCATCACCAAAATTCCATGCGGTACAATAGTTGATCTTCTCTTTATCAGGAACCAGATTATAGACTTCCTCAATATATCCCTGGAAGTTGCGGTAGTTTTTGAAAGCTTCACCCTCTGGCACGATAGACTCAGGGTCCTTGTCAAGCCAGTCGGTGCAAGAAGTGAGTGAAGCACCGCCAGCCATCAAAAGCAGCGCACCGCACAAAAGGTTTTTTATGTTATTATAATATTTCATAATAGAATACGCGATTAAAGGTAAAGCTTAAATCCAAAGTTATAACGTCTGACAGTCGGGTAAGCACCACCACCACCACTAAAGGTCAAACCATTACTTAACGTATTACTTTCGCGGTCGTCAGGCATCTTAGTAATCAGGAGTAGGTTATTACCATTCAAGTAAACCTTCAGGCTTGTGAAACCAAGTTTCTTTATCCATCCCTTTGTCCATGTGTAAGCGACTTCCACGTTTTTAAGACGGAAATATGAGCCATCGAAGAGATATTGTGTACCATCGTTGTAGGCCACCTGTGTGGTGAAACGTGGGACAACCACCTCACCCGATCCGTCAACCGGATTCCACCAGGTACCATTATCATACACGGTCAGCAACTTATTGTTGAAAGAAGGAAGGCCCACGTCACGAGTGACACCTGTCACACCATACAGCTGTGCGAACATGCTGAAGCCTTTCCACTCCCACCCGATGGTCGCATTATAAGTATGCTCTGGGTTACCAGTAAATCCATAAGGCGCCTGGTCGTTGGTCTCGTCGACGACACCGTCGCCATTGAAGTCAACGATATAATGGTCACCGATGAGCACATGTTCATCACTGGTCTGGCGTTCAGGCACGCTATACAGTTCGTCGTATGAGCCAATAAAACCATTGTCAATGAAAGACCAATATTGTCCCTGCGAATAACCTTGTGACTTGCGGTAACTTGGTATAAGTTCAGGGTCATCCTTCATTTTGATCACGTTGTGTGCGTAAGTATAGTTGGCATTTGTCCAAAAACGCATACCATTTTTGAGCACCTTGTTGAAACGGACTTCAATTTCGAAACCCGTATTTTTGATTCTACCCTTGTTGATGTCAGGCGTTTTAGCGGCACCATAGAATGAAGGCACAGAACGGTTGACTCCGGAGATAAAGATGTCGTAACGGTCATCACGGAACCAGTCGAAGCTACCAGCGAACAAACCACCGAGGAAAGCATAGTCGAAACCGATGTTTTTCTTCAACACGGTAGCCCAACGCAGGTCAGGGCTGGCGATAGAAGCCTCCTTATAGCCTGTAAAGGGGCTGTTGGATCCGTCAAGAGCCATTGGATACGGACCAATCACTGACCAGTTAGTCAAGTAAGCCCAGCGGTCACCAGCATTGTCATCACCGATCTCACCGATTGATCCACGGATCTTGAACATATCGATAATTCTCTTATCCTTGAGTTTTTTCATGAATTTCTCTTCTGAAAGCATCCATCCTACAGCTCCGGAACAGAAGAAAGCAAAGCGGTTGTCGGGAGAGAACTTCTGAGAACCGTTGTAAGCGCCATTGAACTCAGCAAAGTACTTACTCATCAAGTCATAGGTAGTACGGAAGACCCAGTCCTCACGACGATTCTCGAGGTCAGCATTACCAGCATGAATACGCCTTTTCCAGTTACCCATGAGCGACACATTATGTACGCCGAACTGACGTCCCCAGTAGAGCTGTAATGACATTTCCGTTGCGCGGCTTGTATAACTGACGTTACCCGGTTCAACAGTCCAGTCTCTACTTTCATAGAAATCGAATCCTGTGGTAGGATCAATCTCGTCAGCCCAAAGCATCTGGCCCACCTCAGGCAGCATGTATGCCTTCTTAGTATTGTGGAGGTCAGAAATACCACGGCTACCCTCATTGAACTGGTTGTCCCAAGAAATAGTACCACGTGCAACAAGTCCCTTTGTCACGAAATCAAGATTTTGCTCGAGCGAGAAGTCAGTGAAGATACGTGTGATGGTACTCATCTCATAACCTGACGTTGCCACGCTCGCGGGTGAGTTCTCAATGTTGGAGACCAAGGGATAGTAACCCCAAGAACCATCTGAGAACTGCACAGGGAAGAGGTTGGGCGCCATACCATAGGCACCAGCCCATTTCTGCTGCTGGAAGAACTCACCGTTATTACCGTAATAATAGCGTGGAGTCTTCTGCTTCGCATTTGAGCCAGCGAGGTTGACCCTGAACTGCGTGGTCTTTGTAATCTGGAAGTCAAGATTTGAACGTACATTCAGACGATTGTAGGAATAACCACCTTCATAATTCTGTCGGTTATCCCAAATTCTCGTCATATCGCCTTCGTTTTGGAAGTCGAAAGCGACGAAATACTTGACCGCCTTTGTACCACCAGACAAATTGAGGTTTGTATTATAGGAGAAAGTATAATCTTTGAACATCTCTTCCTGCCAGTCCACGTTGGCATAGCGTTCGGCCTGACTATAGTCACCGAGATAAGTACCATCGGCAGCATAGTTAGGTTTGACAATATAGCTTTGGTTTCGGAAGTTATTGATGAAAGTCTGTGGACGGTAGTAAGCCCAAGAAGCGGCTCCACCAATGGCGAGTTCATGCTCGACCGCCTGGTTGCGGAACATATAAGAATCGTAAGAGTCATACTTACGAGGCAGTTTAGAGACCGCTTTCAAAGTAGCGTTGAAGCCGACATCGATTCTTGCTTTACCCTCCACACCACGTTTTGTGGTGATAAGGATCACACCGTTGGCACCTTCCACACCATAGACGGCAGTAGCGGATGCGTCCTTCAACACAGAGATCGTGGCCACAGATGTGATATCAACGGACTTGATCTCACGTTTGACACCATCGACGAGGATCAGCGGCTGCGCATCCGTGTTCCATGCAGCGGCACCACGAATATAAATACGTGGATCCTCTTCACCTGGCTGACCAGTAGATGCGATTGTCGCGATACCGGGGAGGTTACCAGTAAGTGCAGCACCGACGCTACCGATACCAGCTGCACGCTCAAGCACTTCACCAGTGGTTTGCGTAATAGCACCCACCACAGAGGCCTTCTTCTGCTGTCCGTAACCAACGACGACGACTTCTTCCAACTGTGCATCGTCAGAAAGCGATACTCTGATGTCTCGCTGCTTACCGACCTTGATTTCCTGCGTGGCCATACCTACGTAGGAAATCACGAGCACTGTATTCTCCGAAGGCACATCCAGATGGAAGTTACCATCGATATCAGTCACCGTTCCCACGCCAGGTTGTCCTTTCACTACTACCGAGGCACCAATCAAAGGCTCCGTAGAACTGTCAGTGACAACACCCTTCACTTTGATACCATTCTGTGCATACAGCATCGTGCTGAATGCGAACAGCATTAGAATCGCGGAAATGGTCTGCCTAATCAGTTGCTTGAGATTCTTCGATTTTGACAGATTTTGATTCATAAAGTAATGATATAATGTTAATAATAAATTGAGAGAATTCTTTAATAAGGTAATAGGTTAATTCCTTAAGAATAACTGCTGAAACATTAATTGCTTGTATGCAACAGGCATTGTCTGTAGCCTGTGCTCTCTTGATTAGGTATAATCCGGCAAAACTCAACGCCCTATCGGATTATATTCGTATTGCGGTATTAGCCGTAGATGCTGCAAAGTTACGAAATAGCATCCAAACTTGCAAGAATCCTGACGTTTTTTTTCACGAAGTTATGATTTCGTGATTTTGGTATTTTTTTCATCGTGGATACTATAGAAAAGATGGGCGAAATTAATGGGGGAAAAATGGGGGAAAGGGGGAAGGGAGAAGGAGGAAAGGAGGGAAGAGGGAAAAGGGGGAAAGGGGGAAAAACGACCAAGCTTGGTCGTTTTAAAGAATATGAATGATCATCGGCTGCCACATGAATAATTACCTTATTAATTATTTACCTATTTATTAATTATTTTAATAATATTTGTCATTTGTTTACATAGGGGTGCTGGGTGGATGAATAAGCATTAAAACAAGATGCCGCCAGCTGCTTTTTAAGATACAAATAAAGGATGCCTTTTTTATAGGAAAATAATGAAAATATGCAAGAACAGATGATTTTTCCTTTTTTTTTCTTTATCTTCGCATTAGAAAACTAAAACCTTTATCCCCTCCCCTACCATATTCGGAGAACGAATATTGGAATGGAGATCAACTCTACGAAATATGAAAAGATTATCTATTATCCTCTTTGTCATGACATTTTTCGCCACAATGATGTCGGCACAAGACACGGCTGTCGCCAGATATGCTTATCTTGGCAAATTCAAGAAATCAAAAATCACCGTGAGCCTCTGGTTTGAGGAAAACAACAATGGTGTTGTCTCCGGTGAGATCGTCTATACCAACAGTAAGCAAAAGACCCCGATGCGCGTCATCGGAAACGTATTGGTTGAGAATGGCATAAAAACATATACCTTGAATGAATATCAACGTCATGGACGTATTTCAGGGAGGATGCAAATCAGCCAAAAAATAAACAGCAATGCCATCAACGGTACGTGGAGAAACGATGATGACCCAGACAAACCGACCTCCTATCAAATGGTACTCACCCCGGCAACCTTTCCACAAGGTAAAGGTGGTACCCTCGAATATAGCAGCGACCCAGCAGGGATCTACCACTATACCCACCAGCATTTCTGGAAAGGTGAGATTGGAGGTAGGGTCGAGATTCACAATCTGAAAGGCGATACCGATAAGATGAGGGTATCTATCACTAAAAACGACCCTCATATAGCGGAATATGAGAGTCATCTGTATTTTGACGGAGGACAACTACATGGCGCAATAGAGACATGTGACCTGACCTTTGATATCCATGTGTTTAAAGATTTCGTGTGGGTGATCAATACTTCTGAAGGCACAGGTGAGTGCAGCGAGTTTGGAGCCTTCACCACTCTCAATGGGATATATCTGAAGGAATAAGTGGGCGGATGATGAGAATGGGGGGATGGTGAATAATTTGTTGCTGTAATACAGCAACATACGGAACAAAGGAAAGAGACACTAGGGAGAGACTTGGGAGGCACTTGGGAGAGGTGCTTGGGAGACACTAGGGAGAGGCACAAGGGATCCTTGGGAGAGGTGCATGGGAGACACTAGGGAGAGACACTAGGGAGGGCAGCTACACCAACCGCATGCATTAGACGGAGGGAGGAGTGGCTATTGGCTGAAAAAATCAGCGGGTTGGTTGAAAAAAATAGGGCGTTTTACCTATTATCATTACTTTTGTCTACGTAAAAACTATCTATATAATATAATCAAATGATGAAGAAAAACGTTTTATTGCTCATGGTCTTAGCCGGAACACTGACAGTGCAGGCTAAGCCACACCTCTACACAGATAATAGTGGGGAGGTATACACTGGTGATGGGGATACATTTGCTGGGAATACATATACTGGGGATACATTTGCTGGGGATACATATACTGGGGATACATATACTGGGAATACATTTGCTGGGGATACATTTGCTGGGGATGGGGAGGTATATACTTTTCTGACCTTTGAGATGACGGATGGCAGCAAGGCTTCTGTCTCTACGACATCACTGACGCTGACCATCAACGGAAATATGCTAACGGTTGGATCGCAGACGTTCACCCTCACGAACCTATCAAAGATGTACTTCTCGACTACCGATGAATCAACAACCGATGAATCAGCAACCGGAATCGAGGAATTCACCTCACTCGATGAAGCTACCGAGATCTATGACCTACAAGGACATCAGATACAAAAAGAACAGATGAGGAAAGGTGTGTATATTATCAAGACAAAGAAAAAGACTTCTAAAATCATAGTGAAATGAAAATGATAGAACCTGCAAAAATCATAGTGAAATGAAAAAGATATATGCACTACTCACGGCACTTGTGCTGACGATAGCAGCCATGGGCCAGACGCTGAACGTTCGGGTAGGCAATGTCACCTATCTGTTTCCTGCCTCTCAGACAGACTTGATGACCTATGCCGACGGAACGACGCTGACCATCATGGGCAAGACGTTCACACTAAGCGACATCGATGCGATGACCGTGGATGAGACGAGCGTCACCGACAATGCCATCCATGTGGAATACAACGGCAGTTCAGCCACTGTCACCGTGGCAGGCAATGTGGCCCAATACGTCACGCCCACCATCAGCGGTGCTCACGTATCCATCGCCCAAAGCGATGACCTGGCCGAGGAGATCACCTATAGCCTCAGCGGTGCATCCACCGATGGCGAGTTTTATATGTCAGGCATCTACAAGGCGACCATCGAACTGAACGGCCTGACGCTGACCAACACCACGCCTATCTATAGCGGCGCTGCCATCCACATCCAGAATGGAAAGCGCATCAAAGTGAAGGTTGTCAATGGAACGACGAATACCCTCTGTGATGCCACTGACGGCACACAGAAAGGTTGCCTCTATGTGAATGGACATGCGGAGTTTGCCCAGAAAGGCACGCTGAATATCGTGGGCAACGTGAAACACGGTATCAAGACAGGCGAGTATATGACGCTGAAGAACGCCACCATCAACGTGACCTCCGCCGTGGGCGACGGCATCAATTGTGCCGAGTATTTCCTCATGGAGAGCGGCACCGTGAAAATCCAAGGCACGGACGACGACGGCATCCAGTGTGACGTGGATGGTGATGCCTCGACAGGCGAGACCACCGACCATGAGGAAGAAGACAGCGGCAACATCTACATCGAGGGCGGCACCATCAATGTCACCGTCACTGCCGCAGCGGCAAAAGGCATCAAGAGTGAAGGCGACCTACGCATCAACGGTGGCGACCTCACGGTGAGCACCACAGGAGGAGGCGTTTGGGATAGCGATGACAAAAAGACCAAGGCATCCGCCTGCCTGAGTGCCGACGGCAACACCACCATCAGCGGCGGCACACTCACCCTGACCAGTACGGGAGCCGGCGGCAAAGGCATCAGTGGTGACGGAAGCCTCACCGCCAAAGGAGGCACGGTGACTGTCAAGACATCCGGCAATGCTGTTGTCGCCACTTCCAGCGGCAGCATCTCGACAGTGTCCTCCTCTCAGCAACTCGACCGTTACAGCAGTGATTACAAGTCATCACCCAAAGGGATTAAGTTGGATGGTGCCATCACCATCAGCGGTGATGCCGTCATCAGCGTCTCCACCACGGGTGCTGGCGGTGAAGGCATCGAGAGCAAGACCTCCATCGACATCACCGGCGGCCAGGTGACCGTCAACGCCATAGACGACGCCATCAATGCCTCCTACAACACCACGACCAACGGCACTGGCGATCTCACCATCAGTGGTGGCTGTGTCTATGTGCGGTCGACAGGCAACGACGGTATGGATTCCAACGGGAACTGTTACATCAAAGGCGGTCTGGTGTACGCCATCGGTGCCACGTCGCCCGAGGTGGCCATTGACGCCAACAGCGAACAGCAGAAGAAGCTCTACGTGAGTGGCGGTACGTTAGTGGCCATTGGCGGACTTGAGTCGGGTGCCAGCCTTACACAATCATGCTACTCCACCAACTCATGGAGCAAGAACACCTGGTATGCGCTGACCGTCGGCAACGAGACCTTCGCCTTCAAGACCCCCTCCAGCGGTGGTTCGACACTCGTCGTTTCAGGCGCCACACAACCCACGCTGAAAAGCGGAGTCACCGTCAGCGACGGCATCAGCCTCTTCGATGGCGCAGGCTACAGCAATGCCACCATCAGTGGAGGTTCGAATGTCAGTCTCTCGTCCTATACAGGCGGCGGAGGCGGTCCTGGTGGCGGAGGCGGTCACGGTCCTGGTGGCGGCGGAGGCTGGCATTGATACAATAACATCATGATTCTTACGTTTTACATATGGAACGAAGATATTGGATGAAGCATTCGCGACAAGAGAACATTAGTTATCTGGTGATGTGGGGACTGCTTTTCGCAGCCCCCCTCCTCAGTCTGTATGTGCGCACGGTCAGTGACGCCAATGTCACGTTTGACTGGACAGAGGTGTTCATCGTGTGGCGGAAGTTTGCCGTCTATCTCCTGCTATTTCTCTTGCATAACTTTCTGTTGGCACCGTTGTTGGTGTATGGCCGTAAGCGTGTAGCGTATTTCTCCATCATGGCCGTATTGCTGACGGTATTCACCGTTTACCAATGCAACAGCAGACCCGATGGATGGGAACGGAGAGGACACATGCCCCCCCGTATGGAGCATCCTAGAGGAACTCAGCCACAGAAAGACTTCGAGGGCCAACACCCCCCGATGCCAGATGACAGGCCCTACCCACCACATCATCGAAAGAAGCATCCCCCCCTCTTCGTCGAGCACGACCTTTTAGCCATCGTGATGCTCCTTCTGATGTTTGGAGCTAATCTTGGCGTCAAGGGTTATTTCCGAAGTCGTGATGACCGCAAGCGTCTGGCCGACCTGGAGCACCAGAATCTGGAGCAGCAGTTGGAATACCTACGCTATCAGATCAACCCACATTTCTTCATGAACACGCTCAACAACATCCATGCTCTTGTCGACATCGACCCAGAGAAGGCAAAGGATACCATCCGTGAGCTATCGACGATGATGCGCTTTGTGCTTTACGAAGGCAACAAGGAGACCGTGGCGCTGACACGTGAACTCGACTTCATCCGCCACTATGTCACGCTGATGCAGTTGCGCTATACCGACAAGGTCCGCATTGCCATAGACTTGCCCAGTGAAGTACCTGACTACCAGATTCCCCCGCTGCTGCTCATCACCTTCATCGAGAATGCCTTCAAGCATGGTGTCAGTTATCAGTATGAGTCGTTCATCGAGGTACAGGTATCCGTGGAAGGCGACAGACTGCATTTCACCTGCCGCAACTCAAAGGCCGACAAGCCCAACGAGGAGAAAGGCGGAGTGGGTCTTACCAATGTCCGCAAGCGCCTCAAGCTGCTCTATAACAGCGACTACACGTATCGTATCCTCAATGAAGCGGATATCTATTCGGTGGAACTGGACATCCCCTTGTTCACCATGTCCTGAAGCAAGGCCAGTACGGAACATGCCTCCAATTGCATATTCAAAAACATCATCTTTCTTTCAACAGGCTTCTCATTCCGATTTTTTTTCTTAATTTTGCAACCGATGACAACACCATTGATCATAGGATTGCTGATTCCACTGTTGGGAACGATGCTCGGTTCAGCCTTTGTCTTTCTGATGAAAGGAGAGATGTCACAGAGGCTACAAAAGTCATTGCTTGGTTTCGCATCAGGCGTGATGGTAGCGGCATCGGTGTGGTCGCTGCTGATTCCGGCGATGGAGATGGAAAGCAGCCAAGGCGCATGGTCGGTGCTGCCCGCCGCCTTGGGCTTTTTATTGGGCATGGGGTTTCTGTTGTTGATCGACGAACTGACCCCCCACCTGCACATCGGAACCGACCAACCCGAAGGCGTGCGCTCCCATCTGTCGAAGACCGCGATGCTCACCTTAGCCGTCACCATCCATAATTTGCCTGAAGGCATGGCTGTCGGCGTGGTATTTGCCGGAGCCGAGAACCATGTGACGACCATTTCAGCGGCCAGTGCCTTAGCCGTAGCTGTAGGTATCGCCATTCAGAACATCCCTGAAGGCGCCATCATATCCATGCCGATGCGTGCTGCAGGCAACAGCCGTTGGCACTCGTTTCTCATCGGCTCGCTAAGTGGCGCCATCGAGCCTATCGGCGCCCTTGCCGTTATCCTGCTGGCCTCCATGCTCATGCCTATCCTACCCTATATGTTGTCCTTTGCCGCCGGCGCCATGTTATATGTGGTGATAGAAGAACTGATCCCAGAAGCCTCTGGCGGTCGGCACAGCAATCTAAGCACTATAGGCTTTGCCATTGGCTTTGTCCTGATGATGGTACTCGATGTGGTGATGGGATAAGACCGGATCAACTTAAAACAAAAATATTATGAAAAGATTATTATTTGTAATGATGCTGTTGCTGGCCACAATGGCAGTTAATGCCCAAAAAGATGGCTTTGTGTGTACGGGAAATAACGTCAATGTCAGAACAGGCCCAGGCAAAAACTTCCCGATCTATGATATCGACACCGGCAACAAACGCCAACTGTCCAAAGGAAAAGTGGTGGCCAACTGTGGAAAGAAAGAGAACGGGTTCTGCTTGGTTCGAGGACCTTTGGAATGGGGAGGCGACGAGAGAGAAGGTTGGGTATCCGCCCAATACCTCCGTCCGGTAACCCTTTGCGCCAAATGCTTCGGAACAGGGAACATGAATATCTCTAAAGATGAAATTGACCTCAGAACATGCAACAAGTGTAAAGGCAAAGGGTATATCAAGTGATCAATCATTGATTTATCTAAAAACTCCACACCCTCGTTTTGAGCGTGTGGAGTTTTTTTTGATCCAATCGGTCAAAGGAGTGATCCAATCGGTCCATAGGAGTGACACCACCCGGTGTCACATTCTCAGAATCTTTCCACAGAAAGATCCTGCCTTGCCATTCACTTTGATCATATACATTCCCTGGTGCATGGAGGATGTATCGACGATAGCCATACTCTTTGATGTCCCGTTGAGCAAGAGGTGTCCGGAAACATTATACAGTTGCCAAGAGAACGTTTCGCCTTCGGGGCCTTCGATCCGGTAATAGCCACCCTCATTTACAGGATGAATGAGATATGCGTCGGACGCTTTTTTCTCAGAGATGCCCGTGCCGTTATTGAATATCGGTGCGTCTGCCGTCACTGATGGCCGCATGCCCTGCACCTGCGGCCATCCGTCGTTGCCCCAGGTGATTTTGTCGAGATAAATCACACGTCCAGCATCCACGTCAGATGACTGGTATCCATGATAAAGCATCCACGTCTGTCCGGCATCATCGGTCACGAACTCCGAGCAATGCCCAGGTCCGTACACCTCCGGACTGCTGTTGAGCAGCTGTGAGAAATGATCGCCGATGGCACTTCCACCATTTCTGTCGACATACGGCCCGAACAGATCTTTCGACCGAGCCACGACCAGTCTGTAAGTGCTTTTAGCCCCCTCACAACACGTACCCGTAGAACCGATGAGATAATAAAAGTTGTCGTGCTTCACAATCATCGTAGCCTCGATGAGTCCGCCTGCGATTTTCTTGGGCAGAGCCCCCTCCTTGATGGCAAGTCCGTCATCGGTCAGTTGCACCCCATAAATGTCGTGGAACGACCCCCAGAACAGGTAGTTACATGAATCCACCCTGATGAAGAAGGGGTCGATGCAGTTTTCTATCCCCACCTCACTTGAGATGAAGAGTTTGTGTGCGTCGCGGAACCCGCCGTTTGGTTTGTCACTCCAAGCCACACCGATGCCACATTCCCAAGTCTTGCCCCATTCCGACTTCGAGTAGTAAAGCACATACTTACCATTGATATAATTGATGTCAGGCGCCCAGATGCCCCCTTTGGGTACGAAGTCCATCGGGCGTGTGGCATCGGTGAAAGCCGTGCCAGCATAGCGCCATGTGACGAGGTCTTTGGAGCGGTATATGGGCACGTTATGGGTATCCTCAGTGGCATAAAGGTAGAAGTATCCATCGGTCCCCTTGATGACTGTCGGGTCAGGCAAGCTCCATTTGATGACAGGATTGTTGTATGCACCAGAGCCATCATCTGCCTGAGCACACGAGAGTGTGCTCAGCAGGAGGAAAGCGGACAGAATGTATTTTATGACTCTATTGTTCATGTCATCATCAGTTAGCAGGTTCAAACTTGGTCCACATATCATCAGCAAGGAGACACATGGTGAACGTATATCGACCGCTTACAGAAGGCACCCATTTCAGATCGCCGCCATCGTCCTGGAAACGATACATGAGGAGTTGGTGATTGACGAGCGGATCAGCATTCTCTGTAGGCGCATAGAAGAACTGGTCGCCCCATCCGTTGCCCAATCCGATTTTGAATTCTCCACCAGCAATAAAGTCTCCAGTCCATGCATAGAGGTATGGCTCACGCGCCGACCCCACCATCTCCAGTCTTCCTGATGAGGTGTTGGTGTTCCATCCCACAGAACATCCGTTGCCGCAGATCCAAATCAGTCCAGGTGTTGGCAACTGTATGATATTGAGCACCCTACAGTCGTTGTATTCCGAGTTGGTGTCGACGATAACCGTGCGCATTCCCGCAGCGTCGTTTCTGAACTCAGTGAAATTGCCTTCGACCACATAGTCGAGTCGTCCATCACCAGCCGATCCGTAGGCAGGATAAGCTTCCGTAGTGGTGGTGAAATGATAGTTGCAGGGCACCATGTTGAACGACACCTCATAGATACCCGTACCGAGTTGTCGCTGTTCGAGTTTCTGTGTTGACACGTTTCCAGCATCATCTGTGATGACCATGTAGATGGATACAGGATATTTCTCGTAGCCAGTCACGGTAAGTTCCACTGTCGACACCTCAGGCTTGACATAGCGTGTCTCATTATTGACGATGCTCAGCACCTGTGCCGTGACCTTCACCGGAGTGCCGGGAAGCGCCCATTTTGCCACCATCGAGTTGAGTTGGTCGTGCGTGAGGGTAAGAGACAAGTTGGAGCCCACATCGATATAGTCAGACTTACTGTCTTTCATCGCAGAGGGATAAAGGCATACCTTGTAGGTCACCACATCCGAAGCGGAGATAGGGCTGGTGGCAGCATCCCATGCGAAGGTGACAGCGTTCTGGTTAGCGATGCCTTTATTGAGTATAACCGACTCCACCGAACTCCTGATATGCATCTCGTCGGGATAGGTCTCAAGTTGGAACATCTCGGGATCTTCATTGCATGCCATGAATGCCAAAGACAGGCACATCGAGCATAAAACAAAATTAAAATATTTCATAATGCTTATCAACTTTTGGGTTCTTAATTATTCTTCTCTACGACCCAGAACGGAGCCTCTCTCAGATTAGGATTTTTCTCATACTCATCGATATAGATAGGCATCCAGTAATACTGGCGTTTCCAGACTCTGGTCTGATAGACCGTCCGCTTGAAGAACTCCTGTTGGGTGCGGCCTTGGAAGTTCATGCCATAATCATCGCCACACATCTCAGGCAGATTCTCAGCATCTTTCCATCTACGGATGTCGTACCAGCGGTTGTTCTCGCAGCAGAGTTCCACCCTTCGCTCAGCACGCACCACCCTGCGCACATCCTCCTGCGAGTTGTCCACATGGATGTATTCTTCGTCGGTGAGCGGCACTTCATTCAACGTATATTTCCTCACACCTGCACGCTCACGGATGCGGTTGACATATTCCAAAGCAGTCTGTCGTGCATCTTGAGAGTTGTAGGCCTCATTGATTGCCTCAGCATAGTCGAGGTAGGTGAAGGCCAAGCGGTAGGTGAATCCTTGCCTGTCGGTAATCGACCCAGTGAGATAGTTGTCGAGCACGTTGAGGCCCTTTCTGACGAGGTATCCGTTCTGCGGAGCATCGTGCGGCGACGAAGTCTGTACATTGTCACGCCCACCGTTTAAGAAATTATATTTACGGTTGCCCACCGCCAGCCAAGATCCGTGGAACGACACCGCATTATAGAAGCGAGGTTCACGGTTGCAATACATATTGTAGGTTCCACGTGCCGTCACCTCTCCGGCGACACCAGTACCAAACTCCCATGAGGTGACATCCGAACGGTTGTCGACCACCGTAGAGAAGCCTTCCTCCACATATCCAGAATTAGGATCGGAGATGGGCAATCCGTTACGGGTGAAGAAGGCATCGACCAGTCCCTGATAGACCCCGAGTCCGTTGCCACCACCATACTCACGCACCGATACCGTGCGGAGGAATGTATCGCGGTAACTGTTCCCCTTTGTCACGGGGAAGGTAATCTCATGGTTACCCTCACTCCATCTCTTGATGTGCACATTGTATGTGGAAAGGAAGGGATCGATACCACCTTGAGGACCAGCCTCCGTATAAAGCGCGTATCCGGCTTTCTCAGCCTCGTCGATACAGAGTCTGCAGGCTTCCACAGCTTTCACCCATTTCTGGGGATCGTAAGATGAGTTGAATATCTGCTCCCCCTTGTCGTTCACATAATCCGTGTACCAAGGGTTGCCGTTTACCAGCGGACTGGCAGCGAAGAGCAACATCCTCGAGCGGACGGTGAGCGCCATGATGCGGTTGATACGTCCGTATTTCGCCGGGTCATCGTAAACAGGCGGTAAAGCCATGGCAGCCTCATACATCTCCTTGTCGCAATAGGCCACCACATCATCAAACTTCGACTGTCCCACCATCAGGTCAGAGAGTTCGAAATCGGTGGGTGCGATATAGTCAGGAGTGAAAGGAATACCTCCATAGTTCTCCGCCATCTGCCACCAGGCATAAGCACAGAGGAATTTCACCTCGTTCTTCATATTGTCGACCTCCGACTGTGGCAGGTCATGATCAGGCATGGCCTTCACCATATTGTTGAAGACGTAGCCATGACGGATATAGCGAGGCATCATGTGCCACAAGTTGCCGCCCCAAGTGGAGTTGATGGTCCATTGTCCGAGAATCTTCGGGATCACCCCACCCCAGTCCCATTGCTGCCATCTTGCAGAGGGAGTGATATCATCAGCAAACACCTCATATCCATCAGCGGTGAGCGCCCATTTGTCAGGATTGTGAATGATATTGTATACGTAGCTCAACCACGAGTACACCTTCTCACGGTTATCAAACACCATTTCTGTGGTCAGTTCGGTATCAGGCTCCTTGTCGAGATAGTCAGAGCACGACTGTGTGAGTGGCAATGCCAACATAGCGGCCATCACGAATATATAAAACTTATACTTTTTCATCATTATCAAATTTAAACGATTCCACTTCACCTTTTAGAAATTCACATCGATACCAAACATCACCGAACGGTTCATGGGGTATCTCAATCCATCGTTGGTACCCAACTCGGGATCCCACAATTTGAACGAGGAGAGGCAGAAGAGATTGTTTCCGCTGACGAAGATGCGGCAACTCTTGACGTAGAGTTTCTCGAACCAAGCCTTTGGGAACGTATAGCCCACCTCCACGGTCTTACATCTGAGGAAGCTCATATCCTTCTTCCACCAGGTGGACCTACGGTAGTTGTTGACGTTGGGTCCGTAACTCAGTCGAGGCCAGAAGGCGCTGGGGTCCTGATTGTCGACGGTCCATCTGTCGTCGATATTCTTCGAGTAAGCATTACCCTCAGTTGTCGTACCACCACCAGGCAAGAAATAAGGCTGTCCACCAATCACCCGATACATATCGGAAGCACCCTGGAAGAAGAAGTTGAAGTCGATGTTCTTGTAACTCACCACACCTCCGAAGCCATAGACGATTCTGGGATCTTCAGTTCCACCGATATATCCCTCATCCTCCTCGGTGATGACACCGTCATTGTTCACGTCCACGTACTTGATATCGCCAGGATGGAGGTTGACGGCACCGACACCCTCCTGTGAGGGAATGCCACTCTTGAGCGTTCCGTCGGCATTGAAGTCATCAGGCATGAAGAGACGTTCAGCGGTGAGTCCCCACAGTTCGTTCATCGAACGTCCTGTCTGCGAGCGGTGTGTGCCTTTGAGCACCTCAGGCTCATCCTTCTCCAGCACCTTGTTTTTGGCATAGGTGAAGTTGCCGTATGCCGATGTGAACCAGTTCTTGTTCCACTGTTTGTGCACATTGAGCGTCATCTCGACACCGTGGTTGGTCACCTGTCCGAAGTTTGCCCAAGGAGAGGTGACGAAACCGCTCTGTGTAGGAATGATGGTGCGCTGCATGAAGATATCCTTTCGTTTCTCACGGAAGATATCGAAGTTGAAATCAATCATATTCCACAATCCCAGTTCGAAGCCCAAGTTCAGTTTTGTTACGGTCTCCCAAGTCAGGTTATCGACACCGATGTCGCCCTCAGTAATGCCACTGTAACCACGTTGCCCTGTAGTACCCCAAGTATAGCCCTCCTGGTCGGTATAAAGCGTGCCGAGGTATGCGAAGCGTCGTCCGCCGATATTATCATCACCAGCCTGTCCGATGCTGGCACGGAACTTGATCTTGTTGAACAAGCTCTTGTATTTCTCCATGAAAGGTTCCTCGCTCAACAACCAACCGATAGCGAACGACGGGAAGAAACCGAAGCGCTTGCCTTTAGCAAAGTTCTCAGAACCATTGTATCCGAAGTTGAACTCTGCCACATATCTGTTATCGTAGGTACCCGAGAGACGTCCGGCGATACCCTGCTTACGATAATCCTGAATGCTGCCGTCGTCGTAAGCCTGCTGGTTGTAGAGCAAGATGGCATCAACATCCAGTTTCCCGAAACGGCGGTTGTACATGACGTCAGCCTCGAAATAGACGTTGGTATTGCCATACTCACCATTGTTGTAACTGCCCATAGACTCGTCGCCCGTCTCAAACTGGCTGTAGATGAGATTACCCTCCTCATCGCGCCCTGTTGCAGGGAACACCGTACCAGGATTGGCGGTACGTCCGCGCGAACTGCGGTTCCACCGGTCGAAGCTGAAGAGCGCTTTCGCCTTCAATCCCGGGGTGACCATCTTCAGATCCTGCTCCACACTGAAGAGCGTCTGGAGTTTTGAAGAGGTGATGAAGTCGTAGCCCTGTTGGGTGACCGTGCGCCAAGGGTTGGCACGGTTGGATATCACGGGGATGGCCCCATCGCTATAGCGAGCCGGATGTACGAACGGCAACGTGCGGAAAGCCTCTCCGAAGGCACCATCCGTATTACAACGCTGTTTTTTGAATCTGTTGAGGTAGCCACCGATGTTCACCCTGAGCAACGTGGTCTTGGTCACGTCCATGTCGATATTGGTGCGGAGGTTGAACTGCTGGTTGTTGGTGGCATTGTCGGTGAGCAAGCTCTTGTCCTGCTCCAGGATGCCCGTCTCCTTGAAGTAAGAGGCAACGATGGAGTAGCGCAGGAAGTCGGAACCGCCGCTGATGTCGACATTTCCACGAGTGGTGTAAGCATAGTCTTTGGTGATGGCATCCACCCAGTTGACATCGGGATACAAATCAGGATCGTAGCCCGATCGAGTGCGGTCGATCTGCAGTTGGGTGAAAGGCAGCGCGATGCCGTCCTGAGCCGCCAGTTGGTTGAGCAACGTCATATAGTCGGATGCGCTGAGGAACTCCGGCATCTGTGTAGGCTCATTGATGGAGTGCTCCACATGGAACCTCACCTGAGGCGCCCCAATCTTACCCCTTTTTGTGGTGATGACGATGACACCGTTGGCACCCCTCACACCATACATGGCCGATGCCGAAGCATCTTTCAAGATCGAGAACGACTCGATTTCCGCCACATCCACATTATTCAAGTCACGCGCCACACCATCGATCAAGATGAGCGGGTTGTTGTTACCAGAGAAGGTGGAGATACCACGGATCCAGAAATTGGAGTCATCGTATCCCGGCTCACCCGACCGCTGGATACCAATCACACCACTCAACTTACCAGCCAGATTGTTTGATAATGTACGCGTGGTACCGAACTGCAATTCCGTCGGGTTGATGGTCTCAATTGATCCGATGATTGACGCTTTTTTCTGACTACTATAACCCGTCACGATCACCTCATCGAATTCGTTGGCCTCCTCTTCGAGCATCACGTTGAGCAGTTTGGCCCCATTTACCTTCACCTGCTTCTTCTTGTATCCGATATACGAGAATTCCAGCATGGCGCTGCTCTGTGCCGGCACATCGATGTGGAACATGCCATCGATATCGGTGACAGCCCGATTGTCGGTTCCGAGAGCGGTTACGGTAACACCGATGAGCGCTTCCTTAGCCTCATCAGTGACGATACCTGTGACTTGTGACATTTTAACATTCGACTGAGCGACAGAAACCATCGTCAGTGGACCTGGCACCAGCATGGCAAGAAGGCACAGCAAGGTAGCGCCTGCCGGCAACCAAGAAAGACTAAATTTGAATAGTTGTTTTTTCATCATATGGTTATTGTTGATTAAGATTCGATCATGTTGCAAAGTTAGCCCTTATACTCACACACGCATAATATAATGATGATTGTATAAGAGGAATATCACTTTGTCAGCAATCAAGTATCTCAAAATCAATTAATTAAAAAAAAGCACCCTATACTCGTGTATAACGGAAATATAGGGTGCTGAGCGGTTTTTATTTCAAAAAATCTACTGTTCGTCGGGGAGAATAGAGTTCCCAAAGCGAGGCGATCGTCCATCCTGGCGCGAAGATATCGTTGTAGAACCCTTTACCGTTTTTCCCATAGTCCCAATGGGTGTGCTGCACCACCTCGGGATTGAATCCCGGCACTCCGATACCACACAATCTGCTCTCCGTAGGCAGCAACTGGCAGAGAGAGGTGTGTATCACGTCGGCCATGCTGCTGAACCTTTTCTCGCCCGTGACCTCGGCAAGCCATTTCACGATGTGATGCAGTTCGAAGACAAACACATCCACGTGATTGTTCTCCACCGACACATTGCTCCATCCGCGACTCTTGAATCCCAGTTCGCCAAGCATCTGCCCAGGAGCGAACGGCACATCCCACATATAATACCACGACAGAGCGAAATAGGCTGCCTGTCTGCACAACGTGATATAATGGTCGCGCTCCTTTCCTTTGGTCAGCATGGCCAGATAGTAAGTGGCCGTCACCGCACTGATGGCAGCTTCCTTGTCCTCGCAATTAGCATCGAGTGTAGACGAGAAATAGTCACTTTTTGAGATGATGTTTCTCTCCAGATAATCAACGGAACTTTTGGCCGCCTTCAGATAGCGTTTATCCTTAAAATACTTATATCCCATCACCAGAGTGGAGGTGGCACTTGGTGTCGATCCACCCGAGGCATCCACATGCGACCCATCGTCACGATATTTTCTGGGGAAGTGGCCATCACTCTCCTGCAGGTTGACCATGGCATCGAGCAAGGTACGCATTTTCGATTCCCACGCTTTGTGGGTGCGTCCGTTTTTCCGCTCATACGCCAGGTAATGAAGCACGGCATACACGGCTTCCGACTGTTCGCGAATGCTGTGTACGACCTCGTTGTCGGCAGGAATACCGCCAGCGATGTGCATGTCTTCCTTGAAAAAGCCGTTGGCGGTGAACCCATTGGCAAGCCAACTGTCGAAGATGTCGTTGCCCATCTTGATGAGTTGAGCATCACCATTCTGATAGCCATATTCCAATGCGTTGAACGCATTAAGCAATACACGCCCGCAGAAGCCCAACTGCACATGGTCAACGGGCAGGCAATCATCACATCGGATGCTGATACCCGAATGGTATTTCAAGGGATATTTGTCTACATAAGCCTTTCTGAAGTAGTTGGACAGTTGTGCCTTCACCTCATCAGGCGTGTAGAGCGGTTGCATCGGGGTAGGCTTCAACAGGTCGAAACAGCGGCACCAAGTGTCGGCAACAAACTGTCCGTAGTCGGCAGCACTGCCCTCCTGGATGCGCCATTCCACCACCATCCTTTCCCCCTTTTCGATTTTGGCAAAAGTAGAAATGGGGGCAACCAGCGTGAGTTTACGGATATACCGCTTCGGTGTCTCCACGAAAGGATAGCCAAAGGTCAGTCGAGCCATCGAACCCGCATTGTCGAACCCCAGATAGCCCAATGAGCTACGTCCTCCGAGTATCACCTCCCCCTCCTGATGAGTAAGCAGGGCATCAGCCGGATGAGCGTCAGGCATGCGCATCACGGTCAGTGAGCGGCCAGATGCGGTGTCGTAGACCCCAGTGAGAGGAGCCGAGAGACGGTCTTCCCTGAAATTCCAACTATCTGAAGTGTGAAACGAAGGAGCCTCAGCCGGTGAGCGCAGATTCTTGTGATACCAGAATCCGGGCAAATAAAACTCACACTGTGGCGTGGAAAATCCCGTGTTGGCGGTGACGCCGATATTGAAATACACGGTCTCACGGGCAGTCAAAGTCAGCGTCAGCCGACACTCGTCGCCTTTTTTCTCCAAATCCTCCTTGATTGTCAGCGGTATAGGTTGTGATGCCACCAGATTTCCGCCAGTCTTGTCCAGCTTATAGGTCACTGCAGGGTTGCCGGGCTGTTTCAGCGCTACCTGATACGATAACTCCACGGCAAAGGTATTCAGGCCCCACATCATCAGCAGGGCAAAGAGACAGGTTCTCAAAAGATGCTTCATATCCATGTGTTTTTGCTATTATTTTAATTTCGTACGTTCCACGCCCTCGAAGGTCATCTTGACAGGTTTGATAAAGCCTTTTTCGTCGAAATACAGGCGGTCGATACAAACCTGACGTGAGTTGGCCGCTGTTTCTGTGAGCGGTCGCCTGTGATACACGATATACCACTCATCATCACCACGGCCCTTAAAGACAGAATGATGACCTGCACCGGTGGCGATGGCCGGATCCTGCTCCATGATTTTCCCAATGCGGTGGAAAGGACCTAACGGAGAGTCGCTGATCGCATAACTCACACTGTAATTGGGCAGTCCCCATCCCCCTTCGCTCCACATGAAATAGTATTTCCCGCGGTATTTCAACATGAACGGCCCCTCCACATACTGATCCGGAGTAATCTCCTTGGTCATCTCACCATCAGCGAAGGGAACGATGCTGAGCAGGTCGTCGGCCAGACGCACCACATTGCAGTGCCCCCAACCGCCATAATACATATAATACTTTCCATCATCATCCAGGAACACATATTGGTCGATGGGCTGTGCGCCATTGACAATGTGCGAGATGAGCGGTTTGCCCAATGCATCCTTATAAGGCCCCTGTGGTTTGCGGCTCACGGCTACGCCTATGCCCCCCACCTCGCCCTCATGCACATCATTGGCAGAGAAGAAGAGGTAGTAGGTGCCATCCTTTCTGACGATGGCAGGAGCCCACATGGCCATTTTAGCCCAAGTCACATTCTCACTGGTGAGCACCCTTGGGTGTTTCTTCCATTTCACGAGGTCACGTGACGAGAAAGCATCGAAAAACAACTGTTTCTCATACGCATCCGAATAAGTCGAAAAGATCCAACACCTGTTATCGAAGACCACCGCTTCCGGATCTGCATACCATCCGTCGAAGACAGGGTTGCCACTATGCTGACGCTGTGCAGCACACTTGAAGTATCCACACAGCGACAGAAAGGCAAAAACAATCAAGATTTTTTTCATTGTCTTATCTCACAAGATTTTTCTGATTTCCATGGATATACACCCCAGGTCTCGTAGGCGCAGTCAGTGACATGCCCCCCAACGAATACCACGCCTCATCGTGGGGACGGCTATACACCGCTTCCACGCCATCGTTGTCGACAGGCAACAAGGCAATCTTGTCGACATAAGGAGCCCATCCCGAGTCGCCTCCCAAGGTGATGGTATTGGTACCCGACTTCAGTGTCACCTCCATCCTCTTCGTAGCGGCAGTGGCGGCAGTCCATCCACCAGTGCTCTCAAAAGTGGCGGTGATCTTCGTCCCATTATTCACACACACGAACATCTGTCTGTTTTGCGCAGTGAAATAGGTCACCTGCAGTTCGTACTTTCCACCTACAGGCGCATCATACCTGAAAGTAGCCATGTTCTCATTTCCATTTCCGATATAATTCAGGTATCTTCCCCCCGAGGCATCGGGATCATCGGCGATGCTCGTCTGACCTGTCGTGGTAGCGAATTCAGCCTCCAGTTCAGCAGATATCGGATCCAGGAAAGCGAAGACGATATGGTCGATGTCAGGCAGATCGGGATTGGCGCTGAAAAGCAGCGTGTTCTCCCCTTCCCTCATCGGAAGGAAAAGCGGTCGCTGGGCTGTCGCCTCACCTGTGGCCGCGAAGACCGTCGCCGAAGCGTCGGCATCATTCACCGCCAGATACACATTGCTGTTCTTATCATGGCGGTAATAGACATCCGCACGGTAGTAGCCAGCATGCTGTGCATTGACGACAAACGACATCGACTCTTTGCTGGCGCTCACCGCATCATCAGCCTTCAGCGTCACCTTATCGGCAGACGGACAGACGACCGGTGTGAAAGCGATTTTATCGACATGAGGCGCATTGCCATTGGGGTTGGTGAGGATGCAGAGCGTCTGCCCCTTTACAAGGTTTACCTTCAGTGTGGCCTTCCCCTCATCAGCGATACGATCCCATGTAGAGACACTTGGACAAGTGAGAGTATATTTTTTGTTACCCAACGAGATTTCCAAATTACGCGACTGAAAGGAAAGGAAATACACATCCAAGAGATACTCCCCGTCGTCAGGAATCTGGCAAGAGAACCTCAGCATGCCGTTACCATGGTCCAGTCCGGTGACGTATTTTCCACCCGAAACCTCGTCAACCGCCACTTGAGCTGACCCGGTGCGCTGAGCATCCTCCGCCTCATAGACGGTTGACATTCCGAGACGGTTGACCAATGACGTGCCACAGGCAGCGGTGATGGCCGTGGAAGCCCCGAAGGCCGATCCCTGACGACTATAGTCCACATTGCCGAAGGACATGTTCTCCGCCGCCTTGGTGAGCCATGCCGAGTGTCCAAAGCCCGAAGCGTTGATATTATTGTAAGCATGGAAGGCATTGGCGATGATCCACGACTGGTATTCGGCATCATCAAACTGCGTGGCATACATCCCTGCATAGCGCATCAGTATGCCTTTGAATCCTTGGAAGTCGCCGTCAGCATTTTGACATACCCGCACCACGCCGTCGCTGTTGCACAGGGCTGTTTTCGCATAAGCGATAATGCGCGAGGCATCAGTCTTATACTGGTTGTCTCCATAGTGTCTGTAGAGCAGCAACGCTCCACCCAGCATGGTACCCTGGTTGTAGGTTGACGCCCATGTGTTGCGGTTGACCACCGATCCGTCGGCAGGGTTGAACACCACACTGTCGTACACCTTCCCTGTATACGACTCGAAGAGGTAAGTCCGTTGGTTGGCATACAGTTCGCGGGCTTTCTCGAAGTAAGACTCATCACCCGTGCCCAGTCCGATGTAGCATGCCGCCACCTCTGCAGGGCCATTGATACAGGAGTTGGCACCATTGCGGTCGCCAGTGTGCTCCGCCCATCTCAGCAATCCCACATATCCGAGATATGCCCTGTTCCAGATGAGGTCGAAGTTGCGCTTCGCATCATTGAGGTAACTCTGTTTGCCAGTGATGAGGTATGCCCTTGCCGCAGCAATAATCATCCACATCACATCGTCATTGAAATCGTAGCCAAACCAGTCGTAGCCCGCTACGACAGTGCCACCATCCCAATTGGCTCCCACATGATAACGCATATAATTGTAGCAAGCATCGAAGATAGCAAGATAGCGTCTATCGCCCGTAGCCTCGTAGAAGTCGAGCACCGCCTCAAGCGTTTCCGCCTCATTCCATCCTCCGTTGACGAAGGTGCGGTAACCTCTGCCCTTATCTTGCAGGTAGTTGGCAAGGAAGGCATCGAGCATCCGCTGACGGGCACGCTCATCAAAACATCCCTGAGGCTCCACCTCCTCGAAATGCCATACCGTATGAATCCCCAGCGAAGGTTGGCTACCGTCGATGGTGCCATTCACTCCCACGACATCAGAAAGCACCAAGTTATAATCGTTATGGTCCTTATCCACGGCCTCAAGATTCCACGATGCCGGTTTGGAGTCCTGCACCAAGAGCTGTCCTGCGACATCGAGATACTTCCGTGTATACACATTTTGCAAGGCCACGCTACCATCCTCAAGGCCGATGACGGTCCACTGCTGCGCCGGCACGTTGGTCTCCGTCCATACCACGACAGGGGTTTTGTCGGCCTTGGCCGCATTTTTCACAAAGAGCGAAGATCGGCTGTTACCATCAGGCAGGATACGATACGTCTTTCCATTCTCAATTGCAGCCTCGGCAACTGTCGCCATGGCAATCATCAACAGTGTGATGAAAATGATTCTCATATTATTCATAACTTTTTTGCAAATTTAGTGATTTTATTATGTTGTATCATAATAAAAAGTATTTGTATAAGGAAAGGAGAGGCTGATCAGATAGAGATATGCTATATATCAATGAGTTATAGATTGTGCATCACATGATTTGTATAATGGAAATATAGGGCTTTGCTCGCTAGCTCATGCTTGCGAGCAATCTTGGCTTGGCGGTAATGAATAATGGCTGCTGTGATACAGCAGCATACGGAACGGATGGAGAGATGGGGAGACGGGGATGGGGATGCGGGGTGATTAAAAAGAAGGCCCGTCATAGACGGGTCTTCTCATCGTTTCCGGCACCGGTGCCTTTGTATTTGGAGCGGGTGAAATTGAAGTTGTAGCTCAGAGTCAGGCCCACACACTGTGTAAAAGTGTAGACATCCTGGGCGGTCTCACCGATGGCATAATAAGTGGTCACATCATTTGTTGACGTGCGGAAGATGTCATTGGCATATAGGGTACCTGTCAACCTTCCTTCCAAGAAGCTTTTCTGCAGTCGGGCGTTCACTGTGAAATTGCTGCCTCGATACATGAATCCCCAGTGGTTGCTGCCCGTATAATTGACATGAGCCAGCGCCTTGGTCGTGGGGTTGATGACAAACCAACTTTTCAGGTCGAAGCTGAATTCAGGCTTTTCCAGTTTCTTTGGCGCACCATAAGCCTCGGCGTCAAACATCTGCTGATAATAATGCAACGTGGCGGAGGGTTGCCAGAAGCCAAATTTTGGCGAAGCCACGATGGTGGCATAGACACGGTCTTGGTGGTCGAAGTTGACCGGCTGGAGAATGGCGATCTCTTTCTCCTCGTCGTATACCCTGCCGATGTGGGTGAAAATGTCGTTCTCTCGGGTGAATCCAGCCATGATGTTCAGCCACGAATATGTGAGATTGAAGTCGATGCTCTGACGTACCGAAGGACGCAGCAGCGGATTGCCACCCTCATAGAGCATACGGCTGTCGTAGATGATGACAGAACTCAACATACTGTAGGGTGGACGGGATATCCGCTTGCCGTAACTCAACTGTGCGCTCCACTTGCCGTTCTGCCATGCAGCAGATAGGTTGGGAAACCAGTCGTTATAGGTGCGGCTTGGCTCATCCTGCCAGATGTCAAAAGAGTAGTAGTCCGCTGAAACTTGCTCGTAACGCAACCCCGCATTCAGAAGCCATGGACCCAACTGCAGCTTGTATTCAGCAAATCCAGCCGTGTTTTTTTCCTTCATCTCATTGTCAGCTTCGGGTATGATGTTCTCCTGGTTGAAGTTGTAGCCATAACTTTGCGTGGATGTGGCTTCCGCACCTCCACTCAAGATGCCCTTCCAAACGGGATATGTCAGCACCAACTTGCCAGCAACCATCCTACGGTCATCGTTGTTAAGGACCGTGATGGTGCGATTTCCTAAATCCTTGCTCACCTCCTGCTGGTTGATTTGATTCTCGGATTCACGACGCAGCATAGTGGCATTCAGGTCGACACCTAAATTGCCCACCTTCCCCACATAGTAAGCATTCAGTTCCCAAACGGGTTTGTCGGGTTCGTGGATATCTGTTTTCAGTTGGATATTGCCGTAATAAGCCCCATTTTTCTGATAGTTCTGATTCATATCCGTCATAAATGCGTTATAAAAGGATTTGTGGGAAGAGAAGCTCAAACCTACGGAATGATTGATGCTGAAGTCATAACTCAAACCAGCCTGGTACTGAATCTCAGTCCAACTGCTTCTGACCGGCAAATCAGCAGAGATATAAAAAAAGTCCTTTTTGATATGCAATTCCTGATTGATGTTCTGGTCAGCGCTGTAGTGGCTGTTGTCGAGAGCCACGGTGGCAAAAGCCTCCAGCCCTCCAGTGCGATATTTCACCGTGAGATCGTCGTAGTTGTTCCATTTGTTGTTCTTCCATGTCTGACTGGAGGCCATGAGACTCAGTCCGTCGCCTTGGGTCTTTATGGTCTTGATACGGATGACGGCATTCACCTCCGCATTGTACTGTGCCCCAGGAGCCGTGATGATGTCCACGCTCTTGACATCGACCGACTTCAGCAGCCTCAATTCACTGGCGTTGTTCACCTTTTTGTTGTTGATATAGATCTCCGGTTCGCCCTTTGCCAAGACCTCGAACTTGCCATCGCGTCCCTGCACCATCGGCATCACCGAGAGCAAGTCGTCTGCGGTGCCGATATCATGGAGGATAGAGTGCTGCACCTCCACCGTCATGCCGCCAGCTGTCATCTTGTATTGCGGCACCTCCCCCTTTACGGTGACTCCTTGCATGACATAAGCCTCCGGCTGCATGGTGATGGTGCCCAGACGTCCCACGGGAGCATTTCTTGTGACGGTCTTATAACCGACGTAGGTGAATTTGACGATGAGTTGCCGAGGTTGGCAAGGGATGACGAAATCTCCGTTTTCATTGCTCACGCCTCCGGTAATGAAAGCAGAGTCCTTTGGTTCGAGGAGCGACACGTTGACGTAAGGCAAAGGTTTCCCATACTCGTCAACGACATGACCTGTCAGTTTGGTATCTGCTTTCTGCACACATTCCACATAGATGTCCTTGTTCTCAAAGGTAACACGCATGGGATAGAAGCCCACCACCTGCCTGACGGCATCCTTGACAGAAGTGTTCCTCAGCGAGGTGGTGACGGTGAAGTCCTCCAATTCATCAAAGATGAAATTGACCTTGTAGCTGCTTTGTGCGTTGTCGATCCAGATGAGCGCCTCGGAGAGGGAGGTATTTCTGAAGTCGTGTGAGAGTTGCTGTGCCCCCACCATCGTAGCAAAAAGGCTCAGTATGATAATAAAAATATGTCTCATGATGATGCGCTATTCGATGGTGATGGTTTCTCCGGAAAGCGTGAGGTGCACTTTCTCGAAATGATTGATACGGTTGAGGATGTCCTCGATGGAGTCGTTGGCTTCCCATTTCAGGTAGAATCTCAGTGTACGCGAAGCATTGTTTTTGAACACCACCTTCACCCCATAGTCCCGGCTAAGCTGGAGCATGATCTGTTGCAGCTCCACGTTGTTGAACTGATGGTCCTGCCTTATGGTGTCCTTTTTCTCCTCAGTCTGAGTCATGCCAAGTCCCGCCTCAGTGTTATCAATTTCCTGAAGTTTTTGTGGAGATACCAAAGCCGGTGTCTCTTCCTTCACATTGTTGGCATTTCTGAAATGCTGGATGGCTGCGTAGGTGATACCCGATAGCGCGCCCACGGTGACGATGATGGCAGCCCATCTCATCATCGGGTTTTGACGACGGCGATGTTGCCGTTTTGACTTGAATCTTTGCCACTCCTCTCCCACGTCAGGGACAGGAATGGAAGTCTCATCGAGCATCTGGTCGATTTGCTCTTCGGTGTATTGCTCCGGATGGAGGAGCATGTGGGTACGGTCCTTGTTCTTCATACTTCTCATTTGTTGAATTGTTGACGCAGTTTTCTCAATCCTTGCACGATGTGTTTGTTGACGGCAGAGAGGCTGATGCCGAGGGAACGAGAGATGTCCTTGTAAGACTTCTCATCATCGAAACGCATTCGGATGACACGTCCTGTCTGCGGAGTGAGCCTATCATCGATGTATTGTTGCACCATGTCGGTCAACTCATCATCAGACATTTCCAAGTAAGGCTCTGATTCGCCAGATGGTATGGTGTGTGCTGCGTTGGCAACGCAACAGACGGGACGGACTTCTTGGGAAGGGATAGCAGAAGAGTGGTCCGTTGCGAGTTGCGATGTGGTTTCCTGCATATAATTGGTGGACAAGGAAAGCCTTCGCCGTTGTGCAATGATGTTGAGGCAGCGGTTTCTGACACAGGTGAGCAGGAACGTCCGCTGCGACTCTTCACGGAGGGTCACGCTGCCTTCCCAGAGACGTGCGAACACGTCCTGTACGGCATCCTTGGCCTCGTCTTCGTCACCAAGCAGGATATGGGCCGCCCTGTACATCCTGCCGTATTCCGAATGGAATAGTCGTTCAAACTGTCGTTCTCTGTCTTGCATCTTTCTTGCGCTGTTTTTATCTTATATACAGCAGAGCATGAAGAATCATCACCCCCAATCGTAATTTTTTTCAAAAAAAAGGGGAAAATGGTATAATACCAAAAGAAAACAGAAAAAAAGGACTTCGTCAGAGCAGACGTCGATGAAAAGCATATCACCTTAGAACCTAAGCGTGATGGTTAGCCATTCTATGACTATCTGCAATGACGAAGCCTAGAGCCTGTTTGTCGAAAATAAGAAATATTATTTCATATTAAAGCCTTGACAGCACTAAGGACAGGTCGTCAACGGATTATCGCAAATTCTGTCAATAGGCATCCATCCCGTATAGCGCTTATCTGTAGTGATCACCTTTATCCATTCTCCACGAATCTCAAGAGGTTGCAATCCATTTTCCAGCAAGTAGGAAGGTTCAATCTTCAGAAATTTTCCTTTTGTCGAAGGAGTCTGTCGCAAAACATTCTCATGGTCACCAGCAATACCAAACTGCAACACAGAGTAATGTATCCAGTAGCCAGTTTTTGAGCCTTTAAGATCTATCTGCTCCTCAACATCACCATAGATGTCAATCACAGGTTCTATCTTCCACCAATTGTTTTTCACTTCAAGTAGCGACACGACATAACCACCATCAACGTCAGGAAGTTTCTTGACTACTTTACCATTTGGCGCATTTCTGATATTGGTGGGTGTGCCGCTACTGTCAATGATATAGGCTCTTGCACCGCTTTGGGCATACACAGACAAGGCAAAAACCATGATCACTGTTGTCAAAATCATTTTTTTCATATCGTCAACTTTTAAGCATTATAATTTGCAAATATAGTAAAAAAACAAATATCAAGCAGTTCATCCACTATTTTTTATCAAGAAAAGTCCATTCTTTTCTGATAAGCCATCATGCAGATCAAGATGAGCCCCAATAAAAGCCCCACTCAACTTGAAAGGAGTGGGGCTATGCATTATCTTTATTTAAATCGTTGCATCAGTCATGGTAGGAAGCTGTCAATACAAGTCAAACTCATAAATGCGAGTCGCCGTCTCGCTACCCTGCGTGGGGTTGATGACAAAGAGCCTCACATAGCGCACGGAGGTAGGCGTGAAGAAACGGTCGATGATGTTTTTCCGGTTGCCATCAAACATATCAAGTGTCTGCCACTCCTCCGTCTCGCTGTTGCGTCCTTGAAGCAGACATGTGCGGGTAATATACGATGCATGCTCACATGCCGCATTGATGAGATGCCAGCGATGCAGCAATGTAGGCTTGCCCAAGTCGAAAGCCACATAATTAGGTCCCTGCTGTGCATCACACCATTTGGTATCGTCCCTGCCATCGGTCAGGTTTGTCGCTCTCTCTGCATCATTTACCTCACCCGACACAGCCACAATCCTGGCATTTTTCAACAGGCTCACAGCCGGTTGTGCCTTCTGACCACCATCAGCGGTTTGGTTGGCCTCACGCAAAGAAGTCTTGAAAAGCGGAGCGGCAGGCACCGCCTCGGGAGCGTCGTTGGCCAAGGTAGCGGCAAAGACCACCACATGTTCATCATCAGGCAGTGTCACCTGACGCACACCCTTGGGCAAGTCGATGCAGATACGGAACATATAGGTAAATTCGTAGGGCTCGTCATTGTCAGTAGAGTGGCGATGACTGCCCACATACGCCACTTCCGCCTCTTTTACGAAGCCCTCCGTATGATTGTCGTGTCCCCACTGTCCGATGAACCCAGTATAATAAGGCACACAGAATTTCTGGACAGAATTACCCGTTTTGAATTCTGCTATTCTGTCATCTTGATCAGAAGCGATGAGCAGATACAGATGACGGTAATCCTTGTTGGCAGTCCAACTGATGGTTTTTCCTTTGCAGGTAACCCCGTTGGCAGCATCTTTCTCACCGAAGCGGAAGGGTACGTCACCCACGGTGATCCCCTCATCAGGCAACAATTCAGCAGCATAACTGTATCCCCCCTCGAAATTGGCAGCCGACCTGAACTCATTGAAACTGAAACAATGACGGTCGAAAGACAGAGGAAGTATCTGCATATCCGTGGGGCTGACAGACTGTTTTGCGAACGTCACCTTGTAGGTTCTCACCCCAAACGGGTTGACCTCCACATCAAGAGAATGACCATCGAAGGAAATTGCCTTGCGAGTGCGCTCTGTACCGTCGGCCTCTACCGCTTTCACGATCTCGCCAGCGAAAGAGAGTCGCGCATGCTGTGTAGCCTTACCGCCCATCTCATAGACACGTACCACTACCTCGTCGCTCACCTCCGCTTGTTTGAGTGCACGCACGACAATCTGGTCGTTGTCGGTAGAAACAAACGAGAAACGGTTGCCCAACGTTCCTTGGTGCTTATCTACAAAGAAAGTCTTGAGCGGGCTGTTGAGCACATCCGAACGGCGTACAGCTTTGGGGGCATCAAGCATCCCCTCATGCCCAACGATGCTATAGGTAAAGACATGATGCCCATAGTCTTGCACAGCTTGATAAGCATACGCCCTCTCAGGTTTTGGCGAATAGAGCAGCGATAGGCGCAGCGTATGATCATCAGGTTTGTCCCATCCATACCTTGAATCGTTGAGAAGCGTGACACCATAAGCGCCAGAGCGGTCTGTGAGGTCAGTCCACTGATGTGCATAGACCTCAAACAGATGGTCTTTGTTGTTGCCCCGTCGCACATGCCCCAGTCCGATGTCATAAGCCGCCTCTTCGTTGGCGACATTGAGCGCAAACTCCGCCTTCAGCAAAGCATTGGACGAGCGCCAGTCCACCACGTTCTCAATATCAATCCGCTCCTCCAGGTTTCCCTCATAGAGATGGATGCGCTGCATGATGTCGGACTCACCATAGCGTTTTTTCACCACGAGAGTCTGTCTGAGAGCCCCTTTCTCCACATAAATATCCGTAGCGCCATGCACCGGCACCGGTTCCTTGTCGAGTGTGGCTTTCTGAATCTCCCATGCCGGCCAACGTGCAGACCGACAGTCGTCGAACACCACGAGGCGCAGGCTCTTTCCCGGTTGGACGAGTTGTTTGTTGGCCTTTTTGTCCATCAGTGATACGATATCGCCATAGTCGTTGACCTCGAGGATATATCTCGATGATTCAATGACCTTGCCCTCTAATGGTTTTGTAGGCTTCAGATTCCCACCCTGACGCAAGTCATAGATGGCGAGTCCTGTGGACGGCACCTCAGCATCGAAGAGCACGTAGTAACGGCCATCGCGCTCAATGACCTGCGATCTCACCTTCTTTCCCTCAGGCGACACCACAGTATAATCACGACGCCCCTCCACCATCACTTCCGCCACGCTGCCAACGGTGAAAGCCTCGTTGTTGAAAACTGCCACCGGTTTGCCTTTTGTCTGCGTATTCATACGTCGTGAGACGGCCGATACGCTATGCGTGAGCACATCAGAGAACTTCTTCATGGCGAGGATCTCATCGTTCCACGAGAATTCATAGGCACGGGGAATAGAAGTTCCCGTGACATCATCGTGAAACTGATGCCAGATGACCCTTTGCCAAGTATCTGTCAGCAAGGCACCTGGATAGCGAGCCATGCCAAGCCAGTCGGCCATGACAGAGGCACGTTCGGCAGCATCGCCCAGGTGCTCATTCTGCCTGTTGTAGAGTTTCATCGCCGCCTGAGAGGTGTAACAGCCGTTACCATGCACATCCATCGGCAGTTCTCCGTTGAAGACCGGCAATTCAGGATGCTGGTCAAAGGGCATGAAATCTTTATACAACTGGTCGCTTGTCGCGCTGATGATTTGTACAGGACCATTTCCGTTGATACCTTTCTCCACAGCCCTTACCGAAGCGATATCTGGTGAGCCCCCCACGTCTCCCGTGCCATAATAACGGTAAACCATATTGAGGGGACTCTCCTTGATTTCCTGTTGAAGGGAAGCATTTTCGGATAAGTCGGCATCGCTCCATCTCTGTCCGTAACTGAATCCGTGTGTCATCATGATACGGCTGCCATCGATACCTTGCCACAGTCCGATGGTGAAAGGATATCTCTTCCCACCATCATAGAAGGGTTTGGTACGCCACACGAGTTTCTGTGACGAGAACCCGATCAGTCCACAATGAGCAGCTAACGTGGGCAAGGTATATCCAAAGCCGAAACAATCGGGCAGAAAGATGTCCGTACCCTCTGTTTGGAACTCCCTGCGATAGAATGTCTGTCCCAGCAGGACGTTCCTCAGCCATGACTCCGGTGAGCAGATAATCGTCTCATTGGCATCCCAGCTGCTGCCGGTGATGTGCCATCTCCCTGCCGCCACGCAACGTTTCAATTCCTCATAATCCCTCGGATAATATTCTTTCATCCACGCATATTTCACTCCCCCTTCGAAATTGAAGATATAGTGAGGATACTGTTTGATGAGAAAGAGATTTTGCTCAAGGGTATTTCGGATATGGTCGCGGATGGTGGCTTGCACATCCCAATTCCACTGCGTATCGAGATGGGCATCGGAAACCATGTAAGCCTTCATCTGCTTGTTTTGGGCACTCGCCCCCAGAGTGAGCAATCCTGCCATAACCATTGCGGATAATTTATTTTTCATGATGATATAAGATAGAGATTGAAAGTCAATATGATAGATTGCGAATAACATTATTTTGGTGTGATGACGCCACACCATCCGCCATTACGCGCCAGATGGAGGTGCAACGAGTCACCAGGCGCCACCGAGCGATGCCCTTTCCTGTAGTCTACTGCGATACGATGAGCATTCACCCCATCCTCGAAATAGAGAAGTTCCCCCTGCTGTTTCAGGAAGTAAAGTCCGATGGTCAGATCCTGTGGATGACTGCCAGTGATGGCGCCCAAGAACCACTGCTCACCCTTTCTCCGCGCCACGACATAATGGCTGCCGGCCTTGGCAGAGAGCACCCTTGACTCATCCCACGTGGTAGGAGTCATGGTCATGAACCGAGTACACTCCTCCTCATTGATGTATCGTGTGGGACTATCGGCCAACATCTGCAAAGCACTCTCGAAAACCACATAAAGCGCCATCTGGTAGGCACGCGTGCCACTACCCATCGGCAATGAGCCAGAACCGTAGTTGTCCTCAGGCTGAGCCGATGCCATCGAACCCGGTGTGAAATCCATCGGTCCCACAGCATTGCGGATAAATGGCAGCCATATCGTGTTGTCAGGATGACAGCCCCTTCCCTGCTCCATCCCAAGCACCCCTTCATAGGAAATCACATTGGGATATCTGATTTCGAGGCCAGCAGGTTTGAACGACCCGTGGAAATCGACGATCATCTTGTGGCGTGCACACTCCTTCGCCACACGCTCGTAGAAGTTCACCATCCACTGGTCACTATGATCCATAAAATCGATCTTCAGTCCCTCCACCCCCATGTCGGCATAATGGGCGATGAGATCCATGTGCTGTTCCACGCAGAGCCATGTAAGCCAAAGAATGACACCTACTCCTTTCTGACGTCCGTATTCCACGAGTTGCCGTACATCGATGTCATCACGAGTCGTGAAAGGATCGTTCACATCTTTGCACCACCCCTCGTCGAGCAAGATGTACTCGATGCCATAAGAAGAGGCAAAATCGATGAAATAACGATAGGTTTCGTTGTTGATGCCGGTGACAAAATCCACATTCCACACCGTCCAGTGATTCCACCAGTCCCAACTCACCTTACCAGGCTTGATCCAATTGGTGTCCTTCATCTCACACTCACCACCGAGGATCCGTTCCATCTCATTGGCAGCGATATCAGCATCGTTGCCAATCACAAAAAAGCGCCATGGCAACGAGCGGTTGGCAGAAGTAGATGCGATAAAAGGATGCTCTTCCTTGACCATGAATCCTCTGTCTCCATAAGGTTCCCACACCTTCGGTGCCCTTGGAAAGACGGCTGTCAACCCATGACTTGCGGAGCCTTTCAGAAACATGGCGGGATAATCCCATACATCGCTTTCAGAAAACAAGATTTTCGTGCCTTTCGGCGTCTCCAGCAACACGGGAAGATAAGTCATCTCGTCATCGACACCATAATCGTCGGTGGAGACATGTGTATAGGGGTATTCATAAGAAGTCCAAAAGCCAGACTTAGTCTTAGAGAGATGCGCGACAAATGATTCCGGGAAATTGAGGTTTATCCCCTCGTTCATCACCTCAGCCAGTCCTTTTCCCCTCATGATAAACCGGTAGGCCACCGCATTGTCGTAGGCTCGGAATTCCACGTCGTAATCACCTTGGAATGACAGCGTGACCCTTGACGCCTTGTTACGCGTCACGGCATTCTTGATGGGAACCCTGTTGAGCAACGTCTCATCGATGACATCCCTTCTCATCCCCTTCAGACGCGGACTCCTCCCCATCTGCCGCTTTTCGAACTGCAATGCTATCGCACATGAGCCAATTACACCTTCAGACCCTTTGCTCACAGAGAACCACAGGCTGTCGGCGATGAAGACATCTACCTTGATCTCCCCGTTGGGCGAGGACAACGACACAGAGCGCACAGCCTGTGCCTCACTGAAGGCCAGTACCATGAGGAAGATCATCCACCTTCTCACCATACCAGTATTTTCTTATGGTTTCTAATATAAATTCCCCTATGTGGCGTGCTCACCCGTTGACCACTCAGATTGTAAAAGACATCCGTGCGGACATCATCGGCCACGCACTCTTCGGCGATGCCTTCGGTATCGGTACCAGGCAGCGATACATGGTCTACATCAGCCTTCATCGAGAAATAGGCACGGAAAGGCTGTACCTTCACTTGACCAGTCGAGGCGACAAAGGCATCGCCATCCGTATTGAGTACCATAATGTTGTCGTGAGTCTCGCCCATGGTTGCGCCAGAGAAGCGGGTCTCACCTGCCCCAACCTCCATCTTGACGGAACGTGTGGCAGCGATTCTTGCATCGTGTGCTGTCAACAAGCACGGCATGGCATCATCGGTGTGGTAGAGATAGGGAATATGCCGCTGCATTGAGGGCACAGCAGAGAAGACAGGCATGCCATTGTCATCGACCATTGCGAACTCCATCACCTGCATGCCCTGTGGGATGCTCTCGGGAGTGAACGGCAGGACGATTGTCTGCCATCTCCCCTCTACTGGCGAGCATTTGAAAGAAATGTCATCAGCCGTAAAAGATATAGGAGAAAAGAATCCACTGCCATCAGAAAGACGTATCGTCTCAGCATGACCACCCTTTACCACATTGGCATCCTCAAGTCCTTCGGGCAATGAGGCATCCGGAGCAAGCAAATAAAGCGTGTTGAGATTATCGTTGGGATGCACAGCCGTCACCATGCCTCCAACACTACTCATATCCACCGCCAAGGCATTCGAAGGAGTGTTGACCGATGCGCTGGGTGGTAAGCCCTTGATTGTCTTGTCGCCCAACCAACAGACGATGCCGCTCTTCGTCGTTCCCACCGGTTTGAGGCCACCGTCGAGAATATCACCACCCGTTTCATAAAGGATGCTCATGGTATAGACGGCGTCGATGTCGAGATGATCGAAGAAGAAGTCAGCCTTTGCCATCTTCCCCGGTGCAGCCTGAATGGGTTTGTAAACACTCGACACGCCATAATAAAAACCGTCGGAAGCCAACTTGAACAGCCATAAGCGTATCTTACCATTGAAATCATTCTTACCTTGATTGACCACAGTCACCTTTCCTTGGGCACAGTTGCCATAGATCATGCCATTGGTACGGTTCTCCACCGTCATCGACACAAAGCGGAGCACATCGCTGCCTGTTATGCCCTCGTCGGTGATGTCGACCACAGCCTTTTCCAGGATGCGGTTTCCCCAGTTATCGGCCGCCAGCCACACCGTCCAGGTGCCGCTACGGTCAGGTGTGAAATGGAATGTCGCCGTCGTTTCTCCGTCTTCCTCCATGGCTACCGCCGTACGGCAGAGGCACTCCCCCATCTGGTTATTGGTGCCGGCAAACAAGAACACCTCATGGTAGTATTCCCCTCCAAGATTTCGGAAGGAGACACATACAGGCTGGTCGTTATTTTTACGGTGATTTCCAGGGAAAGCGACCTCCGTCACCTCCATCTTTTCAATGGGTTTGATGACGAGGTTCACCTGTCCTTCGGCATCCACCTCAGCTTCCACATAGCAGATTTCGGGATTCACATGCGTCTGCCACAGCTGGTCGGTAGTACGCTTGCTCACCGGCACGATGCGGTAGGTACCCTGTGGAAGACCATTCACAGCAAACTCAAACCCCTGATAGTAATTTTGATCAAGATGGGTAGTCGCTTCTTTTCCCACTAAAGCGAGTGAGCCGTCATCGTTCACTCGTGCGATCCCCACATTCCAGTCAGCATTCACTCCCGACCAATTCACGTAATTGGCGAAGAACACATTGCCACGTCTGATCTCCCAGTCGTTCACCGTGAGCCGGTAGGCATCAGCAGGAGCCACCACATCGTCCGGCAACCGCATGCCGATGATGGCATCCTGTCCCATGTTGTAGCCACCCGGGGTTGATGACGCACCGATGCCAGAATCATCATCGGGGTCGAGCACATCGATTCTGAAATATCCGTTGTCCATGCCACCCCATCCCCAGTTTACATGAAACAAGCCATCGATGTCGTAGCCATCGAGCACGAAAGCATGAGCACCGCCGCTGTTGGTACCAGCAAAAGCGATGGGGTGTCCGGTTTCCAGTTCTTTATACAACAAATCATTCCAACTCCGTATGGTATGGTTCGACCGGCTCTCGATATGCGTACCGTCATCATAGCCGAAATATCTTTTCAAGGCATTCACCCCTTCCGGGAATCCAGCCGACGATGAAGGTCCGTAGCCCATCTTGCATCCCAGTCCCACCCAATACATCAGTTGGGCGACAGCCTGCTGCTGTTGGTCACTGTCATTGTTGCCATACACATCAAGCATATGTTCCCAGTCAATGGCAGAATTGGCAGGTATATTTCTCAGTTGCACGCTTTTATCACCCTGATTGGTATCGAAATGCTGCACATATCCAGGAATGGTGCGCTGGGTAGCAGAAGGATATTTGTAGTAGGCCATCACCTGAGCAATGGCAGTCGCCACACATCCAGTGGCACAGCGGTCGCCCAATGAGCCATCTTGGTTGTAATATTGAGGACAGAGCAGGTTATAGGGATGTCCCTGATTCCACAGTGTGTTCATCAGAGGTTCGATGTTGTGACGCACAGCCATGACAGGCTGTCGAGCCTCCTGCCTCTGACGTATGGTAATTTTTTCCGACATCTCACGCACAAGGCCTATCTGCTCAGCGTATGTCTGCAAGAGCCACTGTAGTCCCTCAGGCATGTCATCCTCACAAAACGTTCCCTTATCACTATATCCCAGTACAGGCACCGTGAGATCATCTCCTGAGACCACCACGAAGCCCCCACCAGTCACATCGAACACATAATAAGCCGGTTGAGTGAAATATTGTCCTGTCGCACACGGTGCCTTGGCAGTCAGATGTTCTTGCACCATCTTTCCTTTTGCGTTCAGAAACAGAGCAGCATTGCTCAAGGCCTGTTGGGGCGACAAAGGTTTAGCACTGATCATACTGAAGCAGAACAGGCAGCCCCACAACAGAACAGTCTTCATGGATTTGTATTTCATGGTCAATGATTTTCAATATATTGGTTATTTTGAGAGAATCTTCCTCACTCTTCCGTCGGAAGTTCTAACGATGTTGATGCCTTTTTGGAGCCGTTGCACCTGCATCCCGCTCATGTTGTATATCTCATAAGGATTGGGGTCGTGAGGAGCTTCCACATCCACCAGACCATCAGTCAAAGGCATATTGGCAGAAGAAATGAGTTCGGCACTGAACGTCTCGTTGAAGAGATCAACAACGATACGATAGACACCATCCACATAGACATGCCATTTGGTGTCGTCACCCCCTTGTCGCATCTGAGTCGACACGAGCAGGTCTTCATCCTGCACATAAGGGTGCAGTTCGCGCGGTCCCCATGTCATCTGTCCTTCGAGTTTGAACCGCGCGGGCTCCACCACATTACCTCCATTCGACAACCATCCAGTCCAGGTGAAGATGTAGGGATTATCATGGTCGCGCTCAAAAGGCAGCATCCCGTTGCGGTTCCATTCCACTTGATTGGCCCCTCCCTCGAAAGCACTGCCAGCGATGAACACCTCATTCCACGGGAGCATCAGTTCCCCGGTAACCTTCCTTGCCACGGGGTCGACGAGGAAGCGGTAGGTGTCTTCTTGGAACGACACCACCCATCCGGGTTGTGATTCATCGGAAGTGATGACATAGTTGAGCCCATGGTTGATGAGATACGAGTCAACCAGTTGAGGTTTGAGGAACTGGGTGACCCCTTTTTGGAAGGTCTCCGTGGTCATGATTTTCAACTCACCCTCGTTTAATGGTCCAGCGAATCTGAACAGTCCGTCAGGACGTTTGATCAAGGGGCGCGAGCCCTCCTCCACCGCACTGCCCGTAGCCCAAAGCGCATCGAAGTTTTGCGCTGCTACTGTGAAGGGCAGCAAGAGAAAGAACATTGGCAAAAAGATGGTTTTATATGTCATAGCGGTATTGTTATCGAATAGAGTTTAACGGATGAATTTCTGTGTAGTGACGTTGCCATTGCTCCAGATGCGCCTCACGATATATGATCCTTGCGGCGCATAGGTATACTCACGTCCCTGCAGATCATAATATTTCTGTCCGACAATGGAGGCCGTTCCGACCTGTTTGATGGCATTGGTGTTGCGCTGCAGTGACACCGTGACTTGTTGGGTGCAATCCGTCATCGGAATGTTGACCGTCACCTGATGCAACTGGCTGTCGTAGATCCATTCGTTGGAAGCAACGCCATTCACAGCCACCTCGCGCGGTTCCTCTTCCAAGATGAATACCACTTGATACGCCCGCTCGGAGATCATCCCATCGTAGTAGCCCTCTCGCGAAGCGATCGTGAGCGAGAGTTCCGATGGCGTACGCTGTTGGCTGAACTTAGTCGTGGCAAATGCACCGTTTTCATAGTCCTGTGTATCACCGGCATCCTCATAGAGTGTTGTTTCCCCGTTGCTGCCAGGATAAACCTTTACGACCAGAGAAGAGGAAGCCTTCTTCAGGTTCATCATCGGAGGGTCGCACACCACCACCGATCCAGCTTTCACGAAATAAGGAATGTCGCCCAACCCATATTCATGACTCACGGTGGAGGCCCCCTCTACCATCTCGTTGCGACACACGTCATACCATGATCCTTCAGGCAGCCATGTCTTGTGAAATGCCGTCTGGCCTTTGGCAGCGGTGACGATTGGCGAGACGAGGATATCATCGCCAAACATATACTCGCCCTCCTGCCTGTAGGACTCATTCTCCTCAGGCCAATCATAGTAAAGCGGCCGGCAGATGGATATGCCCGTATCGTAGGCCTGCCGTGCTGCCGTATAGATATAAGGCATCAACTCATATCGCAATTTCACACAGTCGAGCAACATGGGGAAGTTGTCCAACTTCCATATCCGTCGCTCATTACCCTCCTGACTGGCGCCATGGGTACGGAAGACCGGTGAAAAGACGCCAAACTGCAGCCATCGCAACATGAGTTCCGGATTGGTGGGCACTATCTGCAAGTGTCCGCCCAGGTCATGTCCCCAATAACCGAAACAAACGTTGGATGCGGTGGCCGTGAAATATGGCTGGAAAGCCAACGAGCCGAAGGTGGAATAAGTGTCACCGGAAAAGCCAATAGGATAACGGTGGCTACCCAGTCCGCCCCAGCGATGGAAGATGAAGGGTCTACGATCGGTGCGGTTGTTGCGCATATCGTTGAAGAAGACGTGGTTGCACCAGAAGGTCTCGCTTAGTCCCTCGGTGTAGAAACTGGTAAGATTCTGTTGCCAGTCAATCCACCAGAAGTCTACCCCCTCACGTTCCCGCTCACGGATGATATGTTTGAACATGGAGCGATAGAACGTAGAGTCTTCGAGTATCCACGGCACCCTGTCACCAGAGATGTTCATATCGGCGGCAATCTCGCTGAAGTGATCCTCATAACTCGCCACGCCATCAGCAGGGTGCAGATTGAGGCCCACTTTCAGCCCTTGGTTGTGCATCCAGTTGATGAGTCCTGCCGGATTGGGGATAAGGCTCTTGTTCCACGTCCATCCCGTCCATCCGTCAAGATGCCAGTCCATGTCATAGATCATCACATCGAGCGGTATGCTGTTTTGCCTCATCTCGTTGACGAGATTGATAAAGTCCTGCTGTGAATAACGCTGATACTTGCTGTACCAATAACCCAACACATAAAGCGGAGGCAAGGGCTGTCGCCCCGCTATCTTGATGTAATCGCCGATGGCATCCTTATACTCATGTCCATAACCCATGAAATACCAGTCGAGCGCATTGGCATCGAGAGGCTTTGCCAACCAGTCAATTCCATCCACCTGACCTTCGAAGGCGAAGGAGGTCGACCCATCGCCACGTTTGGTCTTCGGCGATTCGTCGATGAGTGCCCACCCCCCCCTTGAGATGACACCATCTTCAAGGTCAGGACGCTGGTTGTCTCCACTGGCTGTGTCGAGGGTGCGCTTGGTACCTTTCAGGTTCAGCGCATCGTCTTTGCCAGGATACCAGATGACATCACGCCCATTCAAGTTCATCGTGATGGACAGGTTGTTGGGTGACTTCAACGATGGTGATATCAAACTGCCAATTTTATACTTTAAAGACAATTGACCTGTCTCGATATACAAAAAGCCATTTTCCTCACGTGTGGAGAAATCAGGAACAGGGAGGTTGCGGTTGATGACCGCAAAGGTAGCCCTATCCTCAAACAGCTCCTTCGTGCTGTACTGAATACGTATCATCCTCGAGGTAAGCACCGTGAACCGGGCTCTCCCCGAGGTCACAACAGCCTCGGGGTTTGCCATCGGGTCATATCCTGTCGCCGCTCCAATGTAAGATGTAAAAGAACTAAAGAAAAGTAGCGGCAAAAACAAAAATTTACCAAAACTAATACGCATAACTAACCTAATAAAACTCTAACTAATGTTTCAACTTGTGATGCAAAATTAGTATATTTTCCGCATGGATGGTGATTTCATAAGGAATGTATAACAAAAAAACCGATATATCAGATCAAGAGCACTGATTATCAGATAGTTGACTTATTATCCACAAAGGCTTTGTATAAGTGGAATATTCGCAAAAGGACCTTTTAAAGGCCTTTCTTTTCTGTTTTTCATCAGACAAAAAAGCAGAAGCCGCACGGTAGTTTGACTTTATTTCAACCTTCCGCACGGTCTCTGAGAATTCATCAGCAAGCTGTCGGGCAATCAAGTTTCTTCAGACAGTTGCGATACGATCATCAACTTACTTGATCACCACTTTTTTACCCTCGGTGATATAGATGCCCTTTGTAGGATGAGAGACCTTACGACCCTGGAGGTCATAATACACTTTACCCTTTCCGGATTGGACAGCCAACTGACTGATGCCACTGACGATACCCGTATCGTAGAGCACGGGGTGACCATTGGTCTCGGCACTGAGGAACCAGATGCCTGGAGCAGCCTCAGCAAGGAGGTTGTAAACGACATCATTTGTGAAGTTCTCAATCGGAGAGGCAGGCAGAGCAGGCCAATCGGTGACAGGATCGAAGCAGTTGGTAATCTGGATGTTGTTGCCACGCGCGTAAGACTCACCATTGGTCACCACACCCATATTGTAGCAGTTGGTGGTGATGGCATCGTTGCCCAGCCATCCCGACAGACCGCCAGCTTCCCATCCGCTGGAGATGTAGCCAGCATTGTAGCAGTTGAGGAGAGTGAGCTTGAGTTCGCCAGAGGTGTTGCATCCCACGATGCCACCTGCATTCTGGTCGATAGTGGTCACCATACCTTCATTACCCAGTTGTTCGAGCAGTGCAGTGCCATTGCCGCTGACATGACCGATGAAGGAGGCAGCGAAGTTCTTGCCTGTCACGACGCAAGTGGCGTCGATGGTCATGTTCATGATGTGTGCACCAGCGGTAATCTCGCGGAAGAAGCCAACATTAGCCTCTTCGGGCATGTCGATAATAAGATTGCTGATGATGTGCTTCTGGCCGTCGAAAGTGCCCGTGTAGGGAGCTGCTGCGTTGGCGATGCCGTTGAACGACACACCTTGGAAGTCGATGTTGCTGGTGAGTTTGGCATTGATACCGGCATCCACCTTGTTCACCATCGCAGCGAACCATACCACGTCGGATGCGCTTGCGAGAGCATACACACCGTCTTCAGCCTTGATGTATTCAGCATCAGGTGTGCCACAGATCTTGCAGAGACCATTTTCGAACTGATGATCATCGCGGGTAGCTCCGTCGGTATTCGAATAACTGACCTCGGCTCCTGCTTTCGGGTTGCCAGCACAGTCGAGTGCGCCATTGGCATATACCACGCCACCATCGATGAACAAAGGAACTGGATAGTTATCAGTTCCGATAAGCTGATACCAACTCACATTGTCACTCTGCTTGCCGTTAAGCAGGTAAGCCAGTTCGCCACTCTTCATCATCTCTGTGGTAAAGGCTTCACCCTGAATACCTTCTATCTGATACATGTTCTCTCCCGACACCTCATCTTTTCTCCAGAGAGCGGCGCCATTGATACCAGTTGCCGTGCTGTAGCAATTCTTGATCGTGGAGTTGTTGGAACCCATCCATGCACAGATGCCAGCATTCTCATGAGAACCGTAGATCTCGCCCAAGTTGTAGCAGTTGGCAATATGCACCTCCTTCTCCGAACAGCCCACGATACCAGCGGCATTCTGAGCCGAACCGTTGATATTGGCCTCGTTGCCGCAGTTGCGCACGATGACACCATCCCCCCATACATGTCCGAGGATGCCTGCTGTGAAGGCAGTACCCTGGATGAGGCATGAGGCATCAATGATGATGTTCTCTATCACCGCACCACCCACGGCCTGTCCGAAGAGCGCCTGATTGTTGCGGTCGGCATTGGTGACGAGGTTGAGGATACGGTGTCCCATTCCGTCGAAGTGTCCCTTGAAGTCGTGTGCATCCTGACCTATCGGTGTAAAGTTCTTGCCACTCATGTCGATGTCTGCGGTGAGTTTGCCATTGGCAGCCCCGTTCACATTGTTCACCATGTAGGCAAACCAGTTGAGTTTGTCACCGTCATCGATGATGTAATAGTCGTCTTCCATCTGGCAGAAATTATCCTGCATTAGGCCACACACTGAGCAGAAACCAGCTGTGAAATGATGGTCATCACGTACTGACCCCTCGGTATTTGAGTAGGTGACGGCAGAACCCTCTTTTGCAGATCCATCGCAGCTCAGTTCTCCGTTGGCATACACCAGCAAGTGATCAGGGAAGAACGTGGGATGCGTGTCCTTCGGGTCAGAGAGGTTCTGGCGCCAGAAACCAGCATCCTGATAGTCATTGAGAGCGAAAGCCAGTTTTCCAGAAGCGAGGTCATCCTCCTCAATCACTGTCGCACCTTGGTCGGCATAGAGATGGAAGATGCGCTCAGTAGTGATACCGCTATTGTTACGCCAGAGGGAGTTGCCGCCATCCTGACCGCTCTCCATGACACCAGTGTTCCAAAAGCCTTTCACTTCCACGCTGCCATGACCACCAAACCAGCCAGCGATAATGGCACTCTCACCACCACCACTGACATTGCCCATATTGTAGCAATTGATGATGCGGGTGGCAGGACCACCATTCATCACCACACCGATGATAGCACACACATTGTTTCCGGTACCGAAGACATAGCCTTCATGTCCCACATTCTCGAGGGTCACCCATCCGCTGCCATCGGAGCATCCTACGATGCCACCCACTTTATGTACACCCCGAATCTCGTTGCCGGGGCCAGCGATAAGGTTCTTGATTACACAGCCGCCATCGATGACACCGAAGATACCGATCCGCTCCTCAGCACTCTCATACTTGAGGTTGTTGATGGTGTGGTATTGTCCGTCGAAGACGCCTTTGTAATGGTTTGCGTCATTGCCGATAGGCGTCCATGCCACACCGGTCATGTCGATGTCGGCTGTAAGGACACCACTGGCGTCGTTCTCGCCATTGTTGACGATTGTCGCGAACTCAACGAGTTGGTCGGCAGAGGCTATCTGATAGATGCCCTCCACCTTGTCGAGTGCGAATGCTTGCGTGCCGAAGAGCCATCCCATGGCCACTACGAGCATCGATTTCATTTGTAAACTCATCATGATTGTTTCTGTTAGTATTGGGTTATTTTCGAATTTTCATCGTTGCTCTGTCACCAGTCTGCCACGAAGAATAGCGCACGCCACCATCAGTGACATAAGCGATACGGAGGAAACGAGGAACAGCGGTTCTCTTGCCTTCGACGGCAGAGAGACTCACCGTCAGTTGCCTCTTCTGGAGCGATGCCTTCAGCGAGGTGACCAGATAATCGCCATTGCGGTAATCAAACCCGTCGCCTGCATCTTCATACAGTTGACCGAGAGCCTTGCCCTCATTGTCAAGACAGACGAGCAGCGTGAGCGAGTCGGTGCGCATCTCATCGGTACTCTGCGCGAGATTGGCAAGAGGGATGACCGACCCAGGACGCTGCTTCAGCAAGGCCTGATAGCGGTCGGGGTTGGTTTCGAGTGTGAAAGCCTTCCACGCCCCCTTTCCTGGTTCGCTGACCTTATCAGCCCAACGAGGGATGACCATGAGATCGCCCCCCAGAAGGAAAGCCTTGTCCTCACTTCTGAGCGAGAGGTCGTGCTCATCCGCCATGAACAGCGGTCGCATCACCGGCATGCCATCGATGCTGGCCTCGCGGAATGCGTTATAGATATAAGGCATGAGCATATAGCGGCGGTTGATGGCTGTGCGACAAGCATCAAGTACCTTGGTAGTGAAAGCCCAAGGTTCCTGCTGAGCGCTACCCTTGATACTGTGGTTGCGCACGAAGGGGAAGAACACCCCCATGGCTGTCCACTGAGCCAATAGATCACCTGTGGCACTCTCACAGAATCCACCGATGTCAGGGCCGTTGAAAGGTTGTCCTGAGAGGCCCAACGTAAGCGACATCGGCACGCTGAGTCGCATCTGGTCTTCCGAGGACAGGTTATCACCCGTCCATGTGGCGGCATAACGGTGACCGCCAAGGAAATTGGAACGTGAGAGGATAAACGGCCTTCGCTGTGGATTGGCAAGGAGCAGCCCCTGACGGCTCGCCCTCACCATATTGAGTCCGAATACATTATGATAGCGGAGATGCGGTCCTGCGGCCAGTCCCTCTCCACCGAGATGGCGGTTGTCTACAGGCATCGTGTTCTCATGTTGATTAAATACAGCAGGTTCGTTCATATCGTTCCATACGCCATCGATACCGGTGGCCATGAAGTCTTTGTAGAGCGTCGCCCACCACATACGCACATCAGGTCTGGTGAAATCAGGGAAATGACAAGGCCCGGGCCACACGTTGCCCACGAAAGGTTTGCCATCCTTGTCTTTCACCCAGTAGTCGCCCGCCGTGCCCTCATCGTCGACAAAATAGCCTGGTTCCACTTTCACCCCAGGGTCAATCATGTAGACAGCCTTGAAATGTTTCTGATGAAGATAATCGTTGAGCGCTTTCGGACGCGAGAATTCCTTCGGATTGAAGGTAAAGATCTTATACCCATCCATGTAGTCGATGTCCATCCAGATCACGTCGGCAGGTATGCGATGCGCCCGCAATTGGTCGGCAATCTCCATCACCTGCGTGTCGGGCTGATAACTGAAGCGACACTGCTGGTATCCCAGTGACCAAAGCGGAGGCAGCGACATGGTGCCCGTGAGATCGACAAGGGCTTTCATGAGCTGCCGCGGACTCTCCCGCTCGATGACGATGACTCTGAAGGCAGGCCCCTCGCTCTCGAAAGTGACCTGTTGGTCGGCGATGGCGATAGACTGCCGCCAAGTATTGTCAGCGATGATGCCGAAAGCACTACCATCGGCCCTTACCCCCATGACCCACGGGTGACTCTGATAGAGATGCGATCCACCATCGACGCTGTAGGCCGGTGTGTCCACATTCCACAGCCCCACCGTGCGCCCGTTGCGTCGCAGCGGTCCGGTCACCTCGCCAGTGCCATAGAAATCAACCACTCCAGATACCGTAATCTGAGCCACGCTCTTACCGTCATGGTTGGAAAACCGCGGGGTGAGGCTCCACATCGCCGGCAAGGGATGGATGGCCTTGGGCTCATGCTCGAAGATGGGCGACGGCTCATGCTGCGAGGCATCATACTGTGGCGGATAGAATACCGCCACCTGATTGTCTGTGACAAAGGCAGCCTGCGCCATGGCCATTGTGACCATGGTGAGGCTGCCCAAAAATGTTATGACTCTATGGGTCATATCAACCTTTTAATTATTTGATGAAGATTTTCTTCACGGAACCATCGCCTTGACGTACAATGTTCATACCACGCACCAATTGATGCATACGCATGCCGTTGACGGAGTAGATAGCCTCGGCTTGGCGGTTGGTGGCAACAGCCGTAGCGATACCATCGCTCTCGTTGACATATTGACCATTCTCCAAGGTCACGATACCATGTGAGGCGTCGAGTACGGGATGCAAGTCGCTGCCCAATGTCTGATAGAAGACCACCTTGCCGGCACCTTGATTCAGATCATAGCACAGTTTGCCGCTTGCCACACTCTGCTCGTCGGCAGCGGTGACCTGTGCTCCATCAACCTCGAAACAGTTGACGAATGTGACATTCGAACCGTTGTAGCGGGCAAAGGTGCGGTTGCCGTCGACGGCACCCGGTGCCACTAAGCCACTGCTATAGCAGTTGATGACATCAGCATGGTCGCCCAACCATCCAGAGATGGCTCCACACTCACGTTGACCGATAATCTCGCCCGTATTGTAGCAGTTGATGATTCTCACGTATGCCTCGCTGAGGTCGTTGACACCGAGGATGCCCGCGCCATTGACACCATCTTGTCCCACGTTGACGATAGCCTCATTACCACAGTTCTCGATGGTCAGCGTGTTGCGGCCCACGGAAGTGCCAGCGATACCAGCAGAGTAACCAGTAGAATAAATCTCGCAACTGGCGTCAATCACCACGTTTTTGATATAAGCACCACTCACGACGCCGAAAAGGCCTTTGTTGCCGCTTTCCGACTCGATGAGCATATTCTTGATACGGAAGCCATGTCCGTCGAACGTACCTTTATAAGGCCGTTTCACATCCTCGCTATTCTCCTCATCGATCTGCTGTGTGAAGCGGATACCGATACCCTCGAAGCGGATACCAGCCATATCGATGTCGTTGGCCAGGTCAACAATCACATTGCCGTCGATGTCGCCATTGTTGATGGCATCGGCAAGGTCTTTCAACTGTTGTCCGTTGCGGATCATACGGGCACCGCAGACAGAGCAGATATCATTTGTGTATTGGTGGTCAGCACGCTGTGGCTCACCCTGTGTGTTGGAGTATGTGATGTCACCACCTGGTGTGCCGTCGCAGTTGAGAGAGCCGTTGGCATAGACCATGGCATGTGAGGCGAAAGGCAATGGATAAGCATCGGAAGAGATATTCTGGCGCCAAGCATCGGTCTCGCCACCCTCGTTGATTTTGTAGCACAACTCACCTGAGGCAACCGAGCCATTCTCCACCATTGTGGCGGCATTCTCCCAGAAGTCAGTGATATTGCTCGTGTAGAAGCAGTTGACGATGTTTCTCACATGGCGGGCAATCACCGTAGAGTTGCCAGTAAGCAAGAATGTGGAAGGAGCCACATAGCAGTTTTCGATGATCGTCTCCACCTCACCATGGGCATAACCGATGATGGCAGCACTACCCTCACAATAGGGCGCATTCATGGAACCCACGAACGCACAGTTACGGAAGACCGGATTCTCGTGTGCTACCGAGCAGATACCGCCATGTGTAGCATCGCCAGGATATGAACCTATGATATCAACATCCACCACCACATTCTCAATGGTAGATGCGCCACGAGTGACGAACACCAAGCCACCGATGAAACGCTGTGTGCTCTCGATAGCACCCGTCACGCGAAGATTTTTCACCACAGCGTTGGAGATCACCTTGAAGAGGGCTACACCATCATACGACACATTGTAGCCAATATTGATGCTATGCTCCTGACCGTCGAAGATACCCTCGAAAGCACGAGCCTCATCACTCTCGCTGGCACTGAAAGCATCACCACCAATCATCACATCCTTACGGGTGTATTCTGTAAAATCGATGTCAGCATCGAGACGAGCATTCACCTTTTTGTTGCCATGATTCACCAAGGCAGCAAACCAATTGAGGTGAGCAGGCGTACTGAGGGTATAATATCCGTCGGTGAGCGGCAGAAAGTCTTTGTCGACATCGCCACAGACAGTACAGATACCATCTACGAAGGAATGGGGATCACGGTTTGACTCATTGACATTCGAGAAAGTGGCATCGCCGCCTTTTGACGAACCGTCGCAGTTGAGGTCACCCACAGCATACACCACCCCATGAGAAGAGAACGGAACCGGATGCATGTCGACATTCAATGTCTGATACCAGATGACATTCTCGCTTTGGTTGCCATTCATCTGATAGGCGATGGCACCGCATGAGAGTTCGTACTCATCTTCGCTGATCAGTGTACCTTGATAACCATAGGTATCGAAGTTGTTGGTACCTTTGCCATTTCCGTTGCGCCAGAGAGAGTTGGTGCCATCCATACCGATGACAAAACCAGCGTTGTAGCAATTGGTAATCACGCTACCAGTATTGCCTACCCATCCGCAGAGTGCAGCACACTCACGGTTGCCACTGATGCCACCTGTGTTGAAGCAGTTGATCATCCTGATACCGCAAGCGCTACTCATACTCACGCCGCAGATACCAGCAGCATTTTCCTCGGCAGCACCGATGCTGGCCTCGTTGCCACAGTTCTCGAAGGTCACCGTACCACCGCCATTGGTACCACCGGCGATACCAGCCACAAAGCGTTTGCCTGAGACAAAGCACGACCAGTCGACGATAACATTCTTGATGGTAGCGCCATCATTGAGCACACCAAACAATCCCACATATTCCTCCTCGGGCATATCGAGCGACATATTCTGGATGAAATGCTGCTGTCCGTCGAAAGAACCGCGGAAAGGACTGCTCACCGTTCCGATGGGCAGGTGAGTGATGCCAGCGAGGTCGATATCGGCAGTCAGCACACCACTGATGCCACCATTTCCGCTGGCCACCATGTTGGAGAACTCCTCCAACTCTTGGGCGTTGCCAATCTGGTAGACGCCATCCTGTTGGTCGAGGGCGAATGCCCTTTGATTTCCCGCCCAGAGAACAAATAAGGACAGGAGTGAGAAAAGTAATGATTTTTTCATGTTCATGTAGTTTTTAGTTATTTGATCAATTCGGCTTGTACTTTCTCATTGAAAATGTCGATGGTAATCCGATAGACACCATCCTTCGTGATACACCATTTCGTATCGTCGCCACCAATTCTGAGACGACGGTCGCTGAGGATATCGGTGCCCTGCACATAGGGATGCAGCGCCTTGGGATACCAGCGGTTCTGCCCCTGGAACTTGAAACTTGTGGGCTCTTCCACCCCGTCGTGCCGTCTCAGTTCTCCCTCCCATGTCCAGACATAGGGGTTGTCGATCTGCTGACTCATGAGCTGCATCTTGCCCTCCTTCCATCCCGAGTCTGTGGCACCGCCGCCGATGAAGAGTTCTCCCCACGGCTGGCAGATCTCACCATATAACAACTTGCTTTCGGGGTTGACATGGAGTCTGTAGTGCTCGTCGTCTACGACCACCTGCCAAGGCTCCGACGTCATGTCTGTAGTGGCAGTGAAGCCAATGCCATGGTTGGCCACATTGGCATCAGGCAACACCGGTGCGAGAAATTGGGTTTTCTTGCTTACCTTTTTCGTTGTGATGACTCTCAGTTCACCCGCCTTGAGCGGTCCGGCATATTTGAAATCATTATCGCTCACCATCTCCAGTTGCTGCGTGCCACCGGGGACAGCAGATCCTGTAATCCAGAGTTGGCTGTACTGTTGTGCTGGAAGCGTCAAGACCATCATCAGGCCAATCAGCGTGAATAGCGTTCTCATCTTTGTCTATGGTTTATGGTTCTAATTTCACAGTAATCTCTTTCGAACAGTCGGTAGCAGGCACATATACCGTGACCACTTTTGACTGCGCATTGTAGTTCCATACACCATTCGACACAGACTGCCCGTTGACCTTCACGGCAGCCGGTCTCTCCGAACAGAGGAACTCAATGGTGTAGGCCCTCGAAGAAGGCATACCAGGAAACACACCCGTACGCGGACAGACCGTGAGTTGGTTGCCTGTATGGCGCATCACTGTTCGGGTGAAAGCCCCGGTCTTGTAGCCCTCGGTGTCGCCCTCATCCTCATAGAACGAGCAAGATCCATCGGCCCCGGGAACGACCTTAATGATGATGCGGTCGGGTCGCGTGTTGAGATTTAGCATCGGCGGATAGTTGACAATAACCGAACCAGCCTTGTAGAAGTAAGGAATCTCTTCCTGTGTATAGGCATCGGTGATCAATTTGTCGCCCTCCACCACCTGGTTGCGGCAAACGTCAAACCATCTACCCTCAGGCAGCCATGTGCGGCGAGTAGCCTTCCCATCCTTTCCGGTAGGAGTCACGATGGGAGCCACGAGAATATCGTCGCCGAACATATACTCATCCTCGAAGAGATAGGCGTTGCTATTCTCGGGAGAGTCGTAATAGAGCGGGCGGCAAATACTCACACCCGTGTCGTAAGCCTGCCGGGCAGCGGTATAGATATACGGCATGAGTGCATAGCGCAATTTGACCGTCTCGAGCAACAGGGGGAAATTCTCATACTTCCAGATACGTCTCTCGATACCAGGCCAATTGGTGGCATGGGTGCGGAAGACCGGAGTGAAGACACCATACTGCATCCATCTCAGATAGATTTCAGGATCGTTTCCATCAGTCTGCTGGTGACCACCTAAGTCATGTCCCCAATAACCGAAGCCCACATTTGAAGCCGTAGCGGTGAAATAAGGTTGCCAAGCTAAAGTGCCATAAGTAGTAAAAGAGTCTCCAGAGAATCCGATAGGATATCGGTGGCTTCCTAACCCACCCCATCGGTGGAAAATCAGCGGACGATGGTCTGGACGATTGTTCTTCATATCATTGTAGAAGACGTGGTTGCACCAGAAGGTCTCTCCCAAGCCATTCACATATTTGCTGGTGAGGTTCTGCTGCCAGTCGAGCCACCAGAAATCCACCCCCTGCTTCTCTCTCTCCCTGATAATATGTTTGAACATATAATGATAGAACTTAGGGTCGCTGAGGTTCCATGGCACCACCTTTGCACTCTTGTCCAGTCCCATGTCGTCACGCAGAAGAGCAAAGTTGTCCTCATCATCGTCCACTCCGTCGGCAGGATGCAAGTTGAGCGACACTTTTAAGCCATTGTCGTGCATCCATTTGATCAGTCCATCAGGATCAGGGATGGCAGTGCGGTCCCAGGTCCATCCGGTCCATCCCTCGGTATGCCAATCCATGTCGAAAATCATCACATCCATAGGGATATTGTTACGTTTCACATCATTGACAATCTCCATGAACTCATCCGAGGTGTAGCGCTGATATTTGCTGTACCAGTAACCCAACACATAAAGTGGAGGCATGGGCTGTCGACCAGCAATTTTGATGAAATCTCCCAATGCTTTCTTATACTGATGGCCGTAGCCCAGAAAATACCAATCGATGGCATCTTTGTCGACAGGTTCTGCCACCCAATCGATGCCGTCGTACTTTTTGTCGAAGGCGAAAGTGGTGGAACCATCTCCCCGTTTGGTGCGTGGCGACTCATCAATGATGCTCCATCCAGCCCGTGAGAGCAGTCCGTTTTCCAACTCCTGGCGTTTGTTATCGCCAATCTGGCCATCGAGGGTGCGCGTCGTTCCCTTCAGGTTTAAGGCATCATCCTTACCAGGATACCACAGTACGTCTCTTCCATTCAAGCCAAAGGTGATGGAAAGCACCTTGTCGGAAGGAGTTGCCGCACTGATTTCACCACCTATACGGTATTTCAATGTCAAAGCCTGCGTCTTGATGTAGAGGTATCCGTCTTTTTTCTCAGAAGAGAATTGCGGTACAGGCAAACGGCGGTTGACAACGGCGAAAGTAGCACGGTCTTCAAACTGCTCTCTGTTGCTGTATTGGATACGTATCAATTCTGGGGTGAGAACGGTGAACCGAGCTTTCCCCTCTGTGACCACCGCCTGCGGATCGGCTACAGGATTGTAGTCGGTCTGCGCCAATGAGGTACCGACGGTCAAGAAAAAAGTGAACAATGCGAAATATCGTCTCATAACAATCCAAAAAAAATTTTTTCGATGCAAAGTTATCATAACAGACGCACGAATGAAAAAAACCAATGGAGTGTATAAGTGATATCAGAAATGAGAATAGCCGAATCCATTGATAATCAACGAATTCGGCTATTCTATCAGTCTAACTTGTATAACGGAAATATTCTGCTTTTTGGGGTTTAAATCTCCATAATACAGTTTTCGAACTGCTCATTTTCCACTGTTGAGCGGTTTTTGATCCTGGTTTTGTAGGTGTTGACTGTATGCACGGAGTAGTTGAGGAATTTGGCTATCCGCTCACTGTCAGTAATGCCCAAACGAATCAGTGCGAAGATACGCATTTCAGATGTAAGGGAATGGTCATTGGGCGGCAGTTTACGATCTTTCTCTTCAAACAAGAGATTGTATTTCTGCACGAAATCGGGGAAAATCTTCAAGAATGTCTGATCAAAGGCTTCATACATGTTCTCTCGCTCCGCATTCAATGTGGAGAGTTTCATCATCGCCCTGAGGTCATCGTATTGCCTTGCCACTATCTTCCGGTCAATCGTCAGATAGAGTTTCTCAAGTTTGGCGATAAACTCGCTGTTGGTATAGAATGACCTTCCGATATAAGCATTCTTAATCTTATCATCTTCCTTCAGTTGTCGGTTGGCGACCTGCAACTGATGAAGTTGGCTGGCGATGGTTTCTCGCGCCGCAGTGAGCGTATGGTTTTTCTTTCGGATGAACCAGTAACTACATAGGATAACGGCAGAGAGCAAGACAAACAGACAACTGGCAGCAATGAGCCAATTGCGCTGGCTCGAGACGGCCTCATACCTATCGCGCTCGATAATGGGCAAGATATCCCCTATCTCAATCTTGCGGAGACGGCTGTTGTAGAACTGCACGTCGTCGAGTGCCTGATGCACATACACACTGGCCCTCTCATGGTCGCCTTTCTTATAGATGAGCCTTGAGAGGTGATAGAGAGCCGTAATCTCTCTCGTGGCAGTCTCATTGTCGTAGATGGCCGATTGGGCGAAATAGTCGATTGCCTTGTCCTCATTATCAAGATAGATGTAAGCCCAAGCCATTTCAGCAGTAGTCATCGCTTTCATGTGCAAGTCGGAGTCACTATGCGACAGCACTTTATTGAACGACTCCAATGCCTGCTGGAACTGATGCTCTCGCATCTGTCTCGACCCCATACACGACCACCACCTCGCAGAATTGGGCGGGAGCAACTGTTTCAAAGAATCGAGGTATGCATTGCTCTGGGTGATATATTTAGTATAGAACGGTTCTTCCCGCACATAATCGGCCTGCGCCCTCCACAACTGACTGTTGTGCTCATAATAGTCTTCGAGCAGTCGTCCGCTCAGTTTGCTTCTGTCGATAGACCTGAGCACCTCATTGGCCTCTGTGAGGAAGCCAGCCGAGATCAGCGTGAACGAGACGGCATTGCTGGCCTGAAAGATGCGATCTTCTTGTTGATTGAACTTAGCCACAGCTAGACATTCATCAGCATAATGGTGAGCAGAGTCATAGCAGTAACTCTTATACTCATTATATAACTGATACATCAGATCATAGTATCTGTCGTCGGCTTTCTTGTTGGGGAGTTTCTCTATCTGAGCGAGATCCTTTTTCAGACTATCAATACGCTCAACATGCTGACGCTCATACTGTTCGCGCTGTGCAAGACTCTTGTCTAATTTCGACAACCAATCAGAGGAACCATCTTTTGCGAGCACGTCAGCAGGTATCCCCATCAAGATAGAAAAAAGGAAAAAGAAGATGTATTTCATGTTATTATGATCGATTCAGCATTCTATCTTCAAAATTAACCATTATCCATCAATAAACGATAAACGACGACAGTAATTTCACAAACATTAACAATCGAAAATAAAAAGGGTGATCGCAGATGAAAGGATCATTTTTAGTGAGAATTTAGAGAGAATAGGGAGATGAAGGGCCTTAGGAACCTAGTGGAAGGTCCTTAAGGCCCTATTGGGGTGTCTCCAGACATTATAGTGACATGACTTCAGAGGGAAGGATAACGGCGGGCATTATCCGCGCGCCATCTGATAGATGGCCAGCATGTCCTCAGCCATGAGTACCTTCAGACATCCGCAGGTGGCAGTATGGTCACGACTGCATTTACGGGTCATCTCATTGATCTCATCATCTGTGATATCACGGCCGATGAGTTCCTTGATATTGATGGGCATTCCGATGGCATGATAGAATTGCTCCATGGCTTCGATACCTCTCAACGCCGTGTTCATGGGATCAGTGAAGTCGTTAGGAACATCCATCACATTGACAGCGAAACGCACGAATCGGCTGAGATTCTCGTTCATCACGTATCTTGCCCAACTCGGCCAGATAGCAGCCAGTCCGGCCCCATGCGTGACATCAAACATGCCACTGAGTTCGTGTTCCAACATGTGTGTTGCCCAGTCATCACTGATACCACATCCCGTCAGTCCGTTGTGAGCCACACTTCCTCCCCACATGATCTGTGCGCGATTACGATAATCCTCAGGATTTTTCAAGACAGGAAACACCGCCGTTCTCATCCTTCTGAGAATGGCTTCTGCCAAATCGGAGGTAAGGTCCATGTCATCATCTTTTGTGAAATATCGCTCCATGATGTGCATCATGATATCGGTGACTCCGGCCGCCGTCTGATAAGGAGGAAGCGTGAAAGTGAGTTTTGGATTCATGATGGCAAACTTCGGCCGGGACATATCATTGGAATACCCCAGTTTGACATCACCATCCTCATTGGTGATGACGCTGGCCTCACTCATCTCACTGCCAGCGGCAGGAATCGTGAGCACAGAAGCAACGGGAAGCATTGTCTGAGGAGCAGCTTTACCAAGATAGAAATCCCACACATCTCCCTCATAACATACCCCGTAGGCGATTGCCTTGGCAGAATCGATGACACTACCGCCACCAACAGCAAGGATAAAATCCACCTTTTCCTTTCTGCACAAGTCGATGCCCTCATGGACTTTTGACAACCTCGGATTAGGAACCACGCCACCTAAAGTGACAAATTCCACTCCGCCCTCTTGTAGCAATTTGCAGATTCTATCCAACAATCCAGAGCGCTTGGCACTCTGTCCTCCATAATGCACAAGCACTTTCGAACCTCCATATTTTTTTGTCAGATAAGCCACTTGTTTCTCAGAATTCTCTCCAAACACCACTTCTGTGGGTGCATAATAAACAAAATCTCTCATTGTAAAATGTTTTTATTGTAATATATGTTAGTCAATTGATTGTTTTTTTAATTGACCAGCCATCCGTTCTCATCAATGCTGATTGATGATTTGCTTCAATGCCGATCCAAAAATGATATACTGAGTATTACCAGCGATCGTACCCTCATTCTGTCCCCACAAGAAAGGCCAATCGTCAAAATTCTCAAAATGATCAGGATGCCTGAAGAGCAATCCTGGTGCCACGTTGCCAGGGATAAACGAGAAGTCGGCCCTGTTGTTGCCATAGAAGACAGCCTTGGGACGTGCCGAGCCAACCACCGCCACAAAAGAGTAATTATGATAAGGATGGCAGCCATAGAGCCAGTTGGCCACCCTATAAATTTCCTGTTTGGGCACGACATCAGGATAATAGAGATGTGCGAAACAGACCGTGGTGCCGAAATTGAGCACCGCATTTCCTCCAGCCCAGTTACCTAATCCAATAGGCACTCCATAAGGATTCTGCTCATCAAAACGCTGGATGTAACTCTCGTATTTCTCCACATAAGGACGCAGTTTTTTCTTATAAGCCTCATCCATATAAGGAATGGCATCAAGTGCCGTCTGCATATTATTGGGCACATTTCTGTCGAGAGCATCCCATATCTGACGCATGAAATCATCGAGATAATGTTTCTCGTGAGTAGCGCCATACAGTTGCAGGTTGGTGGCCATATTGCCCAACTGCTGTCGGTTTCTCCGGCTTCTATTGGAACGTCTCTGATTGTTTGTGTTATTGCTGTTGCCCTCATCCCAGTTATCGTCTTCCTGGTTATCGTTTGATAACTGAGATCTTTGCTTCATGAGTTCTGTAGCCTCCTGCATCAATCTTTTTGATTGCGTAAGCGCCCGTTTTGCCAAGTCGTCATTATAACCATCCAAGGCACGGCTTGCAGCGGCGAACATAGTCGCAGCCCTGAAATCGAGAGAAGGGTTACGCGTAGTGAAGGCCCACATATCGTCGGGTGTACCACTACGTTTTCCGTCGGCAGACACCTCGTAGGGTTTGAGTTGCGGATCATAATGCTTTCCATCTGTGATGCTGGCCGCATCTCCCAGATGATGATAGTTGTCGAGAACAGCGTTTGACAAAGTGGAAGCCATGTGGCCGATCTGCTCAGCCTGAGCGACCAAGTTCAGCGTCCCATGTTCAATAAATTGCAAGATATCGGGCACGCCGTCAGGCCTGTGGAGATCCACGTACCGTTGCTGTTGGCTTACGAAAGTCTCATCCCTCTGAGGCTTAAACAATTCCCAAGTACGGATAAAATTCTGCACCACATTAATATTGGAACCCGTCTCAATATCAAAGTCACCAGCATCGAAAAAGCCGCCGATATTGAGTCCAGGGATCAGTTCATAAGGTTTGTACTTCGTATCCGTCGTCTGCCCTTGGGAATGGAGGTCGAAATGGTCGCTTGGCGGAGCCTGCAGATAACCCTCTTTGAACGGTTCCCCATGCCAGGTGCGATAGCCTTCATTCACATACATGTGATTCATATGGATAGGCACCCACACATCGGTGGTGGCATCAGTAATCTTGTCATAAACATGCTCATCAATGAGGAAATCATTGGTTCTGATGTTTCCATACTGGATGAAGTATACACCAGGCTGTTTCACTTCTGAGAAGTCAAACTTCACATAATTGTATTTGAAATAAGTCCCCCATGACTGAAGGTTACCATGGAAAGCCTCCACAGCCTTACCATCATCGTTGATGCGCATCAGTGAAGCCCCAGAAAGAGGCTGTTCGGCTTTATCAAGTTCGATGACAGCCACTTTCGGCTGGTCAGGGATATAACCAATCTGAGAGAATCCGATGTTGGGTTGCCGTATCCAACCAGGAATGGCATTCGGTTCTACCAGCCAAGTCACCACCTTGCCCGTCTTACCCTTCGGCAAGATGCTCCTCAAAACAAACCACCCATTCTGCGCCAACATCCTCCCGTCATAGAGTTTGAGTTCCGCATCACTGCTACTGATGCGGATCATGCGTTCAGGATCGTCTGTTGCCAATGTCATGACGTGTCCTGATTCTATCGGCAGAGGGTCAACAAACCGCCCTGTACCCCGGTCGTCATAGGTTTTGAAGCCTTTAAACTGTCGTGGTTTTTCAGTATTTGGGCGTGTGATGGTCTCGCTGGTGGCATATCGTGGCAAGCGCCCCAGGCGTCCATCCACGGTAAATGTTTTCAACCAATATTGGGAAGGAAGGAACTCGATATTAAGACCAGCCTCCCCAGCCAGCGCATCAGGAACAGGTTTATCGAGCCACACGGCGATTTCCACGGCTTTTCCTTTAGCCGATACCACGACACGGCTGTCGAAGTCATAATCATCGTAGCGCAAAGATACCTCGATGCAGCCTTTTTCCCTATTCACCTGACGGTCGGTCATCTTGGGCACCAAATCCCACTGTTCAGGCGTGTTGTTGAGTCTGACAGCACCACCTTGCACGGTACGCACGCCATGATGAATAATTTCTATTCCCGAATTTTTCTCATCATTAAACCCACCATTAAAACTATTGCTGAACACCAACAGGTTGACCCCCTGGCGTTCAAAATACTCCAAGTCGTTGAGGTGAAAATCATCGGCATACATTCCATATGATGCCAATAAGCCAAATAATAAAAATAATGTTCTCATATACTATATTAGGTAAAGACAAATCAATAGAAACTAAATATCCGCATCCATCGTTAGTGGCAGATTGTCCGACGATCCTCCTACGAGCACCTTGATTTTTCCAGGTTCCAGCATCCATGTCTCAGCATGTTCATCCCAATGACAAAGATCAGACCGCCGAACGGTGAGCGAAACCGCTTTACGCTCACCCGCTTTGAGAGCCACCCTTTTGAATCCTTTAAGTTCTTTCACTGGCCGCATGATATGTGAAACCGGGCGCGCCACATACACCTGCGCCACCTCTTCAGCCTCCACAGAAGAATTGTTGGTGATCACAAAACTCACATCGAGTCCATCAGCTGTTGGTTTGACCACCAAATCACTATATTGGAACTGTGCATAAGAAAGGCCAAACCCGAAAGGATATGCCACCTCCACATTTTTGCAGTCGTACCACCGATAGCCCACCAGATCCTCTTCCGCATAGTTGGCAATGAGTTGCTGTCTCCGCTCATTGCTCTGGTTGTTGACAAGCCCCACAAAGATATCACCCTGAGCATTGTTTTTCAACTCTTGAGGATAGACGCCCAAAGCATACGCCGGCACATCCTCCAATCGCTTAGGCCAACTGAACGGCAACTTGCCTGAAGGTGATATTTTTCCAGTAAGCACCTCAGCCAAAGCCTGTCCCCCCATGGACCCATTAAACCAAGACGCCAGCAAGGCCCCCGACACCTCACTCACCGTGGTGAGATCCACTGGTCCTCCAGAGACGATGACCGTCACCATACGCTTGTTTGCTTTTGCCAATGCCTTGGCCAACTCATCCTGTCCTGAAGGAAGCGTCATGCTCTTACGGTCGGAGCCTTCGGTTTCGACCTCCCTGTTATCCCCAGCGAAGAAGATGACTAAATCCGCACGTTTTGCCGCCTTCACCGCCTCCGCCATCAGTTGGCGGTCCGCATTCTGTACCGGATTCTGCTTTTTATTCCGACTATCACGGTCGAAATTTCTATAGCCCTGCACATAGGTTAACTTCACTTTCCCTGCAAGCGCTTTCTGCAAGCCTTCGAGAGGTGTTATCTCACACCGGGTTTTCACGCCAGCCCCCACCCCACCGAGCGCCATTCTGGTGATCGCATTCTCTCCGATGACAGCGATGGTCTTGATGCGCTTGAGATCAATGGGAAGCAAAGCCTCGTTTTTCAATAGCACGATAGATCTGCGAGCCACTTCAAGAGCAGTATTCATTTCTTCCAGATTGCCTACAGGCAGACGGTTGGCCTCTTCCTTGGCGATAGGTTTCACCGTCAGTCTGACCCTTAATATCTCTCTGACACGCTGGTTGATAACCTCCTCACTCACTTTTCCAGCCTTCACGGAATCGAGCAAGGCATTTCCCATGTATCTGCTACCCGGCATCTCCACATTCATCCCAGATGTGACGGCATCCACTGTGGAATGCACCCCACCCCAGTCGCTGATCACCATGCCCGGGAAGCCCCACTGCTGACGCAGGATATGGTTGAGCAACGGTTCATTTTCAGAGCACCACCGTCCGTTAACCTTGTTATAGGCCGCCATGACACCCCATGCATCCCCCTCACGCACAGCCATCTCAAACGGACGGAGATAAATCTCATGCATGGCACGAGGTGAGATCCGCACATCCACGAATCCACGATAATCCTCCTGGTTATTGAGCGCATAATGCTTGAGGCACACGGCAGTCCCTGTCTCCTGTACGCCACGAGTATAGGCCACAGCCAATGCCCCACTGAGCAAAGGATCTTCGCTCATATATTCGTACGTCCTGCCGCCGGTAGGAATCCGTTGGATATTGATTGCAGGTCCCAAGATCATATCCTTTCCCCTCAACCTTGCCTCATGCCCCATGCCTTTTCCATATAGAAAAGCCCAATAGGTGCTCCATGTAGCAGCCAGCGCCGAACCTGTGGGAAAGAAAGTGGCAGAATCCGTTTTCAGGTGAGCAGAATTCCACGAATGAGGTTCCATCTCCTCCCGTATGCCAAAAGGTCCGTCAGCATATTCCATGTCAGCAATACCCAACCTTGGGATGCCCTCAGAAGAAAACATGTTTTTGCCATGGAGCATGGCGATTTTCTCTTCCAAGGTCATGCTTTTGATGATTGACTCTATTTGTGACTCATGCTGCAACAGTTCAGACGTATGTGTCTGTGCCTTTCCCATCGTCACAAAAGAACAGACAGCCGCCAAGACAAAGATGTTTTTTACGTAAAACGACCACATCCTATCTGATGAAAAAAACAATTTCCTTATCATATATTTTAAGCTTTTCGTAAACAAAAATGATCTGCATGATTGGTTTATAGGGACTATTTAGCGGCACATCCTACATCAATAGCCCAATCCGACATAACTATGAGCAGGCAGTTGCACATCAAATACCGTCTGTCCGTCGGTATATCCGAAGAATCGGCGACGGGAGATGACCACATCAGCTGGTTTCAGCTGTTCTCCGGTGATGAGGTTACGCAATGATTTCACTTTTGAATTGATCACTACTCTCAAATTGACCGCCTTGTCGTTGAAGTTTTCCACCACCATCGTTTTATTGTCGTATGGGAACAGCGACACCTTGGAAGGCCCTTCAATATACGCCCCCACATCCTTGCTCATGGCATGCCGGATGATATTGAGAGCAGGTGCGGGAAAGTCATACAGATTGCCGAAGTCGTCAGGAATGGTGAGCACAAAAAGAATTCCTTTAGAATAGGTGTCACGCAACAGGATGGGATATCCTGAAACGCCACCTGTGAGTGGACGTCCAGCGCTGACCACCTCCCACGCATCATTGGTAAAATATTTTACCTGCGGGATGATGAACTCCCGGTCTGCCTTTCCCGCCATTCCAAAATCATTGACGATTGCCTTGAGGTCGCCACAATAGAGTTCCACCACATCAGCGAGTTGATCTTTGATGACCTTTAGTAATCCCGTAGTGATGATGACATCCCCACCTTTTCTCAGTTGTTGTTTGATTTTCTCAACAATCTGCGGATCTTTGGCCGCCTGTTGTGTCAGGAGGATCTGCTGCCGGTCATTGACCCATTGAGGATGCATATCCATGGGCAGTCCGATCATTCCTAAATAATTTTGCAGGAAATCCTCTCCAGAAGAATGGTAAGGTTTATAAGAAACCAGTCCGATCGGTTTTCCCAACGCCCCCAACAGCTGGTCGGTCTGATGGAGGGTCTGGTTAGCAAAACGTGCCATGGTGGTCGGCGTGATGGTTTTTCCATTTTTGGTGAAAGGAGCCACCATCTCGTCATACCTGAAACTATTGCCCCCGACAGATTGCCATGGTGCCCGCATAGCCGGAGTGATTTTCACCTCAGCCAACTGCATATAGTTCCAAAGGATGATTTCAGGTGTACGCGACAACATGGTGAGATGAAGCTGTTCAGCATAGCGGTCCATGCTCATGTGAATGCCCCCAGCATCTACCCATCCTCCCCCATTTCTCCCGGGAGCGATATTGTCGAAATAGCGCACGATATTATAACTCAGATAGTTTTGCAAGTGCTGTGCCGAAGCTGGATCACGTGTTTCCGTACCCGTCCACAACCCATCAAAATAAGTCGGTTCCTCTTCCAGATTAAAGCCCAAGCCATGAAAATGATCATACCAGTTGGGGTATTTGATGATCACTTTCACCTTAGGGTTGACAGCCTTGGCCGGATTCACCACCAGTTCACGTCCAGCCTCCGCCATGAGTTTGAGCCGGTATTCCGTCCAACTCTTATTACCCTTCGCCGCTATCTCATCATCATTTTTCAAGTCGATGAAGAAGAAGTCATCCAAAATGAAATCGTCGAAAAACCTGGCGGTAAATACAGCGATACGCTTTACCTGCTGCCGTTCCTCCTCGCGCGCGTAACTGTAAGTTTCGAAATCGGTTGGTTCGGATCGTGTGAAGGTGATTCCTCCCCCCACCTCCAAACCTTTTGACGAGAAGAATTTCTTGACTTTTGTGAGTGTTTTCTCAGGAACAGTGAATGCATCTCGATGAGTTTCCAGATAGATTTTGTCGAGGTCCACCTGACTGCTCACTGTCTCCCATGTGGATTTCAGAAACTTGTCATCATCCATCCGTGCCACGTCCTGTGCGCGGATATAAGTTGAGACTTTAAAATTCTGGTACTTGCCAGCCTTCATGAAGGTCATGGTCATCAGTGCTCCGAGCACCAACAAGCATCGCCTTAGGTTTTGCTCTTTCATCAGATTTGATAATTATTGTTTCCTGTATGTGATTGATGTTCTACTATTATCATCCTTTATGACATCCATCTTTGCAGATGGAACCATGATTCTTTCGTTTCATCATGCCCCAGTATGTGAAGCTTATGACAATTTTTGTTTTTTCAAATAATCAGATGGCGTCTCATTATACATATCTTTAAAATAATGAGAGAACTGTTTGGCAGAGAAGCCCACCATATCCGCCACTTCAGAGATATTGGTTTTTCCCTGGTCGAGCAGGCTCTTTCCCCTTTTGATTTTGATGATCCTTATGAATTCCAATGGTGACTTACCCGTGATGGCCATGAGTTTTTTGTAGAGATGTCCTCTGGTCATACCTACAGCACTGCTCAGTTGTACAACCGAATAATCAGCATTCTGTATGTTTTCCTCAATATGAGAGATCACACGAGCAATCAGTTCCTTATCAAGAGAACTCACCGTTATCTCACTTGGTTTGATTTCAATACCGTTAGCCACCTTGGTATGCACATTCTGTGTCCATTCCAATATTTTTTTGATCCGCAATCTGAGTACCGTGAGACTATACGGTTTGGTGATATAATCTGCCACCCCTTCTTGCAGTCCAGCCACGATATTCTCTTCACCACTCTTTGCCGTGAGAAAGATCACAGGAATGTGAGAATATTTGATGTTGCCTTTGATATGCTGGAAGAATGTTATCCCATCCATTTCGGGCATCATCACATCGCTGATCACCAGATTGACGTTATCGTTTTGCTCCAATACGTTAAGAGCGTCTTTTCCATTCGTTGCCAAAAGGACAACATATTCATCGTCCAGGCTACGCTGCAAGAATAGCCTTGCATCCATATTATCTTCCACCACCAGTATGACAGGTCTCTCCGGTATCGTTTGTTCCGAGATGATGCCGTCAGCCAACGAGACCGTTTCCGTAATTGTCGTTTCTCCGACATTGGTTTCCAAGGATTCGCTCAACGGAAGCGTGATGCAAAAGACCGTTCCATTAGGTTGATTATCAGTCACCGTGATATTCCCCTTCATCATGTCGACATATTTTTTTACGATATGCAGCCCAAGTCCGCTACCTTCCTGTTCTTGTCCATGTGTTTCCTGCATAAACCGTTTGAAGATATGTTGTTTATCTTTGATACCGATTCCCGTATCGGCTATGTTGAACACCATCTGTTGCTGATTATCTTTCTTATTGAATTGGAGAGAGACCATCACAGAACCATTCTCGTTATTATATTTACAAGCATTTGACAACAGGTTGGTAATGATCCTACGCATTTTGTTCTCGTCGAAGTTGATCTCCACAGGATTTGCTGGCAGTTGCAGCTGCAGATGAATCAGCTTTCGTGAAGCATAATAAGAAAAGTCGTTTATGGTATGTCTAACGAAGTCCACGATATCTCCATGTTTGAGATTCAGTTGATCCATTCCTTCATCCAATTTTCGGAAGTCAAGCAACTGGAGAACCAGGTCATAGAGTTGTCTTGCGTTTCTCCACGCCACATCCAACTCAGTTTTGATCGGTGCAGGCAAGTTGATGCCCCTTATTTTTTCAAGAGGAGCGACCACGAGCGTCAGTGGAGTTTTGAGGTCATGGCTGATATTGGTGAAGAATCTGATTTTATCCTCCTCCATCTCATATTTTTTGAGATTGACCTCCAGCTGTTTAATGGCAAGTTCTTTTTCTTGCCGTTGTCTCAGTATTCTGTAGATTGCATAAATGATGAGGGTGATAATGAGCAGATAGAGGATGACGGCCGGTGTAGTCATCCAGAGAGGCGGCAGCACTTTGATCGGCAACTCAGCAATCTCACTCTCCATCATTCCCGGCAGTTCAGCTTTTACCTGCAACACATAACTGCCAGGATTCAACGATACAAAATGCAAGATATTGCCCGGCACTTTCATCCAGGTGCTATCCCCCTTGAAACGGTAGAAATAATTGATTTTCTTACAAAGAACCGGCACCATAGCCGATACAGAAATGCTAAGATTATCGTTATGATGGATGGTGAAATCCTCGAAAGAACTCTTATCCTCACTCCCATTAATAGTATATTCTGTAAACAATACCTTCAGTTGACGATAGTGTGGAATCATGTTTTCCGACAAGATGCTGACATATCCAGTGAAACTCCCCATGAGAGCAGTACCATCAGCGGTTGACAGTGCGGCATCATCGGAGAAGACGACATTGTGCAAGCCATCATCATCCAAGAAAGGAAAACTAATGTAAGCTTGTTGTCCGTTCTCCTTTTTCCGGGCGGTAATACAAGTCAGCCCATTGTCCGTGCTTGCCCACACTCGATTGCCACTTTTTGCCAACGCCTTAATATTATTATGTGACAATCCCTCTTCGGTAGTGAGATGATACATGGCACCATCTTTTTGCTGATAAATCCACAATCCGTTTCTACTGCCAACGAATAAAACATTGTGATCGCAGATCATCAAAGAGGTCACAAAGGATCCATGCATTTGTTCAAACTGTTTGATTTGTTTGAATTGTTTTTTTGCACAATCATAAACAGACACACCCGTTGAAGTGCCGATATAAATGATATCATTCATCTTATCATAAGCAAGGCAAAGGATACCATTTGACATCAATTCAGAATTATCCGTTGTAAAATTCTCTACCTTTTCGTCTGTTCCGATTCTGACCACTCCCCTATCCACAGTAGCCACCCACAGATGACCATGCTTGTCGGCAACCATGGCTTTCACATATTTGAGAAAAGGATACTCCGAAAAGAGAGGAATAAATCGGTGACCATCAAACTTAGCGATACCATTTCCATAAGTACCAGCCATAATGCTTCCATCGGAAGTCATCGTCAGTGATGTGACGATGTCGGAAGGTATCAGCTGCTGCAAAACCGAGAAATGAGATGTTTCACCCGAGGTGTGCTTCACCATAACCCCTGCACCATCAAATCCGATCCACAGATTGCCATTTTTGTCTTGGATGAGCGAACTCACATCCTCATAGTCACCTGTAGAGATCAAGTTGAAACTTGGGCAACTCATATCCGTATAAGCAACGCCATGCTTAGCTGATCCTATCCACATGGTATTGTTTTCATCGAGATACAGGCAAGAGATATGGCTGCTTCGCGGCATAAAAGCTTTCATGCTCTTCACTTTTCTCAATTCTTTTTCCTGATTTTGGTAATTGAAGATATGAATGCCAGCGTTACCCGTTCCCACCCAGATATTACCATCATTTGTCTGACTGATCACATTTACGATCACATTCCCCATCTGCTTCAGTTCGAAGAGTTGCCTCCATTGTCGGTTTTTGAGTGAGAATATCCATTGTGATCCCGCAAGAGAATGCGAGTTGTAGATCCACAAATTCATGTCATCGTCCAGAAACGCCCGATGATCACGATTGTATGGAATATCATATGCCTGTGAAAGTAGAATCAGTCGTTTTTCTTTTAGTGCAACCTGATAAATGCTATGGTCTTCCGCCACAACGACACAAGTACCATTATTTGAAATGATGTGTGAGACAGGTGATTTACTATAATAAGGTATTTGCAGTATTTTTTTCTGTGAATAGTCATAATAGAATAATCCGTAATCAGTAAAGGTCCATAAATGCTTTCTGTCATCCACAAAGAACAATTTTGCAGTCCCTTTCACGCCAAGTTTGGCAAGTTTGTCGGCACCATCATTCATCCAAGTGGCAGTCGCCCTGTGATAGGTAAAAAGATCGTCTTCGCAAACCATCCAGAGTGTGGAGTCTGCCGTCTCTCTTACAAAACGGATATCGTTGGATTGATCACCTGATGGATGAGGCATATAATTTCTGATACTATATCCATCGTAGCGGCTTAGACCATTGATCGTAGAAAACCATAAATACCCCTGACTATCACGCATGATATCTCTAATGAAATGATCTGCCAATCCATCTTTCACATTTAGTGTCCGGAAGAAATAGTCTGCTGCGGAGCACATCCAAATGGGTGCCCAAATCATGCAGATCGTGATGAATAGTTTTTTCTTCATGTTTTAGATGGTTTTCCTAAACAAAAATAAGTAAAAACGGACGAAATTCTTTATACATGCCTGTTATTTGGTTTTTCAATAATATTTTTTAACTTTTACCATCCGATATGTATTCATTTTTATCCGATATGTATTATGATACAAAAATGGAAAAATTAAATAAATTCAGGCTTTACAGCAGCGTTTTTTTTATTTAAATTTGCACAACAAGAAGTAAGTCTCATTTTTAGGAGAAATTACACTTAAATAATAAGAATGCCCTGTACTGATTTTGGTTGACAGTTTTGTTTGTTAAAACTAAATTGGTTTACACTTCATTTTCTTTATTCCTAATGCAGGTTGTCTGTTTGTGGTTTACTCCTGCTTTGGTTGTCACTTTTGACCTTAGTCCTAAGA